>Ga0265338_10001077_pt1 | contig 45278 bp, 36 predicted proteins | sample 42126metaG_FD_193579 | JGI IMG/M metagenome (GOLD analysis project Ga0265338, IMG submission 193579) | Rhizosphere microbial communities from Carex aquatilis grown in University of Washington, Seatle, WA, United States - 4-21-26 metaG | ecosystem: Host-associated > Plants > Roots > Rhizosphere... | reverse complement strand
GCCATGGCCGGCGAATCCACCGGCGGCTTTTCCAATATCGTCACCAACTGCTTGTTCTGCTCCTGGTCACACGACCAGGCATAGCATTTCTTCGCCTCCGTATGCCCATCGAGCTCGAACACTTCCACGTCGCCCTTCCAGATCGTTTGCCCATCCATCGTTTCATGCACATGCACAGATTCGCAGTGCACCGCATCACACCGGTGCACTTCCTCTATCCGGGTTTGGAGCAACGCTAAATTTTTCGACATAAAATTAAAAAAATTTCGGACACAAAATCTCTCCATTCAGCAATCCCAATGCCATGCGTCGCGCCTTGTTTTCGTTGGTGTTTTCTTCTACTCCATTTAAATGATGCGTGATATTGCGGTTGTTTATCTCTAACCTGTTGCAATTAGTCGTTTTCCTATTCCCTATTAGTCTTGTCGTCATTCTCCCAACTATCCATTGGATGTTGGATGTTCGATGTGCTTGTAGAAACCATGTCACTCAGAGGAAGTTGTCAGACACCCGTTGCCGTCCCCTCGCCCCGCCCAAGCGGGGAGAGGGAAAGGGTGAGGGGTTCAACTGCTCGTGTCTTTCTGTTCCATTCACGCTTTTATGATCTTTTCTACAGAGCGTGTTGGTTTTGGAGGTTTTCCATCTTTCCCACAGTTGACCCTTTTCCAAATCTCGCTCATCCTCCCACCAGACCCCGTGAAGATTGAGATACCGCTGATCTGGAACCGCATCCTGTCGGGTTCGGTCGCCGCCCTATACATCTTAATTGGTCTCGTCTGCGGTGGCCCGATAAACCTGCTAACTTTACCTCAAAGATAACCGATCCAGAAACCTCCCACCCCATGAAACATTGCAACTACTGCGGTAAAGATTTCACTGACGAATTCGAAATGTGCCCCATAGATGGCCGCCGCCTCGTGCCGATTGCCGACGCGGAAGTTCCCGGCGAGTTCGTTCCTGAGCCGATTCCGCCCTACCAGATTTCACCAGCTGAAAAACGTTTTTGGGAGCGCATGACCTTCCGGCAGTTCGCCATCCTTATCATCAGGTTACAGTCTATCTGGATGCTGTTTAACGCCGCCGTGGAGGCCACGTATGTACTTGGTTATCTCGACCTCTCGAGTCCGATTTCTACATTTTCCCTACTATCGTCCACGTCGAAGTTCAATTTATTTCTCTTGATCCTCCGCATTATCATGCACGTGGCCGCCGCTGTGTTTCTCATCCAGAAAGCCGAGGTCATCCTCAGTTGGCTGGTCAAAGATTCCGTCCAGGAACAGCCGCCTGTGTCGGATGAAAAAATGCCGGATGCCAAAGCCGGTTGAACAAGCGCCGCCATGAACCCGCCCAACCCAGACACCTACGAAAGCCTCAATTCCCGGGGCGAAGCCAAGCGCCTCAAGGGCGACCTTGATGGCGCGCTCGCCGATTTCAATCAGGCCATCCAGCTCAAGCCCGACCTCGCGACGCTCTTCAACAATCGTGCCATGGTGAAGCAGGCCAAAGGCAACCTGGCCCACGCGCTCGCGGATTTCGACCATGCCATCCATCTCAAGCCCGACGCCGCCCAATTCTATTGCAACCGCGGCGGATTGAAGCGCGTCAAAGGCGATTTCTCCGGGGCGCTCATTGATTACGATAAAGGCATCGGGCTTAAACCCGACCTCGTCGTCGCCTACAACAATCGCGCGCTCGTGAAACAATCCCTGCGCGACTTCGACGGGGCCCTCGCTGATTTCTCCCGGGCCATCGAACTTAAGCCCGATTATGCGTCTGCCTACGTGAATCGCGCCGAGTTGCACCGTACCAATGGCAATCCGCAAGGTGCGCTCGCCGATTACAATAAAGCTATTGAGCTAAAGCCCAACGATATCGCCCACAACAATCGCGGCCTCGTCAAACAATCCCTGTCCGACCTGGATGGCGCGCTCGCAGATTTCAACCGCTCACTTGAGCTCAACCCCAACTCCGCCTCCACGTACCTCAATCGCGGCATCGTGAAGAAAGCCCAGGCCGACCTCGCTGGTGCGCTCGCGGATTACACCAAAGCCATCGAACTCAAACCCGACCTCGTCATCGCCTTGAACAACCGCGGCCTCGTGAAACAATCGTTGCGCGACCTGCCCGGGGCGTTGGCGGATTTCGATCACGCCATCAAGCTTAAGCCCGACCTCGCCGTTGGTTGGAACAATCGTGGTCTGGTGAAACGTTCTTTAAAAGATTTGGACGGCGCTATCGCCGATTTCACCAAAGCCATCGCGCTCAAGCCGGACTCCGGCAGTTACTACAACAATCGTGGCGGGGCGAAGAAGGCCAAAGACGATCTGGCCGGCGCTCTCGCTGATTTCGACCACGCCATCAAGCTCAAGCCTGATCACGCCGAAGCCTGGTACAACCGCAGCATGACGAAATCGGACGCAGGCGATGCCTCTGGCGCTGCCGCCGATCTAACGCAAGCGATTAAGCTCAAACCCGCTTTAGCCGAAACCGCTGCAAAGCCTCGCAAAGCGAAGACAGACAAGCCGCTGTCTGCCAATGCCACCGCCTCACAGATGAATTGCGACCAGAAAATGGTTCCCCTCACCGAAAACCCCCTCCTGTTGCGCGCCGATTTTTCCAGCGAAGCCGCCTGGAAATCCCTTTGCACTGCCCTGCAAAATCCCGACGACGAGTTCAATATCCCGCTAAGTTACATCGACGACCCCGTTTACACCGGCATCACTGCCGCCCAACTCCCCGCGCTGTTGGGAAAAGATTCACCCCACACTTTTGCCATCATCGTGGATCACGTCGCACTCACCCACGAAGACAAACCCGTCATGGTGGTAGACCTCCAGGAAAATCCCGGCAGCAACTTTCGCGTGATACCGTCTGCGCTTGGCCTCGTCGCCAGCAATCTCTCCACCGCCAACATGGGCTTCGAAGAATTCGCCAACGCCGTCGATTCCCAGGGAATCTTCCGCGGCCTTGAATAAATATGGCAGATTCAACATCCACAAAAACGGTGTTCATCATGTTGGACCGGCGGTTTTATATGGGCTTGGTGAAACGGACGGCTTTGATCTTGGCCATATTCGCCGTCTTCGCCGCTGCTGAACTTTATTTTCACTGGTATGCCGGCACCCAAAAAACATCTGCCGCGCAACACTGGAAGTCGTGGTATCTGTTCGTAGATCCGCAAAATGGAAAACCTTACCATCGGGGCGAATTGGATTGGAATACTCCGGGTGCTTTTCTCGGTTTTCTGGTGGGCATTGTTTTGGCCCGTTCACAGATATGGATCATTGAGCTGGTGCTTTGGGCAATGCTGTTTTCAGGTGGAATTCTCGCATTGATTCCACACTATCTGGCATTCTTTCCCGAGCTTGATGGGGAAATGGCCCACGCAACCTTTGGGATAGGCTACATCATAGGAGTATTGCACTGCGGTTTCTTTATCGCCGTCGGTCGAATTCTCGCGAGCCATTTTTTGGACCGCAAGTCCCGGAAGGCGAGTTTATTGGCATCGGAAACTTAAACCGACATCCCTTGCCGTCTCCTCACTCCCTAAAATTCACAAACTGCACCGCCACCGGAAAATCCTTCGCCTTAACCGCGTTGATGACCGTCTGCAATTCATCGCGGCTCTTGCTGTTCACGCGCACCTCATCGCCCTGGATCGCCGTCGTCACCTTGTATTTCCCGTCGCGGATGAAGCCCGTGATCTGCTTGGCAATCGTGGCCTCAATCCCGTTCTTGATCTTGATAAGCTGCCGCGCATGGCCCAGCGGTGAAAGGTCTGCGGGACATTGTTCCACGCTTTTGAGGCTGATACCGCGCTTGGCGAGTTTGCCGATGACCATCTCGTTCAGTGTGCGCACCTTGAAATCATCCTCGGCCGTCAATTTTATCTCCGTCTTCTCGAGGGTGATCTCGGCCTTGCTCCCTTTGAAGTCGAAGCGGTTGGCCAATTCCTTTTTGGCCTGGTTCACGGCGTTTTCAATTTCCATCGAGTTGACCTGCGAAACAATATCGAATGAAGGCATGCCGCCAGCGTAAAAAATCCAGCGGGAAAGAAAAGGCTCAAATGCATATAGATGACGAGCTTGGGATTTGAGCCGTTTAGGAAATAGTAAAAGCAATTTGTCCCGCGTAGCGGGACTAACTGACCACCCCGTAGGGGTGGAAGATGACAACCCCGGGTCGAGTCCCGATTTTGAATCGGGACGACTACCCGGGGTTACAATCAATAAAACCTTTCGCCTGACTGCGCAGCTTCGCGAAGCGAACAGCATTTATGGGTAACTGACTTAGAAGGCAAATTAGGGCCCTGTACTCGAATGAGCCGCCTTGGCCAACTCCTTCACCAGCAAATCTTTGATGCCCGCAAAAAACGTCTCGGCCATCTGTTGTTCGCCTTCCGGCGTGAAATGCAACAGGTCGATGAAATGTTCATGCACGCCATCCATCCCCGGATGGGTATCCACAAAACCAAGGCCCGGATTGGATTCCACCAGGCTTTTAACAATCGTAGTGTGCATGACATTGGCCTGGAGAAGTTGGGGTAATTCCATGTTGAACCGGCTATAAAATTGAATGACATCCGGATCGCTTTGGCCGTTCACCGCCATGGAATAAGTTGAAAGGACCAGACGGATGTTGTTTGTATGGCAAACCTCGATCAACTGGCGATAGGCATCGGCGTATCCGGATTCCATGGAGTTGAGCGGTTCAGCCATCGATGCGACGGTTTTGGGGATAAGATTTTTCTTATATCGGTTCATTTCGATCGCATACTCGGCGTCCGCCAGAATTTTGAGCGGCCGCCGCTCATACGCAGGGGGGCGTTTCAGCGTTACCACCGGAGGAAGCGAGTGGGCCACCAGTTTAAAACCGTTGTAGCCGTGATACGAAATGATCAGGTCCGGTTTTAGCGGCAGTATTTGTGTCGGCAGCCGGTACAAATTTTCGCTGATGCCGTATCCCGGGGTTCCGCCATTGATGACCTCCACGGGCCGGCCCGGTTTCAACCGCTCCTGGATCATCTTCTCCAGCAATTCGCACCACGGTTTTTCATCGGCATAGATGGTGAATCCAAAGGTGGTGGATTCCCCGAGCACTACGATGCGATAAGCGTCCTTTTTATCTGCCGGAATCTCCGCACCACGAAATCCATTGCTATTGATGGAGATGGGGCACTCGCAGAACATGCCCCGGCTGTTAGGTCTGAGATGATATGCCAAAGGGCCGTCCTGCTGATAGACATAGAGCTGATGAGGAAATTGCTCGCCAAAATAATTTAACCACCGGGCGTAACCAGCCGGATCCTTTTTGAAAAACTCATAGGAATATGGCTTCGCCGAAAGGGGTGGAGGAATTCCCAGACTGTCAGCCGGTGAAACCAATAGGTTTGCCAGCGGCAGGCCGACGACAAGGAGGATGACTGTGTTGACGCTGATAATGACCGGTGTCGGCAAGCGAAACCAGCCTTTGGCGAGGATCAATACGGCCACACACACTGCCAGAGCCACGTAAAATCCCAGGCGATCATTTCTTTGATACGTCGAGCCCAGCCAGACGACATCTGCTGCCAGCGCCCAGGAGATTGCCAGCAACCGCCACCAACCCACGACCGGCCGCGATTTCCAACGGAGACATCCCAGAAGCACCGGCAGTGTGGCAAGGCCTGCCCACGCTGCATGAAATCCATCCCAATAATGCGTGCCTAACAGTAAATATCCCAACCCCAAAACTGTGCCGATAGCTCCGAGGCCCAATGCCCAGGTCCCGAAACCTGGTCGGGGAAACACGTCCGTCACAATCAGGCCGATGAACAATCCCGCCACGGCACCCGTGCTCCACCATGGCATCCCGGCCCAGAAGCTGAGCAGCAGCGCGCACAGGCTCGAAAGAATTTGTGCGAGCAGTTGGAGCGTCTCCGGAAATTTCATTGGATGCCCTTCACCGGCACTTGGGTTAGAACAGCGTATAAATGAACGGCGCCAGCCCGGTGCTGGATAACACGATCAGGATTCCCAAAATCAGCATCGCGATCAACAAGGGCACCAGCCACCACTTGCGCCGTTCCTTGATGAAACCACCCAGTTCCCGTAGCACGCCCTTGCCCGGCTCTGCGGATGCCTGCTCAAATTCATTTTTCTTTGGGTCTGACATGTCTTGCGGGGTTCGACGTTTTTAATATTGCCGAAAATAGCTGCGCACATCTTCGGGTGTCTTCTTGGGTAGCCAAAAACTCGTTCGATTCAAAGGAGATTTGCGCCTCAACACATCCCGGCCACAGAGCCGGAACACGAGGGCCAGCGGGGTGATCAGCAGATAAAAAATGACCGCCATTGCCAATTGCGACACCACCCACCCGATGGGAAACGCGACGACACTCGCGCCGATAAAGAGCCAGTGGATAGCCGAAGGCTTCAGCAGCCCAATGACGCCCACAACGACCGCCGCCGTAAAAATTACCGCGCCCAATTCCGTATGGTGTTTGGAGAAAAACTGCTGAGCACCGATGGCTGCAAAAATCGCCAGCCACGCGGCGGCGAATTGTCGCAAAACTTTGGCTGTTGGGTTTCGTGGAAAATCAATCAAGTTCATGGTCAGTCGGATTCATATTGGACCTTTTCCTTGCGTGCCTCTTCGATGGGTGTCGCCGGCACATCCTCTTTCAGTATCATAAAATCCTCCAGCACCAGCACATCAATGTCCGTGCCCAGAAAGCAACGCCACGCATCCGACGGCGTACAAACAATCGGTTCTCCGCGTACGTTAAAACTCGTGTTCACCACGATGGGACAACCTGTGCGCTTTTCAAATTTTTTGATGAGCCGATAAAACCGTCCGTGCCGTGTCTCATCCACCGTTTGAATGCGCGCACTGTAATCTACGTGGGTGATCGCCGGCACGGTTGACCGCACGACATTCACGCGCTGCCGCAAATCCGGATCGCTTTCCATCTTAAGCCGGTCCGCCTCGGCAAGCGTTACCCGATGCTTTTCCAACAACGGTGCCACCAGCAACATGTAGGGGCTTTCAGTGCCTGCCTTCATGGAAAAATAATCGCTCACTCGCTCCTGCAACACGCATGGCGCGAACGGACGGAAACTTTCGCGGAACTTTACTTTCACATTCATAGTCGCTTGCATGGTGGGATTGCGTGCATCCCCAATGATGCTGCGCGCACCCAGCGCTCGCGGCCCGAATTCCATCCGCCCATGGAACCACCCGATGATTTTGCCATCGTCAATCTTTTGCGATACGAGGTCGAGCAGGTCGCTTTCTCTTTCAAACCGCTTAAACGGGGTTTTCGTGCCTGCCAAAAATTCCGCGATAGATTCGTTGGTATAAGCCGGCCCGAGAAGACTGCCTTTCTGCGTATCATGGCCATTAGTTACGCGAGGCTTATCCAGTAAGTGATGCCAGACAAATAATGCGCCGCCCAAAGCGCCGCCTGCATCACCGGCGGCGGGTTGTATCCAAATATTCTCGAATGGCCCTTCACGTAACAGCCGGCCATTGGCCACGCAATTCAGCGCCACGCCTCCCGCGAGGACCAGATTAGGCGACTTGGTCTGACGGTGCGCTTCCTTCGCCATGCCCAACATGATTTCCTCGGTGACTTTCTGAATGCTCGCCGCCAGGTCCATGTGCCTCTGTTCCAGCAATGATTCCGGATTCCGCGGTTCCCCGCCGAACAATTCATGGAACCTGCGATTCGTCATCGTCAACCCTTCGCAGTAATTGAAATACTTCATGTTCATCCAAAAACTGCCGTCGGGCTTGAGCTCTAACAGATGTTTCAGGATCAACTCCTCATAAACCGGTCGGCCATACGGCGCCAATCCCATGAGCTTGTATTCCCCGCTGTTCACTTTGAACCCGCAATAGTAAGTGAAGGCGGAATACAGCAGCCCGATTGAATGGGGGAACTGCATTTGACGCAGCAGATTCAATTTATTCCCCGTGCCCATTCCTATCGTCGCCGTGCTCCATTCACCCACGCCATCTACGGTCAACACGGCGGCGGATTCAAACGGGCTGGGAAAAAATGCGCTGGCCGCATGGCTCTCATGGTGGTCGGTGAAGACCAGTTTCATGTTTGGTGAAGGGCCGAAAGAATTTTGCAACGTGCGCCGCAGATGCAGCTTATCCTTCAGCCACAAGGGCAACGCACGGCGGAAACTCCTAAAACCCACCGGCGCATAGCTGATATAGGTCTCCATCAAGCGCTCAAACTTTGTGAACGGTTTGTCGTAGAAAACCATGTAGGCTACGTCACTCGATTTGATTCCACCTTCCTTCAGACAATAAGCGATCGCGTTGGCCGGAAAACCCGCATCATGCTTCTTGCGGGTGAACCGCTCCTCCTGGGCCGCCGCCACGATATGGCCATCGATGACCAGTGCCGCAGCACTATCATGATAGAGTGCCGATATGCCCAGGATGGAAGTCATTTAAAGCGGGCCAGCTCGATCAAAAGCGCGGGCTTCTGGCGAGTGAATGGGCAATCAGAACGTTGTTCAAGGATAAAAACCCGCCGGCCTATCCGTAATAAACCGGGGGATTTGCCGTTGACCGCCTTAAGACTGTGCCAATATGCTACGCCCGCTGGGTTTTAACCGTGTCTCTCAAACCAAATACAACTGCGGTGTCATCCGAGACGGCCTTCAGGGCGGGCAGTTGGAAAAAGCCCTTGCTGTGCTTTTTGCTGGCGAACGTTTTCCTTTGCCTCTTTGTGTTTCGCAGCGGCCTCTGGGGCGGTTCCCTGCTGGCCCCGTTGGATATCCTGCCGGCGCTGGACGCAAAATTCGCCTTCATGGACCCGAACTCATCGGGTATCCCTGCCAATCAGTACATCGTGGACCAGGTGACGTATGATTTGCCGGTCCAGCACACGATCTACGACGCGTATCATCGCGGTGAAATTCCCTGGTGGGATCCCTACACATGGGCGGGGCGGCCCCTGCTGGCCGAGGCGCACATCAACGGTACCGACCCGATCCGCCTCACAAGTTATTCGCTGCTGCCATTTGAACTGGCCTACAACTGGACGCGTATCCTGCATTTTCTTGTTGGCGGATTGGGAATGATGTTTCTGTTGCGTCATTGGCGTTTTACCGACCGCACGTGTGTCCTGCTCGCACTGACCTACGAGTTCGCGGGCTATCAGGCCCTCTACTTTGGGCATCCGTGGCTCCAGGCGTCGTTCAATTATTATCCTTTATTGTGGCTTGCCTGGGACGGTTGGTTCCAAAAGAAAAGCTGGTGGCGCATCGTGGGTGCATCATTCGCGGTCGCGGGGATATTTTATTCCGGCAACCTGCAGTCACACGCCTACCTGGTTTTGTTCGCGGGCGCCATCGCCCTGGGCTACGGCGCGTGGTCCCGGCAGAATTGGCGAAACATCCTGCTGGTCATGGCACCTTCACTGCTTCTGGGAGCGTTGTTAGCCATGCCGGTCTTGGTCAATGAACTTGAACTCTATGCTCATAGTATGCGTATGGGAAACCTGCGTGCGGAAACCAGCATGTTGGCGGGATGGGCGACGTTTTCCGCGATTTACCCCTGGGCGCTGGGCACCTTCCGGACGCTCGACCTCGCGAAGATTGTCAACGGTTCGAACATGGGATTCCATTTATTTATCGGGTCGGCCGGCGTATTGCTGGCAGTGTTTGCGATGTTGGTGCGGGTAGATGGAAAGAATCTCGCGCCGCCGAAACGAACAGCGATATGGCTGGTAGCGATTTATTTTTTGATTGTCTGCTCGCCGCTCGTATCGGTCCTGTACACGCGCAGCGCCGGCCTGGGCATGTTGGGCCTGATCGTGCTGGCGGCGATCGGATTGGAAACCCTCCGTGTTTCGACTGAATCGCTGAAGCGCTGGGCGTGGTTTACGGTCGGCTTCGTGTTCATCGCGGCGGTGACGACCAACGTGGCGAGCCTGCTGATCTATCCAAAGTACCTCCCGAAGATCCGGCAAATGGTTTTTGCCAAAAATGAAAAGACGGCGTCGGGTTTCCGGGAAGCAGCAGCCTTGCGCGAATTCCAGATCAATAATTTTGCGAACGAGGTGTCGTTCAAGAATCCCGAGACGGTCGTGGCGTCTGCCGGGTTGTTGGCGTTTGCCGCCGTTTGTTTTTATCCGTCGGTCCGGCGGCGCAATTGGGCGGTGCCCGCTTTGCTCGCGCTCAATCTTGTGCCGGTGGTGTTGTTTACCCATCGCTTTGTGCCCGTTCAACCCATTGGCCTTTGGCGAAATCTTCTGGCCGATGGCACCGAGCAGCGGCGCGTGGCTGGCATCGTGAATGCCGGGTACGGGCGACTGGCGGACGCGGAGAGCGCGCTGTTTGAAAAACTCTATCCAAACACGATCGGGCATCTGTTTCACGTGCAGACGGTCCACGGATATTCTTCGCTGCAACCGAAGAGTTTCACGCACCTGTCGCCGGAGGACACAAAGAAGTGGCTGCCCCAGACCGCGGATTATATTTACGACAGTCCGGCGCATGCAGCGGTTGGAGAGTTGACAAAAAATCCCACGCCGGGTTTGGCGCGCTTTCAATGGCAAACGTCATCCACCCGAACCTTGAATGTCGAATCACAAACGCTCAACGAGATCCACCTCTCTGTCGGCGCGGGTGAGGAAGCTGAATTATTGCGAACCGACTCATTTTTTCCGGGCTGGTCGGCCCGGTTTGGCGGGGAGCAGATCGCGGTCACACGCACCGAGCCCTTTTTCTCAAAGATGAAGATTCCGGGGGGCGAAGGAGTTCTTATTCTCCGCTATGAACCGACGTATTTGCGCACGGGCATCGGCCTGGCGTTTTTGGCGCTGGCGGTGATGGGGTTCGTTTCGATGTCGGTCTGTTTTTTTAAAAGGAAATCGGCGGCGGAAGACGGAACACCTGAAACCTCAAATTAAACCCTATTTTCCGTTGTCCGCTACATTCCCCGTGTGCCGCGGATTGCCGCAGAACATCGGCCACGAACTTTTGGCGAGCGGGACATCGCCTTTGACAGCCGTGAGTTTTCCATCGACGCCGGTGAAATAAACCATTCCGGCGGGCGATATCACCGGCGACGAGCTCAGCCCCGATGTCCACATGTCCCAAACGGAATGAAGCCGGTCTATCTTGAATTCCGTGTTCGGCCAAAACGCATTAAACGCATCACGCCGGCCCCCCAGGTACATGAGATGGTTCACATCTAGTGCCGGAGTGGCATCCACCATTCCAATGCTGCCCCGGATGCAGGCAATTCCACCAGTCGCCGTCAGCGCAGCATAATTCTCATTTATTCCCAGACGGATAGCCCCATCAACGTCAATCACCGGTGATGATTCCGTGATGCCGCCGGTGGTCCGTTTCCAGCGCAATGAACCATCCATGTTAAGGAGGTAGAGCTTTCCATCCGTGGACGTGAAAAGGATTGCCCCGTCTGAGGCTATGGCTGGAGATGAGATGATCGGCCCGCCGGTCTTGAATGCCCATTTCTTTGCGCCGGCCGGATCAAGTGCGTAAAAATTTTTGTCATGCGAACCGAAATAGATGGTCCCATCCGACGCGACCGCCGCCGAACCCGAGATCTCGCCGTCTGTCTTGAATGTCCATTTGACTGAGCCGTCCGGATTGAGAGCGTAAAACGTTTTGTCCCATGACCCGAAATAGACCGTGCCGTTGGCGGCGATCGCCGGCGACGAATCCACCCAGGCCCCGGTTTGAAACGTCCATTTCAGTTTTCCTTCCGGTGACAGTGCGTACAGGGATTTGTTCCTGCAGCCGATATAGACCGTGCCATCGGGGGCGATGGCCGGTGAGGATTTGATTTCTGTTTTTGTATCGAAAATCCATTTCACTTGTCCCTCCGGGGAGATGGCGAAAAATTTCCCCCTCCAACTGCCGCAATAGATGGTCCCCTCCGGGGCGAGGGCCGGTGAACTATCGCTGTTGTAGCCGACCTCCACGGCCCAGGAATTTGTCCGGCTTTCCGGCGGCTGATACTCCACCACTTTTGGGGGAGCACCCCATCCCGTGGTGACGGAAAGAGCCAGGGCGCTAAAAAGCAGGCGTATCATGATATGATTGAAACGGATGGGTTTCAGAGCGGGGAAAATCATAAATGGTTTCCCCGCGCTGGGAAGCGCGAAGTGTCTTGTGCGGTCGAAAAAATGTTAGTATTGATACGCGCGTGTCGTTTCTGATTCATTTGGCTTCAAGGACCGACCCATGGTCGCAGAATTGAACGGCAATGCTTTTATCGCGTCCAATCCCGTCATATGACATTGAGTGCGGTGCGGAAAAACCCTTTGGTAGATTACTGAAAGAATAGCACATGGCACGACTTCGCCGAGCCCTGCATGGTGTCGCCTCCAGTTATTTGTTACTGGCGGCCTCGGCTGTTTGTTCGCTGGTGTCCGTTTCCATAGCGCTGCATTACCTGGACACGGATCGCTTCGGCCTATGGGCCTTGATGAGTTCCATCGTGGGATACCTCACCCTGGTGGATGCCGGGATTAACGGCTCCGCGGCACGCTTGATGATCGACCACAAAGACGAGCGGATAGGCGGTGTTTATGGGGGATTTCTGAAAGCAGTGATTATCGTCACGACGTTACAAGGCCTAATCATTTTTTTGGTGGGAACGGCTTTGGCAGGTTGGTTCGCGCAATTACTGGCCATCCCCGCGGAACTTCATTCGGAATTTACCCGCCTGCTGACGCAGCAATGCGCCATCATGGGCATCGGCTTTTCCATGCGGTTGTTTGGCCTCATCCTGTCCGGGCACCAACGGATGGACCTGGTGAACTACGCGGGGATATGCAGCCAGCTGGTGAACCTGGTTACCCTGTGGGTTTTTTTCCATCTGGGCTGCGGCGTGTTCAGTTTATCATGGGCGGCCGGCTGTGCCGCCGTGACGAGCCTGTCATTCCAGGCGATCTCGTGTGGCGTTTTGAAATTTTTCCCCGGCCGGGGGAATTGGGGGAAAGTTTCCGGGGCGCGCTTTAAGGAAATATTCAACTTCGCCAAGGACGTCTTTCTGGTCTCGATCGGCAATCAATTGATCATGGCCAGCCAGACGCTGGTCATCACCCGCACTTTGGGACTGTCTTCGGCGGGCTTGTGGAACGTGGGACTGCGAATCTTCAACCTGGTCAACCAGCTCATTTGGCGCGTATCGGATATGTCCTGGCCGGCCCTGTCGGAGATGCTCGCCCGGAAAGAGATCGTTCTTTTGCGGAAACGTTATCATAGCCTGGCGGTCTTGAGCTTTTCATTGGCCGGTTGGGCAGCGGTTTCGTTTGCGGTGTGCAACAGCCTCTTCGTGACCATCTGGACCCACGGCAAAATGTTCTGGCCGATGGAGAACGACTGGCTGCTGGCGGTCTGGATGATTTTACAGTCGATCATTCATTGTCATAATTGTTTTGTGCTCATGACCAAGCAGATCGGCTTCATGCGTTATATCTATTTTGTGGAGGGGGTTGTTTTTGTCACCGCGTGTTTTATCGCGGCCCCCCTCGGCGGATTGCCGGCTATTATCGGCTGTTCGATCGTTTGCGCCACGGTGTTCAGTGGAGCATATGGGGTCTGGCGCACCGCGCACTTTTTTGGCATCCATGTCCGGGAGGTGGCGTTCGGGTGGTTGCGTCCGATGTTTCTCTTGATCTTATTTTATGTGCCGGTCGTCGCTTTGGTCTATTGGGCGATGTATTCTGCGCCGGGGGTGGTGCGATTGGCCGCTAACGCAGTGCTCGCACTCTCCCTTGGCGCTTTCTTGTTCCTCCGTTTTGGGATACCTGGCGCATTCCAGAGTGAACTGCTTGTGCGCGCACCGAGGATCGCCTTGCCGGTCTTGCGAAAGGTTTTTCCCCGGACGGCACATTGATTTTTATGCCCCGCACACCCTCGCATCCGCTGGCAAAATACCCGCTGGAAAACATTCCTAAAGATTTCAGGTGTTCTTTACCTCCCAGTCACCGCACTTATTTGACCATGTTGATGGTGGAGGCATCGCTCAGGCAATGTGCGGGTTATGTGAATGGGGCCACCCTGGATGTCGGATGCGGGCGCAAGCCCTATGAAAAAACTTTTTTCGCGGGCGCGGAAAAATACGTCGGCATGGATTATCTTACTGACCGTTCCACTCCGGATGTCGTTGGGTCCGCTACTGACATTCCGTTGGGCGATGGCACGTTTGATACCGTGGTCTGCACCGAAGTTCTCGAGCATGTGCCCGATCCCCTGAAGGCGCTTCGCGAAATGAACCGTGTGCTCAAGCCCGGCGGACATCTCGTTTTAAGCACCCCCATGTATTGGCCACGACATGAAGTGCCGTACGATTTTTTTCGCTATCCCTACGATGGCCTGTTGCATCTCATTAAAGAAAGCGGCTTTGAACTCGTACAATTGTATAATCGCGGGCGCTCCTACGCTTTCATCGGCCAGGTCATCCAACAGGTTCAACCCGTCCCCGGCAGTCCCGTCAGTTGGCTTGTGAATCGCTTTTTTCTTTGGTGCGACCTCCATTTGGCCCATGATGCGCACACCCTCGGCTGGACTTTTGCCGCCGTGAAGCCTGTCACGAGTCAGAAATGAATCCCGACGCAAACCATCTAAACTGCCTGTTGTGCGGCAGCAAACAGCTCAAGGATTTTGACCGCCTGAACGGTCGTCAGATACGCGCTCTTTGGCGTGAACGCGGCACCGAATTTCCGGCCGAAGCGTTGAAAGGTATCAGCGATTCCACGGATGTTATTTTATGGGAGTGTTGCGGTTGCGGTTTTAAATTTTTCGATCCTTCGCTGGCCGGGAACGGGTTGTTTTACCAATTGCTCGAGTCGGCGGATTACTATTCGACCGGTCGGCCTGAGTTCCAGCGCACCCTGGAGTTCGCGGCCAAAAACCGGTTAACTACCGTTCTGGATGTCGGATGTGGTGCGGGGGCCTTTCTCGACCAGGCACGACAGGCTGGCTTGCAGACCTTCGGCTTGGAATTGAACGTGGCGGCAGCGGAAAAAGCGCGCGCCAAAGGCCATCATATTTTTGACCGCTTGTTGCATGAGATTCCCACCACTGCCTGTCCTGGCGGATTTGACCTGATCACGCTGTTCCAGGTATTGGAGCACGTTTCCGATCCGGTGGCGGTGGTAAAAGACGCTGCGGCACATCTGAAGCCGGGCGGCTTTGTCGCCGTCGCCGTGCCTTCAGAAGTCGGCGTCCTGCGTCTGATCCCCTTGGACCCGGCCCAATGGCCGCCGCACCATATCAGCCGTTGGCGATTGGAGGATTTCAAAACCCTGGCGGCCAAAACAAGGTTGTCTCCGGTCAAAGCCGGTGGTGATGTGTTGCTGGGGAGCCGGATTGAGCAGGTGATCCAATCACAACGACAGATGGAGGCCGTGATCGGCAAACGGCCTCCCGGTAAAGCACCTGCCTGGCCCCATTGGCTGTCGTGGCTCTACCGAAAGACCGGCATGAAACACTTTTTCCCGCATCGGGGCGACAGCATTTATGTCTTCCTGCTTAAAACATAGGCGGACGGTGCGAAGCGCGCGAGCAGTCTCCGGAGAGGGCGTATAGGCGGTGAAAAATAGAAGGAGCGGGTGGTGCCCACCGGTGGCTTGACGCTCCAGTGTTTTGGCCATGTCACTGATACGTTCTGCGGTTTGGGAAAAGCCGCCAGCCAACGGTCGGCACTGGCCGTCACGGAAAAATCCCTGATCACCCGCGCCCGGGCCGCCGCTGATTTGGCCGCAAATTCATCCCGGTGTTGGTCGAGATGGATAATGGCCTGGGCGTAGCCGGCGATATCATCCACGGGAACCAGCATTCCGTTAGACGAATCGACCACCTCAGGAATTCCGCTTTTCAGGGCACTTATCACCGGCACCAGGCCATGGCTCATGGCTTCCAAAAGGCTCAATGGCAGACCCTCAAAATCTGAAGCCAGGAGAAAAATATCGTGTTGTTTTAATACCGCCGGGACATCGCGATAATCGACCACACCGGTAAAAACAACCCTCTGGTTGGCAGGCCCGGCCGGCAAACTGGTTTCCAGAAAATGGCGATCCGGTCCGTCGCCTGTAATCGTCCATTGAAATGGCATCCCGGAGGCGCGCAATTGCCGCAGGATTTCCGGGAAAAGATGCACGCGCTTTTGTACGCGGTCTAAACGTCCCAGATAAAGTATGCGCAATGGCATAGCCGGATTTCGCACAGGTAATTCTGCCGCCGGGCTCATCGGGACTCCACCTGCCAGGTACACCACGGGCACGCTGGCAAATTCCGGCATAATGGACGCTTTCTCTTTCATCGTTTGCGAAACCATCGGCGCCAGATCCATCCATGGTGTGTAACGGCCCATAGCTTTATAGACATTAGGGTCGTCCGATTGCCCAAGGGCTGCCCGGAAAACCCCCTCTGGCATATAGCGTAAAACCTCAAAAGAAAGTCCTCCCAGCGTCGCTACCACAACGGTCGGTTGAAACTGCGCGACCTGAGGCAGCACGGCGCTGAATTGGTCTTCGAAGATCATCCGGCGGTTGTTCTTGAGACAAAAAACCGGAATGCTGGCTGCCTGAAAGTCTGGGGACATGGGGTTTTCTGCATCGAAGCAGAAGACTTTAACCGGTATCCCGCGCTTTACCAGTTCACCGGCAAGATTGATTAAATAAGTCGTGGAGCCACCCATTCCTAATCCGCCGGAAACTAATGCGATGCGCTGGACGCTCGGTTGACTCATTGTTTGTGAATAAATGATAAAGCTGTCCTTATCGAAAATGGCTCATTATTCTGATTTGCAGGCTGAACGTTATGGGTTTGGGCGACGAAAAACAATCTTTTGCGAAGAACATAGCGTAACAAAGTCTTCAATCTGTAAAACTGGCGTATTGTCTCAAATGAATATCCCGAAAACTGGACCACGCTTTGTCATGGCGTGTTTTGGCCGCAGCGGCGACGACCATTTCGCTCGCGCCCTGGAGAATCACGGACTGTTGGATTTTTACGCCTTGGGCACACGCCGGGGCGCGCGCGGCATTCCGCCCGAACACACGCGGTTGCAACCGCTCTTTGGGTTGGCCAATTTTATCTTTGCCCGCACCTTTTCCACCTACCGTGGCGAATCAATGCGTTTCCGGACATTTGGTCTGTTCGACCGGTGGGCCCAGAGCCTGTTGACCCCCGGACAACATTTTTTTACCGGTTATGCCTTTGCGCCCGGCGCCATGCGGAAAACCCGGGTCAATGGCGGTATGGCTTTCATGGATGCCTGGACCTCGCACCCGGCGGAATTCTGGGAGCTTCTTTCCGAGGAACAAAAGATCTGGAAATCAAAATTCCTCCCGGTCTCGCGCTATTATCAGGACCTGGTCGTAAAATCCGTTGAGGCGGCGGATTACATTTGCATCCCCAGTAACTTCACTAGAAATTCTTTCCTGAAACGCGGCTATCCAAAGGAAAAGATTTTATTTTGCCCCTACCCGTTGGATCTATCCGCATTCTCGCCTCCTGCCGAACCGCGTCCTGCCGATCGCCCGTTCACCATCATGCACACGGGCGGCTTGACCTTGCGCAAAGGCGCGCCTTACTTGTTGGAAGCCTTCCGTCTCATCCGCAAGGAAGTCCCCAACGCCGTGTTCCGCGTCAGCCGCATGATCCGGGATGACGCCAAACCAATCATCGAGAAATATTCCGACCTGCCGATCCAATGGGATGACCTTGATTTTCCTGAACACGTCCGCCGTTATCAGACCTCCGATCTCTTAATATTTCCGTCCATCGAAGACGGCTTTGCTTTTGTCGTGGCCGAAGCGCTGGCGAGTGGTTTGCCGGTCATTACGACGACGAACACCGGCGCGTCTGATCTGGTGCAACCGGGCATCAACGGCGAGGTCGTCCCTATCCGCGACCCGCGCGCCCTGGCAGACGGGGCCTTGAAATGGTGGGAACGCTTGCGCAAAGGCGAACGGGCAGGAGGCATTGATTCACTTGCCCAACAGTTAAGTGTCCGGACTTTTGAAAACACATTTATCGGTCACCTGGCGCGGCTGGGGATAAAATCCCCGTCTGAGAGTGGGTGATCATTTCCAGAATTCCGTTGGTGGAAAAATCCCGATATTTTCCCTCGCCGTCGCCCAAGGTTTTTGTGATTCTCATTTGAATGCCCCGTCGCGTCGGCATGGCGTTTGACTGTGGCGCCGGGGTATCCGAATTACGATGAAAAATCCGCTGCTGACGAACGCCGGGCTAACCTATTACCGGCGGTTGTCACAATCACTGAGTCGGTTGCTCGGCACTCATGTTTTGTCCAAGTTGGATCGTGAATTTTTGTCGGAGGTGATTCGGCGGGACCGGGAGGTGTTGGGTCGAATTGAAAATTGGGTTCCTCCCCGGTTGATTGAAGATTCCATTTTTCGTTATGGTGTGAATCCAAATGTGGAGAAATTGTTGAATTCCCAGCTGGATAGTGATTGCACGCACGCCGATTTGCTCGCCTATTTCGGCCGGAAGATGAAAGGCCCATGCCGATATCTTGAGTTGGGCGTTTCAGTTGGGAAAACACTTTGGCAAATCTTAAATACCTGCGGGCCATGTGATTGCTGGGGCTTCGACATTGAAGAACTGACGCCGGTTCTTAAACAGCATTTTGTCCAACAATCCCGGGAGGAATGGCCAAGTCCGGAAAATTCGATAAAGAAAGCGCCGTCTTCAATCAGTCGCTTCATCCATCCGGATTCCGGCAGCAAAATCACCTACATCAGCGCCGACATTTTTGATGCGCGCGCCTGGCAATTGTTGGCCAATGGCCGGTTCAACCTCGTGCTTTCTGACGCGCTCCATACCCCGGAGGCCTTGGACTTTGAGTGGCAGCAGATGACCACGTTAAATATCTTTGACCCAAATGAGGTTGTCATCATGTGGGATGATCTGGATGGTAATATGCGCGATTGGTTTGATCGGAAGTCAGAGAGCATTGCGAGTCATTTGCACGTTGGGCGTGAACGGGTCGGCTTGCATTTGGTCAATGGATGGCTTGGAAATGCCGAATTCCCCCACCGACTGGGATTTGCTTTAAAAACACCCGCGCCCAATCTCTGACCACAGTGATGCCGATGGTGCGCGCGATGATACCCGCCGTCTAATTTGCTTTCCTCCCCTGATAATATCTTCCAAAATACACGGGCATTATGGAACAACCCGTTATCGACAAAGTAACCCGGGAGCGTTGGCAAAAGGCGCAACAATGGGAGGAAGAGCATTGGGTCAACACGCAACGCTTGCGTTCGCGTTATGGTAAAAATGTTATCTGGCAGATTATGTCGAAGGTGGGGATGGTTTCAAAATATCGAGGAGACGATTGGAACGCCTGGTGGAAAAAACAGTTCGATGATTACCGGTTTCTCCCTCCGGAGGTCGAAAACGCCATTGAGGTAGGCTGTGGTCCTTTCACAAATGTTCGTTTGATGTTTGAACATTCTGACATCAAACATCTCGTGCTGTCCGATCCTTTGATCCGCACGTACGTGAATTTCAAATTAACCTTTGTCAAAGAGATGTACCGCAACGCCGCGTGCATGCTGGACGACCATCCGCTGGAATCGCTTCCGTTCGCCCCCAACTACTTCGATCTCGCGGTGATGATCAATGTCCTTGACCACGTGGAGGACGCCTCCCGCTGCATGGAAAATCTTGTGAACATCGTGCGTCCTGGCGGCATTCTCATTGTCGGGCAGGATCTCACCAGTGAGGAGGATTATGAGGCCCTCCGTGCGGATGCCGGTGCGATCGGACATCCCATCAAGCTCAATCAAAAGTGGTTTGAGCCGTTCTTCAAAGGCTTTCAACCATTGATCGAAAAAGTCCTTTCGCGCCAGGAAAGCCGTGTGCCGCATCAACATTCAGGAGTATTACTGTTTGCGGGGCGCAAACAGTAGGGTCCGAGTGCGGGTTTTTTCTATGAGAATTGTTCAACTGACGACTGACGCAAGGGATTTTTGTCGAGATTATAGCGCTGCAATCCCCTATTTCGGCACGCCGGCAGAAGCGTTATTGCAGGGTTTCGTACGTTTTCCAGACATTGAAGTTCATGTTGTTTCTTGCACGCATAAGCGAATGGTGTCGCCGTCTAAACTGGCGGATAACGTTTGGTTTCACAGTGTGTATGTGCCCAAATGGGGTTGGATGCGCACCTTGTATGCCGGTTGCATCCTGCCCGTGAGGAAAAAGATCCGCGAGATCCGTCCTGATATCGTTCATGGCCAGGGTACGGAAAAGGACTGCGCCATCTCGGCGGTATTGTCCGGATTTCCCAATGTCATTACCCTACACGGGATAATGCAGGAGCAGGCGAAACTCCTTAAAGCCCGGCCCGGAAGTTTCTACTGGCTGGCGAACAAGCTGGAGACTTTTGCTCTGCGACGGACGCAGGGTGTTTTTTCAAATTCGAACTACACGGAAACGTTGACCCGACCGCGTGCCAAAAAAACCTGGCGGGTCGCTAACCCGGTTCGTGAACCGTTTTTCAAAGAATTGCCGACGGTGATTCCGCCGCCCAAACCAATTCTGTTGAATATCGGAAATGTCTGTGCGCGAAAACGGCAAAATGAATTGCTGGAGGCGTTTTCGGGATGGGATAGCAAGGAAACACCTTATGACCTGCATTTTATAGGCGATGCCAGCCGCGAGAACCCTTATGGAAAGCGTTTTTTAGACCTGGTGGAAAAGAACCAGTCGTTTGCCCGATATGTCGGCTTTAAACCAACGGGAGCGCTTTTGGAATATTTAGACCATGCTTCTGCCCTTGTTCATGTCCCCGCGGAAGAGACGTTCGGTCTGGTCGTGGCAGAAGCCTTGGCCCGCAACTTGAAGTTCTTTGGCTTCCGTGTCGGAGGCATTGCCGATATCGCCACCGGGGTTGATGGCGTGGAACTGTTCGACGACGGCGATTGGGTCGGACTCAACCAGGCCATTGCCAAGTGGATCCGCGAGGGATGCCCACGCCCGACATCAGCCGCTAAAACTATGGGCGAACGATATCATCCGGACGTGATTGCCGCCCGGCACCTCCAGATTTATCGGGAAGTGCTCAACACCTGTTCGTAAACACGTTTGAACTGTTTGCCGACCTCCACCCACGACAAAGGCTTGGCCGGCGGTTTCAGGGTGGCCGCTTCATTATAAAATCGCCGCAAAACCCCGGCTGTTTTACCGGGTGAGGTGATGGAGCAATATTTCACATTCTGCTCAAACACCGTTCGTGCCCAAGGCAGGTCGCTAAGCAATAAAGGGCATTCGCACGCGGCCGCCTCAAGCGCGGAAAGGCTCAGGCTTTCCATGGTGCTGAGCAACACAAAGCCCCTGGCCTCCCGATAAATTTTGGCCAGTTTTTGGCGATCCTGCACCGGCCCTTCGTAACGGACTATATTTGGATTTTCCCGTGCCAGTTTCTCAAATTGTTCCACATAGGAACTATTTCCCGCGTACGGTTTCCCGATGATCCACACTGGCGTTTGCGCGATGACCGCTGCCTGGGCGAGCTCCAATACGCGCTTTCGTTCCGTGATGGTCGCCGTGCAAACCAGCCAGGGACCTCGGGGTTGGGGGAGGCTTTCAAAAAATGCATTTTCGACACCATTGGGCACGACATAAACATTTTGTGGCAGGGCGTTGAAAACGTACGACATCAAATGCTTTTCCCAGGCGGTCAAGGCGATGCATGCATCGGCCATTTTGAAAGAATCCCAGCCGAATGGCGCGGTGACGATACTGGGCAAGATTTTTTTACTGACGGCAAAAATATTTTTTTGCACGAACAACGTGCGCTGCGAGCGCGAGCCCATGCCGGTCAAAAGCGGAGCCACAATCACTTTTATCCCCTTCTTTTGGGCAAAAGTGGTGAAATTTTTTCCGGCGCGTTCAAAGCAATGGATGATGTCGGCGGACTGGGCGTCTTCCCACCAGCGCATGTAGTCCACCTCCACACCCACAGCTTCCAAACATTTTTTGGTCTGCTCGATCTGGGTTTGCGCGCCCCCGTGGACCAGCGAAAAGGGCGTGGCGAATTGCAATAATACCTTCACTCGCCGTCCTTCGTGATGATCTTATTGAATCCAACCACGGTGGCCCCGGCGGGCACGTCCTTGGTGACAACGGCATTGGCGCCGACGATCGCCCAGGCGCCAATATTTACTGGCCCCAGAATACGCGCGCCAGCGCCGACATATACGCCTTCCTTCAATTTTGGGAAATTCGCGGAGGTGAGTGTTTCTTCATTGAAATGAGGGTCACGGCCCCCGAGCGTGACCTGCTGCATCAACACCACGTTTTCTCCCAGTTCACAACCCGCACTGACGATGATGCCGTAGGGGTGAGGCATGAAAAGGGCATCCGGAATTTTACACGGTATTTGCGTGCCCAGCAGGGTTTTCAAACAAAATCTAAGAAATGGAATATGGTGTCGTTCAGACCATAAATAGAAGTCCGCCATGAAGCCATTGCTAATCCAGCGGTTTTTCGGGTAGCATTTCTTGTTCATTATTGTGTGGCCCATGCGATTTAACCTTACCGAACCTCTTATATCCAAGAAAAATTTGGAATTAGAGCCAGTCTTGGCCTAAAATGAACCGGATTTAGCATGGCAAACACGATTAAAATCGGAAGCTCGCACCTGGCATTGTTTGTATGCTTGCCCATTGCGATTTTGGTTGGCTACCTGTTGGCAGACCCACTGCAGTTGGCTTCGATCAGCATTATCGCAATATTGATAGGTTTATTGGCGATCCCGATGGTCATAAAATGGCATCAGGTGCTGCTCATCTTCAGTTGTAATGCGATTTTTCAATTTTCATTCCTGCCGGGCACGCCCCCTTTATGGTTGCTGGCCACGGTTCTCGCTTTCGGTATCGCGGTTTTGAACCGTTGCATCGACCCTGCCCGTCCCCTGTACCTGGGAGGAAGCATCGCTCATTCGCTGCTCGCAATAGGAGTTGTGGTGATAGTGACCGGGTATCTTCGGGGTGGCGCCGGTTTGGCGGCATTTGGTGGTTCCAGCTTCGGTGGGAAAAGATACATCTACGTGATGGCGGCGATTGCTGCTTATTTTGCGCTGGCCAGCCAGCGAGTGCCGGAAAACCGGCGATTGTTCTATGCCACCTTATTTTTTGCGGCGGGCGCGACGAACGTTTTAAGCTTTTTTTTGGACTATGGCGGATCGAAATTCGCATTCCTGGACAAGGTGGTACCGCCGGATTTTAATACGGACGAGGTCGAGATGAGCGGTCATCGGCTGTTCTTTTTATCAGGAATCTGTAGTGCGGGTTTTTTTGTAATGACCATCCGGTATGGCATACGCGGGACGTTTGAACGCTACTGGCGACTCGGTCTGATGGTTCTTTTTTTGGTCGGAGCAATGTTGACAGGATTCCGTTCCGCCTTTGGGCTCCTCGCACTATTCTATGTGTGCGCGTTGTTTTTGGAAGGCCTGCACCGGACACGTTATTTTTTTATTATCATCGGTTGCGGACTGATATTTTATTTATTTCTGGCCTTGTTTGCCCAGCAATTACCCTGGCAGATCCAGCGCTCGATCAGCTTTTTGCCGATCCGGGTGGACCCTTTGATCAAGCTGGATGCAAAAGGGTCCGTGGATTGGCGGGTGGACATGTGGAAAGTGGTGCTACCGGAAGTTCCGCAGTATTTTTGGGAAGGGAAGGGGTATGCAATTGATCCCGGCGGCATGTTTATGTCACAGGTCAATTCATTCACCCAACTGGGTACCGATTCATCAGACTGGGCTGCCTTTGCGGGCGACTATCACAATGGCCCCCTAAGTTTGATCATTCCCTTCGGAATCTGGGGATTCAGCGCTTTTGTGTGGTTTATCGGGGCAGCCGGCAGGTTTCTATATAAAAATTATAAGTATGGAGACCCCGCCCTGCAAAAGGCCAACTGCGTGCTGTTCGCTTATTTTATCGCGAAAACGATATCCTTTTTCTTCCTGGTGGGGGGGTTTTATGGCGATTTGGTGGCCTTCACGGCTGTAGTGGGGTTGGCCGTGAGCTTGAATGAAGACTATGCCCGCGCCCCGCTCAGGGAGGTGTCGCCGGTTTTAACCCTGGCAACCCAACGGATCGCCAAAGACTTATGAATTATTTTAAGGTTCACTTTTTGCTTCACGAAAAGATATACTTCCTACAGTCATGACGAACAACGCCAATCTCCTTCGCTCATTGATCATCTATGGCATTTGCCTGCCATTGGCCATTTTGCTGGGATATTTGCTAACGACTCCGGATCAAAGCTCCGTCAGTACCATTGGCGTTGTTTTGGCCATTTTGATCATCCCCATCCTGTTGCGTTTTCATCATGCTTTCCTGGTGATCTCCTGGAACCTGGGGATGATGATGTTTTTTCTTCCGGGCAGCCCGACTTCCTGGCTCACCATGTCCATCATCAGCTTTCTCATTTTTCTGGGCCAGCGCATTTTGGATAAACGATTTCGTTTTTTGACCGTGCCGGAGATTAACCGCCCCCTGATCATTTTGTTGCTAGTCGTTATCATAACGGCCGAAGCCACCGGGGGTATCGGCCTGCGTTACACCGGTGGTGACACGTATGGGGGGAAACGTTATTTGGTATTGATCGGCAGTATTTTAGGCTATTTCGCTTTGACCGGCCGCCGCATTCCTCCTGAAAAAGCTTATTTGTATCTGGCGTTGTTCTTCCTATCTGGTGTTTTTAACTTCCTCGAGGACTGGTATTCCTTGAGCGGTCCAGTCTCACGATATCTGTTTCTATTTTTCCCTCCCACCATGTTGGGGCCGGTACAACTCGGAGAGACCCGGTTTGGTGGACTCACCCTAGGGGCGATGATGGTCTTTTCCTACATGCTGGCGAGGTATGGGATTCGAAATTTGTTTTTTGGCGGGCGGCCCTGGCGTCTAGTGCTGTTTTGCTTCTTCTGTGTCATCGGATTGCTCGGAGGCTACCGGTCATCATTGATGACAGTCATTATCACGTTCTCCATTCAGTTTTACCTGGAAGGCATGCACAAAACCAAACTGCTTCCCTTCTTCGCTTTTATCGTTTTATCGGCTACCTTCATCTGTTTCCCGCTCATGCACATGTTGCCTTCTAATATCCAACGCTCGTTCGCTTTCATTCCCTTTGCACCGATTGATCCGGAAGTGCGTATGAACGCTGACGTTTCTTCGGATTGGCGAATACGAATGTGGCATGCCGTCATTCCGGAAATTCCAAATTATTTGCTGTTGGGCAAAGGTTTGAGCATATCCAAGCAGGACTTCACCGACGCGACCAACAAGGCGACCAACCAGGGGGCGATGACCGAGGATTGGTGGGGCTCGCTGACTGCGGGTGATTTTCATAATGGCCCGCTTTCGGTGCTCATCACGTTTGGCATTTGGGGCATGCTGGCGTTTTTGTGGTTTATTTACGCCGGACTGAAGGTTTTGTATAATAACTATCGTTACGGCGATCCGAATTTGAGAACGATCAATGCGTGCCTCTACTCCCTTTTTCTGGGGAAGACCGTGATATTCTTTTTCGTTTTCGGCGGGTTTTACGCCGACTTGCAGATTTTTCTGGGATGGCTGGCGCTGGGTATTTGTTTGAATGGCGGAGCGGTGCGTGCTCCGCAAACGGCCAGTGTGTCGGTGGCCAAAACTGACAATCTCGCCAACCTGCTGCCGCGGCCCAAATCCGCGTTCAGTCGTTAAAACCTTTTCATGGCGAAGCCTAAATTGCTCGTCGTTGAACTCTGGGGCCTGGGGGATCTGGCCATCGCTACGCCATTCCTCCGTGTCGCCAGCCAGCGATATGACGTGACGCTCCTCGCCAAACCCTACGCCAGCGACCTGCAAAGGCGTTTATGGCCGGATGTGCGTGTGGTTCCATTCACCGCGCCATGGACCGCTTTCAAAAACAAATACCGCGTCTACGCCTGGCCGTGGCGACGGATCTTCGAAATACGAAAACAGCTCGTCGCTGAAAAATACGACGTCGGCGTGTCGGCGCGCTGGTGGGATCCGCGCGACCAGATGTTGCTGGCCGCGGCACGTGCGAAAAAACGCATCGGTTATCCGCGCAAGCAAACGCGCATTTTCCTGAACGATTTTCTTGAGCGTCCTGATCCCGTCACCCATCGCTACGAATATTGGCGCGTTTTGGGAAAAGCTTTGGCGCTTGAGCTGCCTGATCGAAAGCATCTCCCCGTTTCCAGCCCGGCGGCGGGTAAGGGAATTCTTATCCACAGTGGCGCCGGCCAGCCCGTGCGCGTCTGGCCGCTGGAACGTTATGCCCGCCTCGCCACAAAACTTCGCGTCGTCGGCTATCAGGTCCAGGTCGCCTGTGATCAGGACCAACGCGATTGGTGGTTGAGCGTCGGCGAAAAATCCGTCGCCACGCCTGGAACCGTCCCGCAATTGCTCGCGCTCATCGACCGGGCCGGCATCTTCATCGGCAACGATTCCGGCCCCGGCCATCTGGCGGCCTCCTGCGGCGTGCCGCCGCTCACCATCTTCGGCCCGCAATTACCTGAATGGTTCGCGCCGTTGCATCCTGCTGCGCAATGGATCGAAGGCAAACCCTGCCCCTACAAACCGTGCTCCGACTACTGCCGGTTTCCCCGGCCAGTCTGCATCGACGGCATTTCCGAAGACGAAGTCTTTTCCGCCACCGATCAATTTGCCCGTCAACACCTTACGCCTGGCGCGCTCGAAATAAAAAAGCGGGCTGCGATTTCTCGCAGCCCGCTTGATTAATTCTGCTTCGCTTAGTTGTCCTTCACGGCTTCGTCAGCAGCATCGAACGCATGTTGCAACGCCACCAGGTCTTCGCCCGGCTTCAGGGCATCCAGCGCGGCCTGTTCGGCCTTCAACTGGTCGGTCGAGTAATTCGCCGCCTTGATGGACAAACCGATCCGGCGGTCGGCGCGGTCTATCTTGATCACGCGCGCTGTCACTTCCTGGTCCACCTTCAGCACGTTCTTGATCTTCTCCACGCGCTCTTCGCTTACCTGCGAGATGTGCACGAGCCCGTCGATGTCATGCTGCAAGCCCACGAACGCCCCGAAGCTCGCCAGCTTCGTCACTTTGCCCGTCACCAGGTCGCCGACCTTGTACAGCGTCTCGATATTTTCCCACGGGTCCACCGCGAGTTGTTTCAAGCCCAGCGCAATGCGTTGGTTCGGCTTGTCCACTTCGAGCACGATCGCTTCCACTTCGTCGCCCTTCTTCAGCACTTCGCTCGGGTGATTGATCTTGCGCGTCCAGGAGATATCCGAGACGTGGATCATGCCGTCCAAACCTTCTTCCAGTTCGATGAAGGCACCGTAGCTCGTCAGATTGCGTATCTTGCCTTTGACCTTGGTGCCCACCGTGTACTTGCCTTCGGCATTGTCCCACGGATTGGTTTCCAACTGGCGGATACCCAAGGAAATCTTCTGGTCTTCGCGGTTGATGCCCAGCACCACCGCCTCGATCTCCTGGTCGACCTTGAGAACGTCGCTCGGCTTGGCGATCCGTTTGGTCCAGGACAATTCGGTGACGTGGACCAAACCTTCCACGCCCGGTTCCAATTCCACAAACGCGCCGTACGGCACCAGGTTGACCACTTTGCCTTTGACCTTCGCGCCCACCGGGAACTTGCTTTCGATCTTGTCCCACGGATTCGCCATCTTCTGCTTCAGGCCCAGGCTCACCCGTTCCTTCTCCTTGTTGATGTCCAGCACAACGACGTCGATGTCCTGACCAACTTTGAGAACTTCCGAAGGATGCCCAATGCGGCCCCAGCTCATGTCCGTGATATGCAGCAAACCATCGATGCCATTGAGGTCGATGAACGCGCCAAAATCTGTGATGTTCTTCACCGTGCCTTTGCGGATGTCGCCCGGCGTCATTTCCGCCAGCAACTTCGAGCGCTTCTCGTTGCGTTCCTGTTCGATCAACTCACGACGCGAGAGCACGATGTTCTGCCGCTCCTGGTTGATTTTCACCACCTTAAATTCATAAGTGTTACCGACGAAGCTCTGGAGATTCTTCGGCGTCGTGATATCGATCTGCGACGCGGGCAAAAACGCCTCCACGCCGATGTGCACCACCAACCCGCCTTTGACGATCGATTTCACCTTGCCCATGATCGTCCCGCCTTCATTACAGATCGTGAGGATCTTGTCCCAGTTCTGTTTGAACTCGGCCTTCTCCTTCGAGAGAATGACCATGCCTTCTTTGTCTTCCAGCTTCTCGATCAACACATCGACGATGTCGCCGACCTTGACCGTTTTGATGTCGTCAAATTCATTGCCGTTCACGACCCCTTCACTTTTGTAGCCGATGTCGATGAGGACTTCTTTGGGACGTACTTCAATGACTGTGCCTTTGACGATTTCGCCAGCCGCAAAGCGCATCGTGCTTTGCTTCATGGCATCTTCCATGGTGAATGACATAATGATATTAAGGAACTGTACTGCTAGGGAGACTCAGCGGTTAAAGAACCAGCGAAGACTCCATTGCCCAACTAACTGACCGACGCTGCCGTGGCAACGGAGGTTAAGGGTTAGGTTGCGCGTTAACTGTTGTTTTTCAGCCTCAATGAACATCCGCACACGCGGCGTTCAGGCAGCGCAAAAGATACGCATCCACCCACAAAACGCAACCATTACTTATCACCAACTCCTCCTCGTTCTCGTCCTCGAACCAGACGGGGTAGGGCGGGCAGTCCGCTGCGCGCCGCGTCCGTAATTCATAGCCGTCCCGCAATGCGGGATCAGTCGGCGCTGACTTGCCTGCGCCTCGACCACCCTGAATTGGTTGGAATCAGTCAGAATCGTTCATTTTCCGGCCATTTTCCATCCTCCTTTATGCGCCCTTCGCCCATTTCCACCCCTTCACGATTAACCCCTTTTATTCTTCATTCCGCATTCTGTCCTGCCTTTCGGACGAAATTCTTCCTTTAGCTGGCTGGAGATGCCTGAGCCTGTTTTTGCCTAAGTCTTTGATTTTTAATTATTTCTGCAAAAACCGCCAAATTCGCGGTAAGGAGTGAAATTCGCGTAAAAACCCCCGTAAAAAAACCCTTAATTAACCCTAATTATCCTTAATTCGTGCTTGGCCGCGATCCGATTTCCAGTGTCATTTTCGTCATTAATGTCATTAACGTCGTTATCATTATCAAACCAAGGTAGGGCGCGCGTCACTCCGTTGCGCGCCGCCCATCTCTGCTGCGCCGAACCCGAAACGAAGGCGGGACACCCGATACCACCGCACCTGACATATTCAATTTATATTGTCAAAGAACTACCTCCAATATACGCAAAAGTCAAACTTTGTCAATATTTTTAAGGTCGGCCGGCCGACATAATAACCGACATGAGTTACTACTGACTTGGCTGACGTGAATCTGCGAATGGGTTCCAATCAGGCGTGACTTTTTACTTGTTCCACGAGTGGTGAATCCAGATTCTCTCCCATTACATGGCGCACGACGTATTTGTCAGTCATTCGTCGAAAGACAAACCAACGGCTGACGCCGTTTGCGCGGTACTGGAATCCCAGGGCATCCGTTGTTGGGTCGCCCCACGTGACATCATCCCCGGAAGAGAATGGGGCGCATCCATCGTCGAGGCCATCAAGGGCGCCAAGGTGATGGTGCTCATCTTTTCAGCGCACGCCAATAGCTCCCCGCAGATCAATAAAGAAGTCGAGCGCGCGATCAATAAAGGCGTTCCGGTCATTCCCATGCGGATTGAAGATATTGTGCCCACGGAATCGCTGGAATACTTTCTCAGCTCCAACCATTGGCTGGATGCTTTCTCGCCGCCGCTCGAAAAACATTTGCAACGCCTTGCTCAAAATGTCCGGCAGTTTATCGGCGGCCCTGCCAGGGAAGTTTTACCCATTCCAGTGGCGGAACATGAGTTGCGCGAAAAAGCGGAAGCCGAAAAACTCGCTGAAGAAAAACGCCAGCTTGACCAGGTGAAACATCAATTGGAAGAACAGCGGCGCTTGATGGCTGCAGAGAAGAAAAAGGCGGACGAGGCGGCAACGCTGGCAGAAAATCGCAAAAAAGTAGAAATTGCGGAAGCTGCCAGACTGGCTGAAGGGAAGCGCGAAGCCGCCGAAACGATGGAAAAGACGCGGCGCGCTGAAGCAGAGCGCCGGGCGGCTGAAATTGTTGAGCGCGAAAGGATCGCCAAAGTTACTGCCGCCGAAATTGCGAGGGCTGCGGAAGAAAAACGCAAAGCGGTTGAAGTTGCTGGCGATATGCCATCGACAGAGACAAAACATAAAAAACCTGAAGCGTCTGGAGCGGCGGCTTCAAGCAAAGAGAGAAATCGCAGAATGGCCGTGGCAGGATCACTGCTGGCTATAGTCATCACGCTGCTTGCCTGGATGTTCATCCAGCAGGAACAGCAGCAGGCCAAAACCGACGCTCTAGTGGCGCAAGCGGCCAAACAGCAGGCAGCCGCGCAACAGCCAATCATCGCCGAAGAACAACGAGCGGCAAAAATTGAAAAGGAAGCGGCCGACGGCATACGCACGGCACAGGCGAAAGCCGGACAAGAGCGCCTGGCCAAACCAACTGACCCATACAAGATTTTGAGTGTGCCTGACCAATACAACACCATTCAATCGGCCGTTGATGCCGCCAACAACGGAGACACTGTCCAGGTAAAGGCCGGAACTTATTCGGAGAGTCTTTTGATCCGCCAGAAGGAGATCCGTCTGATCGGCGAAGGCAAGGATGTGGTCACCGTCCAGGTCCCGGCGGCTCAAGTAAAACCTGCCCTGAATTGCGTGGGGATGAAAACAGGTTTTATCAGCGGAATCACGTTTGAACAGGATAATGCTGCAGGGGTGATGCATTTTGAACTGGATAAATCTACGGGGATTGGAGTGGGGGCGACGACAGTCCCGGTCGTAAATTTTTATGAAGATGGAAACGCTGTGGAAATGGCGGATTGCCGGATTCAAATGGGTGGCGGCGTTGGCATCGGCGTCAATGACTGTTCTCCCAAAATCACTGCGTGTGTCATACAGAAAAATGGATCGGAAGGTATTAACGTTTCGGGCACGAATGCCGCCCCAGGCATTATTTACAATGACATCCGGGTAAATGGAAGTGAAGGAATTGAATTCATTGGTGGAGCAGCAGGGAAGACCGAGAAAAACGTCTGCGAAAACAACGGAACCTATGGCATTTATGAAGACAGCTATGTCCGTGAAACCAATTCCGGCCCGGCGCCAATCTTGGAGGCCAATCTATGCCGGAGCAATGGAGCATCTGGAATCGGCTTGGATGCTTATGTGACCATGGGTGACGTGGAACAAAATTTATGCGAAAACAACAAGAAAGATGGCATCAATATTGATTCTCATGTTGATAACCACGCAATAATAGATTTTAACATATGCCGGGATAACCTCGAATGCGGGATCGATCTGTACTCTGCCAAAAACCTAAAAATTGGTGATAACAATCAATTTGGAGGCAATGGGGCCGGGGATAAAATGATGCCGCCCCATTGAGCGTCGCAGTAAACGGAAATATTGGTGCTTGGAAGCCGCTTCCCAGTCCCGCATCGCTCCGGCCAAACTGCAACCCTCTTTCAACCCTCCTCGCCGATACTTGACGCAATATTTACCGCGTTTCACGCGGCGCAATGCGGACCACGCTCTCTGATTCCGCATCGCGCATCTCTCTCCCTTTAAGCCACTTCCGCCATTCATCCTCACCCAATTCCAACCTAAAAATGCCAATAAATGTGCAGCACCCTCCCACCAAACACCCGATGATAGCTGCGAAATTAAATGCTTAAGCCCCGCATAACCATCCGCGAAATGTTGGTGGAAGACATCGCCGCCGTCGTTACCCTCGGCTACACCCTGTTTACCGCCGAGAGCCCCACGTTGTACCGTTGCTGGGACGAGGATGACGTCCTTGAGCTTTACCAGAACAGCAAGTCCCTTTGCCTTGTCGCCGTTACGCCGGAAGGCCACGTCGTCGGCTTTGCCCTCGGCAGCCTGTTGGAGAAACCCGGACGTCCCTGGAAATACGGCTGGCTCGAATGGCTCGGCGTGGCTGACGCCTTCAAACGCCGTCGCCTCGCCCGCCGTTTGGTCAATCGTCTGCTGGATCGCTTCATCGAGCAAAATGTCCGCATCATGCTCGTGGATACTTCGGAGGACAACCAACACGCGCTTCGGTTTTTCCGCAAGTTCGGTTTCGAACAGGAACATCGTCACATCTACATGTCCATCAATCTGGACAGCCATCCCAAAGTCATCGGTCGTAAATTTGCCCTCGAACTGGAGGACTGATGTACCAGGACCTCTTCCCGCAATACCGCCAAAAGCGCTGGGCCTATCTTCCACTCGGCGTATTGGCCATTGCGGAACAACAACCCGGCCGGCCCAATCCGCTGCTCGATGCCGAGTACTGCCGCAAATGGGTGCGACGCCTCCACCGCCGTTATCGCGTCACCTATTCCTACGGCGGCTGGTTTGAAGACCGCTCCACCTTGTGGGATGGCCATTATCTCACGCCCGAAAATTCCTTCCATCTCGCCATCGATTTTAACGTCCCCCAGCGTTCACGCGTTCACAGCCCCACCGATGGAAAAATCCTCGAAGTCTGGCACGACCCCGATACCTATGGCGGCTGGGGCGGTCGCATCGTCATCGAGTTCAAACCCCGCGTGCATCTCATCCTCGCCCATTTCGGCTCCATTGGTGTAGCGACCGGCGCCACTATTTGCCGTGGACAATTTCTCGGCAACGTCGGCAACTCCGGCAACAACGGCAATTGGTTTCCCCACCTGCACGCCCAGATCGTTCGCGGCCCCTATCGTCAAGTGGACGGCTACGGCGAATTCTCCGTCGCCAACCAGCGCAAATTCCCCGACCCCTTCACCCATTGGCCTCCTCATCTCTCCGCCGTTCTTTAGCTGGAGACTGGATGCCATCGTTAATCGCAGTTCTCTTTAGTCCGCCGTGTATTCTGCAAGCCTTCGTTGCAATTTGCGTTGCTGTAAAATCTATTTTCCTTTAATCACTCTGCGGATTTTCCAATCAATTTGTTTGGCAGGTTTAACGCTTGGTCAATGAGGTTACGATGCATCATCACGAGCACGACGAAAACAGCGCCCCTAATCAGGCCGACCAAAAACGTCCAACCGACCCGAACGCCCATTTGGCTCATGGAGTCGCCGGCTCGCAACCTCCGTTCGAAGAAAAAGGCGCGCACGATGGGCGACGGAGCAAAACCGCCGCCGGACTCACCGCCATCTACGAAACGGGCAAGTTCGGTTTCAAAGAAATGGGCGTCAAACGCACGTTTCAAACGCTTTTAAAAATTAATCAGAAAGACGGCTTCGATTGCCCCAGTTGCGCCTGGCCAGACCCGGACGGAAAACGCAACGTCGCTGAATTTTGCGAGAATGGTGCCAAGGCGGTCGCTTCCGAGGCGACCCTGGCGCGCCTGACGCCTGAGGTCTTCGCCCAACATTCCATCCCGGAAATGCTTCAGCAGCCCGATGTGTGGTTCGAAACGCTTGGCCGCATCACCCATCCCATGGTTCGCCGGACCGGCTCGGACCATTACGAACCGATTTCCTGGGATGATGCCTTCGGATTGATCGGCCACGAACTTCAGGCGCTCAAATCTCCCGATGAAGCGTCCTTTTACACCTCGGGCCGGGCCAGCAACGAAGCCGCTTTCCTGTACGGACTTTTTGCCCGCCAATTTGGCACCAACAATCTTCCGGATTGTTCCAACATGTGTCACGAATCCAGCGGCACGGGATTGACCGAATCCATCGGTTTTGGAAAAGCCACTGTGAGGATCGATGACTTTGCCCAGGCTGATGCAATTTTTGTGATCGGCCAAAATCCCGGCACCTGCCATCCGCGCATGTTGACCGAACTGCAAAAGGCCGCGCGCAACGGCTGCAAAATCGTCAGCATCAATCCCTTGATCGAATCCGGGTTGATGCGATTTAAAAACCCACAGGAGCCTCTACACCTGCTGGCTCCCGGTACGCCCATGGCCTGCCTGTTCCTGCCGATCCGCATCAACGGCGATGTGGCCGTGCTCAAGGGCATCATGAAAGCGATGCTGGAAGAAGACGACCGCACTGGTGGAAAAGTCCTCGCCCACGATTTCATCGAACATGACACCGAAGGGTTCAAAGTGTTTGCCGCCGATCTGCGTCAGGAGAGCTGGGAAAAGATCGTCAAAAACAGCGGCATCTCCCGGGAGCAAATTCAAGCGGCCGCCCGCATCGCGATGGATTCAGAACGCCTGATCTGTTCCTGGGCCATGGGCATCACCCAACACAAGAATGGTGTGGCCAACGTGCAGAGCATCGCCAATTTCGCGCTGTTACGGGGACAGATCGGCCGGCGGGGAGCCGGACTCTGTCCCGTGCGCGGCCACAGCAATGTCCAGGGCGATCGCACCGTCGGCATCTGGGAAAAGATGAGCGCGGAGTTTATGGAAGCCTTGGGAAAAGAGTTCGCTTTTACCCCGCCCGCAAAGCATGGGTTGGATACCGTTTGCACCATCGAGGCCATGCATCAAGGTAAGGTGAAAGTGTTTATCGGATTGGGCGGCAATTTTTTGGCCGCCACTCCGGATACAAAATACACCTCCGAAAGCCTGCGGCGTTGCCGGTTGACGGTGCAGATTTCCACCAAACTCAATCGCGCGCATCTCATCACCGGTGAACAGGCGCTCATTCTGCCCTGCCTGGGTCGAACCGAAAAAGATTTCCAAAAATCCGGCGAGCAGTTCGTTAGCGTGGAAGACACCACCGGCGTCATCCATATGTCCCGGGGCGTCCTTAAGCCCGCGTCCGATCAGTTACGCAGCGAGCCGGCGATCGTTGCGGGCATCGCGCGGGCGGCTCTTGGAAAAAAAACCACCGTGAATTGGGAGGGTTTGGTCGATGATTATGACCGCATCCGTGAGCATATCGAACACGTCGTGCCGGGTTTCACGCAATACAATGTTCGCGTCCGCCAGCCGGGCGGTTTTTATCTGCCCAATGCTCCCCACGAGGGCCAATTCAAGACGGAGTCCAAGCGCGCTAAATTTACGACGCACCAGATCCCCGAGCATGATTTGAAATCGGGGCAGCTCTTGTTGACGACCATTCGCAGCCACGATCAATTCAATACCACCATTTATGGTGAGACCGACCGTTACCGTGGGATTTCCAAGGGCCGCCGGATCGTCTTTCTCAATTCTGAGGACATCGACCGGCTGGCCCTCCAAAAAGATCAATGGGTGGATCTGATCAGCCATTTCGAATCCGAAACCCGGCGCGCCGAACGGTTCAAAGTGGTTCCTTACGAAATTCCGCCGGGATGCGCCGCCGCTTATTTCCCGGAAACCAATGTGCTCGTCCCCATCCGCAATGTCGCCGATGGCAGCAACCAGCCGGCGTCCAAGTCCATCATCATCACGATTGAACCTTCACCCTTGTCCAACCCCCAAACTCATGTCCACTAATGCATCTTTTCGCCGGGTCAAAGAAATGGCCATGCATCGCGTCAACGGCCTCGTTGAATCCGAGGATAAGGATTTTCTCGCCGCCGAGGAACCCCTGGAGATCCGCGTTGAAGGCCATAGCGTCGCCGTCGTGATGCGGACGCCTGGTGAAGACCGGGAACTCGCGGTCGGATTTCTGGTGACGGAGGGCCTCGTGCATCAAGCCAGCGATATTGTGGATGTCAGACATGTCACCCATTGTTTGGCTCCGGCGGGCGCTGCCGGTTCTCCCGAACCGCTACCCGTTTTTGGAATGGAATCGGATCTTTCAGACGGCAATGTCATCGACGTGTGTTTGAGCGATCCCGAGTCGATGGACCTCAAAAAATTGACCCGCCACGTCTTCACCTCTTCGAGCTGCGGTATTTGCAGCAAAGCCTCCATTGAGGCGGTGCGCCAGCAATTTCCGCCGCTGGTGGATTTTTGCGAAGTGGAACCGCAAGTCCTGATGGAATTGCCCCGCTTGCTTGCCGGGGCGCAGGAAACTTTTAAACGCACCGGCGGCCTGCACGCTTGTGCGTTGTTTGATGTGACCGGCAACTTACTCGTGCTGCGGGAAGATGTCGGGAGGCACAACGCCCTGGATAAGGTCATCGGTTGGGCATTGCTTGAGGATAAACTGCCGCTCAATGAACATATTATCCTGCTCAGCGGCCGCACTTCTTTTGAGATGTTGCAAAAGGCGCTCGCCGCCGGCATCCCGGTGGTTGCAGCGATTTCGGCGCCGAGCAGCCTCGCGGTGGAGTTCGCCCGGGAGAGCGGCCAAACCCTCGTCGGTTTTTTGCGCGGCGAACGGATGAATATTTATTCTGGCGCCAGCCGTGTGCGGAAATTTTCATCGTCAGTCTCCCGGATCAGGCATCCGCGCCCGGCGTCTTTGAACTGTTGAAATAAAACGGCGACTCCGCGCTGAGATTTTTAACCGGCAACTTCCGGCAAACCCCGGTGTTAAATCAACCGAGGGCGTGTGCCCCAATGCATTGAACGTTGATTCGCCCATGGAATATCGTCATCTTACCTTCGCATCATTTTGAAGTGGCTCGCACACATCCGGTTCCTGTTGCCCCTGATAATCGCCTTGTTTATCGGCCAGCAGTCGCGTGCGCAGAACTTTGGGGTCTCGGTCACTGTTTCCACCAACCTCGTCATCGGCACCAACACGGTGACCTACGGGCTCACCTTTACCAACCTGAGCGGATCCGAACTCCTCAATGTGCGGATCACCAACGATTTTTCAGCATCGGTCACCCTCGTCAATGCCACGAACAGCCAGGGTAGCAATGCCATTGTTGGGTCAGACTTCGTCTTCTTCCCGGGCCGGATGCAAAACGGCCAGATTGAGAATGTGTCCCTCACCATCCAACCGGTCTTTGCGGGCCTGCTGACCAACACCATCACGTTGATTAATCTGGGGAACACCAACATGTTTTCCACCAACATCGTCACGCTGGCTGCCGAGGCGCAGGCGGACCTGGGTATCACCATCGTCCCGCCCATCCAGGCCATCATCACCAATGATTTCGTCACTTACAATCTCGTGGTCACCAATGCCACCACCAACAGCGTGTCCAATGTGACCGTGACCCATCAAATACTTACCAACGTCATCTACAGGAGCGTGAGCCAGTCATTCAATACCGTGAGCAATAGCTTCGTCTTCAATATCGGCACGCTGCCCGGAAACAGTTCGGTGGATTTGCGATTCGACATCACGCCGACGAACGTAGGTTCCCTTAACCTGTCCGCCTCCGTGACTGCCCTCGGTTTGATTGATACATTTCCCACGAATAACGTGTTCATCACCAACGTGCCGGTCCTCGCGTATCTGCCGGCCACACTCGTGGCCGTCACCAATTCCTCCCAGAAACTCAACATCCAGAACGGCCTCACCGAACAATCCGTTTTACTCTCCAACACCGGCACCAATGACGTCCCCGCCATGCGCCTCGTCGTCACCGGTTTGGCGACCACTAACCATTTGTTCAACGCCGTGGGTACCAACAACAGCAACCCTTTCGTCTATTACAGTGGGTCGCTCGCCGCCGGAGCGCAGGCGACATTGTTGCTGCAATATGCGCCGCGCAGCTCCACGGCATACACCAATATCCAGCTTCACCTCTACGCCGTGCCACTGCCGGATTGGACCGCGCCGCGCGCCGTTACGAATAGCAGCACGACAAACATCATCAGCAAAATCGTGATATTATCTAACCACAATCCCCTCATTGAATTTCCCGCCACGGCCGGCAATGCCTACATCATCGTGTACGCCAAAGACGCCACTTTTTCCGATGCCCGCATCGCGCCGCCCGGCATCATTTCCCCCGCGAACAAAATGCAATGGATCGATTACGGCCCGCCCACCACCGTGCCCATGCCTGCCAGCACTCCTTCCAACGCCGCCGCGCGCTTTTATCGCGTGCTTCAATCCCCCTGATCTGATGCGCGCACTGCTCCAATCCATTGCCCGCCAGCGCCGCCTCTCTGCGTGCGTCAAATGGATTGCTGCCGTCGTGGTGCTTGGCTCCGCGCCAACCGCGTTTGCCCAGTTTGATGGTGAAAGTTCCTACGACGCCCACGGTGTCCTCTGGACGCCCTGGAATCCTGATGATTGGACGCGCCGTTTCCGCATCGGCGCCGTGGTGGGTTTCAATATCAACGCGAAGTTCAACATGAACGGCTCTGCCTTCGGCGTTTCCGGGAATAACCCCGCCAACGGCGTCTATGACGACGGCTACGTGCATAAGGATGACACCGGCAGCACCGATGGTTTCACCAGCAATTGGGGCTACAACAATGCTTCGCAGTACAATGCCGGCGCCAACACCATGTCATTTCACACGGTTGATTCCTTCTCCGCTACGGACAGTGGCAGCGCGAACGCCGGCATCGTTCCGGGAATTGATCTCGCCTACAGCGCATACCTTTGGAACAGCCGATACCTGAACATCGGCTGGGAATTGGGCTTCGATTGGATGCCCATCACGATTTCCGAGAACAACACCATATCCGGCGACGTGGTGGAAAGCACTTATGTCTATGACACCGGCGGCATAGTGATTCCCGACCCTCCGTATCAAGGCGGCCCCAGCGGCACCGGACCGCTCTTGCCGATCGATCATCACCCTGCCACCACCACCCCCTCCATCCCGGCCACCATAACCGGCTCGCGCACGTTGGATGTGAACCTCTACATTTTTCGCCTCGGCCCCACGTTTAATCTGAACGCTGGAAAAAATTTCAGCTTCACCGTCGGTGTCGGCCCTGCGCTCGGGCTGGTGGATGGCGCATTGCAATTCAACGAAAACATCATCATCACCCCCCCCACTTCCTCATCCATCCCCGCCTCCTCCACCAAAAACAAGGGCGAAATCGGTTCCACCGAGTTGGTCTATGGCGGGTACGTCAACGTCACCTGCCTCTATCATCTGCCCAACAGCGATGGCCGCGCCGATCTTTATCTGAGCACCCAATACATGCCCCTCAGCAGCGCCACCTTCAAAGGCGGCGGCCGCGAAAGCAAACTCGAACTCGGCGGCCAGGTCTCCATCTCCATCGGCGTCAACTGGCCGTTTTAGCTTTGCGCCTTTGCTCCTTAGCGTCTTTGCGTTAAAATTTCTGCGCTAATGAAATCAGTTGCCGTCATCGGCGCAGGCATCACCGGGTTGACCGCCGCGTTTTATCTCCAACGCAAGGGCATTCCCGTCACCGTGTACGAAGCCAGCGGACGCGTCGGCGGCGTCATCCAATCCCAGCGCAGTCCCGATGGCTTCCTGGCCGAGTTTGGCCCCAATACGCTCCTCGAAACGTCGCCCAAAATCGGCCAGCTCGTCCGCGATGCCAGCCTCGCCTCCCGCCGGCTCGATCCCGACCCCAAATCCGAGGCGCGCTACGTCGTCCGTTACAAGCGCCCCATCGAGATGCCCGCCAAGCCCCTTGGTTTTTTTACCACGCCACTGTTCACGCTCGGCGCGAAGTTCGCCGTCATCCGCGAGCCGTTCATTAGACCTCGTCGCGACGGCGTCGAAGAAAGCATCGCGCAATTCGTCGTGCGCCGGTTCAACCAGGAATTTCTCGATCACGCCATCGATGCCCTCGTCGCCGGCATTTACGCGGGCGATCCCCACAAACTTTCCGTCACGCACGCCTTTCCCAAGCTCAAAGCCCTAGAGGACAAATATGGTTCCATGATCAAGGGTCAGCTTCTCGGCGCGCGCGAACGCAAAAAAAGCGGCGAAGTCGCCAAAGACCGCGCCCCCAAATTTTCCTTCGACGAAGGCCTGCAAGTTCTTCCCGATACCTTGCGCGCCCACCTCGGCGATTCCGTAAAACTGAACACGCCCGTCACGAAACTCACGCAAACTGAAACCGGCTGGCGCGTGTCCACATCAAACGGCGACCACGACCACACTGCTGTCATCTTCTGCGGCACCGCACCAAAGCTCGCTGAACTACTGGTCGAATTGTTTCAGAACGCGGCTGCTGGAGACCGTTCCGACTCAAAGCTAAAAACTAAAAATTCAAAACTGGATTTATCCCCTCTCTCCGAGATCCGCTATCCACCCGTCGCCAGCGTCGTCCTCGGTTTCCGCCGCGAAGACCTCTCACATTCCTGCGAAGGCTTCGGCATGTTGATTCCGCGTGTCGAGGGCTTCAAAAGTCTCGGCACCATTTTTTCCTCGTCGTTATTCCCCAACCGCGCCCCGGCCGGCCACGTCACGCTGACCAGCTACGTCGGCGGCGAGCGTTATCCTGAACTCGCCTCTTTGCCTCACGCGCAACTCGTCGAGCTCGTCTGCGAAGATTTGCGCGTCCTGCTCGGCCTCCACGGCAAACCCGTCTTCGCCCATAGCGTCTTTTATCCCAAAGCCATCCCGCAATACAATGTCGGCTACGGACGCTACCGCGACCTCATGACCCAGATCGAGACCCAGGCCCCTGGCTTTTATATGGCCGGCCACTACCGCGACGGCGTTTCATTGAGCGATTCCATCGTCTCCGGCTGCAACATCGCTGACCGTGTCGCTAAAACTCTTCAAAGGAGGGATGATTGAACAAATGAGTTTTGATGAAAAAATTCACAATCTGGCAACTGCATGGAAAGTGGCGGGTGGCAGATTATCATTTGAAGTCGAAGCTCCGTATTTCTGCAAAGATACCGCCGGTGTTAAATTTGTCTGCCCTGCGTATCTTCCACATTTTGGAGGGCCTAAAGGGATGGTAATAGGATTCACAGAAAGTTCTGAATTTGAATCCAACATTCGTTTGAAATCATTTGCTAAATCCAATGGTTTTTATTGCTCTTTTATAAATTACGAAGTCTATCAACAATATGATGAGGAAATATTTAAGGAGGCTTTAAGCGATTGGAACTTTTTTGGACCGAAGGAACTCCGGCCGAAATGGAATTTTGAAGATCGAATATGGCGGCTTCCGGAATCGGGCTGATTTTTATCCGTGTCCATCCGTGTCCATCTGTGGTTAAATTTTTGCGGACATGACCAAAGGCATTTTACTCGTCAATCTCGGTTCGCCCGATTCCCCGACCGTCCCTGACGTGCGCCGTTACCTCAACGAATTCCTCATGGACGGCCGCGTCATCGACACGCCCTGGCCCATCCGCCGTTTCGTCGTGGGAATGATCCTCATCAATCGCCCCAAGGAATCCGCCCACGCCTACGACAAGATCTGGACCAAAGACGGCTCACCGCTCGTCGTCACCAGCCAACATGTCCACGCCGCCCTGCAAAAACGCGTCAGCGCCCCCATCGAACTCGCGATGCGCTATCAAAATCCGAGTATCGAATCCGCCGTAAAAAAACTGGCGGGCAGGGGAGTGAACGACGTCCTGCTCATCCCGCTGTTTCCGCATTACGCGATGTCCAGTTTCGAAACCGCCGTCGTGCGCGTGCAGGAAGTCGCCGCGAAGCTCGCTCCCGGGATGAAAATCACCGTGCAGCCGCCTTACTACGATACGCCCGATTTTATCGCCGCCCTGGTCGCCAGCGCATCCGATTTTCTCAAACAGGACTACGATCATCTCCTGTTCAGCTACCACGGCATTCCGGAGCGCCATTTGCGCAAATCCGACCCCACCGGCTGCCATTGCCTCCAGTCCACCACCTGTTGCGAGACACCCAGTCCCGCGCACGCTACCTGTTATCGCGCCCAATGTTTTGCGACCACCGCCGCCTTCGTGAAACTCGCCGGTGTGCCCAAAGAAAAATATTCCATCTCCTTCCAATCGCGCCTCGGCAAAGACCCGTGGCTCAAGCCCTACACGGATTACGAACTCGTGCGCCTCGCGCAGGAGGGCAAAAAAAAGATGCTCGTGATATGCCCCGCATTCGTTTCCGATTGTTTGGAGACCATCGAGGAGATCGGCATGCGCGGCTGCGAAGATTTCATGAAAGCCAGCGGCAAGGAATTCACCCGCATCCCTTGCATGAACGAACATCCCTTGTGGATCACCGCCCTGGAAAACATGACCAGGAAGTTTTTGGCCTAGGGCCGATCACTCTTTATTCTTCGGCGTTTTCGAGAACCTTCCAAACGGCAGCTTGGCCGTCCGACGCAACATATCGAGGAACGACTTCTTCTTGGGTTTATCCGGCGCGATGCGTTCGCATTTCCCGCTGCAGATGGGACAAAGAAATAACGGTTGGCCGCCCTGGCGCTTCAGCACATGCACGCAATTGCTGCACATCAATTCCTTGCACTGCGTGCATTTGTAAGTGGCCAGCACCGAAGAATGCCGCGGGCAAACCAGCGCTCCTGAGGGCAATACCACCGGAGAATTCACCCCGGTGGGCGGAAAGTTTCCGTGCCCAGCGACTCCCGGTTGTTGGAATTTGGGTATGGAAATGGCGATGTCTGTGCTCTCCACGATCAGCCTGACATCGCCCAGATGCACCGTCTGGCCCATCTTGAGCCACGCTTCCTTCACCGGCTGGCGATCCACGAAGGTTCCATTCGTCGAATCACAATCCCGCAACAGGACGCCTTCGTGGGACAGCACCATCTCACAATGCAGCGACGAAACGGTGGAGTGATCGATATGGAAATCGCAGTCCTGATTTCGGCCAATATGATTTGTGCCGAGGCGGAGATCCAACGCCCGCGTCTCCAATCCCTCTGTTTTTATCAGAAGCCTGGCCATTTATTCCTCAACTTCATCCGACATTGCTTGTCTATCAGACGGAAGTCGAGTCGAAAAACTTTGATTTTTTTACGAAATAACCGGCTCAACCATAATAAGCTGTGCCAGTTGTGCGCTGATGGCTAACCGGGAATTGCAGACCTGGCAGATGAAATTGGACTGGCTGGTGATGAGGCGCACCACCTGGTCTTCGCAAAACCCGATCTCCCGCAGCCGCGCCTGCATCTCCGGGGACGCGCATAACTGCTTGATACGCACCGCCACGCCCGCGCGCACCCGGTTCAACGGGCACGGTTCGCAGCGCGATGGAGAGTTTAAGGCCGGATTCATGCGACGATTCCAGCTTCGTCGCGATCAGCTTTTTCAACCACACATCCCTTGCCAATCTGCGGTCATTTTTTGGTGAGTACCCCAGCCGGCGCATCCAGCCGGCTTCTCAGGATTCGCGCAAGTTCTTCCGGCAGATACGGCTTCTTTAAAAAATTAACCCCTTCAATCAACTGCAACCCCTTTCCGGCCGCGTCTCCGCTGTATCCGCTCGTATAGACGACTTTTAGCCCCGGCTCCTCCGCCTGTAATTGCCGTGCCAGGTCGCATCCGCTCATCCCATCGGGCATGATGATGTCCGTCAGTAATAAATCGATCTGGTTTTTATTCTCCCGCCATACGGAGATCGCCGACCGGCCGCTCTGCGCCTGAAAAACCGTATATCCGCAATGCTGCAGCATGGCGGCCACCAGCACCCGCACGGATGGTTCGTCTTCCACCACCAGGACGGTTTCGGTCCCGCGCGGCAATTCCGCTATCGGCGCCGCATTTTTTATTTCGGCCTTGGCATCCAGTGCGGCCGGAAAATAGATTCGAAATGACGTCCCCCGGTTGAGTTCGCTGGTCACCGTGATCCACCCGCGATGTTGTTTCACGATCCCATAGACCGTCGCCAGCCCCAGGCCGGTCCCTTTGCCGACTTCCTTTGTCGTGAAAAACGGCTCAAAGATTCGCGGCAGATCCTCCGGTGCGATGCCTTGCCCGGTGTCCGACACAGTCAGGCAAACATAAGTTCCCGGAGCAGCATCCGGATTTTCGCTTGCTTGTTCTTCATTCAGGACTTCCTTGCCGGTCATGATCATCAATTGCCCGCCTTTGGGCATCGCATCCCGGGAATTGACTGCGAGATTCAACAGCACCTGCTCCACCATTCCCGTATCCACATAGATCAACGGCAGATTGGGGGTGGAGATTGAATGCAAGGAGACATCCTCCCCCAGGATGCGCTGCAACATACGCGTCATTTGCGCGATGACATCGTTCAGGTCGCGGTTCGCCGGTTGCATCACCTGTTTGCGGCTGAACATCAACAACTGCCTCGTCAATCCCGCTGCCCGTTCTGCCGCCTGGACAATCTGTTGCGCGCATTCGGTCACCTCGCCGCTCTTCTGATTGTCCATGGTCAACATGGAAGCGTTGCCCTGGATCACCGTAAGGATATTGTTGAAATCATGCGCCACCCCCCCGGCCAGTTGCCCGATCGCCTCCATCTTTTGCATCTGCCGGAATTGCGCCTCCAATTTCTGCCGCTCCGCCTCGGTGTGGGCGTGGGCTGCCTGTTCACGTAAAACACCGATGCCAAAAGCCAGGTCGTCCGCCAATTCCGAGAGTAAGGACGTTTCTTCCTCGTCCAAAGCCTGCGGTTCGGGCGAGCAGACTGTCAGAGCTCCGATGGTGCGATCATTCACCTTCAACGGGAAGGCGCATACGGTGACTGATCCGGTTCCCATGTTTCGTTTTGTCCAAATCTCTGTTCGCGGCTCGCTGGGAACGTTTTGAAAGTGGGAAACCCGGCCTGTCCGGATGGCGGTGCCGGTCGGTCCGCATCCCGATTCATTCTCACCCCAGCTCAGTTTGACCTGAGCCACCGTTTCTGAGCCATGACCGGCATGCGCCACGACCCGCACGCTTTGTTCGGCATCGTCCTGCATAATTCCGACCCATGTCATGGAATAACCGCCCGTTGCCACGATGAGTTCGCAGATTTTTTTCAACAACTGCTTTTCATCCGTCGCGCGGATGAGCACTTGATTGCAGGCCGACACCATTTGTGCAGCCCGGTTCAGCTTGCGAAGGGAGGCTTCGGATAGTTTGCGCTCCGTGATGTCTACGATCGCCCCGACGGTGCTGACGGCCTGGCGGGCATCGCCTTCTCCTTCGAAAGTAGTTTGCGACATGGCTCGCACCCATCTGATGCCACCATCTTTTAGCCGGAGCCGGTACTCGATGCCAAATCTTCCATCTCCCTTTGGGTTATGGGCACGTCGGATGGTTTCAGCCAGGAACTTGCGGTCTTCCAACACCACGCTTTCCAGGATTTTTGGAATGGTTGCCGTCGCAGTCTCGTCCAGTTGGTAGAATTCCCGCACCAGGGGTGACAAATAGATCTCATCCGTGCGGTGGTTATGTTCAAAACTACCCACCCCACCGATGCGGGCCGCGTTGCGCAAGTGTTCTTCACTTTTGCTCAAGGCCTCGGCTGCTATTTTGCGTTCGGTGATATCCTGTTT
>Ga0265338_10001076_pt1 | contig 45292 bp, 37 predicted proteins | sample 42126metaG_FD_193579 | JGI IMG/M metagenome (GOLD analysis project Ga0265338, IMG submission 193579) | Rhizosphere microbial communities from Carex aquatilis grown in University of Washington, Seatle, WA, United States - 4-21-26 metaG | ecosystem: Host-associated > Plants > Roots > Rhizosphere... | reverse complement strand
GCCGACCGGAACACATCGAATGGCGCGCCCTGTTTGATCTGCGTGTAGAGCTGGCCCGAGGAGCCCGGACTGATGACGAGCCTGTTGCCGCTGGACTGTTCGAACATCGGCGCAAGCTTCTGCAGCGGCGCCGTGAAGTTGGCCGCCACGGCCACGTGCAACTGCGCGGGCAGCGCGGGGGCGAGACCCGCGCCGAGCAGAGCGATCAGTACGCGTGCGATTTGACGCATGGAGTGAAGCCTATCCTCGACTTGCAATATTGCAAGCCGGCACTGACACGGTCTCGCGCCTTTGCGGAAACGGACGCGTCATGTCGCCATGCTAGAGTCCATGCAACCCCCTTTGAAAGATCTTTTGGAGATGCCTCATGAGCTTCAGCTTGCCTCCGTTGCCCTTTGCTCCCGGTGCCCTGGCTGCCCGCGGCATGTGCCAGGAGACACTCGAACTTCACCATGGCAAGCACCATGCTGCCTATGTGACGGCGCTGAATGGGCTGGTGGAAAAGAATGATTCGTTCAAGGGTAAGTCGCTGGAGGAAATCATCCGCCTGTCCTATGGCCGCGAGGATCTGCAGCCGGTGTTCAACAATGCCGGCCAGCATTGGAATCACAGCGTGTTCTGGGAATCGCTGTCGCCTTCGGGCGGAGGCATTCCGGGTTCGCTTGAGAAGAAACTCGGCGAGGACTTCGGCAGCGTGGATAAGTTCAAGGAGCAGTTCAAGGCCGCGGCAGTCGGCCAGTTCGGCTCCGGATGGGCCTGGCTGGTGCTCCCGCGCGACGGCAAGCTCAAGATCACCAAGTCATCCAACGCCGGCACTCCGGTTGCAACGGGCGAGGGCAAGGTGCTGCTGGTGCTCGATGTCTGGGAACACGCCTACTACGTGGACTTCCGCAATCGCCGGCCCGATTTCATCGATAACTTCCTCAACAAGCTGGCCAACTATGAGACTGCAGCCGCAAAACTGCAGCAGACCTGAGCGGCAGGCCCGGTCGGCTGCTCCAGCCTGGCATCCCGATTGCAGTCTCCATAACGCGGATTGATCCAGCTGAGTGGCCATGGCCTCCCGGAATACACCGGGACTCTGGGAAATCAGTCAGTTGTGAACACTCCGCGGACCGCTTGAGGGTGGAGCGCGCGGCAAGCGATTGCCGCCGCCGGTCCCGCAGGCGGCAGGAGCTCGCCGGTACGGCAGCGATTTGCAGGAGAAGGCAACAATGATCGGCAGTATTTCGGGTGCCAGCGCCTTGCTGAGTCAGCTTTTGAATCCTGGTTCGGGCAGCACCAATCCGCTCAGCGCCAATTCGAACGCCTCGGGCGCGAACGCGCCGGGTGGCAGTTCGGGGCTCGGCGCCAGCGGATCCAGCGCCACCCAGGATCTTCAGAGCTTCATGTCGGCGCTGATTCAGGAGCTGCGCCAGTCGGGAGCGGCTGCGACCGGCGTCGCAGGCACCAGCGCCACCAGCGCCACCAGCGCCACCAGCGGCGCCAGCATCGCCGGGGCGGGCTCGCGTCACGGCCACGGGGGCCACGGGCACGGCGGACACGCACAGGTGACCAACCAGCTCGAATCGCTGCTGCAGCAGCTGGGCAGTCCGAGCGCCACCGCGAGCGCCACCGGCAGCGTCACCAGCCTCACAGCGGCGAACAGCGGTGCACAGGCTGGCTCGAATCTGCAGGCTTCCTTCCAGCGCCTGATGCGGGATGTTTCATCGACGCAGCAGCCCCGGGGAATGATGCACGCCACTGCCTGAACCACGCGAACGGGCGGCTCCGCGACGTATTGCCGCGTCGTATAATTGGTTTCTCCAGGGATTTGCCGAGCTTCGCGCGTACGGCAGGGGGAATCGATCATGCAGCGGTGCTGCCAATGGTCCGGCATTCTGCCGGTTTTGATTCTGGCCGCCTGCGCGCGCACGCCCAACTCCACAACCGCGCGACCCGCCCCGGCGCCGCCACCCGCGACTGTCGCAGCGGATGCCATGGCCGCAACGCCCGCCATGCCCGCGATGCCCGCGATGCCCGCGACGCTCGAGGACTGGGCGCAGGGGGCTCAGCTATTCGACGGCCTCGGTAGCTTTCACCGCCAGATCAGCACCACCTCGCCGCAGGCGCAGCAATATTTCGATCAGGGCATGAGGTTGATGTGGGCCTTCAACCACGATGAGTCCTCGCGATCCTTCGCGCGCGCGGCGCAGCTTGATCCGAAGTGCGCCATCTGTCTGTGGGGAGTCGCACTCACAGTCGGACCGAACTACAACATGCCGATGATGGCCGAGGCCCGCGCCAGGGTGGCGTACGACAGCCTGGGGCGCGCGCAAAGCCTGCTGGAGGGTGCCAGCGCGCAGGAACGGGCGCTGATTCAGGCACTGAAAGCGCGCTACCCGCAGCCGACAGCGCTGGATCCGTCCAACGAAGGCCCCGTCCTGCAGGCATATTCAAAGGCCATGCACGACGTCGCCGCGCAGTTTCCGCGGGACGATGACATCCAGACGATGTACGCCGAGTCACTGATGAATATCAATGCCTGGAAGCTATGGTCCTCGGACGGCAAGCCCGCGCCTGGAACGGAAGAAATCGTCCACACGCTCGAAACCGTCATGGCGCGCAATCCTGCGCATCCAGGCGCGAATCATTACTACGTCCACGCCATCGAAGCTTCGCCGCACCCTGAAAAAGCCGTCGCGGCTGCCGAACGGCTGCGCGGCATGATGCCGGCGGCCGGGCATCTCGAGCACATGCCGGCGCACATCCTGCAGCGGGTCGGGCGCTACGAGGACGCGGCCGAGGCTAATCGCAGGGGCGCCGCCGCGGATCAGAGTTATCTGGGCAAGACCAGGCCGCTCGACTACTACGCCATGTACGTGGCTCACAACTATCAGTTTCTTGCCTACTCCACGGCCATGGAGGGGCGTCGCGCCGAGACGCTGGAGGCGACAAAGCAGATGCGTGCGGCCTTTCCCGAGGACGTGATGCTGACCATGCCCGGACCCGATTGGTATGGCGCCGAACCGTATCTCGCCATGGTGCGCTTTGGCCTGTGGGACCAGATCCTGGCAGAGCCGCGTCCCAACCCTGCGCTCAAGTCGCTCACCGGCGCCTGGCTGTTTGCCTCGGCCACGGCACTTGCAGCCCGCAATCGTGTTGCGGAAGCCACGCAGCGCCTGGATGAGCTCAACACGTTGCGAGCTGCGCTGCCTGCCGATGCCACGGCCGGATTCAATGCCGCTGCGGATGTGCTGCATCTGGCCGCGCTGATAGCAAAATCGCAGATTGAGCGCGCGCAGCACCACCCCGAAGCCGCCATCGCCACGCTGACAGAAGCGGTCGCCGTGGAGGACAAGCTCGACTATGACGAGCCTGCCGACTGGTTCTTTCCGGTGCGGCATCTGCTGGGCGCCGAGCTCGTGAAGGCGGGACGGAACAAGCTTGCGGAAAGCGTCTATCGCGAAGACCTGCGCCGCAACCCCGGTAACGGCTGGTCGCTGTTTGGACTGGCGCAGGCATTGCGGGCACAGGGCAAGTCGGATGAGGCGGCCGCCACCGAGGCGCTGTTCCGCCACGCCTGGCAGCATGCCGACATCACCCTGACCGCCTCCGCCCTATAGCGGCGCCAGCCGCGTCGAAGTCACGGGGGCATCATGTCATCATGATTGCCTATGGACAGCTGCTGCGGTGGGGCCTACGCTCGCCGCCGCTCTCACGAGGCTTCACCGATGCAGATCAAACCCGTCGATGCGGAATTGCTCCAGCGGATGGATGCCTATTGGCGCGCTGCCAATTACCTGTCCGTCGGCCAGATCTACCTGTACGACAATCCGCTGCTGCGCGAGCCGCTCAAGCTCGAGCACGTCAAGCGCATGCTGCTGGGTCACTGGGGCACGACGCCGGGACAGAATTTCATCTATGTGCACCTGAATCGGCTGATCCGGCAGTACGACCTCAACATGATCTACATGTCGGGGCCAGGCCATGGCGGTCCCGCGCTGGTGGGCAATACCTATCTGGAAGGCACCTACAGCGAGATCTATCCCCACATCTCGCGCGATGAGGCGGGACTGCGCAGGCTGTTTCGTCAATTCTCCTTTCCGGGAGGCATCCCGAGCCACGTATCACCCGAGTGCCCGGGTTCGATCCACGAGGGTGGGGAACTCGGCTATTCGCTGAGCCACGCCTTCGGCGCGGTGTTTGACAACCCGGAGCTGCTCGTTGCCTGCATCATCGGCGATGGTGAAGCCGAAACCGGACCACTGGCCACTTCCTTGCATTCGAACAAGTTCCTCGATCCGGCCGGCGATGGCGCGGTGCTGCCGATCCTCCACCTTAATGGCTATAAGATTGCCAACCCGACCATCCTCGCCCGCATTCCACGCGCCGAGCTGGTCTCGCTTCTCAAGGGCTACGGCTGGACGCCATATTTCGTCGAGGGCAGTCAGCCCGAAGCGATGCATCGGGCCATGGCCGATACTCTCGACAAGGTCATCGCCCAGATCCGGCAGATCCAGCAGGCGGCGCGCACGCAGGGCGCGACCGACCGGCCGCGCTGGCCCATGATCGTGCTGCGCTCGCCCAAGGGCTGGACCGGTCCCAAACGCGTGGATGGCAAGCCGAACGAAGGCACTTTCCGTTCGCACCAGGTGCCGATTTCGATTGGGCCGAATGCCCCGAAGAAGCACCTGAAGCAGCTCGAGGACTGGCTGCGCAGCTACCGGCCCGAGGAGCTTTTCGATGATCAGGGGCGCCTGAGACCCGAACTGGCGCAGCTCGCGCCCGAGGGTCAGCGCCGCATGGGCGCCAATCCAAACGCGAACGGCGGCCTGCTGCTGCGCGATCTGAAACTGCCGGACTTTCGCAGTTACGGCATCGAGGTCGCGACGCCGGGCGTGAGCGGCATTGGCGATACGCGCGTGCTGGCGCCATTCCTGCGCGACGTGCTTGCCATGAATTCCGAACAGCGCAACTTCCGCCTGTTTGGACCGGACGAGACGATCTCCAACGGCCTGGAGGCCGTGTTCAAGGCCACCTCGCGTCAATGGGAAGCCAAGGTGGAGCGCAATGATGACTATCTGGCGCGCAGCGGCGGGGTCATGGAGGTCCTGAGCGAGCATCAATGCGAGGGCTGGCTGGAAGGCTATCTGCTCACGGGCCGCCACGGCATGTTCAATTGCTACGAGGCGTTCATCCACATCGTCGACTCGATGTTCAATCAGCACGCCAAATGGCTCAAGGTCACCGCCGGGCTGCCGTGGCGACGCAAGATAGCCTCGTTGAATTACCTGCTGTCATCGCACGTCTGGCGCCAGGACCACAATGGTTTCACGCACCAGGACCCGGGCTTCATCGATAACGTCATCAACAAAAAGGCATCGGTGGTTCGCGTCTATCTGCCGCCCGATGCGAACTGCCTGCTCTCGGTCGTGGATCACTGCCTGCGCAGTCGCCACTACGTGAATGTGGTGATCGCGGGCAAGCACCCGGCGCCGCAATGGCTGGGCGTGGAGGCTGCCGCACAGCATTGTGCGGAAGGTATCGGCGTGTGGCACTGGGCCAGCAACGATGAGGGCGCGGAGCCGGACCTGGTGATGGCCTGCGCGGGCGATGTGCCAACGCTCGAGACGCTGGCGGCCGTATCGATTCTGCGGCAGTACATGCCCGCCCTGAAGATCAGGGTCATCAATGTGGTCGACCTGATGCGGCTGCAACCGGAGAGCGAACACCCGCATGGACTCAGCGATGAAGATTTCGATCGGCTGTTCACGCGCGACAAGCCGGTGATCTTCGCCTTTCACGGCTATCCGTGGCTGATCCACCGCCTGACTTACCGCCGTACCAATCATGGCAATCTGCATGTGCGCGGCTACAAGGAAGAGGGCACGATCACCACTGCGTTCGACATGACGGTGCTCAACGACATGGATCGCTTCCATCTGACGATGGACGCGATCAATCGGCTGCCGCAGACCGGCATCGCCGGCTTTGAACTCAAGGGCACGCTCGACGTCAAGCTGCACGAGCATCGGCGCTACATCAATCAATACGGCGAAGACATGCCGGAAATTCGCAACTGGAAGTGGGACGCGAGGCAGTGGTCGACCAGATCTTCCTGATTCGTCACGGCGAAACGGCCTGGTCGCTCAGCGGCCAGCACACGGGAAACACCGACATAGCGCTCACCGAGCGCGGGGAGCGGCAGGCGAAGAAGCTCGGCGAGCTGCTTCGCAGCCAGCGTTTTTCCGCGGTGTTTACCAGCCCGCTGCAGCGCGCGCGGCGCACCTGCGAACTGGCCGGCCTTGGCGGCGGTGCGCAGGTCGATGAAGGCCTGCGTGAATGGAACTACGGGGAATACGAAGGCCTCACCAGCGTGCAGATTCGTGCGCGGCGCGCGAACTGGGAGGTGTTTCGCGACGGTTGCCCCGGCGGGGAGTCTCCGCAGCAGATGCAGGCGCGCATCGACGGCGTGCTGGCGCGGCTGCGGGCATTGACCGGCTCGGTAGCCGTCTTCTCCCACGGACATTACCTGCGTTCGCTGGCAGTGCGCTGGATCGAGCTGCCCATTCTCCACGGCCGCAACTTTGGACTCGCGGCGGGTGCGGTGAGCCGGCTCGGCTACGAGCACAAAAGCATCGAGGAGCCGGCCATCGAGCTTTGGAACGCCGCCACCGACGTGCCATGAGTCTTGCGATCACGCTCGAGGACGTCCGCGCCGCGCAGAAGCGCATTGCCGGACAGCTTTCCAGCACGCCCTGCCTGCACTCGCGCACGCTGACCCAGCTGACGGGCGCGGAGCTCTGCATCAAGTTCGAGAACCTGCAGTTCACGGCCTCCTTCAAGGAACGCGGCGCGCTCAACCGGCTGCTGCAGCTCGACGCGCAGGAGCGCCAGCGAGGCGTCTGCACCATGTCGGCCGGCAATCACGGCCAGGCGGTGGCCTATCACGCTCATCGACTGGGCATTCCCGCCACGATCGTCATGCCGCGCCATACCCCGTTCGTGAAGGTACAGCACACGCGCTCGCACGGCGCCACGGTGGTGCTTCACGGTGAGACGCTCGCCGAAGCATTCGAGCACTCGCTGAAGATCCGCGCCGAGCAGGGCCTGACGCTGGTGCATCCCTTCGACGATGCGCAGGTCATGGCCGGGCAAGGCACCATCGCGCTGGAAATGCTGGCCACCCAACCGGATCTGGAGCAGCTGGTCGTGCCCATCGGCGGTGGCGGGCTGATCTCGGGTGTCGCCGTCGCGGCCAAGGCGCTGTCGCCGAAAATAGAGATCATTGGCGTGCAGAGCAGCAGCTACCCATCGATGCCCGCCGCGCTCGCGGGCGACGTGGCCATCTGCCAGGGTAATACGATTGCCGAGGGCATCGCGGTCAAGACGGCAGGATTGTTGACGCGAGAGGTCGTGCGCGAGCTCGTCGATGAGATTCTGCTGGTGGATGAAAATCAGCTCGAGCGCGGCATTGCGCTGCTGCTCAATGTGGAAAAGACCGTGGCCGAAGGGGCGGGCGCGGCCAGCCTCGCGGCCGTTCTTTCCCAGCCCGAGCGCTTTCGCGGCCGCAAGGTGGGTGTGATCCTGACGGGCGGCAACATCGACCCGCGGCTGCTGGCCTCGGTCATCATGCGCGAACTGGTACGCGAACAACGCATCGTCACCCTGCGCATTCCAATCGCCGATCAGCCCGGCGCGCTCTCGCGCGTGACGCACGTCATCGGTGAGCAGGGCGGCAACATCCTTGATGTGTTTCATCGCCGCCTGTCAATGAACGTACCCGCGAAATCCGCGACGCTCGAGCTGACCTTCGAGAGCCGCGATGCAGGCCACGCGGAAACCATCATCGCCGCGGTGCGCGCGGCCGGGTTCGATCCGGCGACGCTGCCGAGCTAACCTATGACCAGGCCCGATGTGACGATCGAGGACATTCGTGCCGCCCAGGGCCGCATTGCCGGCCGCGTGCTGTGCACCCCCGTGCTCGAGAACCCGCAGATCGACGAGCAGTGCGGTGCCCATCTGCATTTCAAGTGCGAAAATCTCCAGGAGATGGGCGCATTCAAGGCGCGTGGGGCCAGCAACGCCATTTTTGCGCGCGCCGATGCCGACCTGCACGCCGGCGTTGTCACGCACTCCTCGGGCAACCATGGTGCTGCTGTGGCACGAGCCGCGCGCCTGCGGGGCATCCCGGCGCGCGTGGTCATGCCGCACAATTCTTCGGCCGCCAAGCTGGCGGCAGTCCGCGCCTATGGCGGCGAGATCACGCTGTGCGAGCCCACGGTCGCGGCGCGCGAGGCAGCCGCCGCCAGGATCGTGGCCGAGACTGGCGCACTATTCATTCATCCCTACGATGATCCGGACGTCATCGCCGGCCAGGGCACCATTGCACTCGAGCTGCTCGAGCAGGTGCCGCAGATCGGCTGGTTGCTGTGTCCCATCGGTGGCGGGGGGCTTGCCAGCGGACTTAGCGTGGCGGCCAAGAGCCTGCGGCCTGACATCAAGGTAGTCGCGGTCGAACCGGCCGGTGCCGACGATGCCTGGCGCTCCTTCGAGTCCGGCGTTCTGGCTCCGCCGGGACCCACGAATACCATTGCTGACGGTCTGCGCGGCGCGCTGAGCGCGCGCACCTTCGCGCTGATCCGGGCCAACGTCGATGCCATCGTTACCGTGGATGAGCGCGCGATCGTGCGCGCCATGCGCGAGCTCTGGCAGCAGCTGCGCATCGTGGTGGAGCCCTCATCGGCAGTCGCCTTTGCCGCGGTACTCGAACGCAAGCTGGAACTCGGTGGCGCCCACGTGGGCATTGTGCTCACGGGAGGCAATGTCGATCTGGACGCACTGCCCTGGTGAGGCAGCGCCATCTGCGCGCTTTCCCGGCATTTACGTTGAAGCTGGTCAACGCCTTCGGAAATCAGTAGATGTGAATGCGGGCAGCCTCGCCGCTGCGAACACTGGCACGGAACATCGCCGGTGTGTTGTAGCGAATCTCGAGGTTGCCCTCGCTGTCGACCGCGATCAGGCCGCCCGATCCACCCAGGCGCGGCAGGCGCTCATCGATCGAAGCATGGACTGCCGCGGCCAGCGAGGCTCCGCCGTACCTCAGTCGCGCGGCGATGTCGTAGGCCTGGACCGTGCGCAGGAACCATTCGCCGTGTCCCGTGGTCGAGACCGCGCAGCTTTGATTGTCGGCGTAGCAGCCGGCACCGATCACCGGTGAATCACCGACCCGTCCGGCCCGCTTGCCGTTCATGCCGCCGGTCGAGGTGGCGGCCGCGAGCCGCCCGGCACCATCGCGCGCCACCGCGCCCACCGTACCGAAGGGCGGCTCATCCAGGGCCGCGGGCATCGCGCGCGGACTTGTGCCAGTCTGCTTCAGGCGCCACCGCAGTGCCTCGAGCTGCTGGAGTCGATCGGGCGTAATGAAGTAATCGTTGGCCACCAGCGCCACGCAGGCCTGCTCGGCGAATCGGTCGGCTCCTTCGCCGACCAGGAAAACGTGCGGCGTCTCCTCGAGGATCCGGCGCGCCAGCCGGATCGGATTGCGCACGTGCCGAACCGCGGCGACCGCGCCCGCCCGCAGCTGCTCCCCATCCATGATCGAGGCATCCAGTTCGACCGTGCCGTCCATCGTCAGAACGGCACCCCGGCCCGCATTGAAAAGCGGATCGTCTTCCAGCACCGCGACCGCTTCCTCCACGGCATCGAGTGCGCGGCCATCGGCCTCGAGAATGGCCTGTGCGGTGCCAAGCGCCCGCGTGAGACCGTCGCGGAACGCCGCTTCCCGCCCGGCGCTCAGCGTGCGCGGCGGCAGTGCGCCGGCGCCGCCGTGGATGGCCAGTGCATACATGGACCTAAGCCTAGCGCACGCAGACAAGGGCATCGACACTCGGGTAGCCTTGCGGCCCACCATGAACAACGTCGAACCCGGCTGGCAATTCGCCAGCGACAATACCGCCGGAATCTGCCCGGAAGCCTGGTCGGCTCTCGAGGCCGCCAACGTCGGTTACGCGCCCAGCTATGGCGATGATCGCTGGACCGCACGTGCCGCGGACCTGATTCGCGCGCTGTTTGAATGCCCGCAGGCACAGGTGTTCTTTCTCTTCAACGGCACTGCCGCCAACTCGTTGAGCCTCGCGGCGCTCTGCCGGAGTTATCACGGGGTGATCTGCCACGAGCAGGCACACATCAACACCGATGAATGCGCAGCGCCGGAGTTCTTCAGCCAGGGCGCCAAGCTGCTGTCCGTTGCGGGCCCGGGCGCCAAGCTCACGCCATCGGCGGTGCTGCGCGCACTGCACCGGCGCGACGATGTGCACTCCTCCAAAGCGCGCGCGATCTCGATCAGCCAGACCACCGAATGGGGCAGTGTCTATCAGGCCGCCGAGGTCGCGGCGCTGGGCGCTGTCGCACGTCAGCATGGGCTCGCCCTGCACATGGACGGCGCGCGCTTCGCGAATGCGCTGGCGGCAGTCGCCGGCAATCGAAGCCACGGCGCCGGCGCGGCGGACCTGACCTGGCGCGCTGGCGTCGATGTCTTGAGTCTCGGCGGCACCAAATGCGGGCTCAACACCACGGAAGCGGTGGTGTTCTTCCAGCCGGATCTGGCGGCCGAATTCGACTACCGGGGCAAGCAGGGCGCGCAGCTGGCTTCCAAGATGCGCTTCCAGACCAGTCAGTGGGTGGGCGTGCTGGAGTCGGGCGCCTGGCAGCGGCATGCAGCGCACGCCAACGCTTCGGCCGCGCAGCTGGCGACAATCCTGCATAGCGAACTGGGCATGAACCCGCTGCGACCCGTCGAGGCGAACGCCGTGTTCGTCGAGCTGGATCCGGCCGTGGCCGCTGCCATGGCGGCGGCGGGCTGGCACTTTCATCGCATGGGAGATGCCGGCTACCGGCTCATGTGCTCCTGGGCCACGCGCCCGGAGGACCTCGAGGCCTTCGTGCGCGACCTCAGATCGGCAGTGACGGGTCGACCTCGTCTTTGAAGGCCAGCAAGCCGCCCTCGAGCTGCAGGATATCCTCGTAGCCGAGGCGGCGCGCGAAAGCGCAGGCCTTGAGGCTGCGCGCACCGCTGCGGCACAGGAACACCAGCGTGCGATCGCGCGGCAGCGCCGGATTCCCGCGCTGCAGTTCGCTCTCTATCTGGCCGAGCGGCACGTTGATGGCTTGCGGCAGATGGCCGGCGGCAAACTCCGCCGGCTCGCGCACATCGACCAGGACCGGGGGCCGGCCTGCCAGCGCGCGCGCGAGCTGCGATGGCATCACGGGGCGCACCTGGCGCAGCTCATCGAGCGAGCAGAATCCGGGCGGATCGCTTGGCGCGGAGATGGCCGGATGTGCCCCGCACACCGCGCAGTCCGGGCGCCGCGTGAATCTGAATTCGTTGAATTGCATCTCGAGCGCATCGTAGGCCAGCAGTCGCCCGATCAATGGCGTGCCGATGCCGACGATGAGCTTGATCGCTTCTGTGGCTGCGAGTGTACCGAGCACACCGGGAAGTACACCGAGCACGCCGACATCGGCGCAGTTGGGGACCATGCCCTCCGCCGGGTTTGGAAACAGACAGCGATAGCAGGGACCGCGATCAGGGACATAGCTGATGATCTGGCCTTCAAAGCGATGAATCGCCGCCGACACCAGCGGTTTGCGGTAAAGCACGCAGGCATCGCTGACCAGGTAGCGCGTTCCCAGCCGGTCGCTGCCATCGATGATGAGATCGTACTGATCGAAGATCTCGCGCACATTCGCGGCACGCAACTCGATCGCGTGCGCCACCGCGCGTATCGCAGGATTGAGCGCCTCGAGACGCGCGCGCCCCGCCTCGGCCTTGGATGCGCCGACGCTGGCGGTGTCAAACAGCACCTGGCGCTGCAGATTGGACTCATCGACCGTGTCAAAGTCCACCAGGCCGAGGGTGCCGACGCCCGCCGCGGCCAGGTACAGCGCCGCGGGGGAGCCTATGCCACCGGCACCGATGAGGGCCACACGGGCCGCTTTGAGGCGCCGTTGACCGTCAGCGCCGATCTCGGCGAGTTTCAGGTGCCGGCTGTATCGCTTCCGGTCCGCGGGTGAGAGGGTCTCGGTCATGAGCCCGCGAGCATTGCGCCCGGGTAGTACCCTGTCAAACTGGCGGCTGTATGCACAGTGGATTCCCGCTCGCACGGCGCACAGGCGCCCTGTTACCGCCGCTGGCACTGGCGCTGCTGGCGCTGCTGGGCTGTAACCGGGGATTGTGGACCCCCGATGAACCGCGCGAGGCCGAGATCAGCCGCGAAATGGCACTGGCCCCGGGCGTCATCCCGACCCTCAACGGCCAGCGCTTCATCGAGAAACCGCCGCTCTACTACTGGACTGTCGCGGCCGTATTCCGCCTCACGGGCGGGCCGAGCGTCGCGGCCGCGCGCGCCGTCTCCGTCGCCGCCGCCGCTGCCACGCTCGCGCTGCTGGTCGCCTGGGGGAGCGCCGCGCATTCGCGCGCTGCGGGGTGGCTCGCCGCGCTCATGCTGGCCTCGAGCGCGCAGTTCCTGGTCTCATCGCACTGGGTGTTGATCGATCCGCTGCTGATGCTATCGACGACCCTCGCTGCCTGGTCAGCGTGGGAACTGCTCGCGCGGCGCGACAGCGCCATGCTGCGCTGGATCTTGTATGGCGCGCTGGTGCTGGCGCTGTGGATCAAGGGGCTGATCGGGCCCGTGCTGGTATGTGTCGGCCTGGCCGCCTATGTGCTCATCGATCGGCCGGCCCACTGGCGACGCCTGCGGCCGATCACCGGGTCGGCTGTCCTGGTGCTCGCCGCGCTGTTGGTCGGACTGGCGATCTGGCAGCAGGGCGGTAACGATGCGCTCTGGGAGTGGGCCTACGTCAACCATGTCAAGCGCCTGCTCAGCCCGGGCGTGACCGGTCATCGCCAGCCGCTCTTCTATTACACCTGGACGCTTCCCTACGCGATCCTGCCCTGGTTGCCGCCGCTGATCGAGGCCCTGCGACCCGCGCACTGGCGGCACCTCAGCCTGGCGGGCCTGCCGCGACTGAGCGACCCGGCCCGCTACGGCGCGCTCATGAGCGCCGCGATGTTGCTCCTGCTCTCGCTTTCCGCCACCAAGCGCGAGACCTACCTGCTGCCGCTGCTGCCGCTGCTATTTCTCTGGCTGGGTATCCGCACCTGTGAGTGGTGGCAGCAATGGCAATCACGCGATGATTCCAGGCTCGGCGCACTGTGGTGGCTGCAGGTGCTGCTGCTGGGTCTGATCACGCTGGCCGCGCCGGTGGGCGCATGGATCTGGCTGGGCGTGGTGACAGGCCCGGTGCTGGCCACGCTGCTGATCGCGCTCGCCGCCATCTGCCCATTGGTCTACTTCAGTGTCACGGCGCAGCGGCTGCGTGCCGGGCCGGCCGCGCTCGTCTGTGCGATCACCGGCGGCGTCATCGTGCTTATCCTGGCGCCGATCCTGCTCAATGACATCAAGGACATGGGTCCCTTCGTACGGCGCATCGGAGCGCAGCTGCCGCCAGGGCAGCCCATCTGCGCCACCGGTGTCGATGAGACGCTGGCGGCGGAGATTCCCTTCTACACCGGCCGTTCCGTGGTGCCGATGGCCTTCGATCAATTGCGCGATCCGGGCATGTCGGGGCAGCGCCCGGAATGGGTGCTGGTGCAGGACAACTCCAGTGCGGGCGCGCGCCAGGGCAGCGAGGCCAGTCTCGAGCCCGACTACGCGCTGGTCGACGAGCGCGCCTTCGGCGCCCATCGACGGCTGCAGCTCTGGCACCGGCGCGCATCGGCCCCATGAACGACACTGTCCGCATGCGCTCCAGGGCGATCCTGCGCTGGCTGATCCTCGCAATGCTGTGGTTTGGCCCTCTCAATACGCCGCATCTGTTCGAGCCCGACGAGGGGCGCTACGCGGAGATTCCGCGCGAGATGCTCGTCAGCGGCGATTGGGTCACACCCCGGCTGGACGGCATCAAGTACTTCGAGAAACCCGCACTGCAGTATTGGGCGACGGCCGCCGCCTTCACGGTGTTCGGACAGCATGCCTGGACGGCGCGGCTCTGGTCTGCGCTGAGCGCCTACCTCGGGCTGCTGCTGACTTTCGTGCTGGCGCGTCGGCTCTACGATGTGCGCACGGCGCAACTGGCCGTGATCATCCAGGCAAGCTCGCTGGTCTACATCGCTCTGGCACGCATCACCACGCTCGACATGTCGCTGTGCTTCAGCCTGCAGATGGCCATGTGCGCACTGGCGTTGCTGGCGCAGCAGCGCGCGACAGTGCAGGGCGCCGCAACCACCAGCGAATTGGCGCACGAGCCGCCACCTTCGCGCGCACCCGACGCCCGCTGGCATCTGCCGTTGCTGTTGGGAATCGGGATCGCGCTCGCCGTGCTCTCCAAGGGCCTGGTCGGCATCCTGATTCCCGCCTCAGTGGCGGGGCTTTACTTTCTGTGGCGACGGGACTGGTCGCTGCCGCTGCGGGCGCGGCCGTGGTGGAGCCTGCTGGCGCTGCTCGTGCTGGCCGCGCCCTGGTTCCTCGTTGTCTCGCAGCGCAATCCCGAGTTCGCGCATTTTTTCTTTGTCGTGCAGCATTTCCAACGCTACCTGAGCACGGCCGGCTTCGATCGCTACCAGCCGGGCTGGTTCTTCATTCCGGTGCTGGTGCTCGGCACGTTGCCCTGGACAACACTGCTGCCCGGCGCGCTGCGGCGGGCATGGCAGGCAGCACGCGAGGGCGAGAACGGTACGGCGCTGCTGCTGGTCTGGAGCGTATTTGTATTCGTGTTTTTCAGCCTGTCGCATTCCAAGCTGATTCCATACATTCTGCCGTTGCTGCCCGCGATCTGCGTATTGCTGGCCCGCCATCTTGCCAGTATTCCGCCACCGCGCTTCGCGCGGCATGTAACCGTAATCGCCCTCTGCGCTGGCGCAGTGGCCATGGGGCTGCTGGTGCTCTGGCAACTTCCTGCGGCCACGGCGCTGCTGGCGCGCGCCTCGACCGGCAGCATCATCGCCTCCGTCGCGGCGTTCCTGCTGCTGGCGGCAGCGACAGCGCTGGCGGCGAACCTTGCGCATCGCAATCGCCCGATCGCCGCAGCGGCGGCTGCCGGATTGGGCGGCTGGATGCTGGCGCAGTGCCTGCTCCTGGGCGCGGAACAGCTGCCGCGCATGCACGAGCTCGTGAATCTCGAACAGGACGTAAAACCCTGGATCGGGAACTCGACCCGCCTCTACTGTGTCAATGACTACCTGCAGCCGCTGCCCTTTTACTGGGGCCGAACCTGCACGCTGGTGGGCTATCGCGGTGAGCTGGATTTTGGTCTCAAACAGGAGCCCGCGCGCTGGATCCCGGACCTGGCGCAGTTCGCCCGCGACTGGCGGTCCCAGGATGACGCGCTGGCGCTGCTGCGGCCGCAGGACTACCAGGAACTGGCCGCGTTGGGCCTGCCGATGCGCGTGATATACACTTCACAGTCTTTGGTCGCGGTGAAAAGATGATGAGAGGCGCGGACCTGGCGCTGATCCTCACGGGGGTGATGATCAACGCCGTGGCGCAGTTGCTGCTGAAGGCCGGCTCGCGGGCCATCGCGGACGTGCCCCTCAACGTCGGCAATGCCTGGGTGCTGCTCGAGCGCGTCGCGCTCAATCTGCCCATCATCGGCGGACTGGCCTGCTATGCAGTCAGCGTCATCGTCTGGATCCTGGCGCTGTCGCGCGTGGAAGTCAGCGTGGCGTACCCCATGCTGTCGGTCGGCTACGTCATCAACGCCATGGCGGCATGGGTGCTGTTTGGCGAGCAATTCGGTCCGATGCGCGTGGCCGGCATCGGTGTCATTATCGTCGGCGTCTGGCTGGTCGCGCGTAGTTGAGCGCGGCCCATGAGAGCAGGCGAATCGAGCTCAAGGCCGTGAGTCAGGATTTCCTTCCCTTTACACGCCCGTCCATCGACGAGGCCACCATCAGCGCCGTGGCAGATGTGTTGCGTTCGGGATGGATCACGAGCGGGCCGCAGGTGCGTGAATTCGAATCACAGCTGTCGGCCTACTGTGGCGGGCGGCCGGTGCGCGCCATGAGCTCAGCCACGGGAGCCATGGAAGTCGCGCTAGCGCTTGCCGGCATCGGGCCCGGGGATGAAGTCATCACCGCGGCGCTCTCCTGGGTTTGCACCGCCAACGTCATCGTGCGCGCCGGCGCGAAGCCAGTATTCGTCGATATCGATCCGGTGACACGCAACATCGATCCGGCGCGCATCGAGGACGTCATCACCGAACGCACTCGCATGCTGCTGCCGGTGGACCTGGCGGGGCTGCCGGCGGATCGCGACCGTATTTACGACATCGCGCGCAGGCATTCGCTGCGCGTACTCGAGGATGCGGCGCAGTCGATGGGTTCGAACTGGGGCGGTGTACGCATCGGCGTCGGTGGCGACCTGGTGTCGATCAGCTTTCACGCCAACAAGAACATCACCAGCGCGGAGGGCGGCTGCCTCGTGCTCAACGATGCCGAGGAGGCACGACGCTGCGAACTGTGGCGGCTGCAGGGCGTGGAGCGATTTGCGGACGGCGGCTACGACGCCACGCTCGCTGGCGGCAAGCACAACCTGACCGACGTTGCCGCCTGCATCGGCGTGGGCCAGTTCAAGCGGCTGGAGGAATTCAATCAGCGCCGGCACGCGCTGGCGCGCCGCTACTTCGAGCGCTTCGACCGATCACTGGGATGTGAGTTGCCGCCCGAGGACTTCACGCACACCAACTGGCACATGTTCCAGATCGTGCTGCCGGCGCGGGTGCAGCGCGCGGACTTCATTCGTGCCATGCACGCGGTCGGTATCGGCGTCGGTGTGCATTATCCGGCTATTCACCTGCTGACGTTCTACCGCGCCATGGGATTCAAGCCAGGCGATTTCCCGCATGCCGAGCGCATCGGTGCCGGCATCGCGACCTTGCCGCTGTTCCCGGCGATGCGCGAGCAGGATGTGGATCGCGTCTGCGCCCAGGTCGCACGCATCCTGAATCGGCCATGACGACCACGACGATTCCGGCGACCTCGGCTGGCGCAGCGACCTTGCGGCGCGCGACGCCCGATGTCTCGATTGTCATTCCCGTCTATAACGAAGAGCAGGTACTGCCGCAGCTGTTCGAACGGCTCTACCCGGCACTCGATGCGCTGGGCCGCAGTTACGAGGTCGTATTCGTCAATGATGGCAGTCGCGACCGTTCGGTCGCGTTGCTGCGCGAGGCTTTCGATCGCCGGCCCGATGTCACGCGCGTGGTGTTGTTTGCGGCAAACTTCGGCCAGCACCGCGCCATTCTCGCGGGCTTCGCCTCCAGCCGCGGGCGCTTCGTGATCACGCTGGACGCCGATCTGCAGAATCCGCCGGAGGAAATCACGCGCGTGCTCGCCGAGCTCGATGCCGGCCACGATTACGTCGGCACCATCCGCATGCAGCGCAAGGACGTGGCCTGGCGACGCTACGCCTCGCGATTCATCAATGAGATACGCGAGCGCACCACGCGCGTGCGTATTACCGATCATGGCAGCATGTTCCGCGGCTACGCGCGCAGCGTGGTCGAGGCCGTCAATCAGTGCTCCGAGTACAACACTTTCGTGCCGGCGCTGGCATTCACTTTTGCGATGACTCCAATCGAAATCCAGGTGGCGCACGAGGAACGCGGTGCCGGCAAGTCCAAGTACTCCCTGTTCCAGCTCATGCGGCTGAATTTCGACCTGATGACCGGCTTCTCCACCGCGCCCATGCAGATGTTCTCGCTGGTCGGCATCGGCATCGCCATCCTGTCGGTGCTGTTCTTCGTGTTCCTGATCGTGCGCCGGCTGATCGTCGGGTCCGAAGCCGAGGGCCTGTTCACGCTGTTCGCCATCGCCTTCTTCCTGATCGGCGTGGCGCTGTTCGGCGTCGGCCTGCTGGGCGAATACGTGAGTCGCATCTATGACGAAGTGCGCCATCGGCCGCGCTACATCGTTGGCGCGGTGCTCGAGCGCCCCGAGGACGAGGCTTGAGCAGCGCACAGCGCGCCCCACGCGCGGTCGTGTTCGCCTATCACGATGTCGGCGTGCGTTGCCTGCGCACATTGCTGGCGGGCGGTGTCGATGTGCCGCTGGTGGTCACCCAAACGGATTCACCCGGTGAACTGATCTGGTTCGACAGCGTCGCACGTCACGCGGCCTGGCACGATATCGAAGTGATTACTCCGGAGGATCCGAACGCCGCTGCCGTGGTCGAGCGTGTCCGCGCCGCGAAGCCGGATTTTCTGTTCTCCTTCTACTACCGCTCGATGCTCGGCGGCGCACTGCTGTTGCTGCCGGGGCGCGGCGCCTACAACCTGCACGGCTCGCTGCTGCCCAAGTACCGTGGCCGCGCCCCCGTCAATTGGGCGGTGCTGCACGGGGAGAGCGAAACCGGCGCCACGTTGCACGCCATGGCCCCCAAGCCCGATGCGGGGGACATCGTCGGGCAGCAGGCGGTGCCGATCCTGCCGGACGACACCGCAGTGGAGGTTTTCCGCAAGGTCACCGTGGCCGCCGAGCTGGTGCTGGACCGTTGCCTGCCGGAGCTGATCGCCGGCACCGCGCCGCATCACGCGCAGGATCTGACGGCCGGCAGCTATTTCGGCGGCCGCAGCGCGCGCGATGGCGCCATCGATTGGCGGCACGGCGTCCGCACGGCGCATAATCTGATCCGCGCGGTGGCGCCACCCTATCCGGGGGCCTTTACCGAGGCCGGGGGGACGGCGCTGCGCATACTGCGTTCGCTGCCGGTGAACCTGCCTGCGGCGATGCCACTGCCACCAGCGGGTGCGCCGGTATTGTTCTGGCACGCCGGCGCGCTTCATGCGCTGTGTCACGACGGCGCGCTGAAGGTCCTGCAATTCGAATTCGGTGCCGACATATCGAGCGCCGAGAATTTTCACCGGCGTTTCGGCGAGCGCGTGCTCCCGCTGCGGCCGTTCATGGAGTGACTCGAAGATGAAAAATGTCCTGATCCTCGGTGTCAATGGCTTCATCGGCCATCACCTGTCCAATCGCATCCTGAGCACGACCGACTGGCGCGTGTTCGGCATGGACATGAACAGCGAACGCATTGCGCCGCTGCGCGAAAATCCGCGCTTTCACTTCTTCGAAGGCGATATCACGATCAACCGCGAGTGGATCGAATATCACATCAAGAAATGCGACGTGATCCTGCCGCTGGTGGCGATTGCGACCCCTGCCATCTACGTGCGCGAGCCGCTGCGCGTGTTCGAGCTCGACTTCGAGGCAAACCTCGCGATCATCCGCCAGTGCGTCAAGCATCGCCGACGCGTGCTGTTTCCATCGACCTCCGAGGTCTACGGCATGTGCCGCGACAGCGAGTTCGACCCCTACGCCTCGGAGCTGGTGTATGGGCCCATCGAGAAGCAACGCTGGATCTACGCCTGTTCGAAACAGCTCATGGATCGCGTGATTCACGCCTACGGACTGCGCGACGAACTCGATTACACGCTATTCCGTCCATTCAACTGTATCGGCTCGGGGCTGGACAACATGCACGCGGCCAAAGAAGGCAGCTCGCGTGTCATCACCCAGTTTCTCGGTCACATCGTGCGCGCCGAAAATGTGCGCCTCGTGGATGGCGGCCGCCAGCGCCGCTGCTTCACGGGTATCAGCGACGGCATCGACGCCCTCATGAAGATGATCGAAAATCGCGATGGCCGCGCCAGCCGCCGTATCTACAATGTCGGCAATCCCGCCAACAGTCTCTCGGTCCGCGAACTCGCCAGTGAAATGCTGAAGGTAGCCGCTACGTATCCCGAGTACCGCGACAACGCCGCCAAGGTAAGGCTGGTCGACACCACGGCCGCGGAGTATTACGGCAAGGGCTACCAGGACGTGGAAAATCGCGTACCGAAGATCGACAACACCTGCGCCGATCTCGAATGGACACCGCGTGTGGGGATGCAGGAGGCACTGCGACAGATATTTGACGCCTATCGCGGCGAGATTGCGCAGGCGGGGCGCCTGCTCGAGCAGGAGCCTCCTTCGGTGCGCTGAAGTCCGTATGCGGCTCGCGCTCAAGGTCGATGTCGATACGCTGCGTGGCACGCTCGAGGGCGTACCGGCGCTCGCCGAGGCGCTGAAGGCTGCCGGCGCCGATGCGACATTTCTCTTCAGTCTCGGGCCCGATCACACTGGGCGCGCGCTGCGCCGCGCATTCCGGCCTGGCTTCTTCAGCAAGGTGTCGCGCACCTCGGTGCTCGAGCACTACGGGCTGCGCACGCTCATGTATGGCGTGCTCCTGCCGGGGCCCGATATTGGGCGACGCGGGGCCGCGGCGATGCGCCGCGTACGCGACGAGGGCTTCGAGGTCGGCATCCACTGCTACGACCACACCTACTGGCAGGATTTTGTCTCGAGGCGCGATCCGGCCTGGACGCGCCGCCAGATGCTGCTCGCAGTCGAGCGCTTTCGCGAGGTGTTCGATGCCGCGCCCGCGGTGCACGGCGCCGCCGGTTGGCAGATGAACGAGACGGCACTGGCGCTCGAACAGGAATTGGGATTTCTCTATGCTTCCGACACGCGTGGCACCGCGCCCTTCGTGCCGCTGCTGGCCGGCCGGCGAAGCCGCTGCCCGCAACTGCCGACCACGCTGCCGACACTCGATGAGCTGATCGGCGTCGATGGCATCGGTGTCGAGCGCGTGCACGTGCCGCTGCTGGCGCGCACGCGCGAGCCCTTTCCGCACCATGTCTTCACTCTGCACGCAGAGCTCGAAGGGATGAAGCTGCTGCCGGTGCTGCGCCGGTTGCTTGCGGGTTGGCGCGAGCAGGGCTACGAGCTGGTCTCGATGCGCACGCTGCTTGCGGGCCTCGACGTGGCGTCTTTGCCGAGCGGCGTCGTGCGGCCGGGCACGGTGCCGGGCCGGTCCGGCCTGCTGGCCGTGCAGGCAGCGGCCCAACCGGTTTAAAATGCACAGTCCCATCTGGCTCGAACCGGCGGCAGAATGACAACGACAGTACATGCGGGGAAGGTGTTTGCCAGTGCGGCCGCAGCGCTCGAGGGCCTGCTGCAGGATGGCATCAGCATCATGTGCGGTGGCTTTGGCATGTGCGGCGTGCCCGAGCAGCTCATCGATGCGCTGCGCGACAGCGGCGTCAAGGGTCTCACGGTGGTATCGAACAACGCCGGCATCGACGATTTCGGCCTGGGCCAGCTGCTCATGACGCACCAGATCCGAAAGATGATTTCGTCCTATGTCGGCGAGAACAAGGAATTCGAACGCCAGTACCTGGCGGGCGAAATCGAGATTGAATTCAATCCCCAGGGCACGCTGGCCGATCGCATCCGCGCGGGTGGCGCCGGCATCTATGGGTTCTATACGCGCACCGGCGCGGGCACGCGCGTCGCCGAGGGCAAGGAAACCCGCATGGTCGACGGCGATACCTACGTGCTGGAGACCGGCCTTACCACGGATCTGGCGCTGGTGCGCGCCTGGAAGGGCGATACCGAGGGCAACTTGATTTATCGCAAGACCGCCCGCAACTTCAACCCAATGATGGCGACCGCGGGTCGCGTGACGGTCGCGGAAGTCGAGCAGCTGGTCGAGGTGGGCTCGCTCGAGCCGGACCAGATTCATACACCGGGAATCTTCGTGCAGCGAATCATCGAAGGACACGGCTACAAGCGCCGCATCGAACAGCGCACCGTGCGCAAGCGGGGGGCCAATGCCGTGGTCGCGTGAGCAAATGGCCGAGCGCGCCGCCAGGGAGCTGCGCGATGGCTACTACGTCAATCTGGGGATTGGCATTCCGACGCTGGTGGCTAACTACATTCCCGCCGGCATGAAAGTGGTATTGCAGTCCGAGAATGGCATGCTCGGCATGGGGCCCTTCCCGTTTGAGGGTGACGAGGATGCGGATCTGATCAATGCCGGCAAGCAGACCATCACGCAGTTGCCGAGCTCCTCGTATTTTTCATCGGCCGACAGCTTCGGCATGATTCGCGGCGGCCATATCAATCTGTCGGTGCTCGGCGGCATGGAAGTCTCGCAGGACGGGGATCTCGCCAACTGGATGGTGCCCGGGAAAATGGTCAAGGGCATGGGCGGCGCCATGGACCTCGTGGCCGGCGTGCGCAATGTCATCGTCGTCATGGAACACGTATCCAAAGACGGCTCACCGAAATTCAAACCCAGGTGCGAGCTGCCGCTGACCGGCGCCGGAGTCGTCGACATGTTGATCACCGATCTGGCGGTGTTTCATCGCAAGGAACGCAAGGGGGCATTCGAATTGATCGAGCTTGCCCCGGGCGTCACGGAAGCGCAGGTGCGCGAGCGCACCTCGGCGCAATATCGTTCGGCGCTGGGCCGGGCGACCGGCTGACCCATGAGCGCCGGAGAATCCGTTTATATCGTCGCCGCGCGGCGCACGCCGATCGGTGCCTTTCAGGGCGCGCTGGCGGGCATGACGGCGCCACAGCTGGGTTCTGCCGCGGTACGCGGCGCGCTCGAGCGCGCCGGTGTCACCGGCGCCCAGGTCGATGAGGTGCTGATCGGCTGTGTGCTGCCAGCTGGAGTCGGACAGGCCCCCGCGCGCCAGGTTTCACTGGGTGCGGGCATCCCGAACAGCGTGCCGTGCACCACGGTCAATAAGGTCTGTGGCTCGGGGATGAAGACGGTCATGCTGGCCAGCGATGCGATCCGCGCCGGTTCTGCGCGCGTGCTCGTCGCAGGCGGCATCGAGTCGATGAGCAGTGCGCCGTATCTGTTGCCCAAGGCACGCGGCGGATACCGCATGGGGCACGGCGAAGTGCTCGACCACATGTTCTACGACGGATTACAGAATCCCTACGACGGCGCACTCATGGGCAATTTCGCCGACGCCACAGCGCGCAAATACAATTTCTCGCGCGCGCAGCAGGATGCCTATGCGGCCGAGTCGGTGCGACGCGCACTGCTTGCCTGCGAGAGCGGTGCATTCAGGGACGAGATCGTCGCGGTTACCGTCAAGAGTCGCAAGGGCGAGCAGCTGGTGGACCGTGATGAGCCGCCATTCGCCTGCGACATCAACAAAATTCCGCAGCTCAAGCCAGCCTTCGGCAAGGACGGCACGGTTACCGCCGCCAGTTCCTCCTCGATTGCCGACGGTGCCGCGGCGCTTGTTCTCATGAGCGAGTCGGCCCTGCGTACGGCCAATCTCACTCCGCTGGCGAGGGTCGTAGCGTACGCCAGTCACGCCCACGCGCCGGAGTGGTTCACGACTGCTCCCGCCGGCGCCATCCAGCGTGCGCTTCAGGCTGCGGATTGGCGCACCGAGGATGTGGACCTGTTCGAGATCAACGAGGCATTCGCCGTCGTCACCATGGCGGCGATGAGCGAGCTGGCGTTGCCGCACGAGAAGGTGAACGTCAACGGCGGAGCCTGCGCGCTCGGTCATCCCATTGGGGCTTCGGGTGCGCGCATCCTGGTGACGCTGTTGCATGCATTGCGGGCTCGCAAGCTGCAGCGCGGCATCGCCTCCCTGTGCATCGGTGGGGGGGAGGCCACCGCCATCGCGATCGAAACTGTCTGACGGGTGATCCAGACCTTCGGCCGTCCTTCAGTGACGCCGGCGCCACAATGACCTGCGCGCTCTGTTGGGGCGACAAATAAAGAAAAATCAATAACTTGGGCATGCGGTGGGCGTCGATGTTGCACCCCGCAAGCGCAGTCGTTATATATTTCATACGTATTACAGACTGCCGTAATGCCGACTTGTCGAGCGCCTCACAGATGGCGCCGCAAGTTCTGGTCTCGGATTCAGGGAGTTATTGCCATGCGTATTTCGGTGCATGTTCCCCATTTGTCCCGCCGCCTTCCCCCTGGCGCAGCCGCGATGCTAGGTGCCTTCGGATGCCTGGTTGCCGCCGGCGGCAGCCTGCCCGCTCTCGCCGCTGTCGATACTGACAGCAACCAGTTGCAGGAGGTGGTCGTCACCGGCTCGTTGATTCCGTCAACCCAGGCCGAGACCTTCACGCCGGTCATGACCATCACCAGTGAGGACATTCAGCAGAAGGGATTCGCTGACGTCGCCGAAGCGCTTCAGCGGCTCAGCTATTCGACCGGCAGCGTGCAAGGTGCGCAATACAGTGGCGGCTTTACGCAAGGCGCCAAGGTCACCAGTTTCTTTGGGCTCGATCCGTCTTATACCAAGTACCTGCTCAATGGTCTGCCTATAGCAAATTATCCGGCGCTGTATAACGGCTCCGAATCCTTCGTCAGCATTTCGGGCATACCCACCGTGCTGGTCGATCACATCGACATCCTGCCGGGCGGTCAATCCTCCATCTACGGCTCCGATGCCATCGCCGGGGTGGTCAACGTGGTCATGAAGACCCACATGGACGGCCCGATCATCGATGCGCGTTACGGATTCTATGACGGCGGCGGTGGAGCCGATCGCCGGATTGCAATCGGCGACGGCTTCACGCTGGGTAATTTCAATCTTGTTGCCGGCCTCCAGTATGAGAATTCCAATCCGATCTGGGGATATCAGCGCCAGCTGACCAAGCAGTTTTATACCGGGGGTGCGACGCCCCAGACCGCGGAGCGCGACTTCCTGCTCTATGGCCTGTTCGGCCAGGCGAACGGCAACACCTACTATTTCGAGGACCCCGCCAACTGCGCCAATCTGGCGGGGCAGTGGAACAACACAGTGCACATGTACACGCGGCCGAATCATGGGCAGTACTGCGGCACCAACTATGACGGCGCCTACACGATCCAGAATGGCGATGAGCAGGTGCAGTTCTATGGCCATGCCACCTACGACATCAACGACAGTGTGCAGGTCTATGCAGATACGCTGCTGAGTCACGATGTGGTGCGATACAGTATCGGTCCGAATTTGATCGACAGCAGCGAGGACTCCACCAGTCCGCTGGGGTATTTCGAAGATCCGCGGCTGGGACCGGACTATCTGAACTTCCAGCGCTACTTTTCACCCGAAGAGTCGGGCGGCCTCAACGACACGTTCAACAAGAACACCAACAATTCGGTGCGCGCCACGCTGGGCGTGAAGGGCGCATTCGGATCGAGCTGGAAATGGCTGGCCGATGCGACCTGGACGGACAACAAGCTCACGGAAATAACGCACCTGTTTGTGACAGGGCCAACCGAGGCGTTCCTCTCCGGCATCTATGGTCCGCAATTGGGCTTTGATCCGAACCTGGGCGCATATATGTATGAGCCCAATTACGGCAACTTCTACAAACCCATCACGCCCGCGCAATACAGAAGCATCACGACTGACCTGCCTGCCTACTCCTACACCGAGGAGAGCATGCTGCGCGCGCAGCTGACCAACACCAATCTGTTTACATTGCCTGGAGGCAATGCCGGCATGGCCTTGCAGGCAGAGGGTGGCGACCAGGGTTGGAACTACGCACCCGATCCAGGCTTTATGGACGGCACCGCCTATGGCTACACGGCGACAGCGGGCTCCGGCCACCGTTCGCGCTACGCCGGCACCGCCGAGATGCAGTTGCCATTATTCAAGATGCTACGGGGCGACATCTCCGGTCGCTACGATGACTACCGCGTGGCGGGCGACAATGTCGATAGGTTCACCTACAACATCAGCCTGGAATTCCAGCCCATTCATGAGGTGATGCTGCGTGGACGTTACGGCACGGCCTTCAAGGCGCCGACGCTGGCTGATGAATTCCAGGGTGTCAGCGGCTTCTACGAAGGATTGACTGACTATCTGACCTGTTACAAGAACGGTTACACGACCACGACGATAGGCAACTGCCCGCAGTTCGGCGAGTCGGTTTTCGGCACTACCTCAGGCAACACCAGACTCGCGCCCATCACCGCCAAGGTGTGGGATCTGGGATTGGTCGTGACGCCGGTGGATTCCCTGGCCCTGACCGCCGACTACATCCGGTACTCCATCAGCAATGAGATCGCATCGGCCGATGCCAACAAGCTGCTCGAGACCGAGGCGGCCTGCCAGCTCGGACAGCTGGCAATCAGCTCGCCCACTTGCGTGGCTGCGCTGGCAGATGTGACACGCGATGCTTCCGGGTCGCTGACAGCGGTCTATACGCCCAAGCAGAATGTATCGAAAGAGAATCTCGGGGTCATGATCCTGGGGCTGAACTACAAATATCGCCTGGGCAGCTATGGAGAGTTCGAGGCGGATGCCTCGTACACCGACACGATGCTGCATACTTATCAGCAGTTTCCCGGCGACCCCTTCATCGACGACCTGAACAATCCGTTCTACAGCCAGGAGTTCAAGACCAAGGCCAACGCCGAGCTGACCTGGACGTTCGAGCCCGTCAGTGTGACGGCATACGTGGAACGCTACGGCAAATCGCCTAATTACATTTCCCAGGAGGTTCCGGATGGCTACGGCCTGCCCGGCGCAGGCGATGTCGGGTCCTGGACCCTGGCGGACTTCAGCGTGCGCTATCACCCGCTGAAATCGCTGGAGGTATCCGTCGCGGTCAACAATGCATTCAACACCATGCCGCCCGCTGACCACAGCCAGCCCGGCACGACCAATCAGCCCTACAACGAATTTAACTACAACGTGTACGGTCGCGAGTTCTTTTTCACCCTGACCTATCAGCCGGGCAGGAAGTGAGCGTCATGCTCGGCGGCTGCTGGCATCGAGCAGCGGCCGCCGCAGGGTGGTGCCGATCAGCACCACCAGACCGATCGCCGCCAGGTGCAGCGCAAGGTCGATGACGGTGACGTCAAAAGGATGAAAGAACTGCAGCACGAACGCGGCAGTTGCCGCGACGCCCAGCGTCCCCATCGCGGCTACCGGCAGCGCATCCAGCGGTCGTGCGCGGCGCAGCATCCAGAAGAGGCCGATCGCCAGCGGGACGCTGACGCCCGTGATGAAGACGAAGCAATGGGTGCTCTCGCCCAGGGGCCCGTCGGCGTTGTGCATGCCCAGCCCATTGCTCAGGCAGCCAAGACCGCTGGCACCCAGCCACATCAGCAGCGTCGGCACGGGCAGCCACGCCCAGCGTTGCGAACGATCCGGGATCGACAGCTCGAATGCCGCGATGGTGGCCGTGACCGCCGTCAGTGCGGTGGCCGCTGTTTCCAGCGCCACGCGAGGGGTCTGGAGACGCGGCAGGATGACGCCCCAGTGCGTGAATCGAAGGATCAGCGCCGCACTGAGAGCACCGACCAGCGCCAGCCACAGCAGCGCGCGCACCGCCGGCGGGCGCAATACGCGCACCGGCGCGAGTTCAGCTGCCAGGCTGGCGATAATCTGGTCGGTGTTCATCGGCGTTGCATCGCTTCCCGCAGTAGCGCACGCAGCGCCTTGATTGCACGATGGGTGTTGACCTTGAGCGCTGCCACCGACTGTCCCGAGGCCGCGGCCGCCTCCTTGAGGCTCATTTCCCTGAGCTTCAAAGCTTCCAGAGCCTGCCGCTGTCGCGGCGGCAGCCGTTGCAGCAGTTGCTCGACCTCCTCGGGGGCGCCGAGTGCTTCTATATCGCTATTCGCCGCCGGGTCGGCAAAGGTTTCATAGGCGTCGATTTCCGTGCTGATTTCATAGCGTGCCACCCGCGAACGCCGACGCAACCCGTCGATACCCCGGCGGGCGGCAATCGAGGCCAGCCAGGGGCTGAAGGGCCTCCCGGGGTCATAAGTCTGGCGCACACGATGCAGCGTCAGCAGTGTGTCCTGCACCATTTCCTCGATATCGTGGCTGTGCGAGCAATGCCGCCGCAGCATCGAGCGGATAAAGGGCGTAATTTCACGCAGTAACCGGGAGTAGGCGGCGCGGTCGCCGGCCTGGGCTTCGCGCATGAGCTGCGACCAGGCCTGGTCTTTGAGCTTCGCCATGGGCGCGGTGGTCACGGACTCCAGTGTAACCGCTCCGGACGGCGTTACTGGCGCCGCGGGGCGGTCTGCGCTATCCTCAATGCAATTGCGAGTGATTCGCATTTGACATTCTGCGGAGCGCGGCCATGGATTCCTGTGTGGACTGGCATGCCGTCGATCAGGGGGTCGATGCAGCCGCTTGTGTGCGATCCCTGGCAACGCTGCATAAGGGTGCTCGCGGCACGGTGGTCTCGGTCGGGGCCGACGGCGTGGCCGGCGGCGTGGCCGGCATTCTGATGGGCGATGTGGCCGGTTCCACCGTGGTGCGACGGCTGCTCGAAATCGGTTTTGTGCCGGGCGAGCAGATCGAAGTCATCGAAGAAGTTCGTCCCGGCGGCGATCCGATCGCCGTGCGCATCGGCACATCGATGTTTGCGCTGCGGCGGCGCGAGGCACAGGCCGTGCTGGTACGGCTCGAGCGCCCCGAGGCCGTGTGACGCGCGAGCTTCCCGACCTGCTCACGCGCCGTATCGCACTCGTCGGCGCACCCAACTGCGGCAAGACGGCTCTCTTCAATCGCCTGACCGGCAGTCGGCAGAAGGTCGCCAACTATCCCGGTGTAACGGTGGAACGCAAGGAAGGCGCGTTCGTGAACGCGAGCCGGCGCCTGCTGTATCGAGTGCTCGATCTGCCTGGCACCTACAGCCTCGTGCCGACGACGCTCGATGAAGCCATCGCGCGTGACGCGGTCACTGGCCGCCTGCGCGGAGAGGCGCCACCCGAACTGATCGTCTGCGTACTCGACTCCACCAATCTGCGCCTGTCGTTGCGGCTGGCACTGGAACTGCGCCGGCTGCAGATTCCTATGATCGTGGCGCTGAATATGAGCGATCTGGCCCAGCGGCGCGGCTTTACTTTCGACCGCGAGGCCCTCGCGCGCGAACTGGGAGTCCCCATTGTCGACACCGTTGCCGTACGGCCGGGTGGAGAGACGGCGCTGCTGGCGGCACTGGATGAACTGGCCGTCGGCCCGCCGCGCGAGGCGATTTCGATTCCCGCCGTCTCGGACGCCGAGTTGACCGACACCCAGCGCGAGGTGCGGCGCATCCTGGCCGAGATTCGGTACGTCGAACCCCTGAGGGATCGAGCACTGGCGCGCCTTGATGCGGTGGTCATGAATCCGGTGGCGGGTCCCCTCCTGCTCGCCGTGTTGCTGTTCCTTATTTTCCAGGCCGTGTTCAGCTGGGCCCAGGCGCCCGTGGCCTGGATCACCGCTGGCATGGGGGCACTCGCAGGCCTGGTGCAGGAGTCGATGCCCGCGGGACCGCTGCGCAGCCTGTTCGTCGGCGGTGTCATTGGCGGTGCCGGCAGCGTGCTGGTGTTCCTGCCGCAGATCCTGATCCTGTTCTTTTTTATCCTGCTGCTCGAGGACAGCGGCTACCTGCCGCGAGCGGCGTTCCTGCTCGATCGCCTCATGGGCAGCATTGGACTATCAGGCCGTTCCTTCATCCCGCTGCTCTCCTCGTTCTCGTGTGCGATACCAGGCATCATGGCGACGCGCACCATCCCCAATCGACGTGACCGGCTGGCGACGATTCTGCTCGCGCCGATGATGACCTGCTCCGCGCGCCTGCCGGTGTATGCGCTGATTATCGCGGCTTTCATCCCCAACCGATCGACCGGGCCTTTCAATCTGCAGGGCCTGGTGCTGTTTGCGCTCTACGTCGCCGGCGTTGCCGGTGCGGTGCTCGCCGCACTGGCGATGCGACGCGTCACGCGCGGCTCGGGTTATGCGCCGCTGCTCATGGAATTGCCCGAGTACCACTGGCCCAATTTGCGCAACCTGTTCATGGGTCTGTGGGAGCGCACGCAGATTTTCATGTCACGCGTGGGCACGATCATTCTCGCGCTCATGGTGCTGATGTGGTTCCTGGCCAGCTATCCACATCCGCCGGCTGGCGCCACGGGGCCCGCGATCCGCTACAGCTTTGCAGGCATGCTCGGCTCGGGTCTGGAGACCATATTCAGGCCGCTTGGATTCAACTGGCAGATCAGCGTCGCACTGGTGCCCGGCATTGCGGCGCGCGAAGTGGTCGTTGGCGCTCTCGGCACGGTGTATTCACTGTCGGGCGCCGGCAGCGGTGCCGGATCCGGTAATGTCGAGGAAGCGCTGCGCCCCATGATCGCCAGCGGCTGGAGTCTGGCGACCGCGCTGTCGCTGCTGGCCTGGTACGTGTTTGCGCCACAATGTCTCTCGACCCTCGTCACGGTGCGGCGGGAGACCAACTCCTGGCGCTATCCGCTGATCATGACGGGGTATCTGTTTGCAATGGCCTACGTCTTCGCCTTTGCGACTTACCACATCGCGCGCGCCCTGGGGGCCTGATGCTGCAGCAAGGCATGATCGCGATCCTGGTTCTGTGCGCTGCCAGCTATGTTGCCTGGAGCTTCATGCCGATGTCGCGACGCCAGTGGCTGCTGGATCTGCTGGCGGCACGCGGTATTGCCCGAGGCTGGGCCGATTCGCACCGCAAGCGGCTGGCAACGCCGGGCTGTGGCAACTGCGCCGCGGCCGGCGAACACCCAAAGGCCCCTCGACGCTAAGGTCCTACCAGGTATCGAAGGAAAAATACTTTTTCACCACCGCTGTGCCACCACTGCTGTGCGGCAACAGGCCCACTTCCTTGCGATGGTAGTCAATGCTGACCTTGTCCAACGTGCCCAGCACGTCCATGCCAATCAGCAGTGCAGGCACATCCTGCAGTTGCCAGCTCTTGAAGATCGGAAAGTCGCCGAAGGTCACATCCAGATCGCGGACCGTCGCGCCGCCGAGGTGAATTGAGGACACTCGGCCGATAAGGCCAAACTGCGATACCTGGGTCACATCAATGACCTCGGCGTGCTGCGCCAGCTCACCGCTGCGGTCCTTTTGCTGACCCTTGTCGATCAGTGCCGCAAGCAGTGCCTTGTTGCCGATGGTATGCATGCTGCCGGTGTCGATCACGGCTTTGACGCGCACCCGTCCGATTTGCGCCTCCGTCAGCAGCAGTCGCTCGGATAGAAATTCGACGGCCACCACCGAGTAGCGGGGATCGGAATAGCGGCCATGCGAGTGCGAAATCGTCATGCGATTGTGCAGCAGGTCGGCCGATAGTCGCAGTTCCGCCAGGCCGTTCATGCCGAGAATGCCGTCGAGTCCGTTCAGCACCGGACCTGCCAGCACCGCCAGGGTGATATCGCTTAAGTGCAGTTCGCCCGCATCGAGGTGGTCGATGTGGACACTGGAGGCCATCTCGGAGCCTGTGATTCCCGACACGGACACGCGCAGGTCCGGATTGGCGGTCAATTGCAATTTCGCCAGCACGGCCTCAGAGAGCACCGTCTGGTTCGCGCCGGTGTCGAGCATGAATGAGTAGGGCCCCTGCCCATTGATCATCACCGGCGCAATGATGCGTCCGATGCGATCACGACGCGTATCGACATCGTCCTGGGGCAGGGCGAGCTGCGAGCCAGCCGCCTGCAGGCCCATCGCCACGGCTGCGGCCGAAGGGGCGGTGATCGGCGGAATGCTCAGCGCCGCGCCGCTGATCGAGCACAGCGCGATTGGCAGACAGAGGCGAAGGATGGAACCCATCGGGCGCACCTACCGGCGAGCATTGCGCGGTCGAATGATCGTGCTCTCTTTGCCGCCTCGGCACAACACGGCGTCACCGCGCCCCGTCACTGCGCCCATAAAAAATGGGGGACCCCGTGGTCCCCCATTCTCAAGCGATCTGCTTGAAGTGCTTCCGCCTCAGAACTTGTAGGTCGCTCCAAGGGTAAAGAACGGGCCAATGGCGCCCTGCAGGTGCATCGACGGATTCCACGGCACCAGGCCGAGCGCTCCGCCGTAGGTGGCCCAGTCGAGCGGGGCCTTTTCGTTGAACAGGTTCAGCACTGACCCGTGGATGTCCAGGTGCTTGCCGATGTCGTAACGGCCATACAGGTCGAACTCGATGTAGTGCGCCACGCTGCAGCTGACGCCGGGCGGGATCACGCCATTACCCAGCTGGTTGGAGTAATAGATCGAGGCCGCGCCGCCATTGTTCGACAGGGCACTCAGACAGGTGTCTGCGGGTGCACCGACGAATGCGACGGACGAAGGATCCGTGACGTTGAACGAATCGATGTAGTTGACCGTGCCCGTGACCTGCCAGGGTCCCTGGCCGATGCTGTTGGACCACTGGATGCGACTGCGCGGGTTGCCGGTATCGCCCGTGAAGAAGAACGGACCGTGGGTACCCGCCAGGCGATAGGTCACGCCGTCGATCGTCAGATCGTACTTCTGGGTGTACGACCAGGTGGCCTTCGACTGGATGTTCCAGTCACCGAACTTATGCTGGTACTGCAGACCCAGATCGAAGCCGGTGGTCTTGGTCGTGTTGGCATTGATGTACGACAGGGTCGTGTAAGCGATCGGAGAGACCGGCGGCACCACCGTTTGAATGCCTGAAGCGGGGCAGCCTCCCACACCCGGCGTGCAGTACTGCTGCAGCGGGGTGAAGTTGGTGCCACGCACCGTCGTCGAGGGACCACCGCCGACGATCTGATGGTCGATCTCGATCGAGTAGTAGTCGAACGTGGCGCTGATATCCGGAATCGGTTCGATCACGAGTCCCAGAGTCCACGACTTCGAAGTCTCGGGCTTCAGAGCCGGATTGGTCGTCTGCAACCCCGCGGGATTCGTTACGCACGACCCGACGAAATTCCCGGGCGCCGTCGCATTATCCGGATGTGGGCACAGGATGGGATCTGCGATGGACGCTGCAAAGAACGACTGACCGGCCGAGCCGTTCTCCGCCGGACCAGGGGCCCGGAAACCCAGCTCCCAGGTGCCTCGCAGGGCGACCTGGGGAATGGGCGTGAACTTGAAACCGATCTTGGGGCTCGCCCGGCCGCCCGACAGATTGTAATGGTCGTATCGGACCGCTCCGTTCAGATCGAACTGCTTGACGATCGGGGCATTGAATTCGGCATAGCCGGATTCGACATGCTGCGTTCCGATCGTAAAGTTATTGCTGAATTCACCGATCTGGTATTCACCGTTCTGTACCGCCAGTGGGGCCACGGAGTCCTGGGCTCGTGTGAAGTAATCCCCACCAAACGCGATGCCCAATGGGCCGCCGGGCAACGCGAACAGGTCCCGGCTCGCACCAAGGTGTATGAACCCCAGCCGCGAGTAATCTGTGGCTGTGAGGGCCGGCGCTATAAAGCCCAGCACTGCAGCGCTGTTGGGCTGGCCCACCAGGAACGGGGCGGTCGTGCTGTTCAGCGCGGCCTGCAGATTCGTCGGATTGACGAACCCGAGGCCTTCCTGATCGAGCACCACTTCCGTGTAACCGACCGAGGCGTCGATATCGAAGCCGGCCGCCTTGCCGTCCAGGTCCATCACGACGCGGTAGGAATTGGCATTTGTGTTGTCGATCGTCGGGCCAACGCTGTTGAGGAAGGAATAGCGCAGGTTGGCAGCCGCGAGACCGGTCCCCGCCGGGTAGCTCGGATTGGTGTCCGGCATCGTGATCGCCGGCAGCGGCGCCGCCAGATGCGTAAAGATGCCGGGCCCGAGGACCACGCCTTGCGCGGTAATGCTCGAGGCGCGGTCTGGCTGGTTGATCTGCTGGGACTGGCTCTGGAACCAGCCTCCCTCGATATCAGCCTGCCAGTCCTGTGCAAGGGCAACCGTCAACCGCGCCGTCACATTGATGTTCTGTGTGGTCGGCTGGATCTGGTCCCACGTGTCCGTGTGGACGCACTTGTTCGCCGCCAGCAACGTGGCGTTACAACCGGGAAAGAAGCCAACAATATCACCGGTGTCCGGATTGGTCAGGTAACCGCTCGTGGTTCGGCTGGGCGTATTGCCGGTCAGAGGGCCGGTGGCGCCGTAGCCATAGTTGATGCCGCCACTCGAGGTGTAGTCCCGCTTGGTGAAGATGCCGCCGCGGTCGGCAAAGGTGATCTGGTTCTGCCTGCGGAACTCAGCGGACACGTAGAAGTTGTGCCCATCGGCCTCCAGATCGCCGGTGCCCCAGATGCCCGACAGGTGGGTCTGGCCGCCATCACCGTGGCTGGAAATGCCGCCTTCCGCCGTGACTTGGGCGCCCTGGTAGCTTTTCTTTAAGATGATGTTGACCACGCCCGCGATCGCGTCCGAGCCATAGATCGCCGACGCGCCGTCCTTGAGGACTTCGATGCGCTCGATCGCGTCGAAGGGGAGGTTGGCGACGTCCACGAAGGAGCGCTGGCCGTCGTCACCGATCGGGTAGGGCGCCGTGCGATGACCATCGACCAGCACCAGGGTGGCGCCGACATTCAGACCGCGCAGCGCGATACCAGCGGCACCGCCGGCGAACGCGCCGGAGAAGCTCTGCGACAGGGTACCCTGGCCATTCGCGGTCAGCTGGTTGAGCACTTGCTGAGTGCTGGTATAGCCGGACTCATGAATCTCTTCTGCGGTGAGGACCTGGACCGGGTCGGAGGATTCCGCCTCGGTTCGCCGCAGGTGCGATCCAGTGACGATCACTTCCTGCAGCTCTGTCCCACTCTCATCGGAAGCATCGCTGGCAGCAGCGTAACTGCCCGCGCTCCCGAACATCACGGCCACGGCACTGCCGGCAAGGCAAGCGCTGCGAACCGCTTTAAATATTGAACTTTGCATGCCTATCTCCCCTCAAAAAGACTGAGCCTTCCTCGCCTGTCTATCTGTAAGGCGAGTCACCGCGCAGTCTGTGCGTCCTAGTAACAGTGCAGCTTTATGACCTCGCGACACACGAGACCGGTGCTGCTCCCCTGAGTGTGGCGCTAGCATAAACAATATTTTATGCGACACAACAACTTGTAGCACCCGTGCAACATGTTTTTGCTACGTCGGGCCGGCAGTAAGGGGCAGCCCGGGCGCGCGCAGAGCCTTTCTACTGTATGGTTAACCAGTAAATGTGTCTAATTCGCCACAGATGCGCCAGCGCACAGCGCGCCTGCGCCCTTAATTGCGCGCTGGGCCGCGAACCGCGGTTCCGAATACCGGGTGCCGGACCTGGTCGCCCACATGGATCCCGAGCGTGGCGCATTCCCCGCCGGCCAGCTCAAGCACCGCCTTGACGGGCGCGGGAGAGGAAATGATGTCTTCCGAGCGCGGGGTTGCACGCTCGTGGATGGCCACGATGTGCCCTTTGGCGTCGATGAACACCATATCAAGCGGAATCAGCGTGTTCTTCATCCACATGTGCATGACGCGCGGCGCGTCCTGCGGAAAGAGCATGCCCTGATCGGTGGGCAGCCATTGCAGGAACATGAGCCCCTGCTCGGAGCGTTCGGGCGTATCGGCGATCCACACGGTGAACCACTCCGCGCCCTTGTGCGTCTGGATGGTCAGCACCGAACTTGGAAACTGCTGCAGGCTCTCGAGGGCGCGAGCCGGCTGCGATGCCAGCGTCCCGAACGCCAGCAACGAGCCGAGCGCCAGCAGCAGTGGAATCATCCTGCGGAGCATTGGCCCGCGGAGCATTGGACTGCGGAACATTGGCAACATCGTGCGGCGCATGGAAAGTGTCTCTATTGTGGATGATCGGCGCTCGCCGAGTCGACCACGAGGCCCGCGAAATCAAAGCGGCTCAACAGCAATGTGTCCTGGCCATCGATGGAGGTTGCCGGCGAGGCGCAGAACCCCCGCCCGCTGACGCGCAGTGTACCGGCCGGCAATGGCGCGACATCGCGCGCAATCAGGGGTGCCTGCGTGAGCTCATCGACGGTGCATTTGTCATCGCCACGGGTCGAATAAATTCCATTCTCGCCTTCGAAGATCACGGTCACGTTCGCAGGAACTTCGCGGCTGCTCGCGATCCCCGGCGCGCTCGCCACGCCGAACACGAAGCGCAACCGATGGCCGGAGTCCGACACCGGACCGGCGAAGGCCAGCCGGAGCCCGCCCTGGCCCGGCCGTTCGCCGCCTTCGCATTTAAGATCCGCATCGTGCCAGTCGACATCGAGGTCGCGGGCCCCGCGCATGCGTACCCGCAGATACCCATCGTGACTGGGCATGCAGGATGAAGTTGCGGTACCTGCAGGCGCCACCCTCGGCTGCACCGTCGCCGGTGCATGGCGGGTGCAGGCGGCGAGGCTCAGCGCGGCGAGCGCCGCCATCGGGACCAGCGGGTGGGACAGCATGCGGCGATTCATAAGCGCGATCGACGGCGGGATTGACGCCAGTATGCCTCGCGGGCGCGACATTGCGCACAGGCTGACGCCCCGGAGACTGCTAGACTTTTTTCACTATGGATCGCAGAAAATTTCGCAGCAAGGCCCGCTCGGCCAAGCAACTGATTGAAATATATCCCAATGTTCCGGCGCCGCTGGCCCGGCTGACGGAGCTGTCGAACAACCTGTTCTTCAGCTGGCATCGTCCCACCCGGGCATTGTTCGATGACCTGGACCCGGAACTCTGGAAGCAGACCGGCGGCAATCCGCGCCTGATCCTCCGGTGCATCAGCCAGGAGAGCCTCGATCGGGCAGCCCGCGACCAGCAGTACCTGGAGCGATACCAGCAGGTCCTGGCGACTTTCGATGCCTATCTGGCAGCGCCGGCGCCGAGCGTCGATGAACCGCTGATCGCCTATTTCTGCGCCGAGTACGGCTTCCACGAGAGTTTTCCGATCTACTCGGGCGGCCTGGGGATTCTGGCGGGCGACCACTGCAAGGCCGCCAGCGACGAGCGGCTCAATTTCATAGCCGTCGGTCTGCTTTATACCGAGGGCTATTTCATCCAGTCCGTCGACAGCGACGGCGTGCAGCATGCCCATTACAACGAGCACGATCCCCGCGATCTCCCGGTCGAGGCGGTGCGCGACAGCCAGGGGCAGTGGCTGCGTGTGCGCGTGCCAATCGCAGGCCGCAGCGTGGTCGCGCGCATCTGGAAGGCGCGCGTCGGGCGCGTATCGGTGTACCTGCTCGATACCAACTGTCCCGAAAATTCGAACGAGGATCGCGAGATAACGCATCGTCTGTACGGCGGCGACTCCTCGGTGCGCATCCGACAGGAGATGATCCTGGGGTTGGGCGGCGTGCGCGCGCTGCGCGCGCTGGGCCTTGCACCGGCGACCTGGCACATGAACGAAGGCCACGCGGCCTTCCTGATTCTGGAACTTGCGCGCGAAGGCATAGCACGCGGCATGTCTTTCCCGGCGGCCCTCGAAGCGGCGGCCTCGCAGTGCGTGTTCACGACGCATACACCGGTCGCCGCCGGCCATGACGCCTTCGACATGGGTCTGTTCGCGCACTGTTTCCAGGATGTCGTCAACGAGCTCGGAGTTCCGATGGAACAGGTGCTTGCGCTCGGACGGCCGCCCAACGCACCCCAGGCCTTCAACATGACGCAGCTGGCGCTGCACGGAGCCAGGCGCGTGAACGGCGTCAGCCGCATTCACGGTGCGGTGTCGGCGCGGTTGTGTGCCGAGCACTGGCCCGAGCTCGCACCGGAAGAGAATCCCGTCGGCTATGTCACCAATGGCGTGCATGTGCCGACGTTCCTGGCACAGATCTGGGCGCGCTTCTTCGATGACAAGCTCGGCAGTCATTGGCGCGAACGACTATCGGATGCCGCCTTCTGGCAAACCCTCGGAGCTGTCCCTGACCTGGAATTCTGGCAAACCGCGCAAGCGGTCAAGGGCCGCATGCTCGCCGGCGTGCGCGACCGCCTGCGGCGCGAATACGCCAGCAAGGGATTGAGCCAGGCGCAGCTGCGTCACGTCACCCGTCTGCTCGATCCTGAGCGGCCGCGCACATTGACCCTCGGGTTTGCCCGGCGATTCGCGACCTATAAGCGAGCGGCACTCATGATGCGCGATCGCGCGCGGCTGGCGCGCCTGGTCAACGATCCGGACCGTCCGGTGCTGTTCCTCTTCGCGGGAAAGGCGCATCCAGCCGATCATCCGGGTCAGCAGGTACTGCGTGAAATCAAGCAGCTCATGCTGACGCCCGATTTCATCGGCCACGTGGTGTTTCTGGAGGATTACGATCTGCAGCTGGCGCGCTGGCTGGTTACCGGTGTGGATGTGTGGCTCAACAACCCAGTGGCGCCATTGGAAGCCAGCGGCACCTCGGGCATCAAGGCAGCCGTGAACGGGCGCCTGAACCTCAGTGTGCTGGACGGCTGGTGGGCGGAAGGTTTCGCCGAAGACAATGGCTGGGGCATCCCGGGCGCCCATGTGCAGGATCCTCACCGGCGCGACGAGCTGGATTCGGCGGCCATGCTCGATGCGCTCGAGGAAGAGGTCGTGCCGCTCTACTACGCGCGCAATGCCGAGGGCTATTCCACCGAATGGGTGCGTCGCTGCAAGCGAGCCATGATGTCGGTGATTCCATTCTTCAATATGGGCCGCGTGGTGCAGGACTATGCGCGCGGTGTCTATTATCCGGCGGCTTCGCACCATCGGCGCCTGATGCAGAACGGCCAGGCGGAGGTAGCGGCACTGGTGGAGTGGAAGCAGCGTGTGCGCGAATGCTGGGCGGGCGTGCACCTGCGCCAGCTGTCCGAGCCGCCGCGGGAATTGCCGCGTGCAGGCGCACTGAATCTACGCATTGCCGCCTCGCTCAACGGCCTCACCCCCAAGGATGTGAATGTCGAATTTACGGCACGTCGCGTGCTGCCCCAATCTCGCAGCGAGCCGCCGGCACTGTCATCGTTCCGCGGTGCTCCGGACGATGCGTGGCGCGCGCCGCTGCGCCCGACTGGCGAGATCGACAGCGACGGGTCCACGGTGTACGAACTCAAGGCGGCGCCGCCCACCTCCGGGCAGTTCGCATTCGAGATTCGCATTCACCCGATGCACGAGCTGCTCACACACCCGCTGGAGCTCGGACTGCTCAAACGGATGTAGGACCCCTGGCGGTGGCGCCGCACGCCTCGAGTGCTGTAGCTTCGCGTGCAATGAAGGGTGCGACCCACCAGTGAGTTGCGCAACTCTGTGGAGCACGAACGCCTCTGAAGAGCGATAATACGCTCATGCTGCCCTTGTTCACGCGCACTCTCCGATTGAAGGTTAGAGCTGAAGCCTACCCGTGGCTCCGTACTGCAGCCGTAGAGGTGAACGAGGTATTCAACTACTGCAATGAAACGAGCCTGAAAGCTGCAACCCGCACGGATATCAAGCGTAAATGGATGAGTGGCTTTGACCTGTGCAAACTGACGGCCGGCGCAACTCAGTATTTTGACAAGATTGGCGCCCATACGATTCAGTCCATTTGCACCCACTATGCCCAGAAACGCCAGGCGGCCCATCGGGTAAAACTGCGCTGGCGGGTGAGCCGAGGTGCCCGGCGCTCGCTGGGATGGATTCCATTCAAGGCAGCAAGTCTCAAGCGCAAAGGTGTCTGCCTGCGCTTTGCCGGAAAGTGCTTTCGGGTGTTCGAGAAAGAACGGCTTGAAGGGGTGAAATGGCAGGGAGGCTGCTTTGCCCAGGATGCGGTCGGGGACTGGTACCTGTGCCTGCCGGTCAAGGTAGCGGCAGAAGAGAACATTGCACCCGAAGAGGCCGTCGGGATTGATCTGGGGCTGAAGGCGATTGCGGTCACCAGCGACGGAGAGCGTCTGGTGGCCGGCCGCTGGACGCAAGGGTACGCTCAGAAACTCGCATCAGCCCAGCGCCGTGGCCACAAGCGTCAGTCCAAGCGGATTCATCGCAAAGCCGCGCGCTGCCGGGCCGATGCCTTGCACAAATTCTCGAGAGAGATCGTCGAGAAGTATCAGAAAATCGTTGTAGGCGACGTGAGCAGTCTCAAGCTGGCTAAAACCGGGATGGCAAAGTCCGTGCTGGATTCCGGCTGGGGCATGCTCAAGACATTCCTGGATTACAAGAGCCAGCAGGCTGCCAGGATGTTTGAAGTCGTCAATGAAAGAAACACCAGCATCACCTGTTCCACCTGCGGGGCCCTGACTGGTCCGCGAGGGGTCAATGGGTTGACTGTAAGGTCATGGATCTGTCGCGACTGTGGTGAGTTGCACGACCGGGACGTGAACGCGGCCCGCAATATCCTGATCGGGTCCAGGTGTCGGACCTCCGTTCGCGGGAATGAGCCATCGTCCTGGCTGATTCCGCCGAGCAACGCCTATCGCGTTCGCGAAGCACGGATAGAATCAGCCTGGGCGGCGGCATGAGCACCGGACTAGACCTCGCTTCCCGCCACCACTTAAAGCATGGCTAAGCAACAGTCGCGCGCCTCTTCCGGACGTTACGTCAGCCGACTGACCAGCGGTGCGCTGGCCGTCGTTATGGCCGGGGGCCGCGGCGAACGGCTGAAGGATCTGACGCTGCATCGCTGCAAGCCCGCGACGCCCTTCGGCGGCAAATTCCGCATCATCGATTTCGTGCTTTCCAACTGCGTCAATTCCGGCATCCGCCAGATATATCTGATGACGCAGTACAAGGGTCAGTCGCTGATCCAGCACGTGCAGCGAGGCTGGAGCTATCTGCGCGGTGAGTTTGGCGAGTTCATCGATGTGGTGCCGGCGCAGCAGCAGGTGGGCATGCACTGGTATCGCGGCACCGCCGACTGCGTGTACCAGAACCTGGATCTGATCCGCGCGCTGCGGCCCAAGCATGTGCTCATCCTGGCCGGCGATCACATCTACAAGATGGACTACGGGCCGATGATCGCCTATCACGTTGAGAAGGGCGCGGATATCACGGTCGGGGTGGTCGAGGTGCCGGTCGATCACGCACGGGACTTCGGCGTTCTGACCGTCACCGAATACAACCGAGTCACCGATTTCAAGGAAAAGCCGCGTACTCCGGAAGGCATTCCCGGACGACCCGACATCGCGCTGGCCTCGATGGGCATCTATATATTCAATGCCCGGCTGCTCGAGAAGCTGCTGATCGCCGATGCGGCGGACGACAAGTCGCAGCACGACTTCGGCAAGAACGTGATCCCGGCGGCCATCGATGTGCTGCAGGTGGTCGCGTATCCATTCACCGACGTCAAGACGCGGGCACAGAACTACTGGCGCGACGTGGGGACGGTCGATGCGTTCTACGAAGCCAACATCGAGCTGGTGCACGTGGCGCCAGAGCTCAATCTCTATGACGAGGAATGGCCCATCTGGACCTATCAGTTGCACCAGCCACCCGCGAAGTTCGTGCTCGACGAAGCGGGACGGCGCGGCACGGCGGTGAACTCCATGGTCTCGGGCGGGTCCATCATTTCAGGTGCATTCGTCAATCAGTCATTGCTCTTCTCCAACGTGCGGGTGGAAGAACGTTCCACGATCTTCCGTTCGGTGGTGCTGTCCAACGTCAAGATCGGAGTTGGATGCAATATCAGCAGCGCCATTCTCGATGAAGGTTGTGAAATCCCGGACGGCATGCAGATCGGCATCGACCGCGCCGAAGACGCGGCGCGTTTTCACGTCACCGATCGCGGCGTCGTGCTCGTGACGGCCGATATGCTCGCAAAGCTCATCGTCCGTCGCGCATGACAGAACGGGTGCTCGATCGCCGGCGCTCCGGCGTGCTATTGCATCCCACCTCCCTGATCGGTACAGAGCGCGGCGCGCTGGGGGCGGCCGCGCGCAGTTTCATCGATTGGCTGGCGCAGGCCGGATTCTCGATCTGGCAGATGCTGCCGCTCGGACCGCCGGGGGGAGGGGGCTCGCCCTACTGGGCCCGATCGGACTTTGCCGGCAACCCGGTGCTGCTCGATCGCAGCGAGTTGCCCAATCTGGAACCCCTGCGCGCCGACTACGAGTCATTTCGTGCCGCGTCCGCGAGTTGGCTCGATGACTACGTATTGTTCGAGACCCTGGCCCAGCGCTTTCAAGGCCCGTGGTGGGAGTGGCCGCGCGAGCTGCGCATGCGCAAGCGCGCGGCATTGGCCGGCGTCGAACGCGAGCAGGCCCGGGAACTCGAGCAGCGCCGTCTCGAGCAATGGTATTTCGATTGGCAGTGGCGCTCGCTGCGCCGCTATGCGCGCGAGCGCGGCGTTTATCTGTTCGGCGATTTGCCGATCTACGTGGCTCCCGACTCGGTATCGACCTGGTCCCAACCGAAGCAGTTCCGGCTCGATGCGGATGGCCGGCCCGCGCTGCTGGCCGGCGTGCCGCCGGACTATTTTTCCGCTGACGGGCAGCTCTGGGGCAATCCGCTTTACGACTGGGAGCAGGCGCAGGCGGATCAATTCGCCTTCTGGCGAGCTCGCCTCGCGCAGCAGATGCGGCGCTTCGACCTGGTCCGCATCGATCACTTCCGTGGCCTGGCAGCCTACTGGGCGGTGCCGGCCGGCGCGACGACGGCGCGCGAGGGTCGCTGGGAACCGGCCCCGGGGGAGGCCTTGTTCCGTGCTCTCAAGGCTGATCACCCGGATCTGCCGGTGGTCGCCGAGGATCTGGGGGTGATCACCGCTGATGTCGATGAACTGCGCCGCGCGTTTGGAATGCCGGGCATGCGCGTGCTGCAGTTCGGCTTTGACGGCTCCGGGGATAATCCGCACCTGCCGCACAACTTCAGTTCCGACATCGTCGCGTATGCCGGAACGCACGACAACGATACGACGCTCGGCTGGTATCGCACCTTGAGCCAGCAGGATGCCGACCGCGTGAACTTCTATCTGCGCAGCGACTCGTCCCATGTGCTCGAAGCGATGCTGCGTGCCACCCTGGGCTCGGTCGCCCGCATGGCGATTCTGTCGGCCCAGGACCTGCTGCAACTCGGATCAGAGGCGCGGCTGAATACGCCCGGCACCGCACACGGGAACTGGAGCTGGCGCATGACACAGCCGGATCTCACAGCGCCGCTCGCCGCACAGTACGCAACACTGAACCAGGTGTTCGGGCGCGTGCATGCGGTGGAAAATAGTGGTCACACATCGACATGAAGCGAACCCTGGTATTGCTGGCCAGTTGCCTGCTGGGCGCCTGCGCGGCGTTGGCACCCAGGCTCGAGCCCCCGCAGCTTACTGTCACGCGCGTGGAACTGGTTGGCGGCAGCCTGCAGGAGCAACAGGTTCACCTGATCCTGCACGTGGTCAATCCCAACGCACGTGCCATCGACGTGCGCGGCATCGACTGCAACATGGATCTCAACGGCGACGCATTCGCCGCCGGCTCGACCGAAGCGGCCTTCACGCTGCCGGCCGCAGGTGAAACCGACTTCGGCCTGAATGTCACGGCCCATCTCGATGCGGCGCTGGTGGCGCTCGTGAGTGGCCTTGGCCACAAGACCGTCGAATATCGGATGTACGGGCAGGTGCACCTGAGCGGCGGGCTCATCCGCAACATTCCGTTCGAGCAGAAGGGTCGCGTAAAGCTTTGAGAGCGAATTGGCAACCAGGGGCGAATAAGTAGCTTGATTCGGACTTCGTCTGATGAAGTCCGAATCAAGCTACTTATTCGCCCTTGATCCCAGATACGCTCCCCACGCCGTTTCAGCCCGCGACCCTTCTGCTCGAACGGCAGGCGGCGTGTGCGGCCGCCGCTCAGCTGCGGATCAGCCGTTCATACGTCTCGACGTACAGCGGTACCTGCCGGCTCCAGGAGAAATCCTGCCCCATGCCGTTGCGAACCAGTCGATCCCAGGCCTTGCTGTCCTGGTAGATGTCGAGCGCCGTGCCGACCGCCCAGATGACGGCGCTGGTGTCGTAGTGGTTGAAGACGATGCCTGTACCGATCCCCGTTCGCGGATCAAAGTGCTGCACGGAATCGGCCAGGCCGCCCGTGCGCCGCACGATGGGGACGGTGCCGTAGCGCAGGCTGTACATCTGGTTCAGGCCGCAGGGCTCGTAGCGCGAAGGCATCAGGAACATGTCGCTGGCGCCCTCGATCCAGTGCGCCAGTTCATCGCTGTAGCCGGCGTGAAAATGCACGCGCGCGGGAAACAGTTGTTGCAGCCGCGTAAAGAACGACTCGTAGCGTGCCTCGCCGTTGCCCAGGACGGCGAGATTGAATTCGCGTGCCGCCATCAGCCGCGGCAGCGCTTCGAACAGCAGGTCGAAACCCTTCTGCTCCGCAAGCCGGCTGACGATGCCGATCAGCGCCGTGCGCGGCGATTCGTGCAGCTTGAGCCGCTGCACCAGCATGTGTTTGAGCTGCGATTTGACGGCCAATGACGCGGGATTGAAATGCTGCGGCAGGTATCGGTCATGCCGTGGATCCCAATCGTCGTAATCCACCCCATTAAGTATGCCGATCACCGCGGAACTGCGTGCGCGCAGCACCGGGTCGAGCCCCATGCCGAACTCGGGAGTCTGGATCTCACGTGCATAGGTCGGGCTGACGGTCGTGATCAGGTCGGCATGCGCGAGCCCCGTGCCGAGCAGATTGATGTACCCGGCAGCCAGCTCCGATTGATTCAGCAGGCCCGCATCGGCGGCAGGCAACAGCTCAGGCAACGAACCGGCACCGATGATGCCCTGATAGCCGATATTGTGCACGGTGAGCACGGTGCGCGTCTGAGCGAACAGATTATCCCAGCCGTAGGCGGTGCGCCTGAGCAGTGTGCCGGCGGCGGAGTGCCAGTCGTTGAAGTGCATGATCTGCGGTGCGAACTGGAGGTACTGGCAGCACAAAAAAGCGGCATGCGTCAGCAGCAGGAAGCGGCGGTGCTCGTCCGGATCTGTCGTGTAGAGCGCCGGGCGGTCGTAGCATTCGGGGCAGTCGATCAGGTAGATGATATTGCGCGCACCCGCCGCGCGCGGTGTCAGCACGGAGAACTCGTAGCGGTGATGGCCGAGCGTCAGCGACAGGTTTGACAGCCCGGGGACCGGTTCGAGTTCGTATTGATGGCGCGAAATGCGGGAATAGGCGGGCATGAAAAGCCGGATGTCGTGACCGCCCGCGTGCAGAAACTTCAGCAGCGCCCCAGAGACATCCGCCAGGCCTCCGGTTTTCGCGTATGGCGTGATTTCGGAGGTGACGAAGCAGATGCGCAGCGGCATCCAGGGAGTTTACCGGTAAGATGCGCCTATGCGCGCCGTGGTCGTATACCTGACGCTGCTGCTATTGCTTGCCCTGTCAATCGGGGTCGGGTACATCGCGTCCGATTGGCCGCGCTGGTGCGCCGGCCGACATTGGTGCAACGAGGGCTGGCCGCGACATCCTTAGAATCGCTTAAAATGGCGGTTTCACCGTAACTAACCGCCTGGTAATCGCATCCGGTCATGTCCGCCAGTCCCTACGTACAACTCGAGCAGGAGTGGCGCCGCCTGCACGCTTTCCAGGGCGCGCTGGCGCTGCTGCGCTGGGACGCGGCCGTCATGATGCCGCGCGGAAGCGCCGAGGTCCGCGGCGAGCAGCTCGCCGCGCTGGAGACGGAAACCCATGCCCTGCTGACTGCACCGAAGATCACGCGGCTGCTTGATCGTGCGCAGGCCAATGCCGCGGGTCTGGAGGACTGGCAGCTGGCGAATCTGCGCGAAATGCGTCGCGCGCGCGATCATGCGATCGCGACCCCGATATCGCTGATCTCGCG
>Ga0265338_10001075_pt1 | contig 45304 bp, 27 predicted proteins | sample 42126metaG_FD_193579 | JGI IMG/M metagenome (GOLD analysis project Ga0265338, IMG submission 193579) | Rhizosphere microbial communities from Carex aquatilis grown in University of Washington, Seatle, WA, United States - 4-21-26 metaG | ecosystem: Host-associated > Plants > Roots > Rhizosphere... | reverse complement strand
AACTGGCCAATCGAGCGGAACATGTCGACGCCCTTGACCGCTCCCCGGCCATGATCGAAGAGGCCAGGCGGGTGGCACCGCCCAATGTCACATGCATCCTCGCTGACGTACTGCAAGAGCCACTGCCAGACAGCGTGTGGCTGCATTGGTATATATGGCTGTTGAGCTGGGCAAACATCTGACGGATGGGGCTTGAGGCGCAGGCCTTGCCGCCTCAGCGCCGATGGCATGCCCGCTCGGGGGCCCACGTCCCGGAAGCGGTGCGAGATGGCACGGACGCGCCGGGCTGGTCGGCATCCCGCGGGCTGCGGCGATTCTGGTTCCCGTTCGACACGCCCGGCGCGCGCGCGCAGGCGCTCGTGCATGCCCCGGCCGCGTTCCGCAGGCGGGGCGTGTTCGTGGCCGGCTACGAGATCGACGCCGCGTGAGCGGTCCCTCGCCACTGCTCGACCGCGCGGGCATCGAGGAGGCGTTCTGCCGTCCTGCCAGGCGTGGCAGACCTATATGTGTTCGTATGTGTTCGGCGGTGCTGCCATGGCCCTTGCGTACGACTAGCGCAGAGCCACTCGTGACGTCGATACCCTCTTAACGTGCCGAAGATTTATCTGTGTGGGCTATGTGGCGAGCCGCAGATCGGGAAAACGATCTTCCCAGATTTGCCGGACACGAGCCTGCAGGAATAGCCGGTCCCAGACTTGGCGGAGAACGTCTTCGTTGAGGTACGAGCGCAAGTCCTCGACCCGGGTCGCTTCCCGGATCACGCGCTCGTACACAGGACCACCGGGCCTTGGCCGCGAACCGCACTGGATCCGCAACTGAAGTGCTAGAACGGGGCGACGCCGGAGCGGTCGATGAACGTGCCGGTAGGGCCTTCGCTGCCGCGGGTGGCCAGGTCGACGATTGCGTCGGTTCCTTCCTGCACCGTCTGCGTGCCGTTGTTCCCGTTGAAATCGGTCGCGGTGTAGCCGGGGTCGGCGGCGTTGATGCGCATCTCCGGGAACGCCCTGGCGTACTGCACCGTGAGCATCGTGACGGCGGACTTCGACGACGTGTAGAGCGGCGCGTTGACCTTCGACTCGATCCGCTCGGGATCGTGCACGGCGGCAAACGAGCCCAAGCCACTGGTCACGTTGATGATGGTCGGGGCGCTCGATGCGCGGAGGATGGGCACGAAGGCGCTGGTCATGCGGACGATGCTCACGACATTGGTGCCGTAGACGGCCAGGGCGTCCTGCGCGGTCAGTTCCGCGGCCTGGCTGTGGGGACCGGAGATGCCGGCGTTGTTGATCAGGACGTCGAGGCCGCCCGCGGCCGCGACGGTCTCGGCGGCGCTGGCGACGGACGCGTCGCTGGTCACGTCGAGTTGCACGAACCGGCCGCCGAGGGTGTCCGCCGCCTGCTGACCGCGCGCCGCGTCGCGCGCGCCCATCCATACGGTGTGCCCGGCCTCGATGAGGCGGCGGGCGGTTTCATAGCCGAGGCCTTTGTTGGCCCCGGTGATCAGTGTTGTTGTCATGCTCCGAGTCTGCGGCGACCCCGCCGGATGATCCAGGCCCGGGTGAGCAGGGGGACTGGCAGTACCACCCAGGATCTGGCGGCCGCTGTCAGACTGGGTCTATGCCGGATTCGCGGGGTGACCTCGGAGCGCTGCTGCGCTCGTGGCGCGACCGCCTCTCGCCCGTCGACGTGGGGCTTCCGGCCGGCGATTCGCGGCGGGCGGCGGGCCTGCGGCGCGAGGAACTCGCCTCGCTGGCCGATTTGAGCGTCGACTACCTCGTGCGCCTGGAGCAGGGACGCGCCCGGCGACCGTCCGCCCAGGTGGCGGCGTCGCTGGCCCGGGCGCTCCAGCTGAGCGACGCCGAGCGGGATCATCTCTTCGTCGTCGCCGGGCTGCTCCCACCATCGCCCGGCGACGTGCCCGCGCACATCCCGCCCGGCGTGCAGCGCCTGGTCGCCCGCCTCGGGGAGATCCCGCTGGCCGTATTCACCGCCTCGTGGGACCTCGTCACCTGGAGCCCGCTGTGGGCGGCCCTCCTCGGCGAGCCAGTCCGAGCCGGCCCGGGCCGGCTGAACCTCTTGCGGTCACACTTCACCGGGACGGCCCTGGGCGACGCCGAGAGAAGGATCGTCAGCCGGTCCGGCGATACCGGCGCCTTCGAGGCGTCGCTCGTGGCCGACCTCCGCCGGGTTCACGGCCGATACCCCGGCGATCGCGGGGTGCGGGCCCTGGTCGAGGAGCTGCTGGCGTCGAGCGACCGGTTCCGGGAGCTGTGGGAGAGCGGCGCCGTGGGCGAGCACCAGTCGGAGCGGAAGGTGGTGCGGAACGATGTCGTCGGTGACGTCGAGCTCGATTGCGACGTGTTCAGCGTCGGCGGCACCGGCCTGCGCATCGTCGCCTACACGGCAGCCTCGGGATCCGAAGCCGCCGGGAAGCTCGATTTCCTGCGCGTCTCCGCTGTCGCCGCGGTCATGCCCGGGCGCTGACGCCCGCCCGCCACGCGACCTAGCTGTACTGCCCAGGCGCGCGGGCTCATCTGTCACGACTGGCCCGTAGAAGTGGCGCGGACATTCCTGGAAACCAGGCAGCTGTGGCGGGTCAGGTATATCCGGCACGGCGATCTCGGTGGCCAGGGCATGCATCATTGCATCATGATGAAGTGAAGTTATACTGCTGGCATGCGCACTACCCTCGACATCCCTGATGATCTTCATGCTCAGGCGGTCGCGATCGCCAGAGATACCCATCAGTCGTTGAGCCAGGCCGTCGCCGGCCTCATCCGCCGGGGACTCGGCTCGGGCGAGCCTGGTGAGATAGCGAGAAGTGCCCGCACTGGCCTGCCCGTCGCGCACCTCGGCAGGACAATCACCAGCGAGGACGTAAGGCGGCTGGAGGACGACGATCAGTGACCGTCCTCCTCGACGCGAACGTGCTCATCGCCCTGCTCGTCGATGATCACGTTCAGCATGTGGCCGCTGAGGACTGGTTTGTCAGCACCAGCGGGAACTTCGCAACCTGCCCAATTACCCAGGGCAGCCTCATGCGCCTGCTCATCCGCGAAGGCCAGTCGGCCGCCACCGCGCAAGCAGTTCTGGGCGGGGCCACCGGCGACGCGCGGCACGAATTCTGGCCCGACGATGTCGGGTACGCGGATTTTCCCATTCAGGGGATCATCGGCCACCGCCAGGTCACCGACGCTTACCTGGCCCAGCTCGCCCGGGCCCGCGGTTCCCGGCTCGCCACGTTCGACTAGGCGCTGGCCAAGCTGCACAATGACGTAGCCGACCTGGTCCCGGCCCAGTCCGGCTTGGCCGGGCGACCTGACGCCGCAGCACCGTGACCTCATGATGCAGCACCATGATCTCCGCGTCCTTGGACGCGTGGCTGCGGCTCAGCAGCAGCATCCAGTCGAAGACCCGGATCGTGATCAGGTACAGGAAGCGAAGACATAAACGGCGATCATTTCCAGGCTGCCTATCCGGCCAACCGCAGGTGGCAGCCATTCGAATTCTGAAGCGGTACCTGGAGAGCCAAGCGGCGGCTGAGTCGCGACGGGCGAGCGATCACGGCGGTGTAGACGCCTCGCCCACGTCGTAGCGCAGACCACTCGATCCCTCTCCGCGCCCCACGAGCTTGCGCCGCGCGATCCACAGGTGGGTGCTGCCGAGCACCCAGCGGCTCCGCACCGGCTCGCGCACGATGCGAACGCCGACGCGGGGCACGGCTTCCTCGCGAATCCGGTACGGGTCCGCGTCCGCGCTGAGCACGCGGCCAATCGGCGCGGGGACTCTTCCGTCGGGTCGGACCATGCGACCCTGCTCCAGCGCGGTCGCGCCTGAGAGCGGATCGATCATTACTGGAACCATCGGGAACCAGTGCCACGGAACGAAGGTTTGCAGGTGGTAGGTCAACGGCGACGCACTCGCCGGCGGAGCGGCGGCGGGTTCCTTCGCGGCTTCCGCGATGTGGCGCTCGTGCCCGAGCAGCGGAAGTCCGTCGCTCCCCTCCGCGCACTGCTCGAGCGCCCACACGTAATTGGCCTGCTCGTCGCGGACGAAGCGGACGTCCTCGAGCGCTGCGCCCGCAAGCGAATGCGCGCCCGCGGTCGGTGGAAGGAAGAACAGATCCGATGGCCGGCCGTCAGCGTCGGCGTCGGACAGCGAGAACAGGGTCCAGCGCCGCCCCGGGTCCACGGCATCGCGGTCCGCGCGCTCCACGAGCGTGATGCCGCCGAAGACGTCGTGCACGAGCAGCGCGCCGATCCGGCAGACGGTGCCGACCTTCTGATCGAACGGCATCAGGAAGTAGTCGTTGCCGTGTATGAGCATGAAATCCATCAGGACCAGCTTCGCCATGTCCCGGCGGTCGGGCGTGATGGCGCCGAAATCGGTCGTGCCTCGCTCGAAGTCCCACCAGCGGTGATTTGGCATGCCGCGGAAGCTCACGAAGGTCGGCACCAGGCTGGTCGATTCCGCCGCCGGGCCGGCCGGTGCGGGGTCGGCGACACCCGCATCGCCCCGCGAGAGCGCGTCGAAGGTGAACCACTCGAACGCCGCATCGCGGTCGGGATCCGCGCGGAGAAGCAATGGGCCGTTGCTGGGATGCCGCACCGCGAGTTCGACGCGGTATTCGAGCTGCTCGCGCCGCCATGCTGGCGCGTCGCTCGCGTCGACCAGTCCAAGCGTGGCCGCGACGTCGGCCGTCAGCGCGGCGACCGCATTGCCCACCTGCACGGCGTTCGCGTTCACCGTAACATCGTTCGGCAACGGCGAGCCGATCACGGCGATGCCGTCGATCGCCCGTCCGGCGGCAACCTCCGCCAGCCGCATCCCACCGCGATCGGTATCGGCGACACCCGCGAACGAGACCGGGTGAGCGACTCTGAATGCGGCGAGGATGGCCTGGAGGTCCGCCCCGCCGAGCCCCTCGCCGGCGAGCAGGCGCTCGAACACCTGCCCGAGCTCGATGCGCGTCGCAAGGTCGGCGGTGAACGTCTCGTTCTCGACGAGCTCCTCAAGCGGGCCCTCTACCGGCTCCATCGCGCCGCCCCCTTCGGGGCGCCAGCCGAGTACGGGTCCCGAGCTCGACTTGATCTGCACGTAGGCGGGCGAGCCGGCATCCTCACCCGCGAACTCGCCAACCTGCCATTGCCGGGCGAGCATCCAGAGCGGATCGCGGACGCGAGCCGCCAGGGCATCGATGATCTCCGGCGATCGCGGCCGCGGCTCGAGCCTGTTCCAGAACGTTGCCGCGATCTGTGCCGGCCCGCCGCGCTCCCGCGCGTCCGCCCCCAGTTCAGCGCCCACTCAGTCCTCCGTGGCGACGTACGGCATGACCTTGGTTTCAGTGGTGAGCGTGCCGGCGAACTGTGTGCGCACGGTGACCTCCTCCGTACTGTCGGCCAGGTAGATCGCGGGCAGCAGCTGGCCAAGGGCGCCGAGCAGCTCCCCGTCAACGGCGCGCACCTTGGCCAGATCGAGCGTCTCGTTGAGGATCGCGAGCAGCGACGCCAGATCCCACCTGGGCTTACTCGTTGGTGGCACGGCGAGCAGAATGGCCTGCGGCGCTTCGGCGCCCGGGTTGTCGTAGTGCAGCGCGATGCCCGTCTGCTCGGTGGGCCGCGCGATCATCTCCACCCACTGGTCGAGAAGGAGCCCCGCCCAGGGCGCGGATGTGGCCGGCGACGCGACCCGGCGCATGAGGATCGAGAGGCGGCCCGGGCGCGGCCGGTGCTCCTCGTCGGCGAACGGCAATGCCGCCCACCGGGCGCCGGCCTCGTAGGGCAGCTGCGCCACGGCACGCGGCGCGTGCGCGCGTCCCAGGAGGCCCGCCGTCAGCTCGAGCCGCCGCCACGCGTCGAGTGGCGCACGGACCCGTGCCGTCACGAGTTCGAAGCGATCGATCTCCCGCGCGCGAGCCGCCTCGGTCGCACCGATGAATGCTGCCGCCCCGGAGTGGGTGATCGCATTCGCAAGCTCGGTCTCGATGCTGCTCGGGACCGCGGAGCCGGCCGGCCGCAGGCCGAATCGCGGAAGGAAGGGGGTCGCGGCGCCGACCGCGATGCCGATCGCCTCGGTCGCCGCGGCGACGCGGTATGCGGCGTCTGCGGCGTGGCCCGGCCCGGCGGCTTCGGTCAGCACGCTCCGGGCTCTGGTCAGACGATCGCGCCACTCGAGCGACGCGCTGCGCGCCTGCGTGATGAGCGGCGCGCGAAGCTCGACGGCGCTTCCGAGTGAGCTGAGCGGGTAGGCCGTGACGCCACCGGCGAGCGCGAGACCACGCAGCGCGCCGCGGAGCGTCGTCAGGTCGAACGGCACGTCGGTGGGCGCGGCGACCGCCGTCGCAAGGGCGGGATCGAGCGTGTTCAGTGCGGCTTCCAGCCGGGTGCACGCCTGAGCTGCACGCGCGACGGCCTCGTCGGGCCGGGCGTTGGCGGCGTTCGCCTCCGCGCCCCTGTCCTCCGCGACGAGATCCGCAGCCGTGAGCGGACGGCTGACGCGCATTACCTGCTCCGCCGCCCGCGCCAGTTCCAGCATGTCGGCCAGCGTCCGGTCAGAGGCGGGATCGAAGCCCGCGGGCCGCACCCCGTACCCGATGCGGACGTCGGTCTCGGTCGTGATCGCGGCCTTGGCGTAAGCGGCGTCGCGCACACGGCGATCGAGTTCCGACGCTCCCGCCTGGGTAGCGCCCGGCTCCTGCTCGCCCAGCGTCCGCGCGATGGCGAGCACGTCGATCGGTCGCAGCCCCAGCAGGTCGAGGCTCACGGTGGTGCGGCCGGCCGGCGCGTCGATGGGGCCGAACTCCACCTGGCACTTGATCGTTCGCGGGTCGCCAAACAGGCCGCCGAGCCACGCGTCCACCAGCGGCTCCAGCTCGGCCCGTGGCGTCGCTCCGGCGGGCCATCCTGGCGGCAGCGCGCCAGGACTGCCTCCCAGCACGACGGCGACGCGATGAGTGAGCGCCGTGCCTCGACGGGGAACGGTGGCGATCTCCGGGTCCGGGGGCCGTACGCTGCCCTGCGCCATGGCGTCGAGCGTCGCCGCCGCCACGTCGGGGCTCCCCTTCACGAGCTGATAGACCGATTCTGCCAGCAGCAGATCGGCGACGGCGTCCGCGGTCTCATCCAGCGCGGCCATCTCTTCCACCACCGCCTGCCAGGTGGCACCGCCCGGGTCCAGGCCGAGCATCTCGGCGTTCACCTTCTGCTCGCGATACGCCGTGCGCAGCGCCAGTCCATCGACGACGTTCCGCGCGGCGATCTGGTCGGCGGGCTCGGTGAGATCGGCTGGGTCCTTCGATTTGCCCGCCACAAGCGGAAAGCTGCGGCGCAGCGGATCGATGGCGACGTCCTGAAGGCGATCGTGCAGGGCGCGCTCGAGCTGATAGCCGAGAATCGCGCCGAGCGGCTGCCCTTCGCGGACGGCGTCGAGCACGAAGCGCCCGAGCCGCACGCGCGCGGAGGAGAGGTCGACAGCGAACTGTTCCTGCGACGCGCCGCTTCGGGAGAGATAGGCGTTGCGCAGCACCGCCGCCGCGGCGGCGTGAGTGAGCGACGGAGACTGAATGAACCCGCCATTGCCGCTCTGACGGGTCGCCTGGCGGCCGTCCGGTAGCGGGACCGGTCCGGCCGCGGGCGGCCGCGGCCGCAGCGGCTCCACCCAGCCGTAGGCGCCCAGGTGCGCGCCCAGCGGCTGGGCCGAGCGCATCTCCGCCAGGCGCTTGGTGGCGAGCGCCGAGATCCACGCATCGATCCGATGCGAGACCGTGTCGAGGGTCTCGCCGAACAGCCGCTCTAGCTCCGCGGTGTGGAGCGGCGCGAGGACGCTCAAGGCGTCCTTCAGGCCGACGACCTCCTCGTTGGGCAGGAGCAGCCGGAGCGTTTCCGGGCGCGCCGCACTCGAGAGGAACACGTGCAACGGCTGATTGCCGGTGAGCTGCTGGATCGACAGGTTCAGCCGCTCGGCCCTGTTAGGCGCTCCCCCCGGCGCGGTGAACCCGACCATCTCGCGCTCCCGGCGGTCGTCCTCCGTTAGCCGCCCGTACCGGCGCAGCAGCGCGAAGCTGGCGTCGTGATACTCGAGCAACGCCCCGTGACGGAGCATCTTGTACAGGAGGGAGCGTGGCGGACGCGTCCACGCGGCGGGAAAGCGCTGAGCCGTGAGATCCGGCACCGTCGCGCCCATGATCCACTCGATGTAGTTGGGCGCCAGCACGTCGTGCTCGGCCGCCGGATCTTCCGACACGAGACCGAACTGATAAGGCCACGCGGTGTCCCCGAAATTCGCCCGCGCGATGCGCGGGTTCCACTCCGGATGCCCGAGTGCCTGGAGGATCGCGTTTGTGATGGCCTGGCCGTAGTCCCACCACTGCATCCCGTAGCTATCCCAGCCGAACCAGCCGAACAGGTTCTGCTGGAAGTCCTCACCGAGCACGCTGCGCAGTCGCACCTCACGGGTGCTCGCGTCCATTCCGAGGATCCCGAGCAGGTCGCCGTCTGGGTCATCGGTGCGCCCCACCCGCGGTGCGTTGCCGATGCCCGCTTGCCAGAAGGGCAGCAGCCGGCGCAGCATCCCGGGCAGCTCGCGGTCGAGCGCATTGACCGGCTTTTCCGTATCCCAGTTTTCCAGCGAAGACACGGGGAGCACGCCGTACGGCGTGCTCCCGATCCGGAACGCGGGCAGCGGGCCGCGGCCGCGGACATGATTCACGAAAAAGGACTGACCGAGCGATATCACGTCCTGGCCGGCCACAGGCGACATCATCTGCTCGAGAAAGTACCGCAGGGTGCCCGGCCACAGCGCCCGCGCCATGGCGCGGGCGGAGTCCTCGGAGCGCCCATCGGCGCCCGGCCAGTGCGCCGCGTTGGCCACCGGGAGCCCGAGCGCTGCCATCAGGCGACCGCCGTCGCGGCCATCCACGGGGGCCACTTCGCGACGCTCGGCGCCGAAGCTCAGCGCGCCCGCCGGATCGGGGGGAGGAAACGGCGCCGCAGCCGCCGCCGTGTTGTTGGTGGGGGTACCCTGGGCGACCAGCGACACCCCGCGGCTATGGCGGTGGTTCTCCAGGAGCGCGTCGAGCGCGTCGGGTACCCGCTCCGGCGAAAGCGAGGATTTCACGCCGACGGCCACGACCCGATCGAAGCCGGTCGCCTGCTCCTCCGGCGTGAGCTCGATCCGCACCCCCATGCCGACCGTCTCGGCGGCGCCGAAATCGACGGTCCATCGCAGCGCGTCGTCGATCTCCAGACCGTCGTCGCTGAGTGCCGATCGCGGCTCGCTGGGGTCGGGCGACATCGTGAGCGCCAGCGGCTCGTGCACCAGGGCGCTCGTCACTGAGCGGCCGGCCGCCCCCCGGTACAGCGTGATGATCCACCGATCGGGCAGCAGGTGCGCCTCGGCGGCCCGCGTCCACGCGCTCGCCCGGCGCGCCACGACGGGCAATACCGGCGCCGCTCCCGGACGCGCCGCGAGGTTCGTCGGCGTGGTCTCGCTCGCCACCCAGCTCGCGCGGGGTACGCCGATCGCATCCACGAGCACTTTCCACGCTGTTCGCTCCGACGCCTCGTCGGGCCACGCGGTCGTCCAGAACTCCTCGCCGTCCGCGATCTCGATGTCCGTCAGCTCGGGCTCGTGCGAGTCGGCGAAGATGTCGTCCGGATAGATGCGCACCAGCAGCTCGGAGCCGGCGAAGCGCGTCTCGAGCCGGACTGGCAGCAGTACGATCGGACGGTCGGCAGCGAGCTGGCCGACTTCGTCCTCGGGTTTCCGCGGGAGCGCTTCGCCGATCAGCGGGCGGAGACCCGCCGCCGTCGTTGCCACGGCCGTCTTCGCCTGCGCCAGCGCGGTCCTGGCGGCGAGGACGCGTCCCCGTGCCTCTTCGACGCGCTGCGCGTCGCGGCCCCGGGCGGATCGCTGGAGGTCCGCGAGTGCGGCCTCCGCGTCCTGGACGGCGATGCTTCTGCTCCGCAGATCGCGGCGTGCGGCCGCGATGGCATTGCGCTGGTCGTCGATGCGCGCGAGCGGGGGCGGCAGCCCGGGATGGGTCACGGGATCATGTCCGCTCCGTGAATGCCGACGCGCATTGGGCGCTGGAGCGTGATGTAGGCGATGTCGGACGAGCGGCTTCCCTGCTCGCCGGTGCCCTGGTCGGCGTGCCACCGCTTGGTGACCGGATCCGTCACGAGCATGGTGTCGGGAAGCTGTGCGTCCAGATCGATGCAGGTGATGGTGTCGAGGGCGGTCTGGCTGCTCACCAGGCTGCCCCACGACAGGTTGTTCCAGTTCGCCCCGGCCACGGCGGCGCCGAGCGCCGAGGGGTCCGCTTCATCGAGCCCGAAACGCGGCTCCGAGGAATGCTCCTGAAGCACGAAGTACCAGCCGGGATCCCCGGAGGTATCCGTGCTCCCCTTCGCCTCCGCAACGGTCAGCCGGAAACCGAAGAACGTTCCGTCGGGCTCCAGCACCCCCGAGAACATCGGCCACTCCTGAATCGCCGCGATCTCGGCATCGGTTGCGTCGGGCCCGGGATCCTGAATCTCCCGGAGATTCCCCTCGGTCCACCGGGCCCGCGCCGCGTACACCGTGGTGTTGGGATACCGGCGCAGCAGGTCGCCGCGTACGAGCAGCACGAGGTAGTCGCCCGCGGGCATCGGCGGGCGAGGTGTGTGCGTGCCGAGCGCCGACGTCTTGGACCAGGTGTGCAGGGGCGTGATGTCCTTCAGCGCCTCGGGATCGGCCGGCTGGCCCGGCGCGGGCACGAAGCCGGCGACATCCCAGAACTGGCGGAAGTAGCTGCCGCGCTGGTCGGTCGGGTATTCGCGCCACAGCAGCTCGCGTGCCATCTCGTGATTCAGCCCCAGCATGTAGGCGTCGATCATGCTGCCGTTCGACTGGAGCAGCGTGGCGACGTTAGCGGGAATCTGCGAGTATCCGGGCAGCAGCCAGTCGACGGAGATCTTCTTCAGCTCCGCGTACATCGGCTGCGGGAACTCCGGCGCCGCCATGATCGGCTCGATGGGATCGTCCGGCTGCCACTGCACTTCCGTGAGTGTGTAGCGGCCGTCGAACGCCGCGGCGACGGTACGCCTCGGATCGAGGGCCTTCTCGAGCTTGTCGCGCAGCACCGTCATGTCCACGCGGTGGAGCACGCGTCCGGGGGTACTGGGCGGCGCGATCCGGTCCATCACGCGCGCGAGCGACTCCTGCACGGCGGCGACGACTTCGGGCGTGGCCTCCACCCCGGCCGGTGCCGGCGCACCGGCGGCCGTCCCCTCGACCGGCACGAAGCCCGCTGCGGGGGGAGTCGCGCGCACCGTCTCGCCGGTGAGCAGCCCGTCGCGGAAGGCCACTCGTTTCGCCAGGTCTTCCGTGGCTCTCGCGTCCGCCCGCGAGAGGACGAAGGCAATCGCGGCGAGGATCGCCAGGACCGCTGCCACCGCCCACACGCCGAGCAGGAGGAACACGGGCACGAGGATCCCCAGCATGATGGCGAGGATGCGCAGCAGGCGATACCGGCGCCGCCGCCGCGCCACGGTCGATTGCGTCGTGCCCGGCGGCGCCAGTCCCGTGCCGCTCCGGGCTGGCGTTGCCATCTTGCCGGGCGCCGGCGGAACCGGTGCCGCCGACAGCCCTTCATTGAGGCGCTGGAGTAGCCCGGGGCGCGTCGACGCGGGGTCTCGTGGCTGGCGGCGCGCGAGCGGGCCGAGTGGCCGCGTGATCCGCCGGAAAGCGCCGTCGAACGCGCCGCGGGGAACGGGGCTGTCGGCCAGGACAGCCCGGATGGTCCGCGGACTGGCCTTGACGCGGGCGTGCAGCGGCGCCGTCAGCATGAGCACCGTCTCGTCCGACGCGACCATCACGTGTCGCTTCGCGACCTGCGCCGCGAGCTCGCGTGCGAGCTGAGCCTGGCGGAGCTCCTCATTCAGCTGCCGGATACGCTCCACCTGGTCCCACGCGCTGGCCATCAGCGCTTCCTGGCTGGTCTGCACTACCTGCGTGCCGAGCGCCGCCGCGACGCGGTAGCGCGGATCCACGTTCGCGTCCTGGAACCAGACCGGACGCGGATTGGGTGCGCCGGCGGTGCACCGGTCCGTCGCGGCGTGCCACTGCCCATAGAGCGGCGGCGTGACCGTGCGAGGCTCGCCTGTTGTGAGCAGCCGGTCGGCTGGCCGGTTGAGCAGCGCGGCAAGCCACGTGATCCACGTGCTGCGCGCTGGGCCGGTCCAGCCCGTGCTGGGCGTCGTCAGCCCGCGGAGCATCCCCTGCATCCCGAGCGGCGCGTCGTGGGCCGGTGGCGCGCCGGGTGACGGTGCCGAGACGTCCATGTCCCGCATCCCCACCGTCGGGGGGGTAGCGAACTTCTTGATCACTCGTGCTAACGACTCGAAGTCCCCGGCCGGGCCGGTGCCGAATCGCCACTGGTAGTAGATCGGCAACGACAGCGCGCCATTCGTGGTGTCGGTCCAGGCGGGCTCGAGGCCGTCGACGGTGGTGTCCGGGTCCAGCCCCATCCCGGCGGCGACGCCGCGCTGAAAGGAGGGGACGACGAACGCCGTGTATGACACCCGCGGCTTCATGCGTCGCGGAGCGAGCATGCGGGCGATCACCCGGTGACCGTCCGAGGCGAGCAGTTCCGCCGCCTTCGCCTCGCTCACCATCGTCTCGCCCGTCACCTGCACGTGAGCCCACGCCCACAATTGGCTGTGCTTGGGCAGGACGCTGGCGTCCTTGACTGTCACCCGGCCGAACAGCTGCCCCTGCGGCGGCGTCAGCGACTCGACCTCGTCGTCGGCCAGGACGATCAGGGTGATCCATGGCGTGAGGCGATCGCCTGCGGTGGCGCGGGCCGGTGTGTAGCGCCAGGGAAGGTCCGCCTGGTCGAACTCGATCGCGGGGAAGAAGTTCGGTTCGGCATCCATGACGCCCACGCGCGGCCACGTGCGGATCACGGCGCGGGAATCGAAGCTGCGCACCTCGCCCGGACCAAACAGCTCCAGCTTCAGCGTGCCGGTCTTCGCGTCGTCAGAGTTGAAGCGCACCGCGATCGGCAGCGCATGCCGCGGCTCCGCCGTGCCGCCGCCGTCGACGCGCGAGATGTCTGCGCCGACGCCGCGGCGCAGCCAGGGCAGGAACGAATACGACGCGAGTGGCTCGCTCATGCGCCGGCCAGCTCGGATGAGGGGACGACCTGCAGTGTTCCGCGCTCGCCCGGGTTGGCGGCGAGGTACGCCTCGAGCGCGTGGAAGGCCGCTCCCTTGGTCGTTACCGCGGTGATGTCCGGCCGGGGCGTGAGATCGTCCGTGCTCGCGATCTCGAACAGCTCGTCCGCGCCGGCGAGCTTGCTCGTCCCGGCAAAGGCGCGCGTACCGCCGTTGCGCAATGCGGAACGCGCCGCGGAGCCGCCGGCGGCATGCGCGAGCTGCGCCCGCAGCGGCATGGCGTACTGCTTGGCCTTACGCGTCTGCTCGATCGAGTCGATCAGGCTCGTCTCGTAGATGATCGAGGCCGGTACCGATGGGCCGCTGCGAACGGTGGAGCTGGTGAGCTGCACGCCCGCGTGCATCCGTTCGAACGACGGGCGCGACAGCTTCTGGGCGTCGCTCAGGTCCTCGAACTGCCCCGCCGGGAAGGAATCGTCGATCGTGGGAGCGGGCAACGCCGTCGGGCCGACGACGACGCGATCCACCGTGAAAGTCACCGGCGCCGGGGTCGGCGCACCCTGATAGCGGGTGAGGCGGCGGTCGAGGGGCGCCACATGCTGGAGCCAGGAGATGCTCCCCACCGGGTCGACCAGCGTCGCCTGGTCGTCCTTCCCTGCGGCAAGGGTGACCACCGGCACCACGCCCGGCGGGGGCACCGCCGCCCAGTTCCGTGCGTCCGTCGCCGCGGCCAGCAGGTCCGGCCACGGATCGAGCTGCGGGAGGCTCGCCGCGTCGCGCTGGCCGAAGGTCTGGTCCACGTGTGCGGTGACCTCGAAGAACAGCAGCGAGATCTTGGCGGAGCCGGTGATGCGCCACGGCGTCGGCCCGGAGAGGGAACCGTCCACCGTGATGCTCGCCAGCCTGACTCCTCCCACCGCGACTTCCAGTCCCGCGCTGAAATCGACCTGGAATGAGAAGGGGGAGAAGATGAAGAGCGCGTCGAACCCGAACCAGCCATGGATGAAGACGCCGACGTCGACGTACAGCTCGAGCCGCGCGCCGACTTGGACCGAGTTGCTCGTGATCGCCTGATAGGTCTGGCAATTCAGGCGGATCGTGTCGCCTTCGCCTACCGCCAGCGTGAGCCGGCGCAGCACGGGAAAGCCCGGCGGCGGCGCGAAGTGCGGATGAAAGCCGCCCATCGCGAGCGCGAAATTCGGCTGCTCCCCCCACGAGAGCCGCATCGCCATGTCACCGGTGAGCGTGAACACGACGATGCGGGAGTCGCGCAGCGTGGCATCCAGGGCGAAGAGCTTGGCCTCGAAGTCGATCGACGCGACGAAGTCGATGTGCAGCTCGACGACCGCTTCCTTGGGCTGGGGAAGGTACGCCGCGATCTGCCCGAGCAGCGCGATGCGGATGGGCATCGGCAGCTCGATGACGATGCCGAGGGAGATCTCGATGATCCCCGCACCCCAGCCGAGCTTCGCCATCGGCCCGAACGTGAACCGCCCCTCGGCCGCCGGGAAGATGCGGCTGAGATCGCTGATGAGCTGCGCCGCGTGCGCGACGGGGTCCTTCGGGAAAAGAATGTGATCGAGGCTGCCCGTATACAGCCCAGTGCGCAGTGCTTCGAGATTCATCGAGCGATGAATGCCCGCGAGCCCGCCCACGCCGTTCAGGGTGAACCCGTACCCGAGTTGTATAGGCGAGAACTCCACGCACACGATGAGCAGGAAGGAGTAGCCGTCCCTGCCATCCGGCAGCCTGGTCTCGACGAGCCCGATGACCGTGACCGATATGCTCAGGATCTCGAGGTGGAGAATGCCGCTGTACCGGTGGTTCGGCTCGTCGAACGAGACATAGCCGCCGCCCGAAACCGGCCCCGCATCGATCGCCACGCCAAGCCCACTGGGCGGCATGAAGCCGAACCCCACGTTCACGGGGCCGAGGTTGCCGTCCTTGAACGCGAGCAGCGCATTCAGGCCGATGCGGTCCACGGAGGCGACGACCGGGCCGATCTCGGCCTTGCAGGTCACGCCCAGCCCGAGCGTCAGCCCGGTGCCGGTGATGCTGAGGCTGATCCAGATCGACTGCAGCACGATCGGGCCGAGCGTCGTGTTGAGCACGAGCGTCGTCTCGAGCCCGCCCGACCCCTCGAAGTAGATCCCCTTCGAGTGCGACCAGCCCATGCGGAAGCTGAATTTGAGCTGGATACCATCGGGCGGGAGCACCTTGGCGAGAAAGCCGTCGGCCTCGGACAGCTGGATGACGATACGCCCGCCGGTAATGCCCGTCTCGATCAGGAAGTCTGGCGTCAGGTTCAGCATCGAGACGCCACCCGCGACGAACACACGCTGCGCGTCCAGGCGCAGGCTGTCCGGCTCGCCGAGGAGGACCACCGCCGTCGCCGGCGGCTCGGGCTTGAGGCCGAGCTCGAGACGCAGCTTCCCGCTGGCGGCGATGTCGCCGCTGTCGACGGTCAGCGACAGCCCGGACTGCGGGCGGATGGCACCGACGATTCCGCCCGCGATGCTCGCGCTGCCCGCGAACACGAGCTCGAGAATCGACGTGATCGGTATCGTGCCCTCGATCGCGCCGCTGGCGTACGGGATCAGGCCGATGCCGATGTCCTGACCGGCCGGCGCAGTCTTCCCTTCCACCGGAAGGCCGAGCAGTCCCACCTCGGCCGTCGCACCGGGGAGCTCTCCCACGCGGTAAAGCGGGAGCTGCAACGCCTGCGGGCGGCTGGGCGACCCTACCGCCGACGGCAGGAAGCGGCTGAGAATGGTGTCCGGTATCTCGGCCACCGGCGCGAAAAGGCCGCACGCGTCGAACACGGCCGACACGCGCAGCAGGAGCAGCGCATGATCAAACAGCGGCGTGCCCCAGCCATACATGTCCTGCGCCCACTGCTTCGGGTCCTGCACGAGGTCCCCGAGGCGCTTCCAGTCAAACTCGATCTTCGTGAAGGTGATACCGGCTGCCGCGCCCACGACCGGGACACGGCGCCGCTCGAGCACGCCGGTGAGCTCGAGCAGGGCGAGCAGCACCGGTCGCTTCTGCTCCAGGTAGTCGACGAGGAACAGGCCGGCGAAATCCTTGAAGAATTCCGGCGAGAGGTTGAGTGCGGCCAGCTTGGGGGGGAGCGTGCGCACGTCGGCGATCACGAGGCCGATCTCGCCTATCAGCTTCAGCAGCTCGGCGAGTCCCGCCGTGCCAGCGGAGCGGCCGGCGCTGAACTCCTCACCGAGATCGACAAGCTTGTTGACGCCGTCGCTGATCAGCGCGATGTCGGCCGCGACGGGAGTGAACGCGTTAGCGGCGGCCTCGTATCCAAGGCGCCTGAACGTCTCCGCCGCGCTATCGGGCGTGGCGAAGTAGCTCGGGAACGGAGCGAGGATCGAGATTGCCTCGTCCGCAACGCGTTCTAGTGAGACGGCCATCAGCCCCTCCATTTGTGCAAATGGGTGGGGTGCGCGAGTATGCCAACTATCACACATCTGGGCGGGTGGGCGCTAGACCAGCGGATTCGGAGGCGGTTAACATGCCGAAGGTCTACAAGTATCGCGTTCACCCGTCGGTGGGAGTCGCCAGGCTGGGACCGAGCAGCGAAACATTTGACGGGCCCGAAGCTCCGAACGAGGACTTCGTGCCGCCGCTCATGCCGCTGCTGTTTGGTAGCCGCTATCGAGATGCGGCGGGCAGCATTCGCCGGCAGGTCGCGGTTTTTCGCGTCTTCGAGTACGAATATCCGAACACAGTGGAAGCCGCGAAGGTCGCTGGTGCGCCGTCGCGCATCCGCGAGATCACGATGAACCAGGCGAAGATCAGGTGGACCGTCGAGGTGGCGAACCTCAAGTCCCTGGACGACGCCGGCGTAAAGGCTCCCATCAAGGCGCCCGCGAAGTCGCTCAGCACGAAGAACGCCGCGCTCACCGACCTCAAGGGCGACTACAACAAGGGCACGCCCCCGCTGGTGCCGGTGCTCCTGGCGCAGATCGGTACCGACGCGGCCGGGCGGTTGCGGGTGCTCGCGGGGAAAGGCGACTCGAAGTCCCCTTCCGGCAAGCCGATGCCGAACTACGACGTCAACCCGGGGTGGCACGACGACATCTGCGACGGCCCGGTCAAGGCGACGGTGGACTTCACCGGGATGCCCGGTGCGCCGGCCGGCGTGACCGGTGTGCAGCCCGCCCAGCCGGCGTGGGTCGTCACCGCGGTGCCGGACTTCGCCCATGCGCTCGAGCCGGTGATCTCCCTGTATGACATGGCGTACTCGATCGCGGTGACGAAGTTCAGCTTCCCCTCGCGCTCGGCCAAGCCGTCGTTCCGCCACGATATCTACGCCATCCTGCACAAGGCGATGATGGCCCACTGGTCCGTCGACAGGCTGCAATCGCTCTATGCGATTTCTGACTTCCACCATTTCGAGCCGGCGTCGTTCGGCGACGCGGCCTTCCGCGCCCTTGGTGCCGCCCGGCTGGCAAACCTGAAGGACCCCGACAAGACCGCCGGTTCGGCACCCCAGCTGAAGCGCCAAAATGTGTTCGACAAGCTGAAGAACCCCGTCGGCGCCAGCACTGGCGACATGCCCCTGCTCAACCGGACCCTCCCCATCGTCGCCGGCGACGTTCAGCCCATCACCCCGTTTCACTACAAGCTGTTCAAGCAGTGGAGCATCGGGAACTTCCACGACGACTTTGCGTCGCCCGTCACGCCGCCGTCGCAGCCCGAACTGCTCGATCAGGCACACATGAAGTCGATGGTGGGGGGTGCCTTCTCCCCCGGGATCGAAGTTTGCTCCCGCGCACGGGCCGACGCGACGTGGAGCGGCCCGTTCCGCATCGATGACTCGCTTCCGCCGGGCTCCCTCACCGAAAAGCTGGCGATCCCGTGGCAGGCGGATTTCTACGACTGCGCAACGCAAGACAATCAGGAATGGTGGCCGTCCCACCGTTTGATGAAGGTCCTGCCGGGCGCCGCCGCCTCCTACACCGGCTTCGTCGACTGGGCGCCGTACCGCGGCTTTCAGGACATGGTGGACTACTGGAACGAGTTGGGCTTCCTGAGGCCCAAGACGGTTGGTGCCGACAAGCTGCTCACGCTGTCCGAGCCGGACACGCCGTTCAAACCACCCTGATGATCGCGCGAGCGTGAGCGTCGCGTCGCGTTCTCCGGCAGCGCTGATCGTCGGAGGCGGGCCCGCCGGCGCAGCGGCCGCCATCGCGCTGGCACGCGCAGGCCGTCCCGTCCACCTGATCGAGGCATCCAGCTACGAGACGCCGCGGGTTGGAGAGCATTTGCCGCCCGTTGTCGAGAGCGTCCTCGCCGAACTCGGCGCGCCGGAGGTCCTGCGCGCGTCGGGCGCCATCCGGTGCCCGGGCGTCCGCTCGCTGTGGGGCGACGCCGAACACCAGCGCGATTATCTGTTCAATCCCACCGGCGGCGGCTGGAACGTCGATCGCGCGCGATTCGACGGACTGCTCGTCGAGCGCGCCCAATCGGCCGGCGCGATGGTGTCGCTCGCGTCGAAGTTTCGCTCGATCACCCGGCAGGGCACTGGCTGGCGAGTGTCGATCACCGGGCCGGGTGGTGCGCGCGAGATCAGCGCCGAGGTCGTCATCGACGCGACGGGACGCACGGGATCAGTCACGCACCGCTTGGGCGCGCGCGGCGTCGCCTTCGACCAGCTCGTCGGCGCCGTCGCCTGGATGGACGGTGGAGCGGATCCCGACCAGACACTGCTCGTCGAGTCATGCGAGAACGGCTGGTGGTATTCGCTGGCGCTCCCAAACAACCGGCTCGTCGGCGCCTTCATGACGGACGCGGATACGCTGCGCGGGACGTCATGGCGATCCGCCCGTGGATGGCGATCGTTTCTCGTCGGCGCCCCAGCCACCAGGGCCCGTCTCCTCGAGCGCCGCATCCGCACCGGTCCGGTCGTTCGCCGGGCCCACAGCGCGGTCCTGGACCGTGTGGCGGGCCCGGGGTGGATCGCCGTCGGCGACGCGGCGTCCAGCGTCGATCCGCTCTCGTCCGACGGTGTCGCCCGCGCGATCACGAGCGGTGTGGTGGCCGCCACGGCCGTCATGCGATCGCTGGACGGCGAGGCGATGGCGCTCGAGGAACATAGTCGCTCGGTCGCGGCGGGTGTGGGCCGATATCTCGCGCAGCGCGCGAGCGTCTATCGCGACGAGCCGCGCTGGACTAATAGCGCGTTCTGGCGCCGCCGCCACTTCGACTCGGCCGCGCTCTTCCTCTCCCCGCACGACATGCTCACGCTCGCAGTACCGGCCGAGATGGCCGGGCTGGCTGGGCCTATGCCGGGTCTCAGTGGCGCCGAGCTGGGACATCTGATCGCGCAATGCGCCGAGCCGCGCTCCGCGGCCGACATTGTCCGCCAATTCCGCAGCAGCGCGCCGCACGTGTCCGACGAAGCGGTGATCTTTGCGCTACAGGACCTTCTAGCGCGTGGAGTCATGCGGCAACGGTTTGACCCGCTATAGGCGGCGGCCGACTTGGTGATCACGGCATCCGGGGTTCAGATTGAGCCCGGGGATCCGGCGGATCAGGTGTCGGCGCGTGACAAGAAGTTTCGTTTAGGAACGCGTAGCGTCACCTGGATACGCCCTGTCCCGGTGACATCTGAGTGACAAACGATCTCCGAAGCCTGTTATAGGCCTATGCGTAGCCTCTGACCTGCGGTTCTGGGTGGAGCTGAGGGGATTCGAACCCCTGGCCCCCTCGATGCGAAAAGGGCCCGGGCGTCCGGGCTATCAGCGGTGATTCTAGAAAGGCCAGGTCAGAGGCTCCTCTTCAACGCAGTTGGGAGTGGTTCGGGAAGGGTCATCGAGAAGATGATCTCCCAAATTCCTCCCAGTTGATCAAGGAGGAAGCTGCATGTCAGACGACCTTTTCAGCGTGGATCACGCGGCTGACGCGTATCTGGGAGACGAGCCGCCGGATCTGGGCCCGCTGCGGGCTCTGGCCGAGCGCGCGGAACTGGCGGACGCGGTGTCCGGACTGACCGATGGCTACGGCCGCCGGTTCGCTGACAGCGGCCCACTCGCGCCGCTGGCCCGCTGGGTCGCCCGCGATCTCGTTGAGGCCGGGTTCACGCTGCATCACTGTGCGCAGCATCATCCGCTGTACCGGCTGGGCGGGGTGTGCCTGCTGCCGGTGGCCAGCGGCCACGATCCCAACGGCAAGGGAGGGGTCGTGGTGTCCTGGACGACTCACGATCTGCTGTCGCTCGACTGGGACCGGTGGACGGAGTACCACGGCGCGCACGAAGTCATGAACGGCGCGCTCGCCCAGGTGCTGGATGCCCTCGGGTATCAGGTATGGCCGTTCGGCCTGGGCGGCGCGTGGATCGTGACCGGCGGCGCCCGCGACGAGGAGACGGGCCGGTGAGCTGGCCGACGCAGCCCGCAGGCTTGGCTGACCGGATCATCCAGTTGTCCACCGCGCTGGCCGTGTTCGGCGTGGCCGGTATCGCGGCGTACCTATCGTACGAGCATGCGTTCGAGGTGATCGCCGCACACGGCGAGACCGGGATGGCGGCGCGGCTGGAGCCGGCCACCGTCGATGGGCTCGTGTACTCGTCAAGCATGGTCATCTGGTACGCGGCCCGGCATCATCTCGCCGTACCAGTCATGGCCCGCTGCCTGCTCGCGCTCGGTATCGTCGCGACCCTGGCGGCGAACGTGGCCCACGGCTGGTCCCACGGGCCAGTCGGCGCAGTCGTGGCGGCCTGGCCGGCCGTGAGCCTGGTCGGCACTTTTGAACTGGTCCTCTGGATCATCCGGGCCACCGCCGCCAGCCTCCCGGGCCGCGGGGAAGCGGCGGACCGGGCCAGTGGGCCAGCGGACCACCAAGCCGCCACGCTGCGGCTCGCGCCTATGGTCGTCCCGTTCGACTCTCCCATGCACCGAAACGGGTCCGGCGATGCCGTCACCGCTGACCGTGGCGAACGCCCTGTCGTGGGCCACGGACAGGGAGCGGACCGGGTCAGCGAACCAGACCGCGATGAGCCGGGCCATCCGTACCGGGCTGCGAACCAGATGGCCGCAGACTGGACTGCTTCGGCTCAGGCCGGTGGCGCCTTCGACCGCGTGGACGACATCGACGCGGCCGCGGTGGCCGCGTACCGCACCAGCGTTGAGACCGGCAGGCCGTTGTCCGAGCGCAAGCTCGCCCAGATGTTCGGCAAGACCTCCCGCCGCTGGGCCCGCAACCGCATGGTCGACGCCCGTGGAATCCCTGATGCGGCAGTCTCGCCGCGCTAACCAGCGGCTCGCGTTGCCTTTCGTTCGTCTCATGGGACTGCTCTGCTCTGGTTCCTATCGGCGTGAAACGCTGGCGGGTGATGTCAGGGCACGGCCCGCGGCGCGGTAGAGGTTTCACGATGCCGTCGGCAACAGCAGTGCCCGCAGGTCATGGCTGGCTTTCTCCAAATGGAGAGCTGACGGTGCAGCCATCCACGTCGGCTAGCAGCGTGAGGTCCGATGCAGCCACATGGGCCGTATCGATAGCGCGCGGGACCTGGCAGGCTTGGTGCACATCCAAGATCGCTGCGCACAGCACGAGTTACGATCGAGTGGTGGTCGTGATGCTGGTCGTCGCTAGCGTCGTCTTATTGGGGCTGTCAGCCGCCCTCGTCGCCATACTCCGCGCTGGTAGCGGGCGCCTGCCTGTCGATCCTGGCGCTAGCCACAGGTCTGCCCGCGTAGGCCGCGGGTCACGTTGCGCATGCGGCGGGACGGTGCGGCTGACGAGTGGCCGATACGGCCCGTTCTTGGGTTGCACGAATTACCGTGCTGACCGGAGCGGATGCAATCGTGCATGGTCATTGGAGGGACGGCCGTTCGGGCGACTGCGCCGGGGGCGATTCTAGCTGCCAGTCAGCCGAAGAGTAACACCCGTGATGGGTTGTTCTGGCAGATTCGCCGCCGTGGCCGGAGGTGGCGATGAGCATGCCCGGCGTGAAGGAGAAGACCCGGCCACGTGATGCGACAATCTATGTGAAGCGGTACCATCTCGCTGGTGCTGGTTATCCCATGAAGACTTGATCAGCGCTAGCTTTGTTCTTTCATGCAAGATTGCGGCTACTTATGACGGGGCGGGATCTCGGCGGTATGGCTACGACATTGTTCAAGGACACGACCTACTCTGTGTTTGGCCTGATAGAGGACATCAAGCAGGGAGAGGTTGCGCTTCCAGATATTCAGCGCCCGTTCGTGTGGGGGGCAAGCAAGGTCCGTGATCTACTCGACTCGATGTACAAGGGATTCCCGGTAGGCTACCTGTTGTTCTGGGAGACCGGGGTGGAGGCCGGTGCACGGCAGATCGGAATCGAAGCGAAGCAGAAGGTGCCGCGGCTACTGATCGTGGACGGCCAGCAGCGCCTGACGTCCCTATACGCTGTGATCACCGGCTCGAAGATCGTAAAGGACGACTACAGCGAGGGACGCATCCGAATCGCGTTCCGCCCGGACGACGCGACGTTCGCCGTCGCTGACGCCGCAACCGACAAGGATCCCGAGTTCATCGCCGACATCTCCAACTTGTGGGTACCCGGTCAGAGGAAGAATGTCGTCCGCGCCTACCTGAGGCGCCTGGGGGACAAGAGAGATCTGGACGACGCCGAGAGGGACCGCCTTGATGAGGCGGTCGACCGGCTACACGACCTGCGCGACTACCCCTTCAAGGCTGTCGAGCTTGCCTCGACGGTGGAAGAAGAGCAGGTCGCCGAGGTGTTCGTACGGATCAACTCCGAGGGCGTCACTCTCAGCCAGGCCGATTTCATCCTGACTTTGATGAGCGTGTTCTGGGAGAAGGGGCGGCGACAGCTAGAGGACTTCTCACGCGGCTGCAAGGTCCCGACGCTGTCCACAGCCTCTCCGTTCAACTGGTATATCCAGCCGTCGCCGGCGCAGATGCTCCGCGTGTCGGTTGCGGTTGCGTTCCGCCGGGCTGTGCTTAAGCACGTTTACACACTGCTTCGCGGCAAAGATGTGGAGACGGGCAGGCCCGATCCGGAGCGGCGGGACGCGCAGTTCGCCGTACTGCAGCATGCGCATGACAAGGTTCTGGACCTGACCAACTGGCACGAGTTCTTGCAGTGTCTGGAACGGGCCGGCTTCAGGGGATCCAAGATGATCTCCAGTGACAATGCGCTGCTGTTCTCGTACGCCCTCTGGTTGCTTGGCCGGGTCGACTACCACGTTCCGCTGGACCGGCTGCGGGAGGTAATCGCGCAGTGGTTCTTCATGGCCCACACCACCGGCCGGTACACCGGGGCTTTCGAGTCCCGCTTCGAGCAGGACACTGCGCGACTTGGTGACCTTCGGCCCGGCGATGCTGACGGCTACATCCGGGTCCTCTCGAAGGTCATCGACGACACCCTCACCGCCGACTACTGGTCAATCACCTTGCCAAACGAGCTGGCTACGTCCGCGTCGAAGTCCCCAGCCCTGTTGGCCTACATCGCGGCCTTGAACATTCTCGACGCTGATGCGCTGCTGTCTACCGGGAAGGTCCGGGCAAGGCTAGACCCAGCGATCACGGCCAAGAAAGGCATCGAACGTCACCACATTTTCCCCAGGGCCTACCTGCGCTCAGAGTTGAAGATCACCGACAACAGGGAGATCAATCAGATCGCGAACATGGCACTGGTCGAATGGGCCGACAACATCGCGATCTCCGACGATGCCCCCGACGTGTACTGGCCAGCCCAGCTGAATGAGAAGAACCTCCCAGCTGACGTGCTGGCCCGCCAGCAGTACTGGCACGCCCTGCCCGATGCATGGCAGCACATGGACTACCCGGCCTTTCTCGCTGCCCGCCGCAGGCTCATGGGCCACGTGGTTCGAGACGCCTACGCCAAGCTGAACGAACACGGATACACCCCCGTCTACCCAGACGTAGGGCAAACTCCTGGCGGGCAATCAGATGTTCCGCGCTCGTGGACCCACCATGGAGTCCACCTGGCCGACCTCATCTCAGCGGAGTTGCTCCCAGCCGGCACAACGCTACTCCCGGCTCAGACCGGATTCGAGGCAGTGGCCACTGTCCTGCCAGACGGGAAGATCGCCTACGCCGACGAGATCTACAGCACGCCGTCGGCGGCGAGCGGCGCCGCATCCGGAGGATCGACCAATGGGTGGACGTTCTGGGCGGCAGATACACCCGATGGGCGATTTACCCTGGCGGCGCTGCGCGAGGAGTTCCTGGCTCGACGGCAATGACCGTCGCATGCGATCCAAAAGCCGTCAAACCGCGGGCTCCAGCCGCGGCAAGCGCCTGTATCCCACATGTGGTCTTGTGGTCGCTCGTTTATGTGGCAGCTTTTCCAGCTCGACTATCCTCCGTGCGAGCGTGACGCTCGTTCCCCATCGCATAACGCCGTCATCCAATTATCGGAATCTCAGCGCCCATGGGGCGCAGATGTCACAATGACAGCCGCAGTCCTGCACAATTTTCGGTCATTAAGCCTGTCACAAGTCAGGTTACATCAGCGGTCCTCGAAGCCGTAGGACTCGAACTTCAGCGTTCGAGCATTCTCGGTCACGATTCGGACCTTGTCCTCGGGAAAGCCGTCGGCCTTTCGCGCGGCGATCTCGACACGGACCTCCAACTCGACGCCTTCTGGCGCAGCGAGGTGCTGGATGATCTCCTGGGCGAGGCGGTTCAAGTCGCGGGCGTAGCGTTCGGGATTGAGGCGGGCCACACCGAAGAACCGGGTGTTCTTCGGCCCTGCCGGAGTCGGCTCGGGGCCGTCCGGTCGGGCACCGGTTCCGGCGCTAGTGCCCGCGCCACCGGGTTGCGGGCCCGGAAGGACGCCCCCCGCGGCTAGCGGCCCGGTAACGGATCCCGCCGCGCTTGCTGCCTCGGCAGCGGCCCGCTCGGCCTGCTCTGCATCCCGCTGTGCCAACGCCACTTCCGGTTGGACCAGCAGCGTCTGATCTGTGACCTGACCAAACGCATCCGTGTGTGGGACGGTCAGCCCCACGTACCGGCCAGTCTGCTCGTCGTACCCGCCAGCGACCGCGAACCCCTCCACGTCCCAGGTCAGCTCGTTCGCCACCCCCAGGATGCCCTCATCGAGCACGCCACGGTCCCGCAGCCGGGGCAGGTAAGGATGCCGGCAGTAATAGCCCCACAGCTCACCGACCCGGACGTGGCCTTCCTGCCATACGGATGGCAATCGGTGGTCCAGGTCGTAGCGGATGCTGCGTGCCCCGTGCACGGTACGCAGCAGGTCAGCCTGGCAAAGCTTGTCGCTGGCCCGCTCGGCCAGTCGCTCCCGGGCCCCGTCGGCCCGGACCACATCCCACGTCACCGGGCGGTCCGGCTGCGGCTGCACCGGTACCAGCGCCCAGTGGTAGGCATCGACGATCCGCAGCCCTACGGACTCATCAGCGGCGGCCAGCCGGGTCCTGGCCTGTGTCGCCTGCTGGACTGACAGGTTCAGTTCCTCCACCCGCCCGGCGATGTCTTTCCACGCGAGGAAGTCGCGGACCGCCTCGCCCAGCTCCTCCATCCGCTTCGCGTCGGCGGCGAGGAACGCGACCATGTTCCGGTTCACCCGCTGCGCTGACCCGCGCGTGTCCAGCGTCCGCCGCGCGAACCCCATGGCCGACGACGCCGCATCACCTCGGACGTGCTGGTATTGCGGGTGGACGATCACCAGCCGCGCGGCAGGGTCATCAGGGATGTCGCCGGTGTCGGCGGAGCCGATGTGCGCCCGGGCGAACGCGCCCCTGGCCCGCAGCTCATCCTGAGTCAGCCGCCGCACGATCTCCGCCCAGACATCCTCCTGCCGGTCCCGCAGCCGGTCAGCGTAGTCACGGGCGGCGCGGGTAATCGAGGCTTGCGTGTCATACCAATGCCGGGCGCCGTCCCCGTACAGGTACGTGGCCCGATCCGAGAGCAGTTGCAGCGCCGATCCGAAATTGCCGACCGTGTCGCCCGGCACCGCCACGCCCAGCCAGATCGACGGCTGCTCTATCCCTTTGTGAGCCGAACGAAGGGTCGCCGCTGAGCCCAGGAAGATCGTCCGGGCCACCCGGCGGGTGATCGAACGCTGCCCTAGTGTTGCCCGTTCCCGGTCGATCGCGGCCGGAGTGGACCCGTCCCCGTCAATGTCAGCGTCGATAATGGGCTTGAAGTCATCTTCCAGATACTGGGTCAGCTCACCACGGACCCGTTCGGAATCCAGCGGCACACTGCCCGGCATGATCAGCGGCGCCGCGTCACCCGCCTGCCAGAGCGCGTAGATGACCGCGCTCATCAGCCGCAGCACGCCCCGGGTGCGCTGGAACCGCTCCAGCGTCGACCAGTCCTCGTACAGCCGGTCAAACAGCTCAGGGTGGATCGGGTATGCGGCCCTGATCCGCTCCTCATACGCTGGCTCGCTCACGCCGCCGGGGAACTCGCCCCGGTGCCGGGCATAGAACTCCGCATACGCCCGGGCGACCACGCTGATATCGGCCTGGGCGGCCGCGTCACGCTCGTCGAACAGCCGGCGGCGCACGATCTCAAACGACTCCCGGTGCGAGGCCGGACGCCACTGGTCGGCCATCCTGCGGATCACCTGCTGCAACCGGGCCAGCGCTTGGCGGCCGTTGTGCCCGCCGACTTCCAGGTCCGAACTGCGTTCCCGTTCCTCATCCGATGGCGTGTCCGAGGACGCCGGGATGGAGACGACGAGCATCGCGCCTGGCACCGACTTGACCACCTCGGTCAGCGTCTGCGCGAACGTGAACTGGGTGTCAAAGGTGCCGCCGTCCAGGTCGTCACGGCCATACAACTGCCGGGCGTAGGCCACCCACTCATCGATCAGCACCAGGCACGGCGCGTGCGCCGCGATCAACTGGTGCAGCGCCGCCGCCGGGTTGCTGCGCGTCGCGTCCGCATCCGCCACCAGCGAGAACGCCGACCTGGCGCCGCGGACCCCGCCGGCCTGCGCACCAAGCTGCCAGGCCAGTTCCCCCCACAGCGTCCTGACATGCGTGCCGTCTTCCTTGACCGAACCCTTCCCGGCGGCAATATGGTTGCCGACGAGTGCGACCCGGTTGGCGGCCCGGCCAAGCTCGCCGATGTCCCGCCCGGCCAGCAGTTCCTGCAATTCCTGCGGGTACTCGGCCAGGTCACGTCCCGACAGCAGATGCCACAGCGCGAGCATGGAGTGCGTCTTGCCGCCGCCGAAGTTCGTCTGGAGGTTCACCACCGGCGAGGCGTTCTGGTCACCGCCGAGACGCCGCGCCGCACGGGACACCAGGTCCTTTAACCCCTCGGTCAGGTATGTACGGCGGAAGAACTCCGCCGGATCGGTGTACTCCCGGCTGCCCTCGCCCTGGCTGACGAAGTACAGGTCGGCGGCGAACTCCGACGCCGCGAAATTACCGCTCGCCACGTCCCGGTGCGGATGGATCACTTCACGCCACGGCTTCAGGCCCAGCCCGTCCACGCTGGTCACCGACCGGACACCGCGCCTGGTCTCGGCTTCGATCGCGGCCCGCTGATGGTCAAGGCGGAGCTTGCGCACCTGACTCGCCTCATCGGCCGCGCCGACCGCCGATAGCAGTCGCTCCATCGTGTCCAGCGCGCGGTAGGTGTCATCGGCGGAGAACGCGTCCCCGTGCGACGACTTGTTGCCGACCTCCCGCAACTCACCGACGAAACTCTGCTCGGCACGGGACAGGTGGTTGCCGAACGCGCGCCGTTCCTCCGCCAACTGCAAGAGCAGGAAACGGGGGTCGGTCTTCGAGTACTGCCAGGCGCCACCGGGTTTGGCATGTCCCTTGGCGGCATCTCGCTCCTTGAAAACCTCCACCCAGTCCCGGCCGTCCGTGATGACCGCGCTCATCCGCTCATCAACGAACGGGCTCAGCCCAGCCGCTAGGACCTCCATCCCGCGACCCACTCGGTCACGGTTGCTCAGCGCCATTACCGCGTCCCTCCCGACGTCATCACTCGGCCTCATAACCAAACTGGCCCTGAACCTGCGCCCTCGAAGCCAGGCCCGGCTGCCTCGCCTGGTCGGCCATATCCGACCAGGACGTGCCCAGCCCGTTGAACAACCGCGCGGTCTCCGCCCACCCGCGTTTCTCCGCGATCGAGAACAGCAAGTACGCCAACTCCCGCACCGCATCCAGATCTACGACGGCCTTAGCCGCCAGCATCAGCCGGGCCGCAGCCTCCCCACCCTGCTCGCTGAGCCGCTTGGCCAGATGCAACACGATCTCCCACTCCGACACCCGCTCATCGCGCTCAGGTTCATAGTCACCCGGAATATCTCCAACGGAAAGCAACCGAACCCGCCCACCCCGTGACCACAACACCCCCGCCCGCTCAAGACCACCAATCGAGGTGTTCTTCGCCTTCGATAAAGTCTCCGCCGCCCCATAGGGACCCTCATCAAACCCATAAGTCTTAAACCACTCCAGGCACCAACGGGTACCAGCGCCAAAGTCGCCTTCCTGCCGTGAGAGCACCTCATCGAGTACCTGGTTGATCAGGGCAAGCGCTGGACGGACCTTCATCGATGATCCATCAGGCTCGTTCACACGCGCATAGCGGGAGAACACCGCCATGCCCGGTCCGATCGCGGCTTGGGGCAGGTCCACTGGGGCGATGCTGGCATGCTGCAGCTTACGAAGCGCGGTAGGCAACTCCTCCCGTAGCGCTGCGATCAGTCCTCGCTTGTCCGTCACCCCCGCGTCGATAGCCCGTGGGCGGCACGCCAGCACTACCGACGAGGCGAGCGCGTTGCTATCGATATCACGCGTCCGTCCATCCCTCTCGGTGTTTATTGGCCAGGTCGCCGTCACCGCCCAACCAACCTTTAGCATCCCTTCCAGCAATGTCTCCCAACCGGTGGATGCATGGCCTCCATCACGGTCTGTCTCAGACTGCTTGAATGCGTAAAAGAGGGTAATTGGAAAAGCGGTCGAGGTGCCCTCGCGGATCTGAGTAAATACCTTCTCAAAGCCGTCCTCGAAGAACTGTCGCCCCTGCTTCTTGTCGCCATGACGCAACGGATCAGCAACGAGTTCATCTGCCTTCGGAGTAAGTACCGTGCCCATCAAATCTGGCAAGATATGTCGCAGCGACCGACGCAGCCACACGTAGAAGAAGTCGGAAAGATTCGCGTAACTGATGTTGTCGTAGTATGGCGGATCAGTTGCTACGACACAATGCCCGTCACCAAGTTGGGACACCGCGTCCGCCTGAAACGCCACTCCCGATCCGTACGCAGGCACGCCATCTAGGCTCTCGACTGTCCAGGCCACGGCTCCCGAGAAGCTCCCAGTCCCGCGCAAGAGAGGGTTCATTTCTACGAAATCCCAGGCCATAGGAATAGCCTGGCGAGCGAATGTATTTCTGTTAGACTCACGTTGAATGACCCAAGAGCATATAGAAGAGCCGCGATCCGCAAGTTTAGATACTGCAAACGCGAGATATACGGCCACTGCATACCCATACGAGGCGGCTTTTTCGTGTGAAAGACCTCGAATTCCAGCGTCGCGCTCTGCGAGGGCGCCGGCTTCTCGTGCCAGATCGCTGAAAACAGTGAGCGCTGTTAGCTGGCGGTTTGTGAATAGGTCCGCAAACCTGGATAGGCCATAACCCACGCACCATAGATTGCGAGGATCAATGGCGAGCTTCTCGTCTGGGATGTGGTCCGTACGGGGAACATCGGCGGCTTTCTCATGCTTTTCATCTGGAGGCAGGTAGTAGCGCTGCCGAGGACCTTCGGCGGCGATTGCCATGAGTTGAGCGCTCATCCGGCCAGCCTTGCCTTCAGCTCGTATGTGGGCCAGAGGCACGGGCGTTCCGCAGAGTAGGCAGATTGCTCCGGTCCGGCTAACCGTGCCCTCGCGCGGGACACCGTTCGGACCGCGAATCTCGAATCTGATCTGCTTGCCGTGGGGAATCGGCTCGATATAGCGCTCCTTACCTGGCTTCTTTCCGAGCCAGAATGACCGGACCAGCGGCATCGTTCCTCCGCAAGCAGGATTAGGACACGTAACAGTGCGTGCCCAGAACCAGGCGATGACGGTGGATGTAGCACCGTCCATCAGCTTGGCCGTCGGGTACGAGTGACCGATCCGCTTCTCGGCCTCCTCGCGCATCCACTGGCCGTATCGGCGCACATCCTCGGCTAGGCCGGTTACCCCAGGCCATGAGTGTGCTCCCCCAGCGGCACCGGGAAAAACAGGAGGGCGCCCCGCCCACTTGGGCGGGATTTCGATTAGTGCCTTGTTGATGAGCACGGCGACCGGATTCAGGTCGGAAGCGTGGGCTTCAAGGCCGAGCCTCTGAGCCTCTACCGGGATCGATCCGCCGCCGGCGAACGGGTCAAGGATCGGCGGGGGGTTGCCGTCGCAGGATTTCCAGATCTCGGTGCGGGCTTCTTTCAGCAGCGCTTCGTCGTGGATGTTCTCCCAGACCACCAGGCGCTTGATGATGCCGTGGAGGCGTTCTCGCTCGGCTTGCTGTGCTTCCTCCGTCGGGAACTCTTCGGGGTGTGCGGAGGGGTCGTCCACGAGTTGGGCGAACAGGACTGCGCGGCAGGCGGCCAGCGGGCGGCGAGCCCACCACAGGTGCAACGTCGACGGGTGGCCATGGCGGATTGACTTCTCGCGCGCCGACTCGCGGTTGATGTCTTCCAGAGGGATCGCTACTTCGATCAGCTTGGGCTTGTACCAGCGGGCTGGGGTGGTCATATCGGTTCGCCTCCGCGGGCCCATTCTTTGGCCCAGTGGCCGGACATGCCGGTGGCGGCGAAATCGCCGAAGTCGATGTCGCGGAACGGGTTGACGATGTAGCGGACCTCGTCGCGGTGCGGACCGTCGGGGTGGACGCTGACTAAAGCGAGGCGGTAGCCGGTGGCTGCGTTCTTGCCGGTGAGGGCTTCGGTTTTGGTGACCCAGAACTCTTCGCCGCCGGCTACCCGGCCTTTGACTTCGATGAACACCAGGTGCCCGTCCTTCGTTGTGGAGCGGATGTCGTAGCCGGGATTGTTGTGCGGCATCTCTTGCGGGTGGCGGCCGAGGCTCTTTTCAGCAGCCAGCACGGCCGCCACCGCCCGGCGGTCGGTCAGCGCCGTGTCCCCCGTGTGCTGCGCTGAGTCCTGGGTCCGGCCGAGCAGTTTGTCCAGCAGTCCCTGCGGGATCACCAGTGCGCCGCCCGCCACGACGGGTGGCTTGGCCATCAGGTCTTCGTCGCGGGCCAGGTCGGTGAGCCGTCGTTCGAGGCGGCGTTCCAGGTCGCGGGCGCGGCGGAACGCGGTTTCCGGGCGGATCTTGAGCTGCCGTCCGGCGGCTTCGGCTTCCAGGAGTTCGGCGTGCCGGGCGTCCCAGTAGTTGATTTCCTGGGTGAGCCGCTGGCGGACCAGTCGGCGGGTCTGCCCGGCCCGCGCCGATACCTGCTCACGGGTCTGGGTCAGTAAGGTCGGCATGCCGTGCTCGACCGCCCAGTCGACGGCGATCTGATCCACGCCGGAACGCAGCCATGGTTCGGTGCGGAGATAAGCGACGGCATTTCGTTCCGTATCTTCTGCGGGTTCGTAATCCAGGTACCGGGCCTGCGCGGCTTGTTCGGCACCAGCCGGGCTGATCTCCACGAAGTCGAACCGCTTGCTCACGGTGCGGGCCGGGTCGTGGCCGTCGGTGATCTCCTGGGTGACCGCGGCCAGCAGGCGTGGCTGTTCGCCCGGGTCGTGCCGGTTGACCAGCATGGTGCCGTGCTTGAGCAGGCTGCCGTACCGTTCGATGACCAGGTCGGTGACCGCGTCCAGCAGTGGGTGGCCGGGGGCGAGCAGGTCAGCGCGCGGCGCGGCGGCCGGGCGGACCAGGTCCCGGTCGAACGTCACCCGCTCGTACTTGTGCAGCACCGGGGCACCCAGCCCGATCTGCCGGTCGCGGTCGCGGACATCGGCGGGGACGTGCCGGATCTCGTAGCGGCCCGTTTCGCGTTTGGCGATCGTGCCGCCGAGCAGCTTGAACGCGGCCAGGAAGAACGCCCGCACATAGTGCGGCTGCAGGCGACGGGCGCGAGCCTCTTCCATCCGGGCCCGCCATTTCGCCACATCGGAGCGGGCCAGTACGTCGTGGTAAGCGGCCCGGTCGGCGATCAGCCGGTCCAGGCCCTCGCCGACGGTGGCGTCGATGACCTCATCGAGGCGGGCCCGGACCTCGGGCTGCTCGCCGTAGCGGATCGCGTCCAGCAGCAACTGGCGCAGCGGCTGGCCCTCGAACGCGTCGCCGAGGACGTCGAAGACCTTGCCTTTGTACGCAGTCCGCTGCTCTTCGAGCTTGTCGAGAAGCCGCTGGAACACCGCGCCTTCCCGGGTGCCCTCGGCGACCAGGTTCCACAGGTGGCACACCTCGGTCTGGCCGATCCGGTGGATGCGGCCGAACCGCTGCTCGATCCGGTTCGGGTTCCACGGCAGGTCATAGTTGACCATCAGGTGGGCGCGCTGCAGGTTCAGGCCCTCGCCCGCTGCATCAGTCGCCACCAGCACCCGGCAGTCGGTGTCCTGGGCGAACAGTTCCATGATCTTGCGGCGTTCTTCGCGGCGCACGCCGCCATGGATGGTGACGACGGCTTCCGGCTGGCCGAGGTGACTGCGGATCCGCCCGGCGAGGTATTCCAGGGTGTCTCGGTGCTCGGTGAATATGATGATCTTGCGGAGGTTCCCGGCTTGGTCGCGGATCAGGGCGTTCTCCGACAGCAGTTCCCGCAGCTCGGTCCATTTCTTGTCGGTCCCGGAGTGGCGGACCCGGCGGGCCAGTTCGACCAGGTCGCCCAGCAGGTCGATCTCGTAGTCGAGTTCCTTGGCCGTGCGCGCGGCGGTCGCAGCGTCGGCGACCTCGGATTCCAGTTCCTCGACCTCGCCGCTGGTCAGGTCCTCGACTTCGGACAGGTCCTCGTCCAAGTCCTTGCCGAGCAGGGCCACCAGCCGCTGGCGCAAGCTTTCCTCCGCCGTGGAACTGACCGCGGTGGCCATCTCTCGGCGGCGGCGTTCCAGCCGTTTGCGGCGGCGTTCCAGCGACTTCAAGATCGCCTCGGGGCTGGACGCGAGCCTGCGCTGTAGCACGGTGAGCGCGAACCCAACGGTCAGGCCACGGCGGTCACCTTCCTGCTTGAGCCGGTCAGCACGGTTCATTTCCTCTCGCACGTACTGGGTGACCGTCTCGTACAGTTCCTGCTCCCCCTCGGACAGGGGATACGGGACCGTGTAGGCGCGGCGTTCGGGGAACAGCGGCTTGCCGGCGAAGGTGAGCAGTTCCTCTTTCACCATGCGCCGCATCAGGCCCTCGGTGTCGACGGTGTGTACCGCGTCGCGGTACCGTCCCTCGAACCTGTCGCCGTCCAGCAGGGCCATGAAGAGCTGGAAGTCCTCTTCCTTACCCGCGTGCGGGGTCGCCGTCATCAGCAGCAGATGCCGGGTGTGACGGCCGAGGAGTTGGCCAAGCTGGTAGCGCTTCGTGGTCTTGAGCTCCGGGCCGAAGTAGTGCGCCGACATCCGGTGCGCCTCGTCGACCACCACCAGGTCCCAGTCGCAATGGTCTAGTTGCTCGCGCAGGTCATCGGACCGAGACAGCTGGTCCATCCGGGCGATCAGCAGCGGGAACCTGGTAAACACGCTGCCCTCGACGGCCGAGTCGGCAAGCTGGCGCGTCAGCACCTCGAATCGCAGGCCGAACTTGTCGGACAGCTCCTCCTGCCACTGATCCACCAGGCTGGCAGGCGCCACAATTAAGCAGCGTTCCAAGTCGCCGCGGAGCATCAACTCCTTGACATACAGCCCTGCCATGATTGTCTTCCCGGCACCAGGGTCGTCAGCTAGCAGGAACCGCAGCGGCGTGCGTTCTAGCAGTTCCCCGTAGACGGCCTCGATCTGATGCGGCAGCGGCTCAAGGTCGCTGGTGTGCACCGCGAGCATCGGGTCGAACCGCGCCGCCATCCTGATCCGCAGCGCCTCCGCGGCCAGCTTGAACGTCGCCCCATCCCCGGAGAAGTCATAGGCAGCGGACGCCCCAGCTAACGACAGCCTCGGCTCGTGGTCCCGGTACAGCAGCCGCTCATCAAGGTGCCCGTCGGCGGTGCGGTAGGTGAGCTGGATCGCGTTCGAGCCGATCCACCGCACAGCAACCGCCGTCACCGACCGGTCACCAGCGACACCGGTCACTAACGAACCCGGGGTCACGTCCTCCAGCCGGACACCCACTCGCCACCCCCCTTGCCCAGCCCATGCCGGGCACACCGACCTGCTCGAATCAAGCAATTGACGTCGTGCGCCGTGTTGCTGCCTGCGCCCAGGTGCTGACAGGCGTGTCTCTATGACGCTTAAGCCGGTAATTACGGTTACAACCGGGTTGATGTCAATCTACCGGCGTAGGAGTGAAATGAGCAGATAGTGCGGCCTCTCGTTTCGGCGCATGTGCAATGCAGTCCGCTGGAACGGCCGCCGCGTTGACTCACCGAAGTGGTCGGGGGCTTCGAGCACAAGCCGAGCGCAAACGCTAGCCGAGGTCAGCGGCCGCCGTCCGCGCTGGCGCATCACCTGTCCAGCGCCCTCTGGGTCGAGGCTCACCGCCCGCCGGAAGAGCGACACGAGGCTCGGAAGGTGCACGAAGGCGGCCAGTATCGCCTATCCGGAGGGCCGGGCGGAACGGCCACAATGCGTTCCGGGCGAGACCATCGGAATCCATTCGTGTCCCGATGCTGGGCCCGGGACGCGGAGAGCGGGAGATGTGTCATCTGATCCGGCCCACCTGGGTCAGCGCCGGGCACCCGGGCGGCTCACCGGAGGACCGGGATGCTGGAGCTTCGGCAGACGCGCAGCCACAGGTACGCGCACACGCCACGCATGATTCCGAGGTGCAACCAACGCCGAGCGTGGCTCCGAGGTGCAGCCCGCGCGGAAGGCAAAGAATGAACAGCAAGCGCCGGCTTGACGCGCCCACAGCTGCGTCAGCCACACGTCCAGCTTCTCTGAAGAATTGGTAGTGCCGCCGAACTCCCGCGAACTTTGCTGAACCCTACAGGAATTCAATGGATGCAAATTAGCATTTCGTAGAGCGCTACTCCGCCGACGTGCTGAGCGATGGCCGGGTCAGCCAGACATGCCGACCTGAGCTGGAGCGTTGCAGATCTCTTCATGAGTCTCAAGAGAATCGGCGGCCGTTCCACAGGTGCCGCCGCTGGCGGAAGAATAGACGAAAGCAAGATGTGCATAAACCCGGGATATGGCTGGACCGGGCGCGGTCCAGCCAATTACGATGACAGTGGTCATCAGCTCCACGTAAGCATGTGACGGGCTCAGTAAACCAAGAGCGGCACGATCTGGAAGTGCGCGGGCAGCAACAGGGGAACCTGGGGAATGGCAGCAGCGAATGACAGCAGGGGACACGCCTGCAAGGTGCCTGCGGGCCGCAGATCACGCCAGTCTGGCAGGCGGTCCCGGAGGGTGGAGTTCTCCCTGACCGATGAGGAGTTCGGCAAACTGGGTGACGCCGCTGCGCGGGCCGGGCTGGCCAGAGGTGCTTACGCGGCCGAGGCGGCGCTGTCCGTCGCACGGGGCGTGACGTCCCCCGCAGACTCTCCGCTCCGTGAAGCCCTCGGGGAGTTCGTCCGCGCCGCCGGGCTGGTCCGGCGCATCGGCGTAAATCTCAATCAGGCGGTGGCGAAACTGAACGCCACCGGCCAGCCTTCCGGCGACCTTCTCCCGTACGCCGCGGAGAGCATCCGCCGGGCGGAACAACTCGACGCCGCGGCGGAGCAAATCCGGAAGAGACTCCGATGATCGGCAAGATCAGCGATCCGCGCGGAGAGCGGGTCAGCGGGCTGATCTACTACCTCTTCGGCCCCGGCCGCCAAGAGGAACACACCGACCCGCACCTCATCGCCGGATGGCGCCACCCCGCCGAACTGGAGCCACCCCTGCTCCCCGACGGTCACCGCGACTTCCGCCATCTCAACGGCCTCCTCCAGCAACCGCACGCCGCCCTCGGGCCGCGCGGCTTCGACCGCCCCGTCTGGCACTGCGCGGTCCGCGCCGCCCCCGAAGACAAGATGCTCTCCGATGACCAGTGGGCGCAGATCGCTGGCGACATCATGCACCGCACCGGCCTCGCCCCCTATGGGCAGGAAGATGACGCAGTCCGCTGGGTCGCCGTCCGCCACGGCGGCGACCACATCCACATTGTCGCGATGCTGGCCCGCCAGGACGGCGGCAAGCCCCGGCTGTCCAACGAGCGGTACCGCGTCCGCGAGGCGTGCCGGGCCGCCGAGGAACGGTACGGGCTGCGGCGCACCGCGCCAGGCGACCGGACCGCCGCCCGCCGGCCCACCCGCGCGGAGAACGAGAAGACCCGCCGCCGATCCTGGGAGGAGCCACCCCGGGTCACGCTGAAGCGGGCGGTCAGCACGGCCGCCGCAGGCGCATCCACCGAGCAGGAGTTCTTCACCCGCCTGGACCACGCTGGTGTCCTGGTCCGCAAACGGTTCAGTACCCGCAACCCCGGCCAGATCACCGGGTATGCCGTCGCCCTCCCCAGCGACACGACCCGCGCGGGCACCCCAGTGTGGTTCGGCGGCGGGAAACTCGCCCCCGATCTCACCCTGCCCAAGCTCCGCTGCCGCTGGCAGCCCGCCCGCGCTACGCCCGGCGAGCCGTTCACCCCGTCCGAACGCAACGCCATCTGGGAGCACGCCGCCCGCACCGCCGCCGGTGCCTCCGACCAGATCCGCCACCTCACCGCCACCAACCCGGCTGCCGCTGCGGACGCCGCCTGGGCCGCTGCTGACACCCTGCATGCCGCCGCGTCCGCGTTGCGCAGCGGGGTACTGCGCCAGGCCGCCGATTCCTACGACCGCGCCGCCCGCGCCCCCTACGCGCGCATCCCGCGCCCCACCCCGGCCGGGAACAGCCTGCGCCACGCCGCCCGGCTGCTGTCCGCCGCCGCGTCCGTGACCGGCGACCCTGTCCTCGCCCAGATCACGCTGGTCACGCGCCTCGCCGCGCTCGTGGAGACCATCGCTGACCTGCGTGAAGCACAACGGCACGCCGCGCAAGCTGCCGCCGCCCGTCACGCGGCCGAGCGCCTGCATGCCGCGCGAGGCACCAGGATCACACCGCCGACGACGCAGCGCGCCACGGCCCGGACGACCGGCCACCGGGTCGACCGCGACTTCCCTGTCCCGATCAGCGCGGTGCTAGCCGCCGCAGCTCGGGAAGCACACAGCCCGGCCCAGCCCAGCTCCCGCCCAACACGCAGCCCCGGACCACCACGCCCCCGGGGCCCAACCCGGTAAAGCCACTAACCGGCAAGCCACTGACCACGGCGACCAAGCCCTGACACGTTGCGGTGCCGTGCCCAGTCATGCCCCGCTGAGGCGAGGCGCTGTTTCCAGGGCTGGGGGTCCTTATCCGCGATCTCGGCGTACAGCCTCGCGCACGTGAGGGCGAAAGCGTCGATGGCCTTATCTGGGGCCACCGCCCAGCACTCGCACTGTGCCGCCCATGCTTCGGCCTCGGCGGCGGTGTGGCCGCCGAGCATCAGGCGCAGCAGGAAGCAGGCCGGGTCGATGAATGCGGCGCCGCGGGTGGGCCAGGCCCAGTCGATGATCCACGCAGTCCCGGCGTCCATGAGCACGTTGAGCGGGTTGAAGTCGGTGTGCAGCAATGTGTCGCCCTCCAGGAGGTCCCCGGCCTCGTCGTCAAGGTAGGCCGCCCACCGCTGCTCAGCCCGCTTGACCGGGAGATCGGGACAAGGGATCTGCTGCAGTCGGCCGAGGACCTGGACGACAGCGGTCAGGTCCGCCGACCCCGGTGCGTAGTCAGCGTGCCGTGTGCCAGAAAGGTAGTTGAAAGCCAGCAGATTCCATCCAGCGCCTTCGGCTTGCCACCGCAGCCGCGGGGCTACCGGCAGCACATACGGGTTGATCATCGCTTCGCGGTGCTGGCGCACGACACCGGGGTGGTCAGTGCGCAGGCCCTTGACGAAGACAGGCCCGGTACCTGTGTCCAGCACGACCGCTAGCTGAGAGTTCAGCCCGCCGGTCACCGTCCGGGCACCAAGCACCAGCCCGGTCCGTGCCTGGATCAGGTCACGGACGGGCTGGCCGAGGTCATCCCAGTCGGTGTGCTGCACGCTCATCCTTGATGCTGGCTGCGGCCAGATCGGCATCCTGAACCGGCCCCGCCCGCTCCACTGGTCAGGGGGGTGTGGGCAGGCTGACCCGTTTCACTGCGGCCGGAGGCTGGAGGCGGGCGCGGTGCCGATGACAGCACTCAGGGCGCGGAGCGCGGTGGCAGTGGCCTCGGCTGGCGTGGTGCCCGGGGGATTCCAGTAGCGAAGTTCGGCGTACCCGTCCTCGTCGATGATGATCTCGGCATCACGCTTGCCGGACGGGCTGAGGGTCGCGGTCAAATCGAGCCCGGCGCGGGCATCGGTCAAGTGCGTGATCAGGCCGTAGGCGGTCAACTCGGCGGCCATGGCGCGCATGTGTTCTCCGTCGTACTGGGCGGTTGTGGCAAGGCTGGGCTCGGTCATCGTTGTCTCACCTTCTGGGTGTCGTGGGTTGGCGGTGGCTGGCGTAAAGGCGGTCATGAGCACTCCAGCTCAAACCAGACGGTCCGGCCTGTGGCGCTGTCGCCGGTGATGCCCCAGGAGCAGGCGAGCTGGCTGACGATGTGCAATCCGTGGCCGTGCTGCCCGTTCTCGCTGGAGCTTGGTCCCCACAGGCCGCCCTGGTCTTCGACTTCAACACGCACACTGCCGCCGTCGTCGATGGCGGCACGGACGGTGAATGTGCCGCCCGGCTGGCGGCTGGCGGAATGGATGACACTATTGCTGGCGAGTTCTGACAGGCACAGGACAGCATCGTGGGCCGCCGGGTAACCCGCGAGAATGCCGGCGAGGAATCTGCGGGCGTGGCCGACCTGCTCGGCAAGTGCCGGGAATACTTCTTGATGCGTGCGCGGCGTCGTGGCCGTGGCCGCACGGGTGGTGCCTGGCAGGCTGCTCCCGGCGGGTGTCATGGATGTCCTCTCGTTGCTTCGTTTTCCGTTTAGCAGCTTGCTGTCACAGGACTACGCTGGGGAAGGGTTAAGGCCCGTACTGGCAGGCCGTGGCCTTGGCCCGCTGTGCGGGTAAGGGCCGGTGGAGGATCGGCAGGATGGGGTGAGCAGGAGTGCACCGGGACCGTGACTTCGACCGATCATGGTTAGCCCTGTTCGCTGAGGAGCTGAAGCTGGCCCGCGCCGGTGCTGGGCGCTCGCAGGAGCAGTTAGCGGATGAGATCGGCTACAGCGCATCGCTGGTGGCGAAGATCGAGACGTGCCGGGGCGTGCCGACGCTGGATTTCGCGAGGCGCTGCGACGATGCGCTGGGCACTGGCGGGACGCTCGGGCGCATACACAAGTTCCTGGGAAAGGCACCGTTTCCGTCGTGGTTCCGGCCGTTCGTCGACTACGAGGCGGCGGCGAAGTCGCTGCGGCTCTTTGAGCACGTGCTGGTGCCTGGCCTGCTGCAGACGGAAGAGTACGCGCGGGCGGTGCTGGCGACCCGGCCGAACACTACCGAGGAGGAAACGGACCAGCTGGTGAGCGCCCGCCTGGAACGCCAGGCGATCCTGGCCCCGGATGACCCGCCGCTGCTGTGGGTCGTGCTCGATGAGGGCGTGCTGCACCGCGAGGTCGGCGACGGCACAGTGATGAAGGGCCAGCCTCTGCACCTGGCAGAGATGTCACGCCGGCCTAACATCGCCCTGGAGGTTGTGCCTTATAGCACCGGCGCGCATGGTGGCCTGCTGGGTGCGTTCGTGATCGCCGAGTTTGAGGACGCACCGGCTATCGTGTACTTGGAGACGGCTGCGGGCGGGCAGATCGCGGAGGACCCCTCCATGGTCGCCCAGGTCAGGTTGAGCTTCGATACTCTCCGCTCTGAGGGCCTTCCCCGTGGCGCCTCACGAGACCTGATCATGAAAGTGGCTGAGGAGAAATGGACCTGACCGGCGCACAATGGCACAAGTCTTCACGAAGCGGCAACAACGGCGGCAACTGCGTGGAGGTAGCCCGCAACCTCGCGGGCGTCGTTGCCGTACGTGACTCTAAGGACCCGCAGGGTCCCAAGCTCGTCTGCACCCCTGCCGAGTGGGAAGCATTCACCGCTGGAGCGCGAGTCGGCGAATTTGATCTCGCCTGATCCGTGGTGAGGTGCGGCCGCCTGGCTAGAGTGCATTGTTGCGTCCATACGATGCTCGTTGTTTCCTGCTTTGCTATCTAATCGAGGACGCGTGCGTGAGGAATGTCGATCTAGTTGAGGGCGCGGTTCAGGTAGGCGACGAGTGAACCGGTATCAAGGATCAGAATCGTCTTGTTCGAGTTCGGCGCGCACGATCTCCTTGGCCGTCGAGCCAAGGTCCGATTTCGGGCCGCTGAACACGCGCAGGACCTTGATCCGGCCGCTGGCCGGTTCCACCAGCCTGTGCGCATGCCGAGACGGCTCCGCCTTCGGTCAGCCGGTCACACGGGACTGCCGGTGCTGCCAGCCAATCGCCTGGGCGTCCGGTACTGAATTAATCGCGTGGCGACCCGGCGCCATTTGCGGCTTCGCCCCTTCCATTAGCCACTCCGCCGTCAGGCGCGGACGTGCTGTCGATGCCCATGTGGTGGAGAAGCCTGCTCAGCGCGCTGTCGGTAGTGCTCACGAAGTCGAACACGTCCTTGTCGCGGTACGCCTCGCTCGTCGTATCGCAGAGCTTGCGCAGCTCGTCGGTGAGTCGCTCGCGTTCCGACGTGCGCTTCGTAATGACGTCGGCGAGTTGATCCGGGTTGCTCGCGAGTTGCGCGGCCAGCGATCCGAGCGGGTCACCGTCGAATTGTCCGAGGAAAGCTAGCCAGCGGTCCCGCATAAGCTCAAGGTTATTTAGGTTCTGATCTTTCCGCGCGTGCTCGGCTTGGGCGTCTAGCCGCTTCATTTCCACGTTCCGCAAGTGCCGAAGAAGCTCTTCGTCGGGCGCGACATGAACGGAGAAACTGCAGTCGAGATCAAGATCGTCCGGAAAACGTGCTGGTGATCCGAGCTCAGTTTTCACCGCGTGCTCGAAGTCCACGGTAGCTTCGGGCGGGAAACGCCGGGAAATGGCGCGGAGCCGACCTTCCACCGCCATGCGCTGGGCTTTGATGCGCTCGCTGACTGCTAGCTCAAGCGCGCCAGACTCGCCTGAGCGAGTCCAGAGTTCGTGGATGGTCACCCGGAAGCTGAACGCATCACCCTGGCACGGAACCTCGGCCTGGAACCACGTCTGATGAGTCCGCCTAGGAGATTCGGGCGGGATCGGGAACGCCGAACGCCAGGACCGGGTCACCAACTGGCCGACCCACGCGCACGCCCGGAGCAGCGTCTCCAGCGCAAACCTCACGAATGATTCACTGCGGGGCATGATCTCCCTCCCTGATCCTGGTTGGGGATGCGGACGTCAACTCGGAGTGGCGATAGGCCCACAGCTGCAGATAGAAGGCGAGCTGGCTGGCGGCCGTGCTGGAAGCTCGGCGCAAATCGGCCAGCAGCGTCCCCAGCGCGTCGGTCAGCGCTGGGTCACGAGCGGCACTCGTCGCCAGCTTCTCCAGGGCTGTCCAGGTCTCCTGCCTGGTATTCGGCTCCTCCAATGCCGCCGCGACGAGGGCGACGATATCCGCACGGGGAGCGGCGCGGCCGGACGAGGCGAGGAGGAGCAGCGGACGGCCGAAATCGTCGACAACATGCGCAAGCGGTGGGATGCACCGGCGGGCCAGGGCACGCAGCCGCAGGTCAACGTCCTCGGTCCAGGCGCGCAGTGCATGCACGACAGCTGCCTGGTGCGGACCGGAGATTAGCTCTGTCACACTGTGGCGCACGGCTTCACCCATGGTCTCGGCTGGCCGCCCGGTGTTCCTGAGAGCGAGCTGCCGGAGCCGGGCGAGCGTCTCGACCGAGTCGTGCTCGCTGATCCCCGTGCCCAGGGCAAGGACAGCAGTGCGCTGCCGATTCTGGTTTCCGTCCTTGCACCACTCCGCCAGCAGCTTCCACACCTGCGGCGACATGCTCACCGCGACAGCTTCAAGCGCTGTGGCGGCCGCTTCCCGCGCCCTGGCGTTTACCGAGTCGGACCACTCAACGAGCAGCCGGTGGCAGACATGGCCGAAATCCCGGACCGCCAGTCGGCCGACGACCTGGGCGGCTCTAACTCTGACTGCCTCGTCGCGCGAGCTCACGGCGAGTTCGCGTAGCCACAGCAGCAGCGGTGACCTGGCCCCGTCGTAGTGCTCCCACACCTCCTCCAGCACGGCTACGTGGAATTCCGGATCACGGAAACGAAGTTGCTGTGTTGGCGTCGGCCCCCAGCGCCCTGGCAGGCCCGACTCCTCGATCATGATGTCGGGCTCCGCCAGCAGGTGCTCGCGTCGAGGGATGAAGATCTCACGGCCTCTCAGCTTCGGAAACTCGACCGCGATGAACCTAGCGGCAAGCGCCTCGGCCGCCGCCACGGCATCTGCATAGGGCAACCCGATAAAGACGGCGACGGACACCAGCGCCGCGCGGCGGCACAGCAGCTCGACACGCTCCCTGGGCTCCTTCGGCCGATTGGTGCGGAGCAGATGCCGCGCTCGTTGGCGACGCATGCTAACAAGGACTGGACCCAGATCCCCGATGGGGCGACCGTCCCTGACGATCGCCAGAAGATTTGCCGCGAGGTCTGCAGCCGCTCCGGGTGAGGTGGCACACGTTAGCGCCGAGCCATTCTGCAGCAGCCTGTCAGCCTCGTGCGCATGATCGGCGTCGAGGCGAAGGTGCCTACGCAGGACCTCACGGCAGTCCGGCGGCTCGTGCTCCACGACGAAGTGCCCGGCGGCGTTGGCGTCCGCCGGCGCATCAGCCGGCACGGTAATGAACAAGTACGCACCCCGCTGGCGAAGCTCGGCCGACAAGGCGGCCAGGCGGGTGTAGGGGAGTTCCGCGGGCGCACGGCATTCGGCCAGGTAGCCTATGCGTTCCCCCAGCCCGGAACCATTCTGCGACCCGAGCACCAGTTCGGCGCTGATGGCGTGCACGTCGTCGCCGACCAGCTTGCTCAGCATGAACAGCGCGGTCGTACGCTTGCCCGATCCGTCGGCGCCACGCAAGATTACGACCCGCTCCTCGCGCAACACCCGCTCCGCCGCGGCGCAACTTGAGCTGGGGACGTGCACGGCCCGGACCCGCCGTAGCCGCTCGCGGCCGATTGGTCCCGTCTCCGGGATTGTCCGCCCGGTGGTGCCGTAGTAGATGTTCACGTCACGAGCAGCGGCGTGTCCGCCCAAGCTTGCAGGGCCGTCGAAACGCGTCGCACCGCTGAACCACGTCCCGCCTAGGCTCTCCAGGCCAGCCCGCCGCATCCGGCGGCGGGCGCTGATGCTTTCGGCTAGGTCTTCAGCGCCGAGGACAGCGTCATCTTCCTCCTCGGCGTCAAGGGTGGGGGCCTCATCAGCTCTAGCGGGCGTGTCCGGGTGCCTCGCCGGTTCCGGCTGCCGCAGCGAGCCTGAGGCGGGCCCCAGTTCCGGCTGCGGCGCCGAGTCCGATTCGGCGACCCGCGGAGCCTCCACAGACAGGTCAGGCATCGCGTGTGCGTTCCTGGATGTTCACGTCCCGTCCAGCCGCGTGCCCGCCGAAGCTGGCCGGACCGCTAAAGGTTGCGGATCCTCCAAAATGCACGCCCCCCGCGGCCATGGCAGGGGATTCTGGCGCACTGTCATCGGACGAACCGTCACCAGGAGGCAGCCTCCGGGCGCGCCTCCCAGGTGCTGTCGCCTGCTTTCCATCTGCAGGATCTGCAGGACGTGATCGCGTGGGCAGCCCTGGTACGCGGATCCACGCAGGCTGGCTGAATTGCTTCCGCGACACCTGCACCTCGCGATACTCATCCGGATCGATCCCGCGGTACCGCTGCAGGACCACATCACGGTGGAGCTGCCCGGACACGATCACCGCGAGGTCGTCCGGGGCTGTCTTCAGGGCATCCCTGAGTGCGTCGGCCTCGATTAGTCGCATGACCGCGACCACCGACTCGCCGCCGAACCCGGTGCCGTCCAGGTGCACCTCCCCAGCGTGCAAGGCCACGCGTAGGCGCATCCGTGCGTGCGGCAGCCGGTTCCGGTTGAACAGACGCAGGGCGGTGACGAGTTCGCGGACTAGATCGTCGATAAGCCGCGCCTTGCTGACACCGGGCCGGATCAGGATGAGGAACGCGTCGCCCTGATCCTGGCGGGCATCAGGTGAAACCCCGATCCGGTGGAATGCCTCATCGCACACGCGCCGAAGCGCTTCCCGAAGCTCCAGATGGCCCAGGTTATCCCTGCCGCTGTAGCCCTCGATGTCCACAGCGACGAAGGAACGCGGTACTGGATCCAGCGTCATCGGACCCGCCTTTGCCGACTTCTGGGATCGCGCAGCGCCAAGGCGCCGCGCCGGGTGTTCGTCAGCAGTTCAGCACGAGGATTAAGGCTGTAATAGGGAAAAATACGGCTTCACGCTATTCGTCGGCGAGTTCGCCCAGCGCGGCCCGGTCCAGGATGGTGACGTGCCGCCGCCGCGTCCTGATGATCCTTTGCCTGGCGAGATCCCGGATCGCTTTTGCTGCCGATTCCAGGGACGATCCGACCAGCCCGGCCAGATCTGCCTGGGACAGCGCAAGATCGATGTCGCGACAGTTCCCGTCGTCAGATGCGCTCACTCCGTGCCACCGCTCCAGGTCAAGGAGGACCAGGGCGAGTCGTCGGCGTACCGGGAAAGCGCCGAATTCAAGCCGCCGTCTGTTCGCGGCGCGTAGGCGGCTGGCGATCAGCTCCGCAAGAGCGATCCCAGCCCCCCTCTCACGGTCGATGAAGTCACGAAACTCGGATCCAGGGATGATCCGGGCAAGCACCGGATCTAACGCGACCACCGTCGCCGACCGGGGATGGCTGTCGAGACCGGCCATGTCCCCGACCAGATCACCAGGTCCCCGGATCCCGAGGACGACCGCGTACCCGTTCTCCGCCCTGCTCGTCACCTTCACCCGCCCGTGGGCGAGGAGCAGGACGTGGTCCGAGCGCTCACCCTCGAACAGCAGGAACTCGCCGGGCT
>Ga0265338_10001074_pt1 | contig 45350 bp, 42 predicted proteins | sample 42126metaG_FD_193579 | JGI IMG/M metagenome (GOLD analysis project Ga0265338, IMG submission 193579) | Rhizosphere microbial communities from Carex aquatilis grown in University of Washington, Seatle, WA, United States - 4-21-26 metaG | ecosystem: Host-associated > Plants > Roots > Rhizosphere... | reverse complement strand
CCAGTGCCCGACGGCCTCTCGCTTGAAACTCTCATCGAATTTACGCCGCTCTTTGTTCGGTTCAGTCATAAGGTTTGCTCTATTCTTTCCCACTTACTCTCTGTCCGTCAATTCGAGGCAACCCCAAAGTCCCATGAAAGATAAAAAAGTCACTACATCGCAAACGAGGGCGAAGTGGCGGAAATCAAGTGGTTTCAAGCTGAATCAAGGTAGTTTGTCGGTTGGCTGTGGCGGTGGCTTCGATTGCAGTGAGTTTGGCATTGATTTTCGGTCAAACTGGTGGCAAAACCTCACGAAATCAGAATAACGGTGGCTAAAGAAGAACCAATAGAACTGATGGGGGCGGTGACACAAGTGTTGCCGGGGACGATGTTTCGCGTGGCGCTCCCCAATGGGCACGAGGTGCTGGCCCATATCTCGGGTAAGATGCGCAAAAACTTCATCCGTATCAGTGTGGGCGACCGGGTGAATGTGGAGATGTCGCCCTACGACCTCGGCAAAGCGCGCATCACCTTCCGGCATAGTTGAAAAGCCTGTTGACTTCACCTGCCAGTCTGCTAGTTTTTGCGGCCCTTTGATTGGATAAGAATGAAAACGCATTTGCCTAAAGTAAACGTAGATGAACGCAAGTGGCACGTGATCGATGCCGATGGCGCGATCCTTGGCCGTCTCGCTGTTCAAGTTGCCGACATCTTGCGCGGTAAAAACAAACCCGTCTATACCCCGCACCTGGATGCCGGCGATTTCGTCGTTGTGATCAACGCCGAGAAAGTCCGCGTCACAGGCAAGAAAGAAACCGACAAGGAGTTCATGAGTTACTCCGGTTGGAAGGGCGGCGAAAAGTATCGCACGGTTGCGCAGGTCCGCGCCAAGCAGCCCGAGAAGCTGATCCATCACGCGGTCAAAGGCATGGTTCCCAAGAACCGCCTCGGCCGGCAGTTGCTGACCAAGCTCAAAGTTTTCAAGGGCCCGGAACATCCACACAGCGCGCAGAAACCGGCGGCGCTCAAAGCCTCCAATTAATCGCTTTAAGTTTTTATGGCTCAATCCAAGTTAAATGAATTTCTCGGCACTGGCCGTCGCAAGACCTCCATCGCGCGTGTGCGCCTCGCTTCGGGCACCGGCAAGATCGTGGTGAACGGGCGTGCGTTCGAAAACTATTTCCCCGTCGACACGTTGCGCGCCACCGCGCAATCGCCGCTGACCCTCACGGGCACGGCGGATAAGTTCGATGCGCGGATCAATGTCACCGGCGGCGGTCCGGCTGGCCAGGCGGGTGCCGTGCGTCATGGGATTTCACGCGCGTTGCTGCTGGCGGATGCCAGCCTGCGTGGAGCGTTGAAAGCCGAGGGCTACCTGACGCGCGATTCACGCATGAAAGAGCGCAAGAAATACGGCCAGCCGGGTGCGCGCAAACGGTTCCAGTTCAGCAAACGTTGAACTACCGGAGATTTCCAAACCCGCTGGCGAAAGCCCGCGGGTTTTTTTATTATATATTTTTCTCTGCGAGACGAGGTCTCTGCGTTAAATAGAAAGGCAACATGAACGTCAAGAAAGTCGCGATAGTCGGTGCGTCCGGATATTCCGGCGAAGAATTGGTGAAGCTGCTGCTCAACCATCCCCACGTGGAGCTGGTGGCGGTCACCTCGCGCCAGAATGCCGGCCAGACGCTGGCCCAGGTATTTCCCAAGTTTGCGAGCCATCCCAAATCCAAGTCGCTACGCTTTGTAGACCCGAATGCAGAACTGCTCGCGCGGCAGGCGGACGTGGTCTTTCTCGCGCTGCCCCATGGTGTCGCCGCCGAATACGCGGTGCCACTGATGAACGCTGGTTGCGTGGTCATCGACTTGAGCGCGGATTTCCGGCTCAAAAGCGCAGAGGTCTATAAAGATTTTTATGCGCACGACCATCCCGCGCCCGACTTGTTGAAAAAGTCTGTGTACGGATTGCCGGAGGTGTATCGGGAGCAGATCAAGAAATCGCTGCTCATCGCCTCGCCGGGTTGTTATCCCACGAGCATTTTGCTGCCGCTACTGCCGTTGCTCAAAGCCGGGCTCATCAAGTCCAACGGCATCATCGCGGATTCGCTCAGTGGCGTCAGCGGGGCAGGGCGGAAGGCGGAAATTGATTATCTGTTCGTCGAATGCAACGAAAGCATGCGGCCCTACGGTGTGCCCAAGCACCGGCACCTCTCGGAAATAGAGCAGGAGTTGTCGAACGCCGCGGGTTCGCCTGTGGTCATGCAATTCACGCCGCACCTCATCCCGGTGAATCGCGGCATCCTGACCACGCTTTATCTCGCGCCGGAGAAACATTTTTCCAACGCAGCAGAATTGATGACGCTCACTGGCCAGATCACCGAGTGTTACCAGAAAGCCTACGCGAACGAACCCTTCGTGCGGATGCTGGAGGGCAAGGCGTTGCCGGACACTAAAAATGTGGTGGGCACGAACGTCATTGAGATCGCCTGGCGGTTGGATTCACGTACGGGCCGGCTCATCGTCATGAGCGCCCTCGATAACATCGTCAAAGGCGCCAGCGGCCAGGCCGTGCAAAGCATGAATGTCCTCTGCGGATTCCCGGAGACTGCGGGGTTGCTCTAAGCCATGCGAAACGCGGTTCCCTCCTCAGCAAAATGGAACGCAGCGGCATACGCCGCTAATTCTGTCGTCCAATTCACCTGGGCACGCGAACTCATCGCGCGACTCGGATTGCGCGGCGACGAGCATCTTCTGGATGTCGGTTGTGGCGATGGCAAGATCACGGCGGAGATAGCGCAGGCTTTGTCCCATGGCGCTGCCACCGGCGTGGATGCCTCGCCCCAGATGATCGAATTTGCCCGGGAAACATTTCCGCCGCACAAATGTTCTAATCTCGATTTTCACGTGATGGACGCGCGCGAGATCAAGTTTGCGAAGAAGTTTGATATCCTGTTCTCCAACGCCGCCTTGCATTGGGTGAATGATCACCAGGCATTTTTGCACGGCGCGACCAGCGTTCTAAAACCCGGCGGCCGGCTGGCCGTTTCCTGTGGCGGCAAAGGCAACGCCTTCGACGTCTTCCTCGCTTTCCGGCCAGAGATACGGCTCGACCGTTGGCGTAAATATTTTCTCAAGATGCCCACGCCGTATTTTTTCTATTCGCCGGAGGATTATGAGCAATGGCTGCCGCAGGCCGGTTTCAAGATCACCAACGTGCAGCTTGCGCCTAAGGATTCTGTTTATGATGGCTGGGAAGGCTTTGCCACGTGGTTGCGCACGACCTGGATCCCGTACGTCCAGCGCATGCCCGAGGAGGAGCGCGAAGATTTCATCACTGCTGTCACCGACCGGTACGTCGCCGCGCATCCGCTCGATGCCGACGGCAAAGTTCATGTCCGCATGGTGCGCCTCGAGATTGAAGCCGTCAAAATCTGATTGCCGATGAAGATATCCTGTTACTACGTTGACGCGTTTGCTGGTGAAGTGTTCCATGGCAATCCCGCTGCCATCTGTCCGCTCGAGAAGTGGCTGCCCGACCGCATCATGCAAAGCATCGCGGCGGAAAATAATCTCTCCGAAACCGCTTTCTTCGTCCCGCACGGCGAAGATTTCGACCTGCGCTGGTTCACGCCCACCACGGAGATAGACTTGTGCGGCCATGCCACACTGGCCAGCGCGTTCATCCTATTCACCGAGCTCGGTTTTGACCGGTTCCTCATCAATTTTCACACGCGCAGTGGCGTCCTCTCCGTGACCCGTCAGGCCGAATTCTATATGCTTGATTTTCCCGCGCGCCCACCCGTCGCGTGCGTACCGCCGCAAAGCCTTGCCGACGGTCTCGGCGCAAAACCTGTCGAGGTCTGGAAATCCCGCGATTACCTGGCCGTTTTTGCAAGTGAGCGGGAAGTGCGCTCGCTGTCGCCAGATTTCGCTGCGCTCAAAAAACTGGATTGCCTCGGCATCATCGCCACCGCGCCCGGCCAGCATTGTGATTTTGTTTCGCGTTTCTTTGCGCCCTCGGCCGGCGTCAATGAAGACCCGGTCACCGGTTCCGCGCATTGCACGCTTATCCCGTATTGGGCAAAGCGCTTGAAGAAGAACAACCTCAATGCCCGGCAGGTTTCCGCGCGTGGCGGCGAGTTGTCCTGTGAAATGCGCGGCGAGCGCGTGAAGATTGGCGGTCGCGCCCGCATCTATATGCGCGGTGAAATTTCACTCTAAAATAAAACAATTCCATTGCAGTGTCGCGGCAGCTTGTTAAATCTCTCCGCGTTTCGATATGAAGCAATCGTTTAAATCAGTTCCCGGTTCCGTCGTCGCACCGAAAGGCTTTTCGACGAGCGGCGTGTTTTGTGACATCAAACGGCTTGGCACCGGCAAAGGTTCCAACAAAGGCCAGAAGCGCGACCTCACGCTGATCGTCTCCGCGCAGCCCGCTACGGTCGCCGGTATGTTCACGACCAACCAGGTTTGCGCCGCGCCCGTCAAAGTTTGCGTGGAACGGATGAAACGCGGCCAAGCCCAGGTGGTCGTCGTGAATTCCGGCAATGCCAATGCCTGCACCGGTCGCCAGGGGCTCACAGACGCCCATGACATGGTCAGCTTCACCGAAGCCACGCTTGCATTGCCCAAAGGCTCCGCGCTCGTTGGCTCGACCGGCCGTATCGGCGTCGCGATGCCCATGGACAACATCCGCGCCGGCATCATCGAGGCCGCGACGTTGCTCGGGGCAACCGTCGAGCATGCGGCGCATTCCGCTGAAGCCATCATGACCAGTGACACGCGCCCCAAGCAGGTCGCCATTGAATTCAAGCTCGGTGGGAAAAGCGTGCGCATCGGCGGTATGTGCAAAGGCGCTGGGATGATCCAGCCCGGTATGAGCGCCACCGGCGCGCGTCCGGCCCCGTTGCCGTACGGCGGGCTCCATGCCACGATGCTTTGTTTCATCACGACCGACGCCGCTATCGAGCGCAAGGTGTTGCAGGCCTGTTTACAGGAAGCCGTTGTGCACAGCTTCAATCGCATCACAGTTGACGGCGATATGAGCACCAACGACACTGTGCTCGTACTCGCGAATGGGTTGGCGGGAAACAAGAAAATCACTGCTCGCGATTCCTCGCTCGCCACTTTTCAGGCGGCGCTCAGCCACGTCTGTCTTGAACTCGCCAAGATGATCGTGCGCGATGGTGAGGGTGTTCATCGCGTTGTGACTATCCGTGTGAACGGCGCAAAGAATATTGAGGATGCCGACGCCGTTTCACGCGCCGTGGCGAACAGCGCGCTCGTGAAGACCAGTTGGCACGGCGGCGACCCGAACTGGGGCCGCATCATCGACGCCATCGGGTATTCCCGCGCGACCGTGGTGGAGGAGAAGATCGATATCGGTTACAGCGCGCCCGGCAGCAGAGAGATTTTATGGAGCTTGAAGCGCGGCCAGCCGACGAAGGCCACCTTCAAGGAATTGTGTGCCGCCGCCGCGCCGAAAGAATTTGATTTGCACATCAACCTCAACCTCGGCAAATCCGGTGCTGTCATGTACGCGGCAGATCTCACCGAGCATTACGTGGATTTCAACAAGGGCGATGTGACCGACCCGACGTCGCTGGGAGGCTAAAATATGCAAGACCTCATCGCCAAAGCTGAAACCCTGCTCGAAGCGTTGCCGTACATCCAACGGTTCCGCAGCCAGACCTTCGTCGTCAAATACGGCGGCTCGTTCATGGATTCGCCGGACCCGGTCGTGCGCAATGGAGTTGCGCGTGACATCGTGTTCCTGGAGGCGGTTGGGATAAATCCAGTAGTCGTCCATGGCGGCGGCAAGGCCATCACTCGCGCGATGGAAGCCGCCGGTCTGCAGGCAAATTTTATCCAGGGTCAGCGCGTGACCGATGCCGCCACGGTAGACGTCGTTGAACGTGTATTGTCCCGGGAGATAAACCCAGAAATCGTTAAGACCATCGGCGAACTGGGCGGAAAGGCGCGCGGCTTTTCCGGCGCAGACATTTTCAAATGCCAGAAGCTGCTGCTCGCCGATAAAGAAAAGCCCGGCCAAAAAATCGACATTGGTTTCGTGGGCGAAGTCATCGCTTTGAATGTGGACCAGTTGCGCGAGTGCATCCGCCGCAGCATCACGCCGGTCATCAGTCCAACCGCGCTGGACACCAACGGCAACTTGTATAATTGCAATGCCGATGTCGCTGCCGCGCACGCCGCCATCGCGCTTAAAGCCAAGCGACTGGTGTTCATGAGTGACGTGCCCGGCCTGATGCGTGACCCGCAAGATCCCTCCACCGTCATCTCGCATCTAAAGATCTCCGAGATAGATGACTTGAAGAAGGCTGGCATCATCGACAAAGGGATGATCCCCAAGGTGGACAGCGCCGTGGCTGCGCTGAAAGCCGGTGTGGACAAAGTTTCCTTCGTGGATGGCCGCGTGCCTCACTCGGTGTTGATGGAAATCTTTACCGACAAAGGTGTGGGAACAGAAATCGTTTTGTGAAAATGTCGTTATGGGGTGGAATTTGGCGCAGGCAACTCGCTGAAAAAACTGGTTGCATCCATGCGCAATAAATTCTGCGGCAGCCCAGCGATCCAATCCGCCAGGCCTGCACGGTCTTGACCACCCCAGACATTCACCAGATTTGCCAGTGCCGATTGGCGCGCTCCGGTTTCAGGTAAATTCGCGACCCATTCGCCTGCCGCCATCGGATTTTGCTCCGCCCAAACACCTGCGATTTCCGCCGCCGATTTTTGGAACAATTCATCGGATTGCACCGATCGGAGCAATTCCGTTGCGCCCCGGGCCGGATCGTTTGCGGCCAGACCAACGGCAGCAGTGGCAAGCAACCGTTCACGCAATGCCGCATCGCTGATCTGTCCGGCCCATTGTGTGGCGGAATCAAAATCAGATTTTGCCCATTGGGCGGTCGCCTGTTCCAGGATTCCGACCTGCTGCGGATCAGAATCCATCTCCCGCGCCAAGTCGATCGCCGCAACCGGGTCGTTTTCCACGAGCTGTTCTCCTGCCACCGCAAAAGCTTTTTGTTTCCACTCACCGGCTGGCAGCGATGCCAGATACTGCTGCAATTCAACCGGGTCTTTCGCGCTCCAGTCATGGATCAAATCATTGACCCGCGCCTCGGAAATGCCGGACTGTGAACTCAACCAAGCGGCGGCTGCACGCGGGTCGTCTGCCAGCCAGCTTTGGAACGTCGGCAGGCCGAGCGCAAAATTTATCAGGTCCGGCGGCAATTGTCCCAAAATGGTCAGGCCATTCGTCCCGCTCAACAACGCGTCCAATTCCGCGATCTGCTGTTCTCGTGTTGCCGGGTCTTCGTCTTCTAAAAAATTTCTCAATCGGGTTGCGATGGCGCCGACCGTCGTGGTGGGTACAGGAGAGACCTCAGGCTCGACTGGAGAAGAATCGGGATATGGCTGTGTCGAGGCCATGGCCGTTGCCGGTGCGCGATTTTCGCCTGAAAGGGTGGGTGGTGGTGACTGCGGGCGGCTTTCCGGCGATCGCGGCTTCAAAATGACCATCGCCAAAACCATTGTGGCGATCGCCGCTGCGACAATTTTTTTCTGAAGTTGCATTTGGAGAGGGATGGAGCGCGTGAGGCGCTCCATCCCGATTTTGATTGGCCTTATGTGCTTATGGCAGGCCGATCTGTCCCTGCGTGCCATAGGATTTCACATAACCTGTGAGGCGGATATCCACCGCGTCATTGGGCTGGCAGCCCAGAAAATGACCGGTAGCGAGATCCATCGCATGCGAGGCGGTATCAACCGTCACGGCATACGTCGGATGATGGTAAACCGTAGAACGGATCGTCACGCCCTGTGCGGTGAATTGCGAATTCGGTATCGCCGTTGAAGTCCACGTGCCGTTCTTGTCCAGGTCGTAAAAATTACCTGAGACATACCAGACGTCGTTGCTGTTGCACTGATTAACCCAGTTGGCCGTGGAGGAAGGGCCAGCCATCACAAAGTTGTTGATGATATCACTGTTCCAGGGAGCCGAGGAATGGCCGCCCACTAGACCGCCACCACCGCCCCAGTTATAGATCACGTTGTTGATGTATTGCGAATTGGCTTTCAGCTTCGGGTTCCGGCTCTCGTTGTCCACATAAAGGTTGTGGTGGAGCGAGATTCGGTCTTCGCCGTCCATCAGTTCGCCGAAGTTCTGCGGGTCGATGCCTTCACCGATGATGCTCCATTGCACCGTGATGTCATGCGAGCTGCCCGTGAATTCCTGGCAATCCCAGCGGCCCTGTTCGATAGAGCAATGGTCTATCATGATGTTGTATGTGTCCGTGCCCATCAACGAACCTTTGCCGGACGGCCCGCTGTCGGTTTCGCGGAAGCGCAGGTTCCGGATAACGACATCATGATGGTTGCTCGTGGAAACCGGCTGGCCAACGATCGTGATACCCGGTGACGGCGCGGTCGTGCCATCGAGGGTCGTGTTGTTCAGGAGCGCCAGTTCCGATTTCAACGTGATCGTGCCGGTCACAGAGAATTTGACGTAACGTCCGCTGACGCTTACCGCGTCACGGAGTGAACCCGTGCCGGAGTCGTTCAGGTTGTTGACCGTATAGACCGTGGTCCCTCCGACTGCTACTGCGCCGTAACCTTGCGCGCCGGAGAAGGCCTGTGCGTGGGCCAGCGAAGTCGCGAGGCCGAATAAGGCCACGCCCGCCAATGTTTTGATGATGGATGTTTGTTTCATTTGTGTTGTGTGTTGTGTGTTTGGGACATGCGCAAAAAGTCTTTGCGCAAAATGGCAATAATGTTGCTTGAGCAATCATTCGTCTCGGGGGTATCCCCAGACTTAACCACAACACAGCGGCAGCGTCAAAGTGTCTTTCGTGAAAAAACGGCTAAGCGCTTTGATAATTGTATCATGCAAATAATAGACATTCCGAATGGAACCTCCATCCGGAATGAGATATCAGGCATGATTCGCAGCGGGATCAGAGGCCAAGCCCGGTCTTGATGGAGATGGGTATTTCGACCGTCTTCAGGTCCTGCCAGCAGGTGGCGACGATCTTCGCGTGGTCGATGCTTTTCTTGAAGGTATATTCGACAAAATATTCGCCCATGCCGCCGCCCCACGAACTTTTGTGCGCGTCGATCTTGTTTCCCTGCGCGTCAAAAAATTCCAGGGTCGAGATGCTGTCCGTGTCCGTTGCGCTTGTGAGATTGACGGTGAACTGGTCTTTATCTCCCCACATCGACTTGCCCGCACCGGCGGCGGAAATGGTCAGTTTCAGGTCCCCGCAGTTAAAACTGGTTTTGGCCTGGATGGCGACGTTATCTATCGTGAACTGCTTCGTTGAGCCTGCCACTTTGGCGGAGAGTTTCCCGGAAATGTTCAGCGTCGTCGCGCCTTTGGCCGGCAGCGCCGCCGCCTGCACTTCAAAAGTCGCATTGGTCACTTTGGCATCGACCATTCCCAACCCGGGCTTGTTGAATGGGTCTTCTGATTTTGTCGCCAGCAGGTCGGTGCCCTTGTCATCCTTGAATGAATCCACAATGGACTCATTTTGATCTACGCTGACGATCTGTAAATTTACCGGCGTCACCTTGACCGCCACCGACACACCGGCCGGGGAAAAGAAAGCGCCGCGTTCATTTTTGTCGCCACCGGTTACCGGCGCAATGACGCGGAGTCCGGCGACTTCAACTTTCCATTGGGCATCCGTGTCTGCCGCAAAGGATGAACTGTTCAGTGTCAGGATGGCTAGGGGAAGGATCAAAAGTTTGCTTTTCATTGAATCAGCATTAACGCGCTTTGCCAGCATGAGTCCAGCCGGAAAACGTCACGCGAATCTTGTTGGACTCGCAAATCGCAATGTGCATATCGTGTTCCCGTGAAAGATTTCGATTCGACTCCGCCGCCCATCGTGCACAACCAGTTCGCGAATATCCGCGAATTGTTCAGCCGTAACGTCGTGCCGAGCTATGGCCGCTTTGAGCTTGTGCTCAGCCACGGCGCGGGCAGTTACGTTTATGACGTCGGCGGCAAACGCTATCTCGATCTCGGCAGCGGCATCGCAGTCTGCTGCCTTGGCCATGCGCATCCCGCCATCACGGAAGCGCTTGTGGAGCAATCGAAAAAGCTTATCCACGTCTCCAACTTGTATTTTACTGAACCGCAGGGGCGGCTTGCCGCTGAGATCGTCAAGCGTATCGGTTCGGGGAAGGTGTTCTTCAGCAACAGCGGTGCGGAAGCCAATGAAGGCCTGTTCAAGCTCGCGCGCAAATTCGGCCATGATGAAGGCCGGTTCGAGATTTTGACCGCCACTAATTCATTTCACGGGCGAACGATGGCGGGCATTGCCGCTACGGGCCAGGACAAGGTGAAGAAAGGTTTTGAACCGATGATGCCTGGTTTCCGGCACATCCCGTACAACGACCTCGCTGCCGCGCGCGCGGCGATCTCGCCGGCGACCATCGCCATCATGATCGAAGGCGTGCAAGGGGAGGGTGGCGTGACGCCTGCCACGCCGGAATATCTCCTCGGCCTGCGCACATTGTGCGATGAGAAAAAACTACTGCTGTTCATGGATGGTGTGCAGTGCGGCTATTTCCGGACCGGAAAGTTCCAGAGTTTCCAGCGCATCCTCGAAAGTGTACCTGGCGGAGAACATTTCCTGCCGGATGGCGTTTCCATGGCTAAATCGCTTGGCGGCGGCTTCCCCATCGGCGCATTTTGGGTGCGCGCACCGTATGCCGACGTGCTCGGGCCCGGCACACACGCGTCTACGTTCGGCGGTACGCCGTTGGCCTGCGCTGTGGCGTTGAAGATTCTCGAGGTCGTTGAACACGAACATCTCGACCAGCAAGCCCGCAAGCTCGGCGGCTGGATGAAGGACGAATTGCAGCGGCTGGCCGACAAATATCCATCGGTCATCAAAAATGTCCGAGGTCTCGGCTTCATGTTGGGATTTGAATTGGTCGACAAAGAAAAGATTCCCGCATTCGCATCGAGCGATAAGACGGCGAGCGTCCAATTCGTCAACCGGCTACACGATGCCGGGGTGCTCACGATCCCGGCTGGCACGCAGGTTATCCGCCTGTTACCGCCGTTGAATCTTAAACCGCAGGAAGCGGCCGAAGGCATTCATAAGATTGAAGAGATCGTGAAACAGATTGCGTCGTGACCCCGGCCGCCCACAAATACCTTGCGAAGCGCGATCCGGTGATGCGCAAGCTCATCCGCAAGCACGGGCCGTGCGTAATCGTGCCGGAAACACGCCGCCAGCCGTTCCAATCACTCGTGCAGGCCGTGGCGCATCAGCAACTGAACGGCACTGCCGCGAACACCATTCTCACGCGGTTCAAAAAACTGTTCCCCGGCAGAAAATTTCCGCGTCCGGAGGATTTGGCCGGCGTGACGGACGCGCAGATCCGCGCCTGTGGATTTTCTTTTGCGAAGATCAAAGCCATCCGCGATATTGCCGAGAAGACGCTCAGCGGTGTCATCCCCAATTCACGCCAGATAGCAAAATTGACCGATGAGGAAATCATCGCCCGCCTTACGGAGGTGCGCGGCGTGGGCCAATGGACGGTTGAGATGCTGTTGATTTTTCAGTTAGGTCGTCATGATGTATTGCCGGCGAATGACTTTGGCGTGCGTAGCGGGTTCCGAAACGCCTACGGCCACGACGATTTGCCGGCCGTGAAGGATCTGCTCGCGCACGGCGAAAAATGGCGGCCTTACCGCACCACGGCGGCGTGGTATCTGTGGCGGGCGGCTGATGCGCCGCGCAAAAAGAAGTGACGCCGCGAAGTGCTTGGTTTATAAACTCCTCTTTGGGCGAAATCCCAAACACCCGTAAATGAAACATCTTTTGTCGTTGGAGCATCTGCCACTGGCGGATGCTGAAACAATTCTCCGGGACACGACCGCCTTCAAAAAGGATCGCGGCCATCATAAGGCGCAGCCATTGAAGGGCCAGACGTGGGCGCTGATGTTCTCCAAGTCCTCCACGCGCACCCGGGTTTCGTTCGAGGTGGGCATCCGCGAACTGGGGGGCTCGGTGATGTTTCTCAGTGCGAATGACATCCAGCTCGGACGTGGCGAACCCATCAAGGACACCGCGCGGGTGATGGGCCGCATGATCCACGGGGCGGTCATCCGCACTTTTGCGCAAAAGGACGTGGAGGATTTTGCGGCTTACTCGAACATCCCCACCATCAACGCACTCACGGATGACGAGCATCCCTGCCAGATTCTGGCGGATATCTTCACGTTCCAGGAAAAACGCGGCCCCATCCGCGGCAAGACCGTCGCTTTCATCGGCGATGGCGCGTGCAACGTGGCGAACTCATGGATCTGGGCGACGGCGAAATTCGGATTCAAATTGCGCATCGCTTCGCCAAAAGAATTTCAACCCACCAAGGAACTTTTGAAACGGGCCGGTGGGGATATTTCGGTCTCGGCAGATACCAAAGCCACGGCGAAGGGCGCCGACCTGCTTTACACCGACGTGTGGATCTCCATGGGCAAAGAAGCCGAGGCAAAGGAACGCATCAAGATTCTGACCGGCTACCAGATCAACGCGGCGCTCGTGAAGCTGGCGAAACCAAAAGCGCTGGTGATGCATTGCCTGCCGGCGTATCGCGGCAAGGAGATTGATGATGCTACGCTGGAAGCGCATGCGGGCACGATTTTCGAGGAAGCAGAAAACCGCCTGCACGTGCAGAAAGCCATCATGAACTGGGCGGTTGCCTAGGTGTCGAACAGCCGCAGGTATTTCACGGCCACTTTCAGATCCTTGGGCCACGGGGCGGTGATGGTGATGGTTTTGCCGGTGATGGGATGCGGTAACTGAACCTCTTCGGCGTGCAGCATGGCCTGGGCGATGAGCGGACGTTCTTCGTGCCCGCGTTTCAGGTAAAAGCCAGGCTTCAATTTCGAGAGCAACAGCGGTTTACCGCCATAGAGCACATCGCCGACGATGGGCAGGCCGCTGTTCTGCAGATGCACGCGGATCTGGTGCGGGCGCGCGGTGAGCGGCTCGCAGCGCATGAGCGTCCAGCGCTGGAATTTTTCCAGCGCGGAAAATTTCGTCTGGGCTTTTTTTCCTTCTTTTGGATTCACATGCACAAAACCCGGCCGCGTCGGATGCGAGGCCAGCTTGGCGTTGACTTGGAACTGTTCTTCAGCCGGATTACCCTGCACGAGGGTGACGTATTTGAGCAATGGCCTTTCCGAGCCGAACAGGTCGGAGAGGGCCACGAAGAAGTCTTTGGATTTTGCCAGCAACAGCACCCCGCTCGCTTCGGCATCCATCCGATGCGCATCGTTCAGGTAGGTCAACGCGCGTTCACGCGCCCACGCTTTGTTTTCGGCGATGCCCGCGTGAAGCAAGGCCATCAGGTTGGGCCTGGTTGCGTCGTCGGATTCCGGCGAGACCGGCAGGCCAGCGGGTTTATCGAGGGCAAGCAGGTGCTCATCCTCGAACAGGACGGGAATCTCCCAAAATTCGCGCGTGACCGGCGAAGATAGTTTGATGACGCTATTCATGCTGAAGCGTCGGACGGCCGGGGGGCCTACTGTGGCGCGGCCGGTTCCTGCTTTTTCTGGAGTGAGGGAACATCGCGCAACGCAGTCCCGGCCTCACGGCTGAACCACAGATTGAAAGCCTCCGATTCGCGCGATTGGCGCAGGCGGGTGAGGAAATACGGCATCTCGGCGTTCATTTTTGCGGTGTCAACGGGCAGGCGTGAAACCACATACAAGACCACGCCGCCTTCATCTGTGGGGGCAATATTGGCGTGGCCCGGGAGGACCGTGAAGGCCGATTCCTTGAGCGTCTCAAATTTTATATGGGCTTCGATCGCAGGCGAATTGGACTCCGTCCGCAATGAGAAAGGCGGCAGCAATTGAGGCTGAAGGTGGGCTTCGTCACAGGCCGCCTGGAACGATTTACCGGTGGCAAGGGCATTTGTGACCATGCCGAAGAACTTAACGGTGGCCTGGCGGGCGAAGGAGATGGATTCAAAACGCGTGAGGTCGGCCGTCACTTTGGAATAGATGGATGGCAACGACGGCAATTCGCTCGGCAACTTTTTATCGAGCGCCATCACGTACACGGCTTTCTCGCCGGGGATGGCCGAGGTGAAGGGCTGGTCCGGGGTCAAACGGAACGCGGCTTCGGCAAATTGAATCGGGATGGAAAAGTCCGTAGGCCCATTGCGGCTGTCAAAGGGCTCGGAGGTTTTGACGGTGTAACCTTTTTGCGCGGCGAGCGTGACCATGAAATCCGCCTGATTGGTATCGGATTCCTGCAACAGAGTAGAGAAATCATTGGCTTCCCGCCGGGCGAGGATAGCGGCCTCTTGTTCCTGGTAACGGGCGTCAAACAGTTTGCGTGCTTCGGTCTGATTGGCGGCCCCGCCGAAATAATTTGTCCCGCGTTGGAGAGCGTCCAGTTGGAACTGCTGATCAATATTAGTCATCTTGGAGATTTCTTTGGCAGCGGCGGCCCAATAATTCGTCAGAGGAAATTCCACATACTTCACCTGCACGCGATCCGGCAGACGGTAATATGCGGCCTGGTTGGAATAGAACTGGGAAACGGATTCGGGCGTGATGGACACCTGCGAGAGGAAATTGGATTCGGAAAAGAACACGGCCTGCACGGAGGCCTCGGTGTTATCGCGCGTATACAACATCTGGGCTTCCTGCGGGGTCACCAATTCGCCGGCGCTGCCCATCAACATGTAAATCTGGCGGATCTCCAGGTCGTGGCGGATGGCCCGTTCGAAATCGTCTATGGTCAGGTTGTGAGGTTGAAGCACTGCCTTTTCGAATTCTGCCAGGCTGGCCCCCTGGCCCCGGTTCACTGATTGCAGCACAGCGCGGGCTTCATTGGCGGTTTCGTCAACGCCGACGTTGATGTGAAGATCTTTGGCCTTTTGGATCAGGAACAGGCGGAAATAGGTTTCCTTGTCAGTATCAAATCCGGTTTGCCGCCCGGCCCGGTCCGGCCAGTCGCCGTTGGAGAAGTAAAAGCGCAGCTCGGTTTCCTTTTCGGCATTGGAGTATTCGCTCTGGGTGATGGGGGTATCACTAATATGGCCCCGGGGGATGTCAGCCCCGCCACCCCCGCCATTACGGGCGCCGGGACGAAAGTAAGTAACGAAGCTGGCAATCGTGGCTGTGATAACTATCGCCCAAAGCCACGCCGAATGTTTCCGAATAGTGCCGATCATAGCTAAAAATGGAGTGCAGAACCTAACGGCCTGCGCAGGGCCGGTCAATGTAAAACGGAGCCTGATTATCAGGGCAGGCTCATTTGTGCTTTGTAGAAATGATCTGATTTGGCAGGCAAGTGAAGGCCCTTGAGAGTTCAGCGCCACCTCACCCCGTCCCTCTCCCCCAAACATTCGTATGGCGGAGAGGGGGGCGCCACGCGAGTCGCACGCGGTTTACAAACGGGGTTGCCGCCACGGGCCCGATATTACGAAGGTTTCTATAGGGCAGGCTCATTTGCTGCGTTGCCAAATCCAATTTTTGCGCGATGCTCAGGCCATGGCTGCTTACCGAGGATTGCTGCCGGGCATCGGCTTGGTGCTGGCGTTGGCGACAAGGCTTTCCGCCGCGCCCACGAATAATTTCGTGCGTGCGGCTGGAACGCGTCAAACCGATGATCCGGCGAGAGTATTGCACGTTCCCAAGGGATTTCGCGCTGAACTTGCCGTGACCACCCCTGCCATCGGGAATCCTTCCGCAATCACTTTTGATGAAAATGGCCGGTTATTTGCCCTGGGATCCTCCGGCGAAGTCCTTTTGTTGTCGGATACCAATAAAAATAGCCGGTATGAAACCGTTTCGATTTTCGCAGACAACATTCCGTCCGCCACGGCCCTGATCTGCGCCAATGGGGGATTATTTGTCGCCGTCGGCAACCGGATTCTCTTTTTGCAGGATACGAACGGCGATGGCGTGGCGGACATCAATCGGACGGTGCTGACCGCTCCATCCGCCGGCAGTGCGAGGGGCATCCATGATTTTGTCTGGCGTCCCGACGGCCAAATCATTGCAGTTGGGGCCGGTTTTTCTTTTGATCCCCGTACCATGCAGGTCTCGCCTGAACTGAGCATCGGCGAACAGAGTCTCTGCCTGGATGGCCGGGGTCGTACCATCTTGTGTGCGCAGAGCCAGCCTTTCCAGACGGTCATGTATGACTCGCGTTACACGGCGAGGAACAATTTGTTGCAGGTGCCCAACCCGGTGCAGAACCTCCTGGGGCTGGATGATGCGGTCCGGGTCACAGGTTCCTGCCTGGTCTATCGCGGGCTGATGCCGACGAACTATATCCGGAATCTGCTGATCGCCGACCCAGACAGAAATTCCGTCCATTCATTGGGGTTGCAGGAGGAGGGCGTCGAAATATCGGCGCAGAAACCCGGGGCAGATTTTATCACATCGGATGATCCTGATTTTGCGCCGAAACAAATTGTCTCCGGGCCGGGTGGAATTTACATCCTGGATGGGCAGGCGGGGCGCTTCGTGCAGGCGCGTATCTGGCGGCTTGCGCCTGAAGGCGTTACCTGGGTTTTGCCAAATCCCGGCAAAGCCGCGACCTACGATCTGGTAGCCAGCCTGGCTGCTGCCGACAGTTGGCGGCGTGATACCGCTGCGCGATTGCTTTGCGAACGGCGGGACCGCGCCGCGTTGCCGTTGTTGGCCTCCGTGTTGCGATACGCACAAATCCCCGAAGCGCGCCTGGCCGCGTTGCAGATACTCAACAACCTGGGCGGATTGACGGAGGATTATATCATCACCGCATTGCAAGACCGGGATGAGCGGGTGCGGGCGCTGGCCGTGTTGATCTCGGAAAAATTCATAAAAAACGGTGAAATTTCCCCCCAAATCTTCCATTGGCTGGCGGTAGCGGCCCAGGACCCGTCCGAATGGGTGCGCTATCAATTGGCTTTTACGCTGGGCGAAATCTCTACCATCGAAAAGCCATCGTTGTTCGCCGGCATCCTCAATCACGACCCGGCGGATACCTGGATACAAACCGCCATCCTCAGCTCGTTAAGCGATGGTGGCGGCCGATTCTTCGTGCTGCTGGCAGCTGACCCGGCTTATCGCGGATCAGATTCCGGCGCGGATTTCCTGCAAAAGCTTTTGGACTTTGTAGGCGTTCAGGATCAACCGGATGAGGTATCCACTGTCCTGCAATTTATCGAGAACGGCCGGTTTCAGCCCATCCTGGCGTACACCTGGTTGCGTGAGTTGTCCGATGGCTTGCGACGCGGTGGCAGCTCGCTGGGTGAGGCAGACCCGGACGACCGGCTGGCGGAGTTTTATCACAGCGCATTTGTCAACGCCTGCAATGACAGCGCCGAGCCTGCACTACGCATCGCAGGCCTGCGGCTATTCGAGGTGGCCCATTACGATAATTTGGATGCGGCGGATTATTTCCTGGCGTTGATCATCCCGGCCGAGCCGCCGGAGGTCGAGGTTGGCTGCATCCATGCCGTGGCCCGTTACAACGTGGAGAAACTGGCGAGCCTGTTGATCCAACGACGTCCCGCCCTGACACCGTCCGTGCGCGCGGAAGTCGTGGCCTCCCTGCTCACCCGCAACAACAACGCCAGCGCGCTCCTGACCGCGCTCGAACGTGGCAGGATACTGTTTCCCGCCGATTTTTCTTCCGTGCAGGTCAATCTCCTCCGCACTTACGGTGATGAGAACATCGAGCGCCGGGCCATCAATATTTTTGGCCCACCAGGTTCAAACGGGGTTGAACGTGTAAAAGAATTCGTGCCGGCCTTGAAGCTGGCCGGTTCGGCGGACTGCGGCCATGCCCTCTACGAGGCCCGTTGTGCCGCCTGCCATTCGAACGGAAAATTTGGCCCGCCCCTGGCCTATACTGACAACCCCAACCGGGAAAAAATCCTCTCCGACATCGTGGATCCGAACGCCGTGATCACGACGGGCTATGCCACTTATGTGGTGGAACTTCACGACCGGGAAAAACTCGTGGGCTTGATGACCGACCCGGCAGCGCAGGTATCTCTGTTGAAACAACCGGATGGGAAAGAGGTGCTGTTGCCCCAGGCCGGGAAGCCATTCATTGCGCGGCAAAGCTGGTCGCTGATGCCGGAAGAAGCCTCGGAAGGCTTGAGCGACCAGGATATGGCCGACCTGATCGAGTATGTCGCCAGCCTGCGTTAATCCACGTCCAACGATTTGATGGCGGCACGCAGGCGCCGCTCAATGTCGTTCAGGCGATCAGGCGAAACGATTTTGCCCGCGCCTGCTTCGCTGACGTAAAAACTATCGATGGCCGCGCCTTTTTCCGTGACGATCTTGGCGGTGGAGATGTCGATGTTCAGTTTTGCGAACTCAAGCGAGATGGCGTAGAGCAACCCCAGCCGGTCTTCGGTCTCGATCTCGAGCAATGTGCGTGTTTCAGACGCTTCATTGTCGAAATGGATGACGGTGGGGATGCGTTCGCCGGAATATGCCTGATATGGCGGGCGGGAAATCTTCTGGCGGGAGATGAGCGCTTTTAGGTTCACTTCCGCGCCGGTCAGGATCTTGTCCAACAGGTTTTCAAACGTATCGCGCTGTTCACGCTCCGCCAGATTGCCCGTGACGGCGTCGGTGACATAGAACGTGTCCAGCACAATGCCGTCCACGCGGGTGAAGATCTGCGCGCTCAAGATGTTCAGTCCGGCGGCGCTCAAGGAGCCGGCGATCTTGTTGAAAAGGCCGGCGCGGTCCCAGGTGCAGACCTTGACAGTATTGCAACTGAGGTCCGGGTCGTTGTGCCAGTTGACCACGGGGGTGAGCGGATGGCCATCGTCACTGATCTGCAGCCGCAGGAACCGATGCGCGAGGAGCACGTCGCCGGTGACATCGCGCGCCGATTGCGTCAGGAAATAACGGGAGGGCAGGGTGGAGAAGTGCGCCTGCAATTCCTCTTCGTAGGCATTGCCGTGCAGCACGCGGCGGATCTCGCTCATCGCCAGTTCGCGCTGTTTTTCCTCGGCCTTGATGAATTCGGTGCTGCCTGAAAGGAAGGCAAGCGTCTTGCCATAAAGCGAACGGATGAGGGCATCTTTGAAGCCGTTCCACAGTTTCTCGCTCGTCGCGAGCGTGTCGGCGAACGTGAGCAAGGTCAGCAGGGTGAGCGTCTCGACGTTGGGCACCTCTTTGGCAAAAGCGCGGATGACATTCGGGTCCTCGAGGTCGCGCCGTTGGGAGACCTGCGCCATGAGTAAATGATGTTCGATCACGGCGCGCAATGTTTCCGTCGCCGCGGCGTCGAGTTTGATGCGTTTGGCGAAGCGTAACGCCAATTGCGCGCTGACTTCGGCATGATGCCCGTGGCCGGTAGGTTTGCCGGTGTCGTGCAGCAGCAGGGCGAGATACAGCAGGTAAGGCCGTTCCACGGCTTGGAACAGCGCGGCATAATTGCTGTAAGGCGGCGTGTTGGCCTCCCAGACGCGGTCGAGCTGTTCCAGGCAGACGAGCGTGTGCTCGTCCGCGGCGTACTGGTGATAAAACTCATGCTGCACCAGGCAGGTCAGCTTGCCGAATTCCGGCACATATTTTCCGAGAAAATCCACCTCATGCATCATACGCAGGATGGGGCCGACGTTGCCGCGCTGGTTCAGAATGGCGAGGAACGTTTCGTGGATATGCGGGTCGGCCAGGAATTCGCGGTCCACCAGCGAGACCGAGCTGCGGATGAGCTGCGCGAGGTCGGGATGCAATTGGAGGCCGCGTTGTTGGGCGTGCAGGAAAACGCGCATCAGGCGGCGGGGCTGGTCGCGAAAAACGCGTGGAGAAGTGGCCACGATCTCGCCGCTGATGAACTTGAATCCATCCACCGGCTCGGTGAGGGCGCGGCGCGCGCTGGGGAGCAGGCTGCGAAACGTAAATCCGGTTTCCGGCTGGGGCAATAGCGCCATGCGGCGTTCCAGCGTGCGGGTGATCAGGAAGATGTTGCGCGAATGAGTGTAGACATCACGCATGAATTTCTCGATGCGCACGCTGGGGGAACGGTCCGTGTAACCCAGGTTATGCGCCACGGCGGGTTGCAGCGCCTTGGTCAACTGGTCGGTCGCGCGATTGGTATGATAGTGCATCTCCGTGCGCACGCGCATGAGGAAATCATAGGCCTCCTCAAGGCTTTCGCGTTCCGGTTCACCCACAAAATCTTTTTTCTGCAACTCCTTCAGCGTGCGCGTGCGGTACTTGAAGAAAGCCATCCACAACAGGTTCTGGTAATCGCGCAGGCCACCGCAGCCGTTCTTGATGTTCGGCTCCTGCATGGTGGCGGAATTGCCGTACTTTTCGCGGCGCGCATTCTGGTCGGCCAGCCGCATAGCGATGTATTCATCCTGGTGGCCCTGCACGCACCGGGCGATGACAGTGTTCTGGAACAACTTGAACAGGCTCTCGTTACCGACGAGCAGTCGCGATTCGATGAGCGACGTCTTCGATTGCATGTCGCTGTTGGCCACGCGCGCGCAGTCCTCGAGCGTGCGGACCGAATGGCCGACCTTGAGGCCGATGTCCCACAACGGATACAAAATGCCATCGATGAGTTTGGAAAATTGCGGCAGCGGTTTGCCGGTGGAGGAAACCTGCTTGTTATGCAGGAACATGAAATCGATGTCGCTGTGGGGATTCAGCTCCGCGCGGCCATAGCCGCCGATGGCGATGAGCGAAAGCTGGAGCGGCAGTTTTGGCTTTTCATCACCGAAAGACTCCCGCACCGCCGCGTCCCAGAGGGAACGCAACAACAGGTCGAGGATGGCCGCGCGCGCGCGGCAGATCTCGATTCCGCCGCCGCCGGCGCGATGGGCGATCTTGAGGCGGTGGCTTTCCACTTTGAGGAAGGCTTTGTAGCGCGCGAGTTCCTGCGTGGCGGTCTTGCCGGGGGGCAAGGGCAACCGGGCTTCGGCGCTGGCTTCGATTTTTTTGAGCAGGTCTTGCATCTGAGCGCGCATAACTTGGGTGGAAACGGACGGGAACGCAAGCCAGCGCGCAGCCTTTTGGTGTGCGCCGGCAAATTTCACTGCGCGGCGGATGGCGCGGTTTTTGTCTGGACAAAAAAACCGTTCGGCAAGATAAGACCAGCACGAACGCGCATCCTTTAGCCAATACCGCCAAAGCAGATAAGGCTGTTAGCCACCGCCCTGGAGCGGATGCCCGGTTTATTGAAGGGTGGATGCGCGGCACGTACGTTGTGGCCGGGATATTTGCCATCCCATTCGAAGTCATCTCCGTTGCAGAAATCCAAAACAATATCCCGATCCTGCATGCCGAAACGAAAAACGCCAAACGCGGTTGGTGGCCTCGTGGAATATCCGGCATATTTCTTTTTCCTTTCTATCTTGGCAATGGTTTTCCACCGGACGTCATCCAACAGGTGCAAAAGCGCCGGCCCTATCGATACGCCATCTGGCACGAACCCGTTCTTTACGATCTTTCCCAAAACGCAGTATGGATGCGATCAGACTACGGTAATTACGGTTCCGCGTTCTATCCTCTGGTTTTTGATCTTTACCGCAAGGCGTTCGATGTCATTGCCCAACGCATCGGGAAAACGGCCCCTGACTTCATCAACGGCGATCGCTATCGGCCCACGGGCGGTTAATCCCGCAACCTTATCCGATTGGTGGTGTTGGTAATGGCACCATGAAACAACTTGTTGCCTGCCTGATTGCGGCCGTTTGCGCCGCGACCACTGTAACTGCTCAGAGTTACTCCACGGTGGCCACCATGAAGCATATCACTGGCACCGACCACTATGTGGTCGATGCCGTGATATCGCAATTGGTCGATAAAGACGGCGGGCAGGTCGAAAAAGTGATTTCGCACCCCAGAGTCCAAACATCGGCCGGCGTCCCGGCTTCGCTTTATGCGGGGCCATCCGAAAAAGACGCAAAGTATCAGAGCGAAGACAACGTCAGCATGGAGGTCACCTGGCCCAAGCCGGGCGAAGGTGGCATGGCGACCTGCTCGTTGGTCGTGAAACGCGGCGATAAAATCACGTCAAAATTTAAATTTCAGTTACAGGTGGAAGACAATTGATCCCGGCAAGGACCTGGGTTTCGCAGAAACCTTGTTCCGTCCCGGGCGTCCGTTACAATTCCCTTGATGCCGGCCAATGCTGATCCTGATGCGACCCTGATGCTGCGCGTGAAGCGCGGCGACACGGGCGCTTTCACGGAGCTGGTCGAGAAATACAAACAGCCGGTCATCAACTTCATCGCGCGCACGTTGCGGGACGAGACGGAGGCCGAAGACCTGGCGCAGAATGTTTTTGTGCAGGTCTATAAATCCGCGTGGCGCTACAAGAAGTCCGCTAAATTTTCCACGTGGCTCTTCACCATTGCCCGCAACCTGTGCCTGAACGAGATCCGCCGGCGTTCGCGGCATCCCACCGATTCGCTGGATGTGACGCACCCCGACCAGCCGGACCAGCCAGCGCAACAATTTGAGGACACGAAGACCTTTACGCCGCCGGAGTCGTTATTGCAGGGCGAACTGGAAAGGAAGATTGAGGAGGCGCTGGCGGAATTGCCGGAGAACCAGCGAACGGCCATCCTGCTCTGCCGCCAGGACGAGCTGAGTTACGAGGACATCGCGGAGGTGCTGGATTGCTCGCTCTCGGCGACGAAGTCATTGATCCACCGGGGTCGCGAGACGCTCAAGGAGAAGCTGAAACCCTACTTGCGCACCGGAGAATGGACCAGTGAATGATGAACTTGATTACGCAAGAAAAGTTTTACTCAAGCGCATTTAATATTTGACAATATTTAACTTTTATAGTAATAATTTGATAATTATTTGATAATATGAAAAAAGATGAACATTGGGCCCAGCAGGATGGCGGTGGGGAAGGCCGGGCAGCCTCCCTGGCAAGCAGTGGGAGGTGGGGGCGATATGGGTTGAAGACGAATAGAACGATAATGACGTCTGAAATCCAATTCGGGCCAAGCTCAATTCAACCTTATTCAAGGTTATTCAAGGGCGTTTTTTTAATTCAAGATTCTGCGTTTATAAACCTAATGCTGAAAGCAAAAAAAGACGCGCAAAGGATCATGAAGACCATAAAAGACACAAAACCACACCGGATTACGCGCAACTTTTGTTCATCACCGGTTTTCTATGAAAGGCCAAATGAGTAACAAACCCGACAAGAATCCGGACGACCAGTTGGACGCCTACCTGCGCCAGTTGCCCAACGTGCCGGTGTCATCGAATTTCACCGCGCGGGTCATGCAACAGATCGAGCGTGAAGCGGGCGGCCCGCAGCATTCCCGCGCCATGCGCTGGAATCTTTGGCTGCATCGATATCTGCCGCGTACGGCGGTCGCCGCTGTGGTACTGACCGCCAGCGTGTTCGCTTTGCACACCGTGCGGGTACACCAACGCAAGGAGTTTGCGACTAATATTGCCACCGTTGCGAAAGTCAATCCGCTGGCCAAACCTGAAGTGCTGGTGGACCTTGATGCCATCCGCCGGATGAGCCAGCAATCACCGGCAGACGATGAAATTCTCGCATTGATGCAATGAACCGGGCGTTGTCAGTGGGTGCAGCGATGGGGGCCATGCTGGTGGCCGGGGTGCTGCTTGCCCTTCAGATGGGAACCGCGCTGGCTGCGCAAACAGCCCCGCTGCCGCTAGCGATGACTGCGGCCACAAATGTGCCGGCTTTACCGTACGTAAAATCTCCTGTGGACCTGTTCCGCGATCTGCTGGTCATGTCGCCGATGGAGCGGAAGAATTATTTGACCAACCGCCCGCCGCAGATCCGCGAACGCATCCTGGCAAAATTGCACGAATACGAGGCGTTAGATCCGAATGAACGGGAATTGCGCCTGACGGCCACGGAGCTGCGCTGGTATCTGCCGCCGCTCATGCGATTGCAACCGGCGGACCGCACGATACGGCTGGCCACCATCCCGCCGGATACCCGCAAGCTGGTGGAGGACCGTCTCAGCCAATGGGATCTGCTGCCACCGCCATTGCAGAAGGAGATGTTGGCGAACGAACAGACCTTGAGCCTGTTCACGCGCGTCAATGCGAGCGGTCAGGAGAGTTTTCATTTTTCAACGGCCACTGTCACTAATCGCCCTTCGGGACCAGACGGTCTGGAGGCCTGGAATGCGTTGCCGGAAGAGAAGCGCCAATTTCTTTCGGAACAATTCGCGCATTTCTTCGACCTGACGCCTGAAGAAAAAACCAAGACGCTGAACGTCATGTCGGACGTGGAGCGAAAGCAGATGGAGAAGACGCTGCAGGCGTTCGAGCAATTGCCGCCGGCTGAACGCGTCAAATGCATCCACTCATTCCAACAATTTTCCAGCCTGGCGCCGCAGGAACGGCATGAGTTGTTAAAGAGCGCGGAGCGCTGGTCACAAATGCCACCGAGCGAGCGCCAGGCGTGGATCGACCTGGTGGCGCATGTGCCGCAATGGCCGCCGATGCCTCCCGGATTCAATGGGCCTCATCTTTCTCCCATGCCGCCTCTGCCATCGGCGATGCCGGTAAAAAAGCGCCTTGGAGTAGAAGTGGTCACGAACACGAATTGACGTGTATTGGCTGGCCGAAATCATCTTCGCCGTTTTGCAGCTTCAATTTCCATCCATTCGCAGTTAAGATTTATTTGTGCATCCGATTGCCATCAATTTTGGGAACTTTGCCATCCACTGGTACGGCATCATGGTGGCGACCGGTTTCCTGGCGGGCCTGTGGACGGCTTCACGCCGCGCTCCGCTGGCGGGGATACATGGCGAGAAGATATTCGACCTGGGGCCGTGGCTCATCATCGGCACGCTGGTGGGTGCGCGCACACTCTACGTCATCACGTTTTGGAAAAGTGAATTCGCCGGGCAACCGCTGCTCAACGTGGTCAAGATCTGGGAAGGCGGGCTGGTGTTTTACGGCGGGCTAATCGGGGCGACGGTTGCGGGCATCATGGCCATCCGCATCAAAAAACTGCCGCTTTGGAAAGTCGCTGATGTGCTGGCACCGAGCGTGGCGCTGGGGCATGCGTTCGGGCGAATCGGATGTCTGTTGAATGGCTGCTGCTATGGGCGGGTGTGTACGGTTCCCTGGGGAATCCATTTTCCGGAAGGCCATGAAACTTATCCGAACGCGGTGCATCCCACGGAGATCTATGAATCGTTGTTAAACTTTGGATTGTACGTGGCGCTGGCGCAACTTTTCCGCCGGCGCAAATTTGACGGGCAGGTGTTTGGTGTTTATCTCATCAGCTATGCCATCCTCCGCGCATTTGTAGAGATGTTTCGCGGCGATTACCCAGCCAGCCAGATCCATTTTGGTCTTACGCCCGCCCAAATGGTCAGTGTCCCGATCTTAGTGATAGGGGTGGTGCTTCTGGCCATTTTGGCCCGACAGCCTCGTGTTCAAAAATGACAAGGTCGCTTCCCCCTCACCCCGGCCCTCTCCCTTGGGGAGAGGGGGAATTATTCGCCGTCTCGTTTGGAAACCGGCGACGGTGTTTGCCGGGCAACATTTATAACACTGAAGATTGCGAATTGCTGTTCCCTCTCCCCGGGGGAGAGGGTTAGGGTGAGGGGCAGCGCAATGCACAATCACGTGCCTCAACCCATCTTCATCGCCGGGCCGACCGCGGTGGGCAAATCAGCCGTCGCGCTCGCGCTGGCTGAAAAGATTGGAGGCGAGATCATCTCGGTGGACTCGATGCAGGTTTATCGCGGCCTGGATATCGGCACGGCAAAACCCAGCCGGGCAGAGCAGCAGCGTGTGCCGCATCATCTTATCGATGTGGTCGATCTGGTCGAGCCGTTCGACGCCGCCAAATTTGTTTTCCTTGCGCAAAAAGCGGTTGCGGAAATCCAGTCCCGCGGACGCTCCCCCGTCTTCTGCGGGGGGACGGGACTTTATTTCAAAGCGTTTCTCGATGGGCTGGGCGAGGCGCCACCGACGGATGCCACATTGCGTGCCGAACTCGAAGCAGCGCCATTGGCTGCTCTGCTCCACGAAATCGAGCAGCGCGACCCCTTGACGTTTGCGAAGATCGATAAGAATAATCCGCGCCGCGTGGTCCGGGCGGTCGAAGTCATCCGACTGACCGGCAAACCTTTTTCCGCGCAACGGTCTGACTGGGAAACTCACGGCGCCAAGCCTGAAACGCGAAACTTTATCGGCCTGTCCCGTTCCGCAGCGGACCTGCACGCGCGCGTCAACGTGCGCGTGGATGAAATGTTTCGTGCCGGATTGGTGGATGAAACCCGCGACTTGCTGAGGCGCGGCCTGGAGCAAAACCGGACGGCGATGCAGGCCATCGGTTATCGGCAGGTGGTGGAGCATCTGCGCGGTGAACGTTCGTTACCAGAAACGATTGAACTCGTGAAGATCAAGACCCGCCAGTTCGCTAAACGACAAATGACGTGGTTTCGCAAGCAATTGCGGGTGGATTGGGTTGCGGTTCAGGAGGATGAATCCACGGCAGCCATCGCGCAGAATATTTATAACTCAGTTTTAGTTCGATGCTGATTCCGCTTTTTTACGGACGAAATCAAATTTGGAGGCTTTCGCTCCTATGTTATAGTCCTTGGGGTTTGAACCAGCTAGAGGAAAGGAAGTGGATGAGTTTCAGAATTATGACGCGTGTCCTTGCAGCGGTCTCTGTTTTTGTTTGGTGGTCTTCGGCTGCCGCCGGATACCATCTCGAACGTGTTGCCCCACCCGGACTGAACCAGCCGACCTATTTATTGCAGGTGGCGGACGACCCTTCGAACATCCTTTATTACACCACCCGCATCAGTACGGCGTTTCCGGGATACAGCTCAAGCCCGGCGAACACGATGGGAAAACTTTGGCGTTACGACCTCAACACCCGGGCATCAGTCATGGTACTCGATCTCTCGGCGCGCTATGTCTATAACGATGACGGCCTACAGACGTTCGCCTTCCACCCTGATTTCAATCACACCAACACCGCAGGCTGGGGTAAACTGTATGTGAGCAGCGCGGAGTTCCTCGGTGTGCCGGCGACGCCGGACCAGTTTGTGGTACCGGTGGATCGTGTGGAGGAATATTTTTTGAACCCGACCAATACGGGACTGGGCGCCGTATATTCGCGGCTTATTCTCCAATATACTAATAACGCATTCAACAACCACACGGTAGGGTGGATCGGCTTCAACCCGACCGCGACAGGCGCAGAAAAAAACTATCTCTACATTTCCACCGCCGACTCTTCTTTCCAAAATAATTATAACGGCGGCGTATCGCCCAATGGCCGGCCGTCACAGAATCCGACCGATGTGCGGGGGAAGATATTGCGCGTGGATGTTTCCGGCGGCGACGATTATCCGGCCGACCCGCTCAAAAATTTCGCCGTGCCTCCTTCGAATCCATTCCCGGCCTATAACACCAACAATCCCGGTTCGATATTTACCAATGTGTTGGGTGAGATCTACATCACAGGCCTGCGCAATGCCTATCGCGTTTGTTTTAACACGAACGGCGATATGTTTTGGGGTGACGTGGGTGAGAGCGCCAATGAGGAAGTGGATTTTCTCAAGGCAGGCAGCAATGCATCCGGCCCGCCGGTGGACTACGGCTGGCCGTTGCGGGAGGGTACGAATTACAGCGGCGTGCCCGGAGCGCCTCCGGTGGCTAATTCGTATACGAATCCGTTCACGGGCGTGACATCGCTCAATCCGCTCCAGGCGTATCCGCACACGATCGGTTCGGCGGTGATCGGCGGGCACGTCTATCACGGACCGATACCGGAACTACAGGGCAAATATTTCTATGCCGATTTTGTGGCCGGAAAGCTATGGATGCTGGATTTTGACCGGAACACCGATCCGACGATGTTCAACGGGACGAACGGCACGCTGACGGACATCACGGCGTTGTGGAATTCATTGATCATCGACACGAATGCCCCGACTTATCGAGGTGATACGAGCCTTACGACCATCAACGGGTTGGACCATGTCGTGGCGTTTAATGAAGACAATGCCGGGAACCTGTACCTGGTGGATTTTGGTTTTGGGACGGGCTTCGCTGGGCAATACGCCGTCAACGCTGGAGAAATATTTGAAGTCGTGCCGAACCCCACACTCAGCGCGACGAACACTTCGTCGGCCATCAATTTCTCCTGGCCGTATGGCTACAAACTCCAGGCGCAAACCAACAGCCTGAGTGTGGGTGTCAGCACTAATTGGGTGGATTATCCGGGCGGCAACACAGTGACAACGCTCTCCATACCGTTGGATAAGCTGCTGCCAGATGTCCTGTTCAGACTGACGGCGTTGCCTTAATGCGCTGCCAATTATTTCAGCGTTTGGCCAGCGACTGCACGTAACGCTCGATGCGCGTGGAGGCTTCCACGAGTTGTTCGTAGCTGGTCGCGAAGCAGGCCCGGCAGAAACCGGCGCCGTTCGCGCCAAAGGCTGTGCCGGGAACCATGGCGACTTTTTCTGCTTCGAGCAGGCCGATGGCAAAATCTTTTTCGCTCAGGCCGGATTTTGAGATGTCAGGAAATGCGTAGAACGAGCCACGCGGGAGATGGCATTTCAAGCCGATCTCGTTGAGACGGCGGACGATGTAATCACGGCGGCGATGATACTGGTCGCGCATCTTCTTCATGCCGTCTTCGCCACGCAGCAGCGCTTCCAACGCGCCTTCCTGGCTGATGATGGAGGCGCACATCATGGAATATTGATGCACCTTCATCATGGCTTCGATGAGCGGGGCTGGTCCGCAGGCGTAACCGATGCGCCAGCCAGTCATCGCGAACGCTTTGGAAAAGCCGTGCAGGAAAATCACGCGCTCCTTCATGCCGGGCAGGCTGGCGATGCTGGTATGCGTGCCCTCGAATGTGAGTTCGGAATAGATCTCATCGCTCAACACGAGCAAATCTTTCTCAACGACAAATTTCGCGATGGCCTCGATCTGGGCATGGTCGCAGGTGCCACCGGTGGGATTGCACGGCAGGTTCAGCACGAGCAGCTTGGCGCCTGGCATCCATGCAGCGCGCAGGGCCTCGGCAGTGAGCGCAAAATTATCTTTCGCGTAGGTCGGGACGGGAATCGCCTCGCCGTGCACGAGCGTGATGCTCGGATGATAACTCACGTAACACGGTTGGTGGAACATGACCTTGTCACCAGGGTTCACCAGTGCGCGGAACGCAATATCCAGCGCCTCACTGACACCAACGGTCACGAGGATCTCATCTTCCGGCCGGTAGCTGATGGAAAAGTTTTTCTCCACGTATTTATTGATGGCGCGGCGCAGTTCGATGAGGCCGAGATTGGACGTGTAGTGCGTCTTGCCTTTTTCCAGCGCGTATATGGCTGCTTCACGGATGTGCCAGGGCGTGTCAAAATCCGGCTCGCCAATGCCGAGTGAGATCACGTCCTTCATCTTTGAGACGACCTCAAAGAAGTCACGGATACCTGAACGGGGCAGGTTGATGACGTGTTTGGCGATGTAACGTGTGGTGTCCATTTATAAAAATTTCAGGTTCCGCAAGGGGCTCCCGAAATTGGTTCAAGGCGCGACCTTGAGCCGGGGATTTTCCTCGGCTTTGCCTTCCATCAGGATTCCGGCCTCTTTGTAGGTGCGCAGCAAAAAGTGAGTGGAGGTGGAAAGCACGCCCTCGATGGTCGAAAGCTTTTCCGAAACGAACGCCGCGACGCGTTGCAGGCTGGCGCCGTTGACGAACACCAGCAGGTCATACCCGCCGGACATCAGGTGGCAGGATTCCACTTCGTCGAAGCGCGAGATGCGTTCGGCGAGGCGATTGAATCCGCCGCCGCGTTCCGGGGTGATGCGCACTTCGATGACCGCGCGCACGACACCAGCATCTTCATGGGAAAGATTCACGACCGGACGCCAGCCCAGGAGGATGCGATCCTTCTTGAGCTGCTCCAACTGGCGGTTCAACTCGGCTTCGGACACATTGAGCACATGTGCCATCTGCGCCGTGCTCAAGTTGCCGCCGTCGAGCAAAAGTTTAATGACCGGATTCATCGGTGAGGGAGTTTCGCAAAAAGCGGGCATAAATCCATAACAAATCTTAATTTGAATGACCGGACTCCGTGGAATAGTATAAACCCGTGGCAACGCCCCCGGACGCGGCTTAGCTGTAATCGATTGAAATCTTTAATCCAAAATAGAACTTCACGTACGGAACGGGTGTTCCTGATCGGCGCCGAGTGGAAATCCCGCAAGAACTGGGAAGTGCGCGAGTCGCTGGCTGAATTGAGCGAACTGGCGACCACGGCCGGTGGCGAAATCGTGGGCGAAGGCACTCAGAAGTTCGAATCGCCCCAGCCCGCCACGTTCATTGGCAAGGGCAAGGCCGAGGAGTTTGCGGAATATTGCCGGCAAAACAAAGTGGATACGGTCATCTTTGACGATGAACTTTCGCCCGCGCAAAGCCGCAACCTGGAAAAAATCTTCGGTTGCAAAGTCCTCGACCGCACGGCGCTGATCCTCGATATCTTTGCGCAACGCGCGCGCACGCGGGAAGGCAAGTTGCAGATAGAGCTGGCGCAGTTGCGGCATCTGCTCCCGCGACTCACGCGTTTCTGGGGCCACTTGTCCCGGCAATCCGGCGGTATCGGCATGCGCGGTGGTGAAGGTGAATCGCAGTTGGAATCCGACCGCCGCAAAGTGCAGGAGCGCATCGAGCGCATTGAAAGCGACCTGGAAGCCGTGCGCCGCCAGCGCGAGACACAGCGCGTCGGGCGCAAGCGGGCGGAATGGCCGCTGGCCTCCATCGTCGGTTACACGAACGCGGGCAAGTCGACGCTGTTGAACAAACTCACTGGCTCGGACGTACTCGCAAAAGATATTTTGTTCGCCACGCTGGACCCCACCACGCGCCGTTTGCGTTTGCCGACGAACCAGAATGTTTTGCTGACGGACACGGTGGGCTTCATCAAGAAGTTGCCGCACGGGTTGGTGGAAGCATTCAAGGCGACGCTCGAAGAAGTGGTGCAGGCGAATCTCCTGATCCATGTGGTGGATGTGAGCCATCCGCAGGCTGAGGAACAGATCGCCGCGGTGAATAATGTGTTGTCCGAGATCGGCGCGAGTGACAAGCAGACGTTGATGGTCTTTAACAAGATGGACAAGCTGGATGGCGTCACGCTGGGACGCTTGCACGAGTTGCATCCGCATGCGGTGCCCATCTCGGCGGTGACGGGCGATGGGATCGCCGCGCTGCTCAACGAGATCGGAACTCAGTTGCGCCCGGAACGCGAATTTCTCGTGTTAAAGATCCCACAGGAAAAGGCGGCGGTCATCGCGCGATTGCATAAGGTCGCGCAGATCATTGAGCGCCGTTATTCCGGCAAAACTGCTCGATTCAAAGCGCGCATCCCGTCACATTATCATGCGGAATTCGCCGAGTTCATCGCCAAAAACGGCGCCGACAAAAATCACTGAGGCAGCTCACGGCGCAGCATGACGCGCGTTTGGTCCAGGTCGGAGATTTTGTCGCGCAACGCCTGCAGCTTTGGTCCGGCTTCGGCTCTCACCGTTTCACTGCCGATCTTCACTTTCGCGCTCAATTCCGAGCACTCGGTTTCCAACTGAGACATTTTAGCTGACATTTCGGCGATGGCTTTGTCCTTGAGAGAAGGAGATGCTAAATCGTTGGTAGTACCCAGAGACAGTGTGTTTTGGTCAGACGGTTTGCATCCGCACAGGGCAGCAGACACCGTCAGGATCAACACCGCGAACCGCTTCATCGTCTCGCGTTACGACTGATGAGCGAGACCAGGAAGAAAACAATAAAGATAACGAACAGGATGCGCGCAATTTCCTGCGCCGTCCCCGCCAGCCCGTAGAACCCCAGCGCACCCGCTACCAGTGCAATGATGAGGAATATCAACGTCCATTGTAGCATACAGTTCCTTTTTTATGAAAGTAGGGCGAAAGATCAGCCGTAATGGCCCATCTCCCGCCCCACGGTTTCAGTTCCCCTTTTTCCGACCCTTTTTCTTATGCTGCTTCATTACCGTCCGGGCCGCTACCTCCTTGGCTCTTTTGCCATAGCGTCCTGACTTCTGGGCAGATTCTTTTATATGCTCGTATTGGCGCTGCTCTTTGGCAGTCGCGCCGGCCAAATGTTTTCCCTTAGGCATCGTGCGCCTCGCTAAAATTTGATGAGTTTGCCAGCTTCATGTTCCAAACCCTTTACCATGCCCACACCCAGAGGTCTCAAATCGCTTTCGAACGTTTTGCCATCCGCGTTTCTGCGCGACTCGCCGATGGCTGCCAGTCCAACTGGTGATCATGGTCCGAGGTGGAAGTCTGCTGTTTGGGCGCTGCGGTGCTCAACAAGGCCTCCGCCTCGAGCCAATCATCCAATTCATGCCCCGGCTGGCAGCCGCGCTGTTGGTAAAGGAAATACGCCTGGCGGGCTATCTCGTCCGGGCTGGGTATGTGCGTCGTCCTAGTCGTCATGGTTCTGAAATTATCTTTCGATCTGAAAACCGGCCTGCTTCCAGGCATCGAAACCGCCTTCCATCTCTTTGACGCGGAAACCTTTTTCGGAGAATTTCACGGCGGCAGTGGCCGCGAGGTGGCACGTGGCCGTATAGCAATAGAGAATGTTCATGGCATCCTCGTGGAGGCCGTTAAACGTGTCCCATTCGGGCCTAGGGAGATTCAAGGCACCGGGAATATGGCCTTTTTTATAATCTTCCGGTTCGCGCACATCAATGATGGTGATATTCTCGCTCTCGGTGATCTGGTCATGGAGTTCCACCGGCCCCATCGTGAAGGCGATCTTTTTCGCGAAATAATCCCTGGCCTCAGCGGCGGCGTATATCGGTGTCTCAGTCATTTGGAAATTAAGTGGAAGACAGAGGCCCTTTGGGCGCGATCAACCATTGTGTTTCTCAGAGCACGCCTGTCTTCCGAGGCGCTAGTTAGCTGGCAGCGTGCCAAGCAATCACAGCGAGATGCATCCGCTAATTTTCGAGGAAAATCGAAAGTTATGAATCAAGCGTGCCAACCATGCCAATGACATTTGCAAAGAACGGCGGATTACTCAGTGCAATTTGCATAACCCGGAGAGGCGGCACAGTAGGAAAATGAGGGGAACGGAGGATTTTAACCACGGATGAAGATCGATGCAACGAAGCAGCGACCGGGAGAGTTTCTGCCAAAGGATTTTTGCGACGCGGATGATTAAAATCTCGCGGTCATACAATGATTGAAAGTGCGGTGGAAAATAAAAAAGGGAAGACGGATTTTTTGCCAGGCGGTGTTGTGTCGGGGTTTCCCCTTTTGTTTCTCACCAACTGACGGTTGTTGGTCCGTCTTCCCCGAAAAATAACGCGAACGCTATTCGGCCTCGTTGGAGCAATTCATCGCATCTGCGAATGAAGGGAAAACCGGGCGGACGCACAGGTGCATCCGGTATTTGCCGGTTTGAATGGCAACCGGGATGCGCCTGCGCGTTTTGAAGCTGATTTTTACAGTTTCGGAACTCAACTGCGTTGTCCGTCGTTGTTTCATGGGATCGGTGTGGGCGGCGGCGGCGCAGGCATGTTGGTGTCCGGCACCGAAGAATTTGTAACGGTATCGATCATATTGGTGACCATGGTTGCCATATCACCAGCCAGGTTGGTCATGCCAGCCATCTTCGACACCGCACCTTCTACAGCCATTTCCGCGTTGTGCAGATTGGTGTTCAAGCTGGTGTCATATTGGCCGCGTTTCACATCCCCGACCGCTACGCCTGCTACATTGGTCGCCATGGCGTTTGTATCCATGTCGGCATTGTGAAGGTTGGTGCTAAGACTGGTGTCATATTCTCCGCGAGGAACACTGCTGCCAGCGGTGACGGGGTTCGTCACGACGGACGTCTCAGTATTCGTGCCTGACATCGAACCGGGCGACACAGCATTGGTCATTTCCGATTCGTTGGTTTCCGTCTTCTGACTGCAACCGCCCATGGAAAAAGCCAGCGCCACTGCAATCACACAACCAGTACCCTTAACATAATTCATTTTCATAAATTTGGTTTGTTCCCTCCCCGGAGATGTTGATAAGCGTCTCGTATGCCAAAGATGGGATCACCAAATCTCCTCATGAACGAAGCCGCAACTCGCCCGTTACAGAAGCAATTTGCAATGAAAGCACGCTCTCCCAGTGCAAATTGCGGCTGTCTTGTTTCAAATATCCTGCAAATGCAGCGGAAAAAGTTCCTGGGGCGTTTGGTATGACAGCGGCTCAAATGGTCACAACATGACGAGGGATGATGCAGGCGAAAAAGGGGTGGTAAAAGCAGTGGAGAGTCGATGGCGGAGGTTAGGCCGCAAGGCAAAGGTTGCCATCCTCATTCTGGTCATCGTGCTGGTGGTGATCCGGCTGGCGATGCCCTTCGCCATCAAGGCGTACGTGAATCATCAGTTGAACACATCCAAGGATTATACCGGGCATGTGGGAGACATCCACGTCGCGCTCATCCGCGGAGCTTACCAGATAAAGGATATGAGCATCCTGAAGCGCACGGGGGGAGTACCGGTGCCGCTTTTCTCGGCTAAACTCGTGGACCTATCCATCCAATGGAAGGAATTGTTCCACGGGGCGGTCGTCGGCAAAATTTTATTGGATACGCCGCAGTTGAATTTTGTGGAAAGCACCAATGCCGCTGATTCGCAGAACGGCAAACGGGAAGGCTGGGACAAGATTCTCAGCAGCCTGTTCCCGTTCAATCTCAACCGGGTGCAGATAGACAAGGGTGAGATCCATTTCCGGAATTTCAGTTCGACTCCGCCAGTGGATATCTATTTCTCCGATGTCTCGGTGATAGCCACGAACCTGACGAATTCACGCAATCTTAAGCAAAAGCTGCCATCGGGTGTCCAGGCCAAGGCGACGACTCTGGGCGGGGGGTTGCTGGATTTTGACCTGCAGCTCAATGCGCTGGCGAATCCGCCCGCATATGAATTGAACGCGGGATTGACCAATGTGGCCCTGACGAACCTGAACAGTTTTCTGCAGGCGTATGGGAAGTTTGATGTGGAACGGGGAAATTTTGCGCTGTTCGCCTCAGTCGCGGCTGCAGACGGGCAGTATGAGGGCTATCTCAAGGTGTTCTTTGACAACCTGGATGTGTTTGCGTGGGAGAAGGAGAAGAAGAAAAACATTCTCCAGATTTTCTGGCAGGCGATCGTGGGCGCGGCCACCACGGTGCTCAAAAACCATCCGCAAGACCGGCTGGCCACGAGGGTGCCGATCTCGGGATCGTACCAGGGAAGTTCCGTGGGACTTTGGACGGCGGTGGGCACCTTGATGGAAAATGCATTCATCCGGGCGTTGCTACCGAAACTGGATGAGAACGTGACGGTGGAAAAAGTGGAGACGGACACGGGCAAGCCGGAACCCAAACCAGCCCCGTGATATGAGGCGTGCGGCAAAATCATTTTTTAAGTCCATCGTGCAGAGCCACCATCTCAATGATTATCTGGATGAGGAGAAAAGGACATCCAAAACGCGTAAGCCACGCCGCGCCGCGATTTTGTCTGGGCTTTTGCGCAGCACGCTCAAGGCGTGGGGCGAGCATAGCATTCCACGGCTCGGCGCTGCGCTCGCGTTCTACACCATCTTTGCCATCGCGCCGCTGTTCATCATCGTGCTGGCTGTGGCCGGTTTCTTCTTTGGCGAAGACGCGGCGCGACATCAATTGTTCAATGAACTCAACGGCCTGATCGGCCAAAAGAGTGGCGAGGCCATCGAGGCAGTCATTGTCTCCGCCAATCAACCCAGGACCGGCACCTGGGCGACGGTCATCGCCCTGGGCACTTTGTTTGTCGGGGCGACCGGCGTGTTTGTACAACTGCAGGATTCGCTGAACACCATCTGGAATGTGCGGCCCAAACCCGGGCGCGGCCTGCGTCATTTCATCCGGAACCGCGTGTTGTCGTTCGCGATGATCCTGGTGCTGGGCTTTTTGCTGCTGGTCTCGCTGGTGTTGAGCGCCGTGCTCGCAGCGGTGGGCCAATCCATCGGCGGCGCGATCACCTCGCATGAATTGATCCTGCGGGCCGTGAATTTTGTGCTGTCGCTGGGGGTGGTTTCGCTGTTGTTCGCGCTCATCTTCAAATTGTTGCCGGATGTGAAGATAGCGTGGCGCGAGGTGTGGCTGGGCGCGGTGATCACCGCTGTGCTATTCAGTCTCGGAAAATATGCACTGGGGTTGTATCTGGGCAGGAGCACGTTTGCATCCGCTTACGGTGCGGCCGGGTCGCTGGTGATCTTTTTGGTGTGGGTGTATTATTCGTCGCAGATCCTGTTCTTTGGGGCGGAATTCACGCGGCTGTATGCGATCCGCTCCGGGGCAAAGATAGAACCGGCACACGGTGCGCAGTTCGTCACGGTAAGCGAGGTGAAATCAGCGAAGCCGCAGAACCGGAGCGGGATGAAACGGGTGTAGGCGTGACCGGCGAAGCGTCGCGCTAACCGGAAAATTCCGGTTTCAAAAAGGGGGTGCACAGCTTGTGCACGACATTTTTCCATTTTTGAGGTAGGCGAGCTCAACGAGAGGCCCGTCTTTATTAGGTTTTCTGCGCGCAAAAGATTTTTCAAAGAAAATGCTATTAGCGTGACTATCACAGTTACAAGATGGGGAAGGTGTGATATAAACTCTGGGATGAATTTAAAAGTTAGAAGTCAGAATGCAGAAGGTCGGAGGGAGGCGGGGAAAAGCGGCGGTAGACTCCCACACTCTCCTGACAAGTCGGGACTTCGCGCGGTAGTAACCTTCGTGCCAGACACGAGAAATCGAGGATCATCGTGAAAAACCCAGATTCATCGTGTTTAAATCGTGTTTCGCATCGTGTTGTTTTTCGAAGGAATCGTGCATTATCGTGTTATATCGTGTTAAAAATAAGGAATCTTTTTTCCGGGGCATAAGGCCACAAAGAAATCAGGGCAGCGCCAATGCGCTGCCCTGCTTGATGGTCATTTTGTCTTACTGGTCGACCGGCGGCTTCTGCACGTGGTCCGGACGTGGCGGACGCAATTCGTCCTGTGTCAATTTGCCGTCGCCGTTCTTATCCAGCGTTTTCAGCGCGGCAGGCGCATTGGAGATTTCGCTGGCGTCGATGACTCCATCATGGTTCGCATCGAGCGCCATGAACAGCGGGCTGGGCGGGGGACGATGTCCACCCCCGGGGCCGCCGTGTTCGCCACCAGGACCGCCCTGCGGGCCGTTGTCGCTGCCGGGAGGCGGGCCGTCTTGAGCGGCGGCGAGGAGTGCTGAGGCGCAGAGTGCGCAGAGTGCGATGAGTGCTTTCTTGTTCATACCAATTACCTTTCATTACTTTGTTGCGGCATATCACCCGGGGCGCCGATGAGCGCCGGCTTCCGTTGAATACCGTTGAAGTATTTGTTCTTCATGCGCCCACTCTACGACAGGCAACCTTAAGCAAACGTGAAGGATGAAATCTTTTGGCGAATCATTCGAGCGTCGTAAAACGCGCATCCGTCAGCGTCTTCAGGAATGCCACCAGCGCGCGTTTGTCGTCATCGCTCAGCGGCACGCCGCCATCGGGATGCTTGGCGAGGTTCGGATCCAGTGTCGTGCTGCGTTTCACGCCGGTGCAATAATGATCCACCACTTCTGCCAAAGTTTGGAACCGCCCGTCGTGCATATAGGGCGCCGTGATGGCCACGTTGCGCAATGATGGCACGGAAAATTTTCCGGCATCGGCTTCTTTGCCGGTGATCTTGCCGCAGCCAACATCGGAATAATTGCTGTCCAGCCCGTTGTTCGCGAAGCCCTGGCTTTGGAACAGCGGCCCGCCATGACAATGAAAACAATCAGCGCCATACTGCCCGCGCCGCGGGTCGTATTCCGTGGAGAACAACTCGAACCCGTGTTGTTCTTCCGCTGTGAATTTTTCTTCGCCGCGCAACACGTGGTCGAATTTGGCATCGAAGGACGTGAGCGTGAGCAGGTAATTCTCCAACGCGAGTGCGATCTTTTCCGGCGTGATCTCGCGCGCCCCAAACGCGGCGGCAAAGAGAGTAGGGTAGTTTTCCAGCGCCGCCAGCTTTGTGACGAGGTTGGTCGCGGATTGGTGCATCTCGATGGGATTCTGGATGGGCTGCAAAACCTGTTCTCGCAGGCTGTGGGCGCGGCCATCCCAGAAAAAATCCTTCTTCCACGCGAGATTCATCAATGCCATGGAATTGCGCGTGCCGAATTGCCCTTCGGCACCGCGTGCGACCTTGCGGCTATCGGCGAACGCGCGTTCCGGCGAATGACAATCCGCGCACGATTGCGCGTTATTGATGGAGACGCGTTTATCAAAGAACAAGGTCTTCCCCAATTCCATGCGTTCGACCGTCAACGGGTTGTCGCGCGGGAGGTCGGGGATCGGGAAAGTCGCGCTCATCTTGAATTCATAAGGTTTGAATTTTTCGGGCAGATAGAGAGGTTTGGGATTAGCCACAGCGATCTCTGCCTCGGTCAATTTGCTGATACGCTTCACCGAAAATGCGTCGGTCAGATTTTTGACGAGCGCAGCGGAAACCGGGTCGCCATCGCGCGAATGTGTGGAGGAACCATCGTTAGCAAAAGACAACGGACAAGGCGCGTTCAATACCGTGGCAAGGTCCAGGTCAAGTTCGAGCCGGGTTTCGTTGGTTATCTCGAGCGCCGCCGCGAGCGTGATGCGGACTGCGTTGGTGTCGCGCGCGAGATGATACGCCCAGCCATCGAGTTCGCCACTGCCGTTGCGCCACAGGCCTTCCAACGCCATGAAGATGTAACCGCCCTGCCAGCTCCAGTGCAATCCGTTGACGTCCGGATTCAACGGATGTTGCGCGGAAAATGTGGCGACGTCCGCATGATTCAGGTTGGTGTTGAGGCCCACGAGAAAACGAATGGAACGGAATTCACCCGGCGGAATATTTTCGAGCCGGATGGAATCGCGGTTCTGGTCGTAATCAAGCCAGGCAACGGAATTGGAGAACTCCAGCCACGACCCATCGCCGCGTTGGAGCGCGAAGTCGCTCACCAGGTAACTGACGCGCGTAACGGAGAAACTTTCGCCCACCGAAGTCTGGTAGCGGAACGAGGCAGGCTGGAGATTTTCGCCGGAAAATTTGGGCGTGATCTGAACCTGAAGGGAAGCGCCAAGCACCAAGCTCCAACATTCAGAGAACAACCAAATTCCAAGCACCAAAATCAGTGCTGGCGATTGTTTGGAGCCTGGAGCTTGGAATTTCACTGGGGCTTGGATGTTAGTGCCCGGAATTTTTTATTTTGTCTGCGCCTGATAATTTCCACCGTCTGCCGCATTCCACGTCAGCGTCGTTGTTTTCGCCGGTTGCCCCGCCGGCGCGAGCGTGGTGTTCGCATGATTGATGAAACTGACCGTCACCGGCTCGGCGATGGAGCGGACGAGTTGGCCCCACGGATTGCCGTGATATTGGCGGCCCATGTTGTAGGGATAAACCGGCCTGCCGCTGGCGTCGATGGTGGTGAAGTAGGCGTAGGTGCCCTGGGGAAATTCCGGCGTCACGCACCAGCGGCCATTCAATTCATCGAGGTCGAAATCTTTTCCCAACTTTTTCCCCACGTCACCGAGATAGGCGTAATCTTCGATGTAATGGCCGAGCGGATAACGGTCGCTCACATCCGGGCCGGTCTCGAAACTTTGCAGCGTGGTCGTACGATGCTGTTCGCGAGCATCCCACGCGGGCAGGGTGCGACGACCGGTTTGTGTGAGATTATCCGCGCCGATATTCCCATCGCGCAGGACGAAGCCCGAAACCATCCGGCGCACCCCACTCGCGGCGTTCGTGGGATTGGAGTAACCGTAAGGCCCGTAGATGGGATAACCGTCCTGCATCCAGCCGAGGACCGGCGAATGTTTCACGGGCACGGCCGGACTCTCGCGATACGTCTTGGACGTCGTGTCATAGGCCACGTGGTCGCCGAGCAGGTAACGCAACGCAAGCGGCTCAGCGTGGTAATGATAGGTGCCGCGGTTCTGCTGGTGGCCGAGCGCCGCGTCAAACGTCTGGCGCTCGTTCACGTATGCGTCGCGGTTCCAGATGCGGTCGCCGTGGCCGATGCCCGTGCGCGGGTCGGCATCTTCACCATGCGCGTTGGAATAAGAGAACGCATCGTTCGAATCAAACATCCGCACGCCGTCCACAAACATCCCGATCTCACCCAGCGGGTTGAAACGATTTGCAGTCTGCGCAGTCGGATGGCGCGGGATGGCATAGATGAAATTCTGGTCGGTAGGCAGGTTGGGGAACCAGCCATTTTGCCATGGCCCCATGATGTGGCTGCCGAGGCCGGTGCTGCGGACGTAGACCCAGTTGGACGACGACAGAATCTCCTGCACACCGCTGAAGGCGGGTTGCGATTGAGTGTTGCGCCCGTTGCTCCAAGTCGTTTCCGGCGTGCCGGAAAATTTCTCCGAATCCGTGCGGTAGATCTGGGCGAATTTGCCCGAGTCGACTGTGAACCACGAAGTGAGCTGGGGGTCGGCAAAGGCCGCAGTCGACCATGTAACAAATGCCATGAATGAAAAGAAGCGCTTCATGTTCTCAAGATTTATTGGTTGATGGTAAATCCGCCGCTGAGTGTGTACGTCGGCATGGGGTTGAATGTGACGACGACATCCTGTGCGCCGGTCACGGAATTCGACGGGATCACAAAGGTTGCCATCACCGTGTTTGTCGTCGGACGCGAAATATTCGCGCCGCTGATGCTTCCGGCCAATGTCACGGTTGGAGTAGGGGCATTGGCAGGTGGGTTCAGTGGTGTCGTGGGCAAGGTAATGGTCATAATCACAGTCTGTCCGCGGGATGCGCTGCCGCCCGGTGCCACAGCACTCGTCCCAAATATCGTCACGCCCGGGCTGTCAAAGCTCGCGATGCCTGTCCGGCCCGTCCGGTAAAACCGTTTGTCCAGCGAGGTGACATTCGTGTAGCCACCGGTGATCTGGTTCGGCGAAACGCCCGTGGCCAGTGTCGTCCACGAGGAAAAGTTGGTGGTGGTTTCTACCTGATAAGTTCCGCCTTCTATCGCACTCCATGTCAGCGTCACCGCGCCGTTCTTGGCCACTGGAGAATTCATCGTGGAGATGGTGTTCGTGTTTCCAAGGAAATTGGTCGTCACCGACTCCGTGATCGCCGATATCGCGCTGCCCACCGGGCTGCCTCGAAAGCCGCGCCCGATGTTGTAAGGAAACGCCGGTATGCCATTCGACGTGATGGCAGTGAAGTACGCATACGTGCCGCCGGGAAATTCCGGCGTCACGCAATAGCGTCCGTTGTATTCATCCAGGTCAAAATCCGTTCCTTGCACATAGCCGTGGTCACCGAGGTAATCGTTGTCCTCCATATAACGGCCCAGCGTGTACTGCCCTTGCACACTCGGCCCAAGTTGGTTCGAGCTCACATTGAACAACCGTGCCGACCATGCCGGGATGGTCTTGCGTCCATTCGCCGTGAGGTTGCTGGTGCCGTAATTCCCGTCGCGCAACACGTAACCGGAAACCATCCGCCTGATGCCGCTGTTCGCATTGGTCGCGTTGGAATAACCATAAGGGCCGTACAGCGGATAACCGTCCGAAGTCCATGCGAGGATCGGCGAATGTTTCGTTGGCATATTGGTGGATTCAGAATAAACCTTCGTCGTCGCGTTGAAATCGACGTGGTCGCCAAGCTGATAACGCAGCGCGATAGGGTCAGCATGGTAATGATGTGTGCCGGTCTGTTCCTGATGCGCGTAACCCGCGTCAAAACTCACGCCTTCATTGATGTAAGCGTCCCGGTTCCAGTAACCAGAACCGACGTTGGTGTCGTACTGATACGTTGTGTTCCAGTAATACGCATCCCAACTGTTGAAGAACGCCACGCCGTCCACGAAATATCCAATCGTTCCGCCACCGTTCGCCGTCTTGGTCGCGGGCACACCGTTCGTGCGCGGAAAACGCCACAACACTTTTTGGTTCACAGGCAGATTGGGAAAGAGCTTGTTATGGTTCGAATCCAGATACCACGGTCCCATGATATGGCTGCCGAGTCCGGTTGTGCGCAGATACACCCAGTTACTCGATGAATAGACTTCCTGCACACCGCAATAAGACGGTAACGCCTGCGACTCGGATCCGTTGCTCCACGTCGTCAATGTCGTGCCTGTGCTTTTCATCGTGTCGTTGGTGTAGATGCGCGCATATTGTGAAGAATACGTCGTTAACCAGGAATTGGTGCGTGGGTCGATTTCTCCGAAGGCGATGTTGTTGAAAGCGGTAACAAATGAGAGCACGGCAAATAATCCGCCGATCGCGATGAATTTGTTTGTTTTCATGATTTGCGCTGACCTTACCCGAACGAACCTTAAGCAAACGTGAAGCCTTGCAAATCCTGCGCAGCACTGCGCAATTATTTTCTTCATCACATCTTCAGGTTGGTTCTGCGAGAGTGACGGCGACGGTGATTCCTGTTAAACAACCGCCGTCACGGCTATGAGAATCCTAATAGTTGAAGATGAGCCTGATCTGCTGCGCAGCCTGGCCCAGGCGTTGCGCGAGGAAGGTTATGCCGTGGACACTGCGCCTGATGGCGAAGAAGGCATTTACAAGGCCGAGAGCTATGATTATGACGCGCTCGTGCTGGATGTCATGTTGCCCAAGCTTGATGGCTGGGAAATCCTGAAGCGTCTCCGCAAAACCAAAAAAACTCCCGTGCTCATGCTCACTGCGCGTGACCAGACGCGCGACCGCGTGCGTGGGTTGGATACTGGCGCAGATGATTACGTCGTGAAGCCGTTTGACCTCGAGGAGGTTTATGCCCGCCTGCGCGCCATTATCCGCCGCAGCACGAGCAAAACAACCAACACCATCGAGATCGGCGACGTCACGGTAAACATCGCGGCGCGGACCATTTTACAAGCGGACAAACCCGTTGAACTCACCGCGCGCGAATATGGGCTGGTTGAATTTCTGGCGTTGCATCGCGGAGAAGTCGTCACGCGCACCCAGTTGTATGAGCATCTGTTCGATGAGAACGATGAGTCGCTCTCCAATCTGCTGGATGTGCATGTTTCTAACGTCCGCAAAAAACTGGGCGCGGAATTTATCATCACGCGCCGCGGCCACGGCTATTGCATCGAATGAAGATCTTCAATTCCATCCGCTGGCGATTACAGATCTGGTACGGTTTGATTCTCGTTGTGGTTCTCGCAGGTTTTGGCGTGACGGCGTTTCAAATGGAACGCGCCCGACTATTGGGACGCATTGATAATGACCTGCGTCGGCGCGTTGGCGTGATCGGCGATCTGCTTCGGCAACCGCCACGCGAACGTGGACCAGGCGGACCGATGCGCGATGGCCCTCCACCTGATGCCCAGCCGCGCGATGACCAGCCTCTGCCTGACGGTCGCGGGCCGCGCGGCTTTAACCGCATGCCCACGGAATTTCATCTCCCGCCGCGCGAGGCCGCTCTGTTCGACGAAACCGACACAAACGGATTTTATTATATCCTCTGGCGGCGCGATGGCGTCATGCTCGCATTGTCCACCAATGCGCCTAATCGGCAGTTTAACGATGACGTCTACGAACAACCGGGCATTAATCAAATGCCCGTGCCAAAAGACACGCAGAAAGCGCCACCCTCTCAGGATGTCACACTCGTGCACACGAAAATGGGTATTGAAGACTCTATGGCTCTTCAGATGCGCGGAACGTTTCGCGAAGTGGAAATCAATACGCCACCAGGCGAAAGGATTTTGGTGGGACGCTCCATCGCTTCGGATTTGCGGGATCTACATCTGGCCACGTTGGAGCTGGCTGGCGTGGGCGGCATCATCCTGTTTTTTGGTTTGGCCGGCGGTTGGTGGATGGCCAGCCGTGCCATCCGTCCCATCCAGAATATCAGTTCCGCTGCCGCGAAGATTTCCGCCGGCGATCTGTCGCAACGCATCAACACGGACGAAACCGAAAGTGAGCTCGGCAAACTCGCCGCCGTCTTGAATTCCACCTTTGCCCGTTTGGAGACGAGCTTCGCGCAACAGCAACAATTTACCTCCGACGCCGCCCACGAGTTGCGCACGCCCGTGACCGTGATGCTCACCCAGACGCAGATGGCTCTGAATCGTGAACGTTCCGTTGCGGAATACCGCGAGACACTGGCCGCCTGCCAGCGTTCGGCCCAGCGGATGCGACGATTGATCGAATCCCTGCTCGAATTGGCTCGATTGGATGCCGGCCAGGAACAGTTAAAGCAAATGGCCTTTGACTGCTCGGCGACCGTTCACGAATGCGTCGAATCAATCCAGCCCTTGGCTGACGAACGTGGTGTAGCGCTCATTGCCGAGGCAGAGCCGCTCAATTGTGTTGGCGACCCGGAACGCATCAGCCAGGTCATCACCAATCTCCTGACCAACGCCATCCAATACAACCGTATCGGCGGACAGGTTCGTATCGGCCTCAAAAGGGAAAATGGCCTCGCTACCATGACCGTTTCAGATAACGGGGTGGGGATTCCGGCGCTGGACCTGCCTCACGTATTCGAACGGTTCTATCGGGGTGACAAAGCGCGCAGTACTTCCAACGGCCATTCCGGCTTGGGACTGGCCATCTGCAAAGCCATCGTCGGGGCGCATAGCGGCACCATTGAAGTCTCCAGTGAAGCCGAGCGGGGCACGACATTTATTGTCCGCCTTCCGGCCCTGACTTGAATCTCCATGGGTAAAAAAGGAAAGAGCGCGGAGTTTGGGGTCCGCGCTCTCAGGTGCCCGGCACCTGGCTTAGGCAAACCGGGTTCAAGGCGCTCCGGTATTGGCGCAGGGCACGCGAAGATAAAAAATCAAATAACGTTCACTAAACTTAAAACATTCCAACACAAACACATCCAAACGCTCAAAAGGCGTCCGACTGCATCCGTCTTACTCTCAATGACCTGCCAGCCGGGCGAGGTAAAGGCGCGTCGGGAATGGTGCCAGGCTGGGCCGTTGGATCGACCGGATCGTCATATGCCGTGGCACAACTTCAACCCGTGGCGACCTTACCTGGATCGGCAGTACCTGGGTAAGAGGAGTCCTTTCGGGGTAAAGCACCTTAATGGTTTTCATGTGAGCAATATAGCAGACGTGAATTAAGCGATGATTAAGCCAAGCTTGTTCATCGAATTTTTATGTATGTGATGATTCAAACAGAACTCTTTCCCAAACCGACGGATAGGGTAATTTGGTGCAGGTTCAGAACATGGGTAACAGAGTAGGTTCAGAACATAGGTAACACTTCGAGAGGCAGGGCCAAGCCGATAGGCTTGGGGATGCCTTGGAAAACGAAAGAACCTATGGATTTGCGGATTGA
>Ga0265338_10001073_pt1 | contig 45378 bp, 55 predicted proteins | sample 42126metaG_FD_193579 | JGI IMG/M metagenome (GOLD analysis project Ga0265338, IMG submission 193579) | Rhizosphere microbial communities from Carex aquatilis grown in University of Washington, Seatle, WA, United States - 4-21-26 metaG | ecosystem: Host-associated > Plants > Roots > Rhizosphere... | reverse complement strand
GGCAGGCAGGCAGGCAGGCAGGCAGGCAGGCAGGCAGGCAGGCAGGCAGGCAGGCAGGCAGGCAGGCAGGCAGGCAGGCAGGCAGGCAGGCAGGCAGGCAGGCAGGCAGGCAGGCAGGCAGGCAGGCAGGCCCAGGAAAGGCTTAGAATCAGAGCACCCTACCCTCTGGACTCTTCGGTCGACGTCCGCTGCTGGGCAACCTGCGGAGCCGGTTTTCATGTTTCTTAGATACAACAGGCTAAGCAATTGAGAGATGATTTTTAGGCTAGGCTGGGAGCCGATACCACTATATGTAGTGGTGACAATCAGGGTTAAAAGCTAAGTGCCTGTAATTGTTATAACTAGGTACTAAATTAGTGTCCCATAAGAATAATTATGTAAAGTTGCCCTCATAGTTAACACTAAATCAAGCCCATAGCAGGGTATAGGGGAGCCTGAGTTTTGCCTCTGTAGGGCATCCTCGGAGCCCGGATTTTATGATTTATCGATTATTAGAAAGAAATTAGAGCGTTATTGCAGAATCAAAGAAACGCTATAGCGAAAAACCATGATTGTATATGAGGATTAGCGGGAGCGCATCAGGTAACCATTTGATAACATTGCGTGTTAGCCACTGTTAGAATCGACCATTAAATCCGCTGGAGATATTACCATCTATATAATCTAACAAAATCGACTATTTACCACGTTAATTTATAATTGTTTTGTATAGATAGCTAGAAATGTAAGAAAAAAAGGTATAGCCGGGAACTTTTTTCGGTCTCTTGCCCTAAATCTGTTTAAACATCAAAAAAGGTGACCCCCTTATGTTTTGAAATTTACATTTCTAGCTACCACACACAATCAGCAAGATATACACACCCAAACCCCCGAAATCATTCACTATTTCAAAACCTTTAATTAGTATGAACTCTGCAGTCTACAAAACCATTTTTAACACCTTAAACGCTCAATCATAGAAACACGCAAAAAACCCAGGTACTTAAATACCCGTCAGCCGTCACTCTAACACCCGCACCGAGACCCTTAGACGGCCCTTAAACGGGACACCCCTAAAATGTACCTCACACCCTTGACATTAGAACCCAAACTATGCTATTTGATTTAGCAGTCAAAATAATAGCCTTAAAGGAGGCACCCGGAATGAAGCGAACCGAGATAGTAAAAGTTACATTCACACCTGAAGAACTAACCAAGATCAAAGCCCATGCATACATACTAGGATCAAATCCGACTGTATATATAAGGAGCTTGGCGCTTGCTGCCCTACCTGAAGAAAAGCCCGCGCCCGTGGTAAAGGTTGAGAAGCCCAAAGGCCCGCAGGCTCTTCCAGGTAACGAAATGACACAGCTAGAGGCAGCCGCTAAGGGCTTTCCTATTATTTTCCACCCTTGCCCACATTGCGGCCATAAGGGCGCGGACTTCTATATCCAGATGAGACAGGGGAACTGGTACACGTGCCAGGGATGTCACGACGAGTTTTTGCCTGTACCCGTGGAGGTTTAAGACATGGCACCGAACCGCAATATAGTCAGAGTGACGTTTAAGCCCGAAGACCTAGCAGCTATTGAGCGGGCCTCGGACGGAAACCCGCGCCCGTGGATAGTGCAGACCTGCACCGCGGCAGCCAGGAGACCACCCGAAGCACCGCCCAAGGTAGACAACCCAAGCCTGGCCGTAGCCCTGCAGCAGCTGTCGCGCCTGGAAATACTCTTAACCAATAACACCAGCTTGAAGGGTATAAACTATCAGCAAGCCATAATCCAAGTACGCAAGGCCGCCGCACATATCCGTGGTATCCAGGAGAAAGAGCAGGAACCCACCCCAGCAAACCCCGCCGATCTTTATAACCTCTTCCCGGTCTAGCAAGCCGGGAACGACCAGAAGCCAAGACGCCCCCAGAACAACCTGAGCCCACCCCCTGTAAAAACACCAACATATAAAGCAGGCTTCCGCCTGTAAAATAATTTACTTATTTAACACTAAATCATATTATTTAATTGACAATGAGTTGAGAGACTGATATTTTTAAAGGAAAAAACGCTTTACTTCAGGCATCCGGCAACTTAGGGACTTGATAGCCGTCAAGACCTGAGCACACAACCGGGCTATTTAATACGCCACCTTTTGACTCTTCGCCAGATATGCCGCAGGCTAGTCTGTCGAGCAGTCAAACCCACCAAGGAGGATGAGACCATGAAAAAACAAATCAGCTTCAAAAGCACTAAGGAGGAGGCCGAGCTAGTCCAGAAGATAGTGGAGCGAGCACAGAGCCTAGATAAAGACCTTGACGCGCTCAGTCTCACTATGGACTTGCTCGCCACACACGCAACGGATACACCGTTAGACTTCACCAGGATGTTGGAGGCGGACAACTTCAACTTCGCCCATGATGTGTATGGGATCATGCGCCACCTGAACCGGCGGACCGGTAAGCTTGAGAACTGTTTTTTACCACGTTGCGCCCGGAGGAATAGAACATGAAGAGACCCACCAAAGCCGCAGACCTCGCCAGTTTCAAGAAATTCTGCCAGCAGGCAACCGACAACCAGTTGAGGAACATCTATTTTGACGAGCTTAGAGCTAACCGGTGCGCGTTCGCTGATGTCGCCCGGACGGTTAAGGCTCAGAGAGGATTGACCTAGTGGCCACCAAGGGACCATTCACCAAGGAAGAGATAAAAGTTATCGGTGCGGCACAGACCGCACTCCAGGCAACCAGTACCAACTAAGGAGAGCTAAATCATGAACCACGTAACGCTGAACCCCAAGCAACTGGCCACCCTTTTGACCGCAACTATTAAAGCCACCCACCCCGTGCTGATCGAAGGAGCGCCAGGAGTAGGCAAGACCGACATTGTCAACCAGGCAACCACCGCAGCAGACGCGGACATGCTGACCGTCTATTGTGCATGCAGCGACCCTACCGACCCTAAAGGCATGCCGGCAACATGGTATCAGAACTACCAGGACGGCACCGGACAGCAGGTTGCCGACTTCATCCCCTTTGGTTACCTACAGCAGCTGATACACACCGAGCGCCCGCTTGTCTGTTTCCTGGATGACGTAGGCGGCGCGGCCCCGGCGGTGCAGCTGTCGTACATGAACTTAGTTCACGCCAGGAAAACCGGCGACGGCACACCCATAAGTCCGCTGGTTACCTTCATTGCAGCAACCAACCGCCGCCAGGATAAAGCAGGCGTTAGCGGCATGCTGGAGCCCTTCAAAAGCCGGTTTACCACTATCGTGGAACTGGAGCCGGACCTAGACAGCTGGTGCCAGTGGGCGCTAACCGAAAACCTTCCCATGGAGGTGATTTCTTTTGTGCGTTTCCGGCCCGGCCTCTTGAACGATTTTCACCCTTCGGCCGATCTGGTAAACAGCCCAAGCCCCCGAACGGTTCACAATGTAGCAAAACTGTTAGCGCTGGGCTTGCCGGTCGAATTGGAATACCCGACTATCGCCGGTGCAGCTGGTGAAGGTTTCGCCGGTGAGTTTCTGGGTTTTCTGAAGATCTTCAGAAGCCTACCCAGCCCGGACGCGGTACTGATGAGCCCCGACACACACCCGGTACCCGAAGACCCCGCGACCCTCTTCGCTTTGACTGGAGCCCTTGCCAGGAAGAGCAGTACCACCAACTTCGACGCCGTTACCACCTACGCCGCACGCATGCCAGCGGAATTTTCTGTATGTCTGGTGAAAGACGCCATAGCGCAAAAGCCGGAGTTGACCGTCACCAAGGCGTTTGTATCGTGGGCGACGACCCACGCGGATATTTTGATATGATATTTCAACCAGAAAGCCGGAGCGGGAGCGGGAGCGGGAGCGGGAGCGGGAGCGGGAGCGGGAGCGGGAGCGGGAGCGGGAGCCGGAGCGGGAGCCGGAGCCGGAGCTGGAGCCGGAGCTGGAGCTGGGGCTGGAGCCGGAGCGGGAGCTGGAGCTGGGGCTGGAGCCGGAGCGGGAGCGGGGGCGGGAGCTGGAGCGGGAGCTGGAGCGGGAGCCGGAGCGGGAGCAAATAAAGGGGGAATTTATGCCATTAACACCTTATGTTACAGCAATACTACAAAACGATACACCATCACCATGGATATCAAATGAGGCGGTATTTATCCGTACTGTGACTTATCATCTAACAGGTAGAATCATGTGCGAGAAAGGAGGCTTTTTAATACTCACAGATGCAGCATGGATCGCCGATAGTGGGCGCTTTATGCAGGCCATTGAAACAGGGGAACTTGGCGAAGTGGAACCGGTAACAGTCCCGGTTCGTGTCAACATAGCATCTATTATAGACGTGTATCACTGGAAACACCCACTTCCTAGAGAACAAAAATAGGGGGAGCCCATGGAGTTAACACCGAACCAATACACCCCGACCATCCGGGCGACAGTGGCGCAGCTGAACAGGATCTTTAAAAAGGAGGAATAGCCATGCTTAACAAAAAAGCCATGTTGGTCAATCTTTCTATATCACAGTGGGGGGCCCGGAAATATGACCGGGCAACCAGCGCCGAAATCGACGCCACCCACGGCACCGCCGATGCTGGCCGGTACAATAAATGCTTGATAGCGCAGGCAGTAATCAAGACCGTCTCACAAGTGGCCACCACCGCCCGGACTTACCACTATACCAACACCCTACCATGGAACGACAACGGCGCGCGGATCTTGCCCACCAGTAACTATCTGGAGTACACCCAAGAAATCAAACAGCACCAAAGCCTTTTCTTTGCAGCTGTTAAAGACCTAGTTGATAACTACCCCCAACTTGTTGCAGATGCACAGCTGAATCTGAAAACCCTCTTCAACTCCGACGATTACCCGGCAGCCGGGACCATTCAAGACAAGTACCGTTTCACCGTGGAGATTGACCCGATACCCGAGGCCACCGACTTCCGCATTGATATCAACTCAGACGAGCTTAAAAACCTGCAGGCGGAGATTGAGCAGCGCACCCAGCAGGCCCAGGCCGCCGCTATGAAAGATCTGTATGACCGGCTGTTTACCGCTGTAAACCACGCAGCCGAGACCCTGAAACAGCCCGACAAGATCTTTAGAGATACCCTCATCGGAAACCTTGACGAGCTTGCCGACCTTTTACCCCGGCTGAATCTGACCGGAGACCCGAAACTAAACGAGCTTGCCCAGCAGGTAAAAACCAAGCTGGCAAACCAGGTACCCGCAGAACTCCGAACGAAAGAAGTTATCCGGGCAATCGCCGCGCGAGACGCCGCGCAGATACTGGCGGACATGTCCGCCTATATGGGGAGCTAAGACCAATGAACCCAACACTTTTGAAACTCACCAAGGCCCGCACCGCCTTAATCCTTCAACAGCCGTTTTTCGGCACGCTGGCACTCCGCCTTAAATTCAAGATTGACCCAGACTGCAAAACCGCCTGGACCGACGGAATCACGCAGGGTTATAATCCCGACTTTGTGGACCGTCTTAGCATGGACGAGACCAAAGGGCTTATCTGTCACGAGGTCATGCACGTTGCTAACCTACACCACTTGCGCCAGGGGCAACGCGAGGGTAAACGCTGGAACCAGGCCGGAGACTATGCCATTAACGGATTGATAACCGGCGCAGGTATGCAGTTACCACAAGGCGGCCTGATAAACCCAGCCTTTAACGGCATGGCGAGCGAGCACATATACAACATGCTTCCACCGACCCCGCCAGGCGGAGGCGGACCAGGAGAAGGAAACGACCCTGGAGGATGCGGGGAGGTTCGACCCTACCCAGGCCAAGACCCCGCCTTAGAGGAGCAGCAAACTAAAATCGCCGTGCAGCAGGCGGCCCAGGCAGCCAAGGCGCAGGGGAAACTACCGGCGGACCTTGCCCGACTTGTTCAGGACATCACAGAGAGCAAGGTTGACTGGAGAGAAGCCCTACACCGTTTTGTCAGTCAGGCGGCGCATGCCGATTACAGTTTCCGCAAGCCTAACCGGCGCTTTACCGGTTGCGGTATCTTTTTACCGAGCCTTTACAGTGAGGAATTGCCACCGATAGCGGCAGCCGTGGACACTTCCGGCAGCGTAGATGACACCATGGTTAAACAGTATGGCGGGGAGCTTGACGGGGTTTTGACCCAGTACCCAACAACCATCAACGTCTTATACTGTGACGCAGCGGTCCAAGGGGAGGAGGTTTTCACCAGGGACAACCAGCCCTTAGTCTTGAACGCGAAAGGAGGAGGCGGAACGGACTTTAGACCCGTTTTTGACCGGATTGCCACATGGGACGAGCAGCCTTGTTGCCTGATCTTTCTAACTGACCTTATGGGTACTTTCCCTAAAGAGGCGCCCGACTACCCGGTTATGTGGATCACGGACGGGAACCTGACAGCACCGTTTGGGGAGACCATAAAGTATTGAGTTTTGAAGTGAGCCCTTAACGCTGATTAAGGGCGACTTTTCACCACTCAACACAAAGGAGGCACTAACCATGCCCGAAATCACACAAGAAGCTATTGACAGGAGAAGGGAACAAACCCGGCTAAAATTCAAATATGGAGGAGACCCAGCAAAAGATCTGGAAGCCCGGCGCGCATTTTACCGAACCGCGCACCTTGACGAGCTTGCCCTACTCACACCAAGTATGCCGAGCCTTGACCGTGAAGAACTTGCACTTCTAATGCAACGACTGCTAGAAGTTACCCAAATGAAATTAGACGTTATGAATGTACTAAACGACAAGCTGCGTAGTATGACCCCGGCAGATAGAGCGAAACTTAAAAAGGAGATTAAACAATGAAGATCCAGAAATCAGTAATCGACATTCTGAAAGCTGCAGCAACAAAAACCCCAGAGCCCCGTTACCTAATCGCATTCACCCGCCGCTTTAAGGGTGAACCGACCACCAGACACACCGCGCCAACCTTGCGCGAGATCCTGAAAAAAGGAGGGTTATAACATGGCGCACAAAGATGTTGCTCAAGAATGGGTGAACCAGGACAAAGAGAGCGGAGGAGGAAGAAACAGCAGTTTAACCTTTATAGGCCCGGTCCTATTCAGCTATGCAACACCCATAGCTTTGATCGACCGAGCACAGCAGGTTGTTTTTTACTCAACTTACAGCTACAGCATGACCACCAGCAGCAAACACTATACCGCCCGGAATCGGGCTATACCATGGGGGTTTTTGCAGGTGCCAGTTGAGGAAGTGGCGAAGCAGTACGGATGCAGCGCCACCTACACCCCAGCTGAAATGCTGCAGTCAGCAGCGCAGCGACTGATTGACGAACTTTCGATCATGAGCCGTAAACGTGATTTCTCATGGTGTATCAGTAATTACAACGAGGACCGCGAAAAGTTGCTTGCTGCGTTCCAAAGGTATGACGAAACCCCGCCGCATATCCCGGAAGTCAGTGATATTGGTATGCTTTTCCCCAACCCAAAAGCCGCAGTTTTAAGGGCTCTTCAGGAGGTGAAACCATGAGCAACAAAACCGAGCCTTACAGTTTTAGCGCGATGTTCAAAGACGAAGACGAGGCCGCCAGGATTGATCTAATCGGAACCCCGGTATACTTCGGCAAGGGTTTTGATATTTACCCGCTTGTGACCCACCTGGACCCCGCAAACGAGGGAAAATACAGGATCAGCGAGGCAATTACCGGGCGCGCGCTTATCGGCCCGCAGGAGACACCGCAGCTGGCTTTTGAAGTCTGCCAAAAATTCCTGAAAACCATCACACCCCAACAGCTTGGAGATAAGATAGCTTATTTCCTCATGGGGCCAGGCCGCGACGAGGAGCCCAGGCCATGATGATAGCTAAAATAGGCCCTGAAGAGTTTAACACTAACGCACAACAAGCCCCTCTTTTTAGCTGTGAGACTTGTGAAAAACCCCTCTATGATTGCCCGCGCGCAGGTTTTCACGGACCATGGGAGTATGACAAGGCACCAAAGGACGTACAGGAAAAAGCCGTTGAGAAGTGGCAAGAGGATTTCCATACCCGACAAGACACTGACTGGTCAGAATATACCATTGAGGATGCCGAGCAGATAGCAGAGATTTTAGGGATTACGATTGACAGCAGGCCGAGCAGGAGTAATGAACCCTGTATTTATTGGAGCGGTTTTAGCTCACAAGGTGGCGGTGCATGCTTTGAGGGCTCGTACGCCTACAAGAAGGGAGCCGCTAAGGAAATAAGGCAACACGCACCCCAAGACGAGGAGCTACACCGAATAGCCAACCGGCTGCAGCAGCTGCAGGCAAAAGCCTTTTACCAATTGACGGCCACCAGCAAGCACACCGGGCACTATAGCCACTCTCACAGCACCACCATCGACGTTTACCGAATCCACCCCAGAACACAAGACGACCTTGACGCGAGCGATTATGAGGAACCACTAGCGCAGCTTTTGCGCGACTTCATGGACTGGATTTATAAACGACTAGAAGAAGAGTATAACTACCAGGGGAGCGAAGAAGCCGCCAAGGAAATCTTGCTAGGTTACGACGTGACCGAGGAGGGCGAAATATGCTAGAGCTAACCGCCCTGATCCTTTGCTTCTGGTATGCTGGATATCGACGGAAGAAAGGAGAGAAAACATGATCCGCTTTAGGCACTACGGCAGTATAGAACGTGACGCAGAGGCGGCAAAGGCCCGCCGACGACGTGTTAAGCTAGAGGAACAGCAACACGAGGAACGACGGCCAAATAGAGACAACCCAATAGCATGCGCAGCACATGAGGCAGGCGGCCATTTGATACAGGTTAAACTCTCAATCCCAGAAGGGCAAAACGGTGGATGTGGTGGGCTAATCCACGTAATAGGGACCAATGGGGGGACGATCCCTTGTGGCTCTTATCTCACACAGTTCGGAGAGAGGCTACCTTATTACTGTGACCACTGCGACATAGCTTAGCCCCCAACAGCCCGCCCCTAAAAAGGCGGGCTTTTTCATGCCCCGATCCTTCCGCCCTTCCACCCTTCACACCCCAACGACTCGACAAGGCCCGCGAACCCGGCCGCCGGCAGCCCCTCGAACCAGACCCGCGCCTAGAGCCGATCCGCCGGGGCTGGAGACGCAAAGGGTTTTAGCAAAGGGTTTCTTCCCCGAGACGCAAAGGGTTTCTTCCCCGAGACGCAAAGGGTTTCAAAATAATTTACTTAGAATCAAAAATAAGTGTTGATCTGGGTGTAAAAAGGTGTATAGTATCGCACATGGACAGAGGCGCGGAATGAAAAAGAAACCAGTTAAAGAAGCCAGCTGCCAATGCTGTGGGCTAGAACATAAATTCGATGAACCAGTTAAAGCATTTGTATGTATTGGTTGTGGGGTGGGCCAAACAGTTGTTCCTAGTATTACAGCCCAGAGTATCGCGGGCCGGAATGTCACAGGGCACTACCTACCACCTAGTAGTTGAGGAAATAATGGACAAACTTCAAGACCTCATAGATCAAGCAGTAGAAACGGACACTAAGAGACGAGCCCAGAGTGGGCATAACTATACCCAGGTTCGCAACGTGTCCCTGAACGCATATCTAGGTTTGAGCATATCTACAGAAGAATACCAGAAGCAGGTAGCGGCCGGGCGCCTGTTAGCACTATCAGACAATAAGCAACTCGCTGGCCTAAATAGCGAGCAGGCCCAGGCATACATGGATGTCCTCACCAGCTTAGGTGTGTCCAAAGAAGAAGCGACAGCCAAGATCGTAATAGCCAAACTACAGCAGTAAAGGAGTACCCTGTGGCAATTAATCCCAAGAAGAAGATGGTCCTCGACCTGTTGGCTAAGGGCTGGACGGACCGGCGCATCGCCATCCACTGCCAGCTCACCATCACCACGATCCGCTATTACAAGCGGACCTACACACCCACGGCGAACATTCGACAGAAGTACACTCCCCAGATCGTTGAGGCGCTGATCCACGAGAAGCAGTCCGGGAACCTGGCACTGTTCATCGAGACCTATGAGATCCCACCTACCTCAGTCTCACGGCTCTTACTGATGCACGAGCAGGCCCAGGAGCTAAGAAAAGATCTGGAGTTACTCGGCTGGTTCAGGATGAAGTCTACCAAGGAGTGCTTTGCCGCGGGGCTCAGTCGCAACCAGGTGGCAGCCAGTGTGCTCTACCTGAAAAGCATGCGCCTGTCGCTCCAGGTATGGCAGGGCAAGCTCTACCTGTTCTACCGTGGCCCGGCGCTGGTAACACGCTTCAGGATGACCTTTAAAGACCAGGTAGAGATCCTGAGATACCCCAAGGCGTGGCTCGCAGACAACAAGCAACGGCTGAAGGAAGGCTGGCTGGTAATCCGGAAGACTTCCCAGAAGAGGATGGAAGCGAGATTAAAGGCTGAAGCATTGAGGGCTGAAGGGTGACAGGCCCGCAGCCCCGGCGGCCAGCATTTCGGATCTGTATAGTATGCGGGCAGAAGTTCTATCGCCGTGGGGATGAGTCCTATGAGGCGTTCGTAGAGCGTCTGACCTGCACCCGCTACTGCACCAACAAGATAAGCGGGGAGGAGAAGAGCAAGCACCAGAGTTTCTCGAACCCACATCATGAAATAACTTACAGCTACGTGTTGTCTGATGACTTCAGCTGTGTCCACTGCACCAGCAGGTTCGAGGACAGCGACATCGGGGAACACTGTGGACCCTGCCGAAATGGCAGCAACTTCAGGAGAAAACAATGACAGACAAAAAGGTAGTACCTAAAGGGGAGTGCAGGATCTGCGGGCGCGAGATGGCCTTGAGAGCTGGGGGTGCCTGCAGCTGGTGTGACGACCAGCTCCGCGCCGGCAAGACCGTTGAACAGATCGAGGAGCGGTTTCTGACCAGCCCCCCGGTGCGAGGATTTAGACCCAAGACCCTGCAGGACGTCGCTAAGGAGAGTGAGAGGCTCAATAACGGAATATCTAGGCATGAGAAATCTAGGGTTGGTCATTTCTCAGGGGGCAGCTGCAGGCACCTCATATTCACAAAACTCGAACCCACTATCAAACGACCATTCACCCAGAAGTGAGATATCTGTGGCATGGTTAAACCGCTCACCGGTGCAGACTGGGTATTTGATCCAGACGAGGTAGCGGCGCTCCAGAAAGCAGGAGTGATCACCCCCGACCGTAAGGTTCTGAAAAACCCGAACCTAGCTGCACCGTATGGTAAATCCCACTTCCCCACCAAGACCATGATCCCACTCTGGACCTGCAGCGACGGGACCGAGTTCAGCCAGGAGATCGACGCCCTGAGACATGAGCTGGATGTCGCGCATACTGCGCTGGCGAGGAGGAAATGATGCCTACCCAGGATGAGAAATGGCTTACCAAGCAAGGAGAGATCATAAAGGTCTCAGATATGGAAGACCGGCACGCACGGTTTACCCTCAACATGTTGCTCCGGCTCATGCGTGGGGATAATCTAAGGGCACTGCGGGCACACATGAAAGCGTTGCAGAATATTGAGGAGGCTGCTATAAAGCGGGCAGCTATCACAGCTAGGCACACAAGGAAGGAGGAATAAGGTATGAAAACAGCCATTTATATAGAGGACGGAGTAGTGCAGCTCGTTATCACACCCGAGAGCGAGTTCGAGAAGAACGCTCTTGCCTCTTTCAATAAGGAGCCCATCTCCGCCCAGATATTCAGCGGCGCTTTCTATGACTGCCGAGGTGGCTGGGCAAGACAGACCCGGTTTAGCTCCGCAGGTTTATACGGAACAGAGGGTAGCGAAGACCGGAGCCTCATAATCAGGATGGAGGGTACTAAGTAATGCACCTACTCACCCTGGACTACGAGACCTACTACGACACCGAGTTCTCTCTGAGCCGACTCACAAACGAAGCCTATATCCGGGACAACCGTTTCGAGGTCATCATGGTGGGGCTCCAGATGGATGATAACCCGGCTTTTTGGGTACCGGCGCCGCAGATCCCGGCGGTCTTTGCCAAGATCCCTTGGCACGAGACCATCGTGGTCAGCCATCACGCCCATTTCGACATGGCAATACTGAGCTGGGTCTATGGCATCCGGCCAGCGTTCATAGCAGATACCCTCGCCATGTTCAGGGCGATCTATCCGACTGAGGCCGCGAGCCTGGCCAACATGTGCCAAGTCCTTGGCATAGGCGAGAAGGGGCATGAGGTCGAGAACGCGAGGGGTAAGCACCTCCAGGATTTCGACCAGTGGGCACTGAAGCGATACGGTGCTTACTGTGTCAACGACGTGGTGAAAACCAGGGCCGCCTTCGACATTCTGAAGCCTTTCTTCCCGGTCTCTGAACTGCGGCTGATCGACCTCACTACCAGACTCTTCACCGAGCCGACACTCAGGCTTAACGCTGGACTCCTCCAAGTGGCCTATGATGATGAGCGCGAGCGGCTGGTCTCTCTCTTCGCACGCGCCTTCCCGGACCTGCTGGCAGAGGCAACGGCCGCGGTACTCACTGGGGATGCCGCTGCCTGGAAGAAGCTGAAGACCCCACTGGCCTCCAACCCACAGTTTGCCCAGATGCTGATGGATCTTGGTGTAGACCCACCTAAGAAACTCTCGCCGGCGGCAGTCAAGGCTGGCATCGCAGACCCAGCTCTGGACCGGGAGCCTCCGATCGGCATGCTGGCACAGATCGACAAGAAGACCCTGGCGGCCATGTATGTCATGACCCAGGTGCATCATGACTCCGAGATCTGGACCTATGCCTTCTCCAAAAGCGATGAGCACTTCAAGCAGCTGCTGGAGCATCCAAACGACGATGTCGTGGCGCTTACTGAGGCCCGCTTCGGTGTCAAGAGCACCATCAAGGAGACCCGGGCCAAGGCGTTCATGGGTATCGCCTCCCGCGGCACCTTCCCGATCTACCTGAAATACTATGGCGCCGGCACCGGCCGGGACGGCGGGGGTGATAAGGTGAACCCTCAGAACCTGAATAAGTTCTGCCCGCATTGCCAGGGTGAGAAGTGCCCACGCTGCGACGACACTGGCATCTCCCCCATGCGCCGGGCCATCGAGGCACCAGAGGGTCATGTCATCGTGGTGCGTGACCTCTCCGCTATCGAGGCGCGGGTGAATTTCTACCTGGCGGGCCAGGAGGACAAGGTCCAGGCTTACCGCGACGGCGCCGACCTTTACTGCCTGGCAGCGTCCGAGGTTTTTGGTCGGTTGATCCAGAAATCGGATAAGAAAGAGCGATTCCTTGGAAAATCGGAAATTCTTGGGTGTATCGCGGAGGGGGAATTAGTTCTCACGGACAAAGGGCTGGTAGCAATAGAAAATGTGACACTTGACATGCAGGTATGGGATGGGGTAGAGTTCGTCGCGCACACAGGAGTTATGTTCCAAGGGTATAAGGAGATAATGACGTATGCAGGACTTACAGCAACCCCAGATCATATTATTTTCCTACAGAACGGTGAGAGTTGCGAGTTCAGGGATGCCGCCAGTACGGGAGCTAGTATCGCTCAAACCGGAGATGGTGGGATGCCGCTTCGGTTCATGGGAAATTATGAAGCAAGAAATTTTCAGGCGGAAAACACAGGTGCTTCTCTGGTGCCGCTGCAGGTGTGGAAAAGAGCAATGGGTGGACCGCTGGAACTTGCAGAAGGGACAGTCACAGGGGTGTCTCACATGTATGGGGAAGGCGAACAGGGTTTCCCCCAGCTCCCCAGTACTGGGGAGGAGATACGACGCGATTATAAGTCGATGCAACAACCCCAAGAACCCAGCATTCAACCGCTACGGAAGGAGGGGGATTCAATGTCTGTTTCGCAGCAGGAGCGAGTTCATACTCTACGTGGAGAAGAACTTGCCACACAGCACATACCACAAAGTAGAGATAGATCGGAAGAACAACAATGGGCACTACGAGCCGGGGAACCTGCGGTTAGCTACGCGGATACAGAATTGCAACAATACCGAACGAACGTGCTTTGCGACCTTTCGGGGGGTAAAAATTCCGAGAACAGAGCTATACCATGTGCTCCGGACTGTGGACCCAGCCATGCGCTACTCCCCCCAGACCATTTGCAACCTCGCCAAGTCTGGGTTGACGGGGGAACAAGTCATAGACCGATTCTACAATCTCGCCAGTTGCAAACCAAAAGGACATACGATATTACCAACGCTGGACCCCGTAATTGCTTCACGGTATCTGGAAAGCTAGTTCATAACTGTGGCTTCGGCCTCGGCTGGAAGAAGTATCAGGGCATGCTCCGAGTCGGCATGCTGGGGAACGCTGGGATGCTCCTAGGCGAAGACATCGCGGAAGCCCTTGGCGTCTATGGCCCGACCTTTGCTCTCAGGAACTCCGGCTACATCAACGAGTCACTTCCCCCCAACGTCTCCCCAGAAGAGCACGCTACCCACTGCGCCTGCTCGGCGCAGATCATCAAGCTGTTCCGGGATAACAACCCGGAAGTCCCGAAACTCTGGCAGCGCTACCAGGACGCCCTCCCTGAAATGATAGCTGGTGGTGCTGGATGTATCGATGCCAAGGGTATCATCCGTTACTGCTCCGAAGGGCTGATCCTACCCAACGGCATGCTGATCCGCTACGTCGAGCTGCGAGGGAAGATCGAGGGGCGCCACACCGAGTACAGCATCCTGAAGAACAAGCGCAAGGGCGAGCGAGGCAAGGTTTATGGGGGACTGTGTTGTGAGAACGGCACCCAAGGGACCGCCCGGATCATCCTGACCGATGCCTTCCTGGGAATAGCCGCGGAGTTGAAGAAAAAGGACCGCGTCACAAATCTGACGCCCAAGAGATACGTCCGGAAACCTGTTCACCGGGTCCACGACGAACTCCTTGTGGTGGTGCCAGTGCAGGAGGCAGAAGAGACCTACCACATGATGGGTGAGATCATGGCCACACCGCCGGCCTGGGCGCCGGATCTCCCGCTTGCGTCTGAGGGTGGCTGGGCAAAACAGTATATCAAGTAAGGAGTTGAGTAATGACTACACCTTTTATTTTCATCTACACTCTCTGGCTCCTATAGAGACCGTACTGAGTGTTTGGAGTGCGTGATATCTGACAATACTTGGAGTAAAAAAGCAGAGCAACTGGAAGCCGCCAACGCCCAACTCCTCCAGCGTGTCGAGAAAGCGGAGGAGCGGCGAAAATAGCTAGGGGCGACTCTTGGCGAGCTGAAGCATTGGATATTATAAGTAAAGGGAAGACGCCATGCATTTACGAACTGGTCGCCAGCGCCATTCTTTCCGCCCTCTCCCCTGCCGCTGACCCACCAAAAGGAGGTTCACAATGAAACTGATCCTGGTTTTCGTAGCACTCTTGCTTACTGGTTGTGGCGGAGGTATTGATTGGTTCCCGGAACAAAAGGCATCTGAGGGCATCGATGCTGGCAGCTTCATCGCCTCAGTTCGCACCGGGTCTAGCGCCTTTACGGTAACCACTTCCAAGTCCGCCTTCGAGACCTACACCTCACTACATGTCCCCAGGTCAACCCCGGTTACCCTGCAGACCTTCGAGCTGGGTAAAGTACTGAAGGCACTTGATAAATCGATCTTGGTGAAACGGGAGGTTGGGCTATAAATTTCCTGAAAATAAATATTGACAGGTGTTAAATACTATACTACTATCGGGCCACTGAAATGAGCAAAGGAGCCAACCCACAATGATCTGCTACTACCTCTACCAACTCACTTTCCCTGAGATCCAAGCTATCCGAGCCAAGAAGAACGGCGAGAAGAGCGTCACCTCCATACAAGGTGAACTTCTCACCGATCACTCCGACAGGTCTCTCTGGGGGCGTTGGCAGAAGGAAATTCAGGATGTGAGTAAGGGCGTCTATACCAGCCACAAAGTACCGCAGCCAGCCATGGACTTTTTCCAGTCTACCAAGTTTCTCAGTTCACCCCCCACTGAGGAAGTAGTCATAACCAGCCGTGGCAAGACCCTCAACCTGGTGAAAGAAGATATCCAGGACGCAGTGATTATAACCCCAGAACAAAAAACAGCGGTTAAAGTAGCAAACGTCCTAAACAGCTTTAAGCCCCCCCGCTTTACCTGGTCCCTTACCTCACTGCAGGACTTCGAGAACTGCCCGCTGTGCTTCGCGGAGAAGCGGTTTTATAAGCGGTTCAAGGACACTCCTTTCAATGCACAGGACTGGGGTAACCGGCTCCATACAACGGCCGAGCACTATGCCAAGGCGTTGAGGGATGAGAAACCCCAGACTTTCGAGCCCGAACTCCTCGACATCGTCAAGCCTTACTGTGACGCGATCGTGGCCAGCTCCAAGGGGGGCGTTCTCCACATCGAGCATGACCTGGCCTTCACCGAGAAGTTCGAGCCCTGCAGTCCGACCGACTGGGACAGAGTCTGGTACCGCGGTAAGTCCGACGTCTCGCTTATTAAGGCCGCGGCCACCGGGATCAAGACCTGCTATGTCTACGATTTTAAAAGCGGGAAGGTCAAAGACGACCCTACCCAGCTTAACCTCATGTGCGCCTGCGAGGCTCTCCTCGACCAAAGCATCCAGAAGTTCGAGGGGCGCTACATCTGGCTGAAGAACAAGACTGTCTCGGCGCCGGTGCTGCTGGACCGTAAGGATCTGGTGGCTATCTGGCGCGACATCCTCGCCCGGGTAGCGCGCATGCGTCAGGCGTGGGATAGCCAGATCTTCCAGGCCAGGTCCAGCGGGCTCTGCAAGCAGTATTGCCCCGTGACAACCTGCGCCCATTGTGGGAGGAAGTAAGAAAGACCCTGAAATGCTCTGATTCTAGGAGGGGAAGGAGGTGTTAACCATGCCGACAACCCCAGAAAGAAGGAAGTTCCCAAGAGGCGCTGACGAAAGGAAGATTGTCATGACTGAAGTTATGCAGAGAATGACCGAGTTCTCCATGGGCGAACAGGTGGAGATCACCAAGGCGGCCGGCGAGCTGATGACGAAGGACAAGACCCTGAACATGACTGACGCGCTGAACCAGGTCATCGACGCCCGGCTGGAAGAAGACAAGAGATGAAACCCCCGCCCCGGCGGATTATGATGATTGTTGCCGTCGCGGAGAAGCGGGAGTACCTCCTGCTTCTAGGGGAACTCTTTTCCCCGTGCAAGAAGTGTGACCCGACAGTGTTTTACAAATGCCAGGAGTCCGCGCAGGAGTGCCGGCGCTTCCGGAAGTGGTGCGGAGAGGTGGAGTAGATGGCTAAGACACCAGAAGGTGTGGTTAAAGATTCTGTCAAGGAGCTGCTGATTGCCTGCGGCTTAATCCCCGCGGGCAAGGCGGCACTCGCCACCAAGGAACACACCGGCAAGTTCCACATGCCTGTCTCCAACGGTATGGGGGTCGCCGGGATCCCGGACTTCTACGGGCACTACCGGGGCTTCTACTTCGAGATCGAGACCAAGGCGCTCGGGAAGGAACCGACCCCACTACAGTGGCACCAGCTGAAAGCAACCAACATAACTGGGGCCATGTATTTCGTTATCGACGGGGAGAAGGGGCTCACGCACTTCAGGAACTGGGTAGTGCTGGTAAACGCCCGCTTAGATGGTTTCTGGAAATGAACTCTCTAAAGCAACGCCGGCCACTGCGGTGGGATGAGTTGGAACTCTACCTCAACCTGAACCCCGACCGGATAGAGGATCTCTTCCGGCGAAACGGAGTCTGCCCACCTTGTGCCGCCGAGGACTTCGACCTGGTGGCCTTCCGGGTTCTGTTTGTGCTGGCCGGCATGGAGTTGTGGTTGGGGTTGAACATACCAAGCCCTTTAGCTGGGAGGTACGAAGCAAGAACCATACCCCGAGTTATCCAAATCGTAAAGAACGGACAAGTCATTGACCAGGAGGCGATGTGACACACGACCCAAGATCGATCACTGAGGAGAACTTCCCGGCCTTCCGGGGAGCATATAGGAAGGCTCTCGAAGAGCAGAAACAAGTCTTTATCTTCGAGGGGAACGAAGTCTATACCCCTTTCGCCAAGTACGTTGTGGAGTATTTCGAGTACCTAAAAAGGAGCGACAAGCAATGAGCCAGAACACTATCCCTTTCGACCAGACCCAGGTGATCGCAGTAGCCCCCGAACCGCAGAAGATCACCGGGCGCCAGGCGTTCGACCAGGCTATCCAGCGCGAAGTGCAGGACGCCGTAGCCCGTAAGGAGTTCGAGGTTGCTGCCATGATGGAGAAGGCTGGCTGCCCGATCAACGAGTTCCCCAATACCCCGGAGGGCGCGCAGCAGCTGGCCGCCTGGATGAAAGAGCATGATCTCCAGGTAGATAAGCTGGTCTTCCAGGACGACTTCGGCCGATCGGGCTACTACGTGAAACGCGCCGGCATCGAGATCGGCATGGTGCCCTGCGAGATCGTCCGCGGGATGATGATATGATGTCTGACACCGAGAAGCTGGATCTTATGGGGCTGAAACAACCAGCTGCGGGTCTATTATCTTCTAGCGGGGCTGTTGCCTCTGCCCAGCTTGGTGGCTACTCCCTCGGTCATAATGCATCGGACTTAGGGCGATCGATCACCAGCAAAATCCAGCGCAGCATAATGGACTCACTCGACCCGAAGGTAGTCCCGATCCCACCGCCTCCCGAACCTCAGATCATCGACACAGCAGAAGGCATCAAGATGGTAGTCAATCAGGACTTCATCAGGCACTACGGGGTGAACTATGGCGAAGAGGTCCGCCGGCGCATGACCGATGCAATCATGGCCCGGGTGACTGACTCCATCAAGATAAAATCTGCTTACAACGATGTGGACAATGTTATGGTAGTTGATGCTGTTATAAAATTCTAGGAGCCCCGATGCAGCCACGCCTTGTTTCAGATCATGTTTGTTTCTCCCACCCTAGGCCAGAGCAGATCCTAATGACCTTCCCCGATGCCAAGGTCAACGGCCACATTCTAGGGGTGCCGCTCTCGCTGGAGAACTCCACGATCCTGCGGAACCTGGGTATCGCAGCGCCGTCACCGATCCGAACTGGTTACAACTGGAAAGGGCGCTTCACTCCACTACCTCACCAGCTGGTGACCGCTGAGTATGCGACGTTGAACAAGCGGTTGTTCATCCTGAACGACATGGGGTGTGTTGACCCCGAGACCGAATTTCTCACGCCCACCGGCTGGAAACGGATAGCCGATTGGAATGGAGAACCAATCCTGCAATTTAATAAAAATACAGAGACTACCTCATTTACAGATGCGAAGTACATCAAGTTGCCAGCAGACAAGATGTATCACCTGAAAACCGGGCGCGGAGTAGATCAGGTATTGAGTCCCGAACATCGGGTGCTATACCGCCACCCTACAGAACTAGGGCTACATACAATTTTTTGCCGGGACTTGGTGGCTAATCACCTAAAAAATACCAATGGTTTTAGGGGGAAGTTTCTGACTACCTTTAAAGCCCCGAAGACTCTGGGGTTGAACCTATCAGAAGCGCAACTTAGGCTTATGGTCGCTGTAATAGCAGATGGATATTTCCCCTCGCTCACAGGCAATAGATGCCAAGTTAGGGTTAAAAAGGAGCGTAAGAAACTCAGGCTCCGCATGTTGCTACAAAACTGTGGATGTGATTTTAAAGAGCAACAAAAAGACTTCAACACCGCAACTGGGTATTCAGTTTTTACCTTCAGCGCCCCCAGGAGGGAGAAGATCTTTACCACTGATTGGTGGTCTGCTACCGCAGACCAATTACGAACAGTAGTGGACGAACTACCATATTGGGATGGGTCTAAAAGCACAGGAGCACGCGGTTTTACTTTCTCATCCACAGCTAAACAATCCATAGATTTTGCACAATATGCCTGCGCCTGCGCTGGATTTACCTCGTCTATCAGGAATGAAGGGCTACGAAATTTTGGCACCAATGATTGCTATGTGTTATGTGTCAGGACCTACGCCGCAGAACCAACCATTATGAGTATGGACTCACAGGGAGCGAAGAGGGATACTATCTTCGAGACCACCTCTGGTGATGGGTTTAAATACTGTTTCTCAGTCCCTGATACTTACTGGGTAGCACGCAGGAATGGCAATATTTTTGTGACTGGCAACACCATGAAGACCATCTCGGCGCTGTGGGCGTCCGACTACCTCATGGAGCAGGGTGTCATTAAGAAGGTGCTGATCGTCTCGCCTCTATCCACCCTGGAGCGTGTCTGGGGGGACGAGATCTTCAAGAATTTCCCCAAGCGCAAGTTCGCGGTCCTCTACGGCTCCGCCGACAAGCGCAAGGCGCTCCTGAAGAGTGACGCCGACTTCTACATCGTGAACCACCACGGCGTCGAGATCATCAAGGACGAGTTAAAGAACCGCCCCGACATCGGGCTCTACATACTCGATGAGGGGGCGATCTACCGGAACTCCCAGACGAAGATGTGGAAGACCATGAAGAAACTCATTACCCCGGATCTGTGGGTGTGGCTCATGACCGGCAGCCCGACGCCCAATTCACCGACTGACGCCTACGGCCAGATGAAACTCATCAAACCTGAGAACTACCTTGGGCCTTTCACCCGGTTCAAGGACGATGTCATGCAGCAGTTCGGCATGTATAAGTGGGTACCCCGCAAGGGCTGGGAGCATACTGTCAACCGGATCCTGCAGCCGTCTGTCCGCTATGCCCTGGAGGACTGCGTGAACCTGCCGCCGACGATCTATCAAGACCGACAGGCGGAGCTATCCCCAGAGCAGCGCCAGCACTTCATCAAGCTATCCCGAGAGGCGGTCACAGAGATCAACGGCAGCACGGTCTCCGCGGTGAACGCCGGGGTGTTGCTGTCTAAGTTGGTTCAGGCTGCCTGCATTGCAATAGATACTATGGTACTGTCCTCACGCGGCTGGGTTCCAATCCAGGATATAACAATGGAAGACTTAGTATGGGACGGGGTTGACTGGGTTACCCACAACGGTGTCATATATAAAGGAGAGCAGCGGGTTATCGAGTGCGGTGGGGTGACTCTCACACCAGACCATGAGATGCTCCTTACTTCAGGATGGAAAGCAGCAGGAGAGATAAATGGCAAATCCAGCGAAGGACCTGACTGGGCAAAGGTTTGGTCACCTACTTGTTCTGAGCAGAGCAGGGTCAACTATAGGCGGACAGACTTGCGCCGTATGGCTATGCCGGTGCGACTGCGGGAAGGAGATAACTCGCAAGAGCCAGAGCCTACGAGCGAAGCACAGAACCAACCCTCGACACTGCGGCTGCAAGACAGAGATCTGGCAAACCCACGGCATGACAAAAACTCGACAGTTCAACATCTGGTCCCAGATGCTAGGCCGATGCCTGCTGGAAAAGAACAAGGACTGGGGCAACTATGGCGGCAGGGGAATAACTGTGTGCGAACGGTGGCAACATTCGTTCGAGAACTTCTGGGACGATATGCAGGGAGGGTACTCCCTGCTACTGACGCTAGACAGGAAGGACAACAACGGACCCTACAGCCCCGAGAATTGCCGATGGCGAACAGTAAAACAGCAGTCGAACAACAGGCGATCGAATGTAACGATAGATACCCCAAAGGGGCAGATGACTTTAACACAGGCAGCAGAAACCTATGGACTGAAAGCGGTAACCCTGCATGCCCGGATATTTCGCTACAAATGGAGTGTCTACAGGGCGTTGAACACCCCATCGCCAAGGTCTACGACATAGTAAATTGCGGCCCTCGGAATCGGTTTGTAGTTCAGGGTAAAAATGGGGAACTCCGGATAGTGCATAATTGCGGCGTCCTCTACGATGCCAACGGAGGGACTCTCCGGATCGACTTTGGCCCCCGACTGAAGGTACTGGAGGAAACCATCGAGGAGTGCAACGAGAAGATCATCGTCTTCGTGCCCCTGACCGGCACCCTCAACGCCTTGGCAGGGGAGTTGAAGAAGAAATACAAGACCGAGTCGGTGACCGCGGCGCTCTCCGGCAACGAGTACATCAGCACCGTCGATGGCTCTACCCCGACAGGCCGGCGCAATAAGATCTTCCAGGACTTCCAGAACCCAGCATCGGCTTACCCAAGAATAATACTTTCTAATCCACAATGTATGGCGCATGGTCTAACTCTGACAGCGGCCACCACAATCATCTGGTATGCACCGATCCACTCGAACGAGTACTATGAGCAGGCAAACGCACGCATCGCCCGCCCCGGGCAGACTAAGACCACAAATATTGTCCATATTTTTGCCACACCTGTGGAACGTAAAATTTATGACACGTTACGGGCCAAAGGTGCGATGCAACAGATTGTGTTAGAACTAGCAAAAGAGAAATCCTAAATGACATACATATATGGACTTATAGACCCAAGGACTAGTGAGTGCAGGTATGTTGGCAAAGCAGATAACCCACATACCAGATGGACTCGACACCTCCAGCCAGGCCGACTACGTGTTACATCTATAAAAAATAGTTGGCTTAATGGTGTTCTGGCAGATGGTCTAAAACCAGAACTTATTATATTAGAACAAATACCACTTAATGGCTGGCAAGCTGCTGAGCAGTGGTGGATTGCGTACCTACAAGGGCTAGGAGCTAGGCTCACAAATGGAACATCTGGTGGTGATGGAGTAATTATGTTCGGTGCTACTAACCCCATGTATGGTGTAAAAGGCACCCAACACCCATCATTCGGTAAACCCAGGTCGGAGGATGTAAAAGAACGAATACGAGCAGCGCAAAAAGGAAAGCCGCGTAATTGGTCAGAGGAAGGAAGACAACGTATCATAGAAAGCAACCAGCGCAGAGCCATAGGTATTAACAATGCGTTCTTTGGGCACAAACATACAGCAGAGAATAAGGAAATAATGTCAGCGCATAAGAAAGGTAGATCACTAACCGACGAGCACAAGGCCAGAGTATCTATAGGACTGAAGATAGCTTGGGCTGAAGGTCGGCGTATATCTACTAAGGAGGGGAAGTGATGCTGAGAACTTTAGCGATATCGTTAGCGTTCCTGGTTATATTTTCGTGTTCCGTTTTACTTTTCGCGGCCCTCTTTGTAGCTGGGAAGAGGATCAACTATGGACTGGTCTACCGATCCCAGGTGGAGCAGACAGTCCGGGCGATGGTCAGGAAGGAGGCTCTGCGATGAGCACCCAGCTCATAATTCCGGCAACTGTCACCCAGGAAACCAAGGACTCGATCAAGAGGCTCTACCTCACGGCCAACCAGGGGAGAATCCGCAATCTCTGGTCCGAGGACTTCATTCAGGACATGCGGAAGCGGCTTGATACCGAAGGGACTTTCACCGAAGGGGAAGTAGCCAGGGTTACCCGGCTGGGGGAGCGGTACTGATGTCAAAGATATCCATAAAGCAACTCAGGCACACTCTGAATAAGAAGTATGGATATGACATAGTCCAACAGCTAAAGGCTGACTGGGAGAAGCGGAACCTGCCTATGTCATCGCGTCTGTTCTACGCCTTCTGCATTAATAACCCGGACGTAGTAACAGCCCGGCGAGTGGAAATGATTTTGACTGAAAATAACCCTTGACCGCCGAAATAAAAAGTGTATAGTATCATACATCAAAAGGAGGTAACACCCTATGACCACTACCACAGCGCCGCCCCGCCAGATAACCCCTGATATGGTTGTCGAGGCTTATACCAAGACCCGGGACGAGATCAAAGTCCTGACTGCCCAGCTCGATGAGAAGTTGGCCCCCCTCAAGAAGTTGCAGGAGGCCCGGGAGAACTGGCTCATGGGGGAGATCACCCGCACTGGCCTGAAGAACCTCCCAACCGTCTATGGCACCGCCTATGTTACCCGCGCGGAGAACGTCACCTGTTCGGATTGGGATGCCTTCGTGGATTTCCTGATCTTCCAACCGATCAGGAACGCACTTATGCCAGAGGGCGGGGACTCCGGAGTGCTCGATGGGGTGATGGAGAAGCTGAAGGCAACCCTCAATCTGAACCTCCTCGACCACAAGATCAACAAGACCGCAGCCCTGGAGATCATGGGGGAAGAGCGGCAGAACCCACCACCCCCCGGCGCCAGCTACTCGGCGTTCCAGAAGATTGGGGTTAAGAAGACAGCGTAATCGGTTTGGGAGCGTCTGAAAGAGTCCAGCATTTGTTGGGTTGCTCTGTAAAACTATCGGTCTACTGCCAGCGAAACTAACCGAGCCCCAATTCAATCTCAACCCCGGAAACCCCGGGCAACCCAACAGAAGGAGTCTCACAAATGAGTAATGTCCCTATGCTCCCCGACACCGCACCATCGTTTCTCGCCACCCTCTTGGCCAACAACCCGGCAGTCATGGCCGCCAACGAGGCCGCTCTTGCCAACATGTTCGGTGGCATGCCCCCCATGATCGGAGTCAACGGCTCCAGGTTCTTCATCAAGGACGGTGGCAACTCTACCCCCGTGGTAGACAGCAAAGGCAACCCGGTCGCAGTTCTGGGCTGTGTCATCCTGACAGCGAAAGGTCCGCTGGAGAAGAAGCTGTACCTATCCGCCTACACCCCCGGGTCCAACGAGGCGCCGGACTGCCAGAGCATCGACGGCGTCACTCCTGACGCTGGCTGCACCCAAAAGCAGGCGGACTCCTGCGCCGGTTGCTGGGCCAACGCCTTTGGCTCCGGTGTCGATCAGCAGGGCCAGCCCACCAAGGGCAAACGCTGCGCCGACATCAAGAAGCTGGCGCTCTTCGCCAACGGCAAGACCTATGGTTACAACGTGCCACCGGGTTCCCTGCAGAACTTCATGACCTACGTCCGCGACCTGTCGGCCCGCCAGATCCCGCTGCCGGCGGTCATCACCACCATCGGCTTCGACCTGGCCCAGCCCCAGATCCAGACCTTCAGCTTCGCTGGCATGCTGACCGAGCAACAGCTCCCCCAGGTTTTCTCCCTGATCGAGACCCAGGACGTCAAGGACATCATCGAGTTCAAGATGCCCTCTGGCCAGAAGGCTCTGGCAGCCCCGGCACCAACCCAGCAGGCCCAGCCCGCGCCCCAGCCTGCGGCACCCGCGAAAGCCAACAGGGCACCGGCGGCAGCGAAGACGAAAGCGCCCCTGGCAGCAGTCCCGCAGCCGGCGGCCGCGCAACCGGACCTCGGCCTGGGCTTAGGGCTCGACCCTGTCGGTGCCAGCACCGAAGAGATCAGTGAGGTAGGCGAAATGAGCGACGGCTACATCGCGGGCCTGCTGGGTCTTCCGGGTTAGTTTCTAAAACAGGGGAGCCTCCTGGCTCCCCTGACTTCACAAAAGGAGAAGTCACATGCAAAAAGATTTCGGAATCACACTACTGCAGATCGATGGTAAGCCCTTCAAGGACAACGCCACCATGCGTACTGTCTGTGTCAACGCCCTGCTCAACGAATACACGGGCGAGACTATCGACGGCGCCACCAAACTGAAACGGTTTAAGCTGGCTGAACGGATCAGTGAGGAGCCGGCGGAAGATGCTGATCCGGTCCTCGTGGACCTGAAAGCGGAAGAGGTCGCGCTAGTGAAAGACCTGGTCGCCAAATGCTACGGCCCTTTGGTCGTCGGCCGGGTCTACGAGTTTTTGGAGGGGGCATGAAAAAGGTTCTGGTCCTCCACCACGACGATGCCGATGGCTTCGGTGCAGCTTTCGCAGCCCACAACGCAATGCCTGACTGCGATGTGACTTTCATTCCGGTCCAGTATGGCCAGGATCCACCAGAACTGGCCCTCACTGGCAACTACGCAGAGGTGTTCATTCTGGACTTCAGTTATAAACGGGAAGTCATGCTGACGCTGCATAAAGTCAACCACGGCGCACTGCTCTGCATCGACCACCACAAGACCGCACAGGCAGAACTGGAGGGGCTGGACTTCTGCCGTTTCAATATGGAGAAGAGCGGGGCAGTGCTAGCCTGGGAATACTTCATGGACTTCTTAGCACCCCCTATCCTCCAGTACGTTCAGGACCGGGATCTCTGGAAGTTCAAACTGCCCTACTCCAAGGCGGTCAACGCCTACATCGCCACCCTCCCAAATGACTTCTCCGTGTGGGCAGAGTTCAACCTGGAGACTGCCACCCAGGCAGGAGAGGCAATCTTGGCCTTCCAGAATGAGCAGATCCAGCGCCGGCTGAAGGAAGTGGAGCTGGTATCACTCACTGATCCTAGGGGTGAGGATTACTGGGAACCTTTCCATATCCCCTGCACCAACGCCAGCGACAACATCTCGGAACTCGGAGATGCCATGTGCAGGGCTTACCCTGACGCACCCTTCTCCATGTCCTACTGCGATCGGAAGGAAGGTCTCAGGAGCTACTCCCTGCGCTCACGTTTCGGCTTCGATGTCTCTGAAGTTGCCAGGGCGTTCGGCGGCGGGGGTCATGCAGGAGCTGCAGGCTTCACCCTTCCGACCCCGAAGGTCATTTAAAATCACTGGGGGCTTCGGCCCCCTTTCAAGGAGCATCACCATGACACCCGAAAAAATGCAGGCCATCATCGACAAGGCTGGCCTTTACCATACAGAGGCTGCCAAGTTGTTCGACAACGTCACCCGGCAAACACTCTCCAACTGGTTGAAGGGTATTCCCCCCAAGAACAAGTCGATCTTCGAGCGGGCGCAGAAGATCTGCAGCCTGCTGGAGCGCGCCACAGCGCAGCATCTGCTGCCGCTGCCGGCGGGTACCCCACCCAAAGAGCGCATGGGGAAGATCGTGGGCGTCATCAAAGCCATGATGAAGGGTAAGCCGGCCCAGGATTAAAAGGCTGGCTACGACCTTGACTCTGCCCCTTGTTTCGGGTAGCTTGAAAACCCTTCCACTACTATTTGTTGTTTTGAAATGACCCAACCGGGGGCACAAGCATGAAGTTCTTCGAGCAGTTACTACCTGAGTATGGCCTTATCTGCATTGCCAGGGCGCTACCAACCTCCGGGTTCGCCCACCGATTCTTCGACAACATCACGGATGCAGTTGAGTTCATGAAGATCATGGATGCCCAAGGGCATACCATGTATCTGGCTCAGAGTAGCTTCAGCGATATCGCCCTGCAAAACCAATATCACAACTCGACCCTACCCAGAAACCTCACCCCCGAAGAGCGCAAGGCCCAGCGCCGTGGGGAGCGCACCCATGCCAACGTTCACATGGTTCGCTCGTTCTGGTTCGACATCGACAGCGGCGAGGGCAAGCCCTACGTGGACCAGATCGCCAGCCTGAAGGCGCTCCGGCTCTTCTGCCAGCAGACTGGCCTGCCTTACCCAACCATCGTGAACTCCGGCAATGGCCTCTATGCCCATTGGTTCCTGGACCGGGATATCACCGGTGCCATATGGACCGCCACCGCCCAGATCTTCAAGGGTGTAGCCAAGGCGTTCGACTTCCATGCTGATGACTCAAGGACATCCGACTCAGCCTCGGTACTGCGCCCGCCGGGCAGCCACAACCGCAAGCGGGGGGCATGTAAGGAAGTGAAGGTCTGCGGCGAACTGACAGAGCCCATCGATTTTGACGGCTTCTCACACCAGCTCATGCGGCTCGCCCTGGAGAAGAAGGTCTCAACCTCCCCTATGGCGCCGCCGAAGCAGATGGACCCCAACGCCCAGTTCCTGCAGGGGATTGGCGGCCCATCCTCTTCAGCACATATCATCGCTGAGAAATGCAACCAGATCCGCCACATCCGGGACACGCAAGGGCACGTTGACGAGCCATTCTGGTATGCAGCCATCGGGGTGCTGAAGTACACCATAGAGAGCCCCCAGATCATCCATGAATGGTCTGCTGGCCACCCGGACTATGACCCTCAGATCACCGACGCCAAGATCGCGCACTGGGGGGATACGCCACCTTCCACCTGTTTCAAGCTGGGGGAGGGGAACGCTGTTGGCTGCGCGGGCTGCCGCCACAAAGACAAGATTCGCTCCCCGATCGTACTAGGACACTCGCTCCCCGAGCCGGCGGAGCTTCCAGAGGACGCGCCGGCCGATGCCCCCGCTGGCTTTGTCATGGCTGATGACGGCATCCACTACAGCGATGGCGACATCACCACCAAGGTCTATGGGCAGAAGTTCTACCCCCTGTCTGTTGCCTGGGACCACTCACTGGGCTATGAGACGGTGACCTTCCGGCATGAGCTACCCCATGACGGCTGGCGGGACTTCACTATTCGCAGCTCGATGGTGCAGGATCTGAAGAACTGCCTGACGGCACTGCATGACAACCATGTGCAGGTTGTTGGAAAAAAGGAGAAGGGGCTCATGGTCCTGTACGCTGAAAGCTACCTCGATAAAGTCAGAAACGCCCAGAGATTAAGCCAGCTCTACTCCCAGATGGGGTGGTGCAAGGCAGACAACGACCCGGAGCTGAAGTTCGTGCTGGGTGCCAAGGTCTTCTCCCCTGGCCGGGAGGAGGTCGCGGGACTCGCCAAGAATATCCCGGAGATCGCCAGGTCGATCACGACGGTGGGAAGCGCCCATGAGTGGGCGGCAGCCACCCAGATCCTTGGCGGTCCCGGTATGGAGCCTCTGGCCTTCGCTCTCATGGCCGGTGCCTTTGGTGCCCCACTGCTGCGCTTCACAGGCTTCGCCGGCGCGCTGCTCTCCATGGTGGGTGCCACCGGTGTCGGCAAGACCCTGATCGGCTACTGGATACTGTCAGCCTATGGTGACCCAGCCAAGCTGGTGGTCCTGCGGGATGACACCAAGAACATGATGATCTCCCGCCTAGGGCTCTATGGCACCCTGCCGCTCTACATTGACGAGATCACGAACATCGATGCCATGGAACTCTCTGACCTGGTCTACAAGATCACACAGGGGCGCGATAAGGGGCGGCTCACCAAGAACGCGGTGGAGCGGGGAAATATTAACCAGTGGAACACCATCGCCGTAACATCTACCAACTCGTCCCTGATTGACAAGCTGGGCTATGCCAAGGCTGATGCCTCTGCCGAGATCAACCGGGTCTTCGAGTACCGGGTAACCGCGGCACCCCAGCTCACCAAGGAGGTTGCCACCGGGATCTACCGGACGGTCACTGGGAACTACGGTGGTATCGGTGAGATGTATGTGAAATGGCTGGTGACAAACACCGGCAAGCACACAGAGAATATCGACAAGTTGCAGGCCCATATTGACAAGGAGACCGGTGCCAGCCCCGACGAGCGGTTCTGGTCCGCGATCGCCGCGGCCTCGATCTACGGGGGGATGGTGGCGAAGAGCCTGGGACTGATCCAGTTCGAGGTGGCCCCGGTCATGAAGTGGCTCATCAGGACCATCCAGGGCATGCGGATGACCAAGGGTGACCACTCGATCGATCCCATCTCCATCCTGGGGCGCTTCCTCGATAAGCACTCCGCCAGCATCCTCTACGTGAACGAGACCAGCAAGAAGACTGTCACCCTGGTGCGTGGGGAGCACCGCGGCGCCGTGGTCGCCCGCTTGGAATTGGATACCCTGAAACTCTACATCTCCCGCGATGAACTCCGCCGTGACATGTTCCGGAACTTCGGCTCCTACGACCTGGTGCGCTTCGAGCTATCCAAGGTTAAGGCGCTCTTGAAACACGACATCCGGAAGAACCTGGGCGCCGGCACCATGGTCTCAGGGGTCCAGCAGGCATGCTGGGAGATCGACCTGACGGCACCGGCGCTGGGACATGTGAAGATGGCTCTGGTAAACGGCATGGCGACTGCGGGAGGGGTCAATGCCGCGTTTGCATAGGAAGAAATGCCCGGTCATCGGCAAGGTCAGGTTCGCCATCAAGAGTCATGTGCTGAACCAGATCGCCATAGCAAGAAAGTTCAAAGGGATAAGCCTGGAATATTACAAGTGCCCGCATTGCCGGGATTTTCACTTGACCAAAAGTAGGAGGGCATCATGCGAAGAAGAAACACTGCAACCCTGTTTACCCTGATTGTCATGTCACTGGTTATCACCTTCATGGGGATCGTCGCCGCGACTGAGCACACCACCCGCCAGCACAGGAGCACGAGATGGTAAGATACGTCCTTGGCTTCGCCTTCAGCGAGGATCTGGAGCGGGTAGTGTTGATCGAGAAGAACCGTGGGCCGGCCTGTAACATCGGCAAGTTGAACGGTATCGGTGGGAAGATTGAGCTGGGGGAGACAAGCCCGGACGCAATGGAGCGGGAGTTCCTGGAGGAGACCGGGGTGCTGATCCCCTATTTCCTGTGGAACCCACGCGGCCATTTCAGTGGGCCCGGCTGGCAGGTTGAGGTCTTCTACGTGGTGACAGACCTGGTGGCCGGGGTTAAGACTATGGAAGCAGAACAGGTCGAGATCCTACCCAGGACACTCCTAGGTCTGGGTGGTTATAAACTAGGTTCCAACGTGGAGATGCTGATGCAGCTCTGCTTAAAGCAGGATATCATAGGTTTTCAATGGGAGGAGAGATGAAAGCTAGCGATACCCAGGAGGGTGGGAGCCACTACAAGATCATGGCCATCCAGCCTGCAGAGTTTAGCCAGAAGAATCAACTGAACTGGTGCGAGGCGAACGTGGTTAAATACGTCTGCCGGCACCGGTCAAAGAACGGTAAACAGGATATTCTGAAAGCGATCCACTACCTCCAGTTGCTCCTGGAGTGGGACTACCCAGAGAAAGATGCTGCAGACCATACAGCAGCAGTTTAAGGACGTCCTCTCTGGCACCCGGGGTTATGTAGATCTCCGACAGCTCCGCAAGGAAAGCGGTTTCTGTCAGGACCGGCTGCGCGCCCTGGCCCTGGAAGCGGGTTGTGAGATCTACACCAGAGACGGGCTGAAAGCCATCAAACCCGGAACTACCCAGTGGGGCGTGTTCCCAGAGTCATAGGCCGCCGGGCTGCCCTTCATGGTAGCAGCTATATTTGGTGGGCAACTAAATATACCGGCGGCTCACAGACCCCTCCACCCCCGGATTGGCCGGCAGGGTGGAGGGGTCATATCTCAGCATTACAAAAGGAGCATGAAATGGAGAAGGTAATGAGGGCAAAGATGCAGGTTCAAGCGGTTTACCCGGCATACGGAGAATCGGAGATCATCAAAATGTACCCAGTCTGCGGGCAGTTCGACTCCGAAGGTAACAGTGAGGATAACACCTACGCTCGTTTCACCCCGAGCGGGTCTATCGAACTTCAGATCAACAACCCTGCATTGGCGGGTAGGATCCAACCAGGGCAGAAGTTTTACGTAGACTTCATCTCTGTGGAATAATATCACTGAACATTAAAAAGGGGGCCGATTATCTGACCCCCTTCTTTTTTCCTACCCACCAAAGATCTTTGGCCAGCGTTCCTTCAGGGTCTGGTATTCCTCCGGCGCCATGTTATGCCTGGCTACGTTCATCTTCCTATGCAGCACCGGCTCCAGTCTCTCCTTCTCGTCAACCGTGGCCTTCTCATAGACCGCGATGGCGTCGTCCATCCCCAGTTTCTTGAACCCCCGGATCATGGGCTCCATGGTGGCCTTCTCCTTGATCGTGGCCAGATCCCGGTGAGAGAGTTTCCCGTTATCCATGGACTGCTGCAGGAGCCCTGAGTCCTGGCCCAGCCGCTGCTCCCGGGCGATCTTGTTCACCAGCTGGCTGCGCTGGAACTCTTCCTGGGTGCGCGGCGCTGTGGAGCGAGACTCACCCAGGATCTTCATCTGCTCCTTCTCGGCGGCACTCATGGAGAAGTCGGCCGGCGCCGGCATGACACCCACCAGCGGGGCGACGTAGTTCACCGGGTTGGTGGCACCGCGCTCTGCCTCCTTCCCCATACCCCGCATCCAGAAGGGCTCGAACGCCTTGACACCATAGCCCAGCACCTGGCCCGCCTGCTGCAGCCAGTTGTCATCCGGGTGCCGGATCTCGGTGGAGTAGTAGTCCTTGTTCTGGTTCAGCTCGCTGGCAAGGCCGATCAGCGGGTGGAACTTATTGGCCGCGGTCTTGTGGGGATCGGAGAGCCAGTTGTGAACGTCCTTCCAATAGGTTGGCAGCAGATACCGCTCCGGCCGGCCCAGCTCGTCCAGGTTCCCCGTCCTGAAGGCCCAGAGATCCTCGGGCTGGTCAGGTATATCACCGGTGAAAAGTGCGGTTAAAAGGCCGTTGGCAAGCGCCATGCCGGTAGCGAGCGCAATGGTGTAGGAGGCGCGGTCAGAGAGTTCGGCAAACTCCCCCTTGCGCGCGCCGTTTGCCCAGCCGGCGATGTCCTTTAGGCCACCCCCCAGCTCTAGCACGGTCCCGCCGGTCCAGCCTGGTGCCCGGATGATCGCCTGTGCCACGTTCTTGGTGATGTTGTGGATGAAAAGCCGGTCATAGGCCACCTGGCCCAGCCGGGAGTCGATCCGGTTCCAGATCTGCTGCGCCTCCTTCCTGGTCTCATCGTGGCTCGCGTCCGGGTTGCGGCGCATCCAGTCCATGGCCATCTCACCGAAGACCCCGAACTTCTGCCTGGGCACCAGCCACTCCATGATCGGCCGGGCGGCCTGCTCCACCAGCGCCTGCGGCGTGCGGGCGATGGCCTTCACCTTCTTGTCATCGGCCCAGTCAGCCAGAGCCTTCTGGGTGGTATTAGTCTCGAACTCACGCCCCATGCCGGCCTTGGCGCCGGCCAGCTCCAGCATGTCCACCACGCCCCGCGCTTCCTTGCCGGTGATCCCCAGCTTCTCCAACCGAGCGGCGAAGGCGCCGGCGGTCGACGGATCCCGATAGACGTTCAGTAGCGCGTCCCCGAACTTCGGGTTGCGGAGCCAGGCCATAGGGGCTTCACCCAGGAACTTGACGCCTTCCTTGAAATCCCCCCGGGAGATCGCCTTGATACCCAGCGCGCCATGGGAGAGCACCGACTCCATCGAGGTGAAGCCGCCGTGAAAGCCAGAGAGGATCCCCAGCTGCCACTGGTTCAGCAGGTTCGCGGACTTCATCCAGGTCGAGTACATCGGCCCCACGTACTTGTTGTTGTAGAGGGTCTGCGACAGGTAGTTGTTGTAGATCTGGGCAACATCGTCCTTCAGCCAGTACTTGTGGGGCTGGGGTGCCTGCATGGTGTTGTAGTCGGAGACCGCCTGCTTGTAGAGGGTCTGGACCTTGCCCAGCTGGTCGCTGGCTGCCTGGTGCTCCGGGCTGTAATCCCCGAACTGCGCCTGGGCCTCGGCCAGAGCCTTGGTCTGAGCCGCGACAGCGCCCTTTAACTGCTGGCTCTTCTGATAGGCAGCCTTGGCCTCCGGTGCTTGCGCCTTTTCCCCCTGCAGCACGGTGCCGTATGGCCCCAGGAGTGCGGTGTAACCCTTCGGCCCCTGCTCACCCGCCGGCAGAATCTGCACGCTGTCAGGGATCTCCTTGGCCATCTCCTTGATCGCTGTGTGGGTCATGATGTACTTCTTCATCTCGTTGATCTTCAGGTAGGCCAGGTCGATCGGGTTATCTGAGACCAGCTTCAAGCCGAAATCCTGGGCAGTCTGGATGTCATCGAAGACTCGGGCCTTGGTGAACGCACGGCTGCCCTCCACTGGCCGCTTGGCCAGATGCAGGTACATCTCGTTGTCGAGTCCCTGGCCAGCGGCTGCCAGCTCCTGGGCGCGCTCGCGCACCAACTGCTTGTCAGCAGCAGACCAAGAGGAAAGGTCCGCATTATCTCCGCCGACACCCTGATCGAGAGCCTCGGTGAGTGCCTGGTTGAACGCCCTGACGGACTCCTGCTCGTAAATATGAGGGAAGTAGTTCTCCCGGATCACACCCAGCGCGTGGGTGCCCAGCTCCTGCACCTCGCCGGCGAGTTTCCCGAACTCCTTGTTCATGACGTCACCGATGCTCTTCAGCTCGGGGGTGACATCGAGGGTGGCCGGCGCCTTGCCGGTATCCATCCACTGCATGAAGTCATGGCGGGCCTGTACCGGGAGCTTGGAGAAGACACTGTCAGCCAGGGTGCGCCCCGACTGCTGCGCCATATCCAGCAGCTTGGCCAACCCCTTCACCTGGGTCTTCGGCACTGAGGAGTCCAGATCGGCGGTGAACTGTGCCACCTCCCGGTTCATCTTACCTAGCTCACCGCGCAGGATCTCACCGGCCTTACCCGCGTTCTCAGTCCTCCCTGCCGGCATGATCGCCCGGTCGATACCATCTGCTGCCGCGGCGAAGGTGGCTGCGGCCTTGCGGACCGGGGCGACCTCCATGACCTTGTCGAGTTTTTCTTGGGCTTGGTCTTTCAGGGAGTATTTGGGGTCCGCGGCCTGCGCCGCTGTGATCTTGTTTCCCCACGCTTCCCCCGACGCGATCTTCTCGAAGGTGCCCTGCGCGGTAGGGGCGATCAGCTCCCTGATCTTGGCGAAGAAGTCCTTGATCTTCTGGAAAAAGGTATCCGGCTTGGCGCCGGCCGGCGCGTCCCTGAAGTCCTGGTAGGCTCGGGCGGCGGCCTCCTCATTGCCGTACTTCTTGAGGACTGCCTTAACCTCACCTTTGGTGAGGGCTAGGGCAACCGCAGCATGAAATACCTCATGATCCAACTCCCCAACCCCGGCGTCGGTCAGTTTGATAACCCCACCGCGATCTATAGAGCCAGTATCCAAAGGGGTCCATGAGGCGACGGGAGTTTCCCCCGCGGAGAGTGGGCGACCATACGCAGCTTCTACCACACCTTTGTTATATCTGATCTCCCCGTCTACCTGCATAACCATGAAGACAGCACCGGACTTTGTAACAACAGAATGATATTCCTGTCCTTCCGGAGTTACCCCCTTGCCCACCTTCTGGCCTGGGAAAGCACTCTGGATGCGCTCGATGGTCAAGGGCTCCGGCGTGCTGGCCTCAGTAGAGTATTTGGACTTCTGCAGGGCCGTGCCGGGGAGCCGCTCACCGTCGGCCCCATATTTATACGCCACCTCAGTGCGGGGGTGCCCACCTTCGTGCATCCTCTCAAGCGCAGTGATTGCATCCTTTTTAGTCCACGCTGCCAGGGCTGCGTCAGTGAAGTGGCCCGGGCTCTCCAGGTACCAACCACCTCCCTCCGGATCTCTATAGATCCCATAGGTGGTGCCATCCTTCATGGTCACCCGGTAAGTGCCGTCCTCCTTGAAGTCCTTGGAGCGGACCGCTTTTACTTCTTCGCCCCCAGAGGCGATACCCTGCAGCTCGGCTGCCTTCTGGGGGTCGGCCAGCGCTGTCTTGGCCTCGGCCACCGCCTGATCGTTCTGGTCTGCCAGAGCCTTCTCCTCGGGGGAGAGATGCTCATAGGGAATCGTGTCGTGCTCTGGGGTATAGTTCGGGTCGTTATAACCAAAATCGAAGGAGCTATCCCCCTTGATGACTTTCGGCTCCTGCGCTTTGTTGTTCTTAGCCGGCATCTTCCCGTTTGCGGCGTCCTCTAGGATCTTGGCGGCCAAGGTCCGATCGGTGAGCCCAGCTTCCCGGTCCTTGGCACTGGCCTTGACACCAGCATCCTCCAGGTAGGGTGCCAGGTCGGACTTCAGCGACCAGCTGCGCTCGGTCTTATTGCCGTCGATGATGTGGTTCTCGGAGGTTATGTCTGAGACGTTGCGCGCCGCCGAGCGCAGGAAGTCCGCGTCGGTGGGGAGCGGCTCGGGAGCGTTCGGGATCTCCGGGTTGGCCGAGTCGAACGCTTTGCGCTGATCTGCCTCAACTCCTTGCTGCTTGGCAACCCGCTGACTGCGCTCCTCCGCGAAGGGCACCTCCGGGTTGAACCCGGGAACCTGTGCCACCATCTCTGGGATCGCCCGCTCCGGAGCGTTGGCCATAGCCTCCTGCTGCCGGCGGTAGGGGTCGTCCATGCCTTCCAGGATCGAGCGCGCCCCCACTCCTGCCTGGTCCGGGTAATCGATCAGAGCGCGGTCTCGTATACCCCCCGGCGCCGCCGGGTTGATAATGGCATCGCGCATGGCCGCTTCCCGCCCGGTCTGGTTGAAAGCAGGGCCGAGATTACCTAGAAGCGCCGCGGCGCCCGGGCCGGCAGCCAGAGGTTCAGGAGCGACGGTATCCGCAATGACACTCCCCAGATCGGCATCCGGGTTCTGAATCTTGTGCAGCAGCGCGTCAGTCACGGCGCCATAGGTCTCGGGGGTGTTGGCCCCCGCCAGCCGGCGCACCGCCATGATCTTCTGACCAGCACCAACGCCTGCGAAGAGCGCGCCGGTTAGCGCCGACTCCAGCCATGCCTTCGGGTTGGTGAGCTGGTCCAGCGGCTGGGCGTTCGGGTCGATGCTGGTGAGTTTCTCAGCCTCAGAAGTGGCAACTCCTTGCCCCATCATGATTGCCGTGTCGGCCGCCGCATGCTTGGCGAACTTCCCAGCGATGGACCGGGCACCCCCGCCTATCCCCTGCAGCTCGTGGGAGAGCACCCCCATGGCCCCCATGCCAGCCCCAGTGACTACTGCCGGGGCGCGGGAGGCGGAGATGGCCTCATCCGGGGTCATGCCGTTGGCGATGGCCTTCTCGTAGGAAGTCTGCCCCTGCGCGGCGCCGGCTATTACCGGCAGAGCCAAACCCGCGGCAAGTGGCGCCCCAACACCAGTTGCCGCAAGGGCTGTGTCCGCTGCCAGATAGGGTGCCATCTTGGCCACGCCCTCGACAACCCCTCCGACTGTGGAGATCACCGGGTGCTCCGCCTGGAACTCGGGAGTCATCGCGTTGCGATCCTCGATGCCCTGACCCCAGCGCCTGAGATCCGTGCCTACCCGGTCACCGGAGAGGTATTGACCCGCCCGCCCGGCCTCCTCCGCGATCCCCCCGAGTACCCGGGCCGGAGCCTTGAGAGTCTCATCGAGGATGGAGGAACCCTGTGCGATGGCGCGAGCGCCGCCGGCAACTGGTACCAGGGTGGCCATGTCGTTCTCGGCAGGAATCAGCGTTGCCATATCAGCCATTATTGCACCCTGTATTTTGCACCGTTGTAGGTCACCGTACCGTCAGCGTTCTTGGGGAGCGCCGCGAGTGCGGTCTTTGGGATCTGCACCCCGCCGGCTACCGCAGACTTCGGCCCCCAGGTCACCGTCGGGGTGGTTGCTGGGGTGCTAGCGCCAGGCAGATACCATGGTACCGTCTTAGCCTTGGCACCGGAGGTGTAGGTCGGTACGTTCCCCGCCCGGGTCTGGGCCGCCGTATTGATCGAGTCATACATCGCCAGGGCGGCACCGGCCCGATCATTTGGGTTTGCCTTCAGCGCCTCGTCATACGCCTTCGAGCCATTGTTGTAGTCCGCCTGGCGCACCCGCTCCATCGCCGCCTCGCCCTTATCCTGCACCGACTTGCCCATGGCTGTGTGGTAGTCGGCGGTCGCCGTCAGGGCGTAGATCTCGGCGGGGGTCATCGAGGCCAGCCGGGCGGCGGAGACATCATGTAGGTTCGCCGTGGAGTTCAGCACGGCGATCTCCGGGCCAAGTTTCGCCGTGGCAATGGCCATGTTGTTCCGCATTTGGTCGCGGGTGGTGGCTGCCGTCGCCAGCTCGGATCCCTGCAGTCCGACTTTACCAGGCAGAAGAGCGCCAGTTTCGCGATCCAGGGTGCCGTAGTGGCCGGCGAGCGCGCGGGCGCCAAGCAGCGCCGTGCTGTCGGCCATGGTGTTATGTGCATAGAGATCTTTGATCTCCTGATCCTTCTGGATGATCGCCGCCCGCTGCGCCGCCGACATTGGCCCCATGTTGGCAAACTGCTGGTCATGTTCCCAGGCGGCCTGCGATCCAGTCCAGCCGGGATCCCCGGGGCGAAGCACTGGGGCCGCGGGTGCTGTGGGCTGGAACTCCTGTGGGTGGGCCACATCTTCCGCGGCGGTGCGCTGCCGCAGTGCCAGCATCTTGATGGAACCATCCGGGTTGGTGGTCGCTCCGAAGCCGCCGTTGGTGCCGTCGGCGGAGTAGCTGAAATCCCCGGAGTTCCCAGAGAGGGCAGCTCCCTGTGCATCAAAGGGTCGCACCGGGCCGGAGCCCTGGCTGAACCTACTCGACACATCGGAGACCATCGGACCAGGACCGGCCGGGGCCGCCGGGGCATCGGGCGTCACGGGCTGGAGCGTAGCGGAAGCGGCGATGGCGCGCGCCCCACCTCTTCTGGGTACCGGGAGGGGATTCGGGTTGGCCATGTACCCCGCCTGCAGGGTCGGGCCAGAGTCAACCGGCGCCGGATACCCGGAGGGGGTAACTGCCGTGGCCCTGCTGGGGGCTGGTAGAGCTATGGTTGCCGCCGAGGCTACCGGCAAGGAAAACGGGGAGCCGCCGGGGGTGTCATACCTCTTCAGGTTCTGTGCCGGGAAGTCCGCGTTTCGCTGCTCCATGGTAGTGGTTGGTGCCCCGGTATTCCAGATCCGCCCCACGCCGTTGGCGATGCCGTTGATAGCCGCCTTGCTCAACCCAGCGATCGCCCCGGTAAGGGTGGTGGTGTCGGCCAGCTTGCTAGGGTCGGTCTCGTTATTGTCCTGCATCTGGGGGAAGCCAAAATAGGTGCTCTGGTTGGTGGCCATCTTAGGCACCTCCGGTATTGAGTGTGATGGTCGAGGCACCAGCCGCCAGTGCCAGCGCCGCCTGCGCGGCAGCCGTGGACGCCGCAATCTGGTTCTTGACGTTGGCATCCCGGTCTTCGAGGTTGGTTTTCGCAGTCCGCAGGAAGTTGTCAACCCGGGCCTTGAAATCCTCGATCTTCAGCTCGATGTCCTTGCTCAAGATGCCGGCGTTGGTCTTGGCCACTTCCAGGTCAAAACCAGCCTCCTTGATCCGGATGTCTTCGAGGGTCTTGTTCGTCTCCAGGGTGAGGTTGATCTGGGCTGTAAACTCCTTAACCCTGACATCGGCCAAGGCTACGATCTCACTGATATCGGCGCGGTATTTCTCCACCAACGCATTGGTGGTGGCCGCATAGGACTTGATGATCGTGTCCAGATATCTGACGTTGAACTCGGTGTCGGAGTTGTGGGCGTTGATCCCCTGCTGAATGGAGAACTGGTAGTTGGATTTCGCCCACTCGAAGATCTGGACAATCAGCTCGCGGGAGACCTGGCTCATGTCAAACTGGAACTTCTGCTGGGCATCCATCTTCAGCGCCGTGGTCATGGAGTTGGGGTAGGTAAACCCTTTGGCCCCGGTCCCCGCCTCCGCCCCGGAGTAGAGATCCCGGAGAGTCTGGGTTTTACGTTCGTACTCCTTAGCGTAAAGCGCCGACTGCATCTTGGTCGCGTCGTTTGTCAGCTTGACGATCGTGGAGTCGATGTCGTCCGAGCCTGTGATGTCGGAGGTGAACGCTGTCAGCCGCGTCTTCAGATCTGACCAGAAAGTCTCATCCCACATCGGGGCTGTCGCGCCGGCGAGCGAGGGGGCGGTGGGGAGCGAGGGCGCCACGAGCGCGGTAAAGACCGTGGGGGTATAGGTTGGAAGCGACAAACTGAGAAGCGAGGGCTTGGTACCAGCTGCCGTGGTGAGCGTTGAGAGCGAGAGGTTGGCCACCGCCGAGAGCGCGGAGATCGTCCACTTGGTTGCGCTGTCAGTGAGCCTGGCAATCGCATCGTCGGCCTTTCCCTGCATGTGCGTGACGAAGCCGTTGGTGGCTATGTTCTGTGCTGACGCATCCCATGTGGACATATTGAGCCCCCTGAAAATATTAGGCCCGACTCTACATTAAATAGCTGCAGTAATCAAGGCTGTTTATAAGGAAAAAGAGCGTTTAGCACTTCCTGTCGTGCGCCGCAGTTACAGGGCTTACCAGTAACCTGGGTGTAGATGGTTGCCAGCTTGTCCAAACCGGTAGAGTGGATCACCCGGGCTACTGTGTCACCCAGCCCTTGGTCTGTCTCAGGCAGCGTGCCTGTTATATGAACACCGTTTTCATCGAGCATTTAGTAGTATTTTTCTAGCCGCTGTATAAATAATGGATACCGGGTGTCTACACTCCCACCACAGAGCACAGAGGGAAATGACTGTACGGTGAAATTTAGCCCCAGCGCCGCGTTGGCATCACGTAAAAAAAGACCATACATATTATTTAAACTTGGGTTATACCCGTAAAGTGAACCATAACCAGCAGGTATGGCGGTATACCATATTTGGTAAGTATCCCCTGAACCTACACTTTGAGCACCATAAGTAAAAACATAGTTTCCAACCATGCGCCACTGGCCGTCACCAGATAGGAATGTAAGCTGAGGCGCCCCTACAGGGTTTATCCAGGTGCAGCTATTGTTCATAGTGAGGTAGCTATTCCAATAGGGGTAAGTGCGGATATCCCGTAACGGACTAGACCACATAACATGCCAGGAAGCCGCGAGCGGGGGCGGGGGCGGAGGAGCCACAACACACGCGGGCACGCCTATAGCCGAGATATAAAATGCAATATGAGCCCCCGCGGCATCAGTGATTGTTATGACCCCAGAAGTGGTGCAGATTGTGCTTCCTATCTGGACTATATTGAGGGTGCCGGTACTAAGATACCCTATAGATCTCTCATATCCATCATTTATTGTTTGCGGGTTTCTGGCCACCCCGAAAATATCTTCAAGCGCCAACCCAGTAACAGATCCTGATAGACTTACTGAGTATGGAGGGATGCCACCAGTGAAAACTGCTTTATTGTTGACCCAGTTACCCCAACCTAATGGTAGGGGGGCTGAAATCTGTACTGTTATAGTGGCTAGTGCCGAAGTAGCAGCCACTCCATCTGCTGTCTCTGTGCAGGTATAAGTGAACGTGGTAGTGCCATACCAAGTAGACGGAGTGCTGTAGAAATTAAAACCCCAATAGTTTACTCCATTAACTACATCGTGCTGTAAGTTTACTGTATGACCTGAACTTACTGACCCGAGATCATAAGATAAAACTCCGCCTCGTTTAGCCACTCCTACGGGGACTATATACAGGGGACTCCGCTGTTCATACGCTTTGATAACAGGAAAAGATAGCGCATCCGGTGGGACGATCGCCGCAGTGATATCAGGCGCTACTGCGGCGGTAGATGTCTGACCATATATATCAGTAACAGTCAGCTTAATATTATAAGCCCCAGCATCTTCAGGGGTAAAAGTGGTCGTCTGCCCGTTGGTGCTGCTCAGATAGACAATATGTGGCCCAGGCTGTGACTTAATCTCCCATAACAAAGTGACAGCAGCGCCATCGGCTGTAGCCGGGGTGGTATTGGTGAGGGTAATCTCGGTTCCTGTTTCGGCGTCCCCTAAGTCGATGGTGAAATTCGCCACCGGAGCCGGAGGTGGTACCATGTGCAGCGTTACCCGGGCCGTTGCCGAGGTCTTGGAGATACCCCCGGCGGTCTCCGTCACGCTGTAGTCGAAGTAGGTATCCGCCGGCCAGGTATCCCCAGTGAAGCTGAACACCGCGTTATTCCCCCCGACGCTGACGCTGCAGTTCGCCCCAGCGCCGCCAAGGTTGTAAACTAAAGTCCCGCCGCGGGCGGCATGTCCCAGAAGCAGGATCGTCTGGTTGGATCGATCAGCATAGGCTATGTTCAGGGACCGCGGATCGCACCAAGGAAACGCGAGCGGCGCGGAGACGGTCACCGAGACGGTCACCGGGTAGGAATCGAAGGCGACACCAGACTTCGTCTCAACAACTACGTAGGTAAAAGACGTCGCACCATACCAAGTACCCTGCGCGCTGAACACCCCGGTATCTGTCACACTGCAGTTCGCCCCTACGGCTATAACCCTGAAGGTGATAATCCCGCCTCTAGTACCAGTGCCGGTCAGTGTAATCTGCCGCCCAACCCGGTTATCATAGGGGATCGTGACTGAGAAGGGCGCCGGCGCCTTTGGGATGGATCTTAGGTAGAACGCGGCCCTACCCGCTACCACTCCTCCGCCGCGGCTTTGGAGTTCGCGCTCGTGCTGGAGGCGGAACTCCGATTTACCCCCTACTACCGCGCCTCCCGTGCTGTGAAAACTTTTCCCGTAATTAATCCGTGGCCGGCTGCCGGCCACAGCCCCGCCATTGGACTTCAGCCGCTTGAAGTAGAGAAACCTCGGCCCTCCTGCTGACCGAGTGGCCCTGTTATCCGCTACGGCGCCCCCGACACTGTGCATCTCGATGATCGGGCCAGCGTCGGCGTGCCGGAAGATATGCTCCCCGCCGTACATCTGAAGCAGCTTCGTATACCCAGAACCGGCGGCCCTGTTCAGGAAGAACTTGGTGCGCCCGAACACATGGAGCGTCAGGGTGAACCCTGTGACCGTGCAGTTGCCGCTGTTGTAACCCAGCGCGGTGAGCGTCCCGGTTAAATCCAGGGCGAGGGCTTCCGCGAAGGTAGTGGGGAGATCCGCCGCTGAGCAAACGGTCGGGTTGGTGGAGGTGAGCACCGCCGGGTTCGATGCTCCTGGGCCAACCACGATGAACGTCCCGGTGTCGCCGGGGACCATGGTACTGACGATATGGGGGCCGTAAGCGGTGGGGCCATAAAAAGGCAGAGACCCAGTGGTTACGTCCCACTCATTGACTATAAAAGTCAGTTTCTGGAGCTGCAGGACGTTGAGCACCCGGATGATGTCGGCATCTGGGTTCGGCCCGAGCATGATCCGACATAACAATGTATCCCCGGAATCCCCCTTATAAGGAACGGAGTACACCATCGGGCGTACTCCGTTTTTGACGCTATTATACCGGATCTTGGCGACTATGAGGGCCGCCTCCAAGTCGGTAGATCTGCAGAGGGGTTGGATAATCATCTATGCCGGGGTGCCATTACCCAGCAGGAACTGTGGGTAAATGGTGAGTTTGTTGCCTAGATCCGGGGTTATTCCCCCTTCGGGGAGCATCTCCTCCCAGAGCACTATGTCGTCGGCCGCGACTGTGTACCCCAGAACCGTGCGATTGCCAGAGGAGTTGGTGAGAGGGCCGGTGAAATTCCACACTTGCTCGGTCCACTCTATCTGTGGTACCCCCTCGGTGGTCAGGCTGACCGCATAAGCCACCGCTCCCAGGTTGATCTCGTAGGTATCCGGGCCGATGGGGTCTTCGTAATCAGCATACTCATGGCCGTCCGAGGTGGACCCGGGATCCACGAACAGCGTCAGAGTCATCGTGGCCGCGCTGAAAAAATCCTCCAGGATCTTCTGCCCACCAAGGTCGGTCAATACAAGGGCCATTTTATTCTCCTTTTGCTGCTCTTGCTTCTACTTCGTAGTCAATGTTTTCGTAGCCTTTGGTGAGCGCCTGCCAGAAGTATCTGAAGACGAACTTCAGCCAGCCGTCTCGTTTCCACTGCGACTTGTGGCAATCCTCGTGTGCCCTCCACGTTGGAGTTGCGTCAACATACTCGTTGCTCTCAGAATAGCTAGTGGTCTGCCCGATGGTGATAGCCCAAGTTGGCTTTCCGTTGATACGGGCGAGGAGTTTGGCCAGGTTGTCGTTGTAGATGTCCATCAGTGAACCATCACAGCTATTTCAGCTCTGCCGTCGGCCAGTATGCGACGGACACGGCCAACAGCATTCCGGTAGCACGGATTAATGCAGTCTGAGCATAACTTTTCCATTTTAGTCTCCTAATGCACCATCACGGCTATCTCTGCTCTACCGTCTTCCAGTATGCGACGGACACGGCCAACGGCATTGCGGTACTGGTCAAAGGTTGGAGTTGTGACCGCCTGGCCCTCAATCCCATCACCGGCCTGTGCAGCTATGATGTAGTCGCCTACTGAAGCGCCGGTAATGTTGCAAGGGCAGATACCCGAAAACGCTATGCGGTCAACCTTCAGCCGCTCAGTTTCCAATCTTGCCTCAAAGGCGGCGAGGTCGGTTGCATACTGTGCCATCGCCTCAGCGTGTGCATCTTCAGCAGCCTGAACTGTTGCTGCATAGGTCGTCTGGTCATTTATGAATAGAGCGCCAGCGGTTTGCCATGCGGTGAGTGTAGCCGCGTGTTGCGCTATGGCTGCCGTTTGTGCAGTCTGCTGAGCTGCGCAAGCTTCTTGCCACTGCGCGGTTCTGGCAGCGAAGGTCTCAGCAGTTTCACCTTCCTGCTGAACAGGTTGCATCGGAAGGGTCAGTACTGGCGCTGTTGGTTCAGCACCCGGGGCGGGCGCACCCTCGTAGACTGGAGCTTCATAAATCGGTTGTGCCGGTCGCTTACCAATGGCATCATCACTCCCCCAAGTATCACCGCCGACAAGGTTGGGATTCGTGGACTTTATGCCAAAGGAAATAGCATCAGTCCATTTGTCGGTAATTTCACCATCTGCGTTAAACCCTACAACTGCACCTTTCAGAATCAGGCCGCATAAGAGATCTTTTCGGATATACTCGGCATAGTCAGCACCAGAGGCGTTGATGGTACCACCGGCATTTATGGATCGGGAGGTTGAGCTGTTTTTAGTGAACACCGCTGAGGTTGCAGCAACATTAAACCCTGATGAGCTGCTCATATAGAATGCGGAGGCCCCATATATATTCAGAACCTGCGTACCCTCAGCGCCCGATTTTTGTAAAGTATGGCAGCTCCCACTCGTCGCCCCAACAAGCAGGTTGCCGGAGTTGTCGAAACGGGCTTTTTCGCTGCCGTTGATTGCTATTGCATAGGGGTGATTTGACGCTGTGCCACAATAAGCGACTCCACCCGATACTAGCCCAGTATATTGAGTGATAGTTCCGTCAGTAGTAATCACTGAGGTAGATGTCAACGCCGCCGTAGTGAAATCTTGGGAGGGGGAACCGGCTTTCGCCGCCCTAGAAGTGTCCACAGGATGCACATGGTCTTGCCTGGCTACTGTAGTTGAAGTCCCGACAGCAACTGCCCCGTTCATCAGTGGGTTACTTGATGCCAGTGCGGTTATAGCATTGAAAGACGTACCGGTTGATACACCGAGCCCTGTTACATTGCCAGTAAAAACTGGCGATGCGAGCGGGGCTCTGCTCGTGTCCACAGGATGCACATGGTCCTGTCGTGCATACAAGTAGCTCGTGCCTACCGCAACCGTGCTGTTCATCAGTGGGTTAGCGGTACCGACCTGCCCGAGTACAAAAGCTGTAGTCGCCAGTTGTGTAGTATTAGTATTCACCGCGGCTGTTGGGGCAAGTGGTGCCCCAGTAAAAGTTGGGGAGTCTATCGCTGCTTTTAACCCGATACTGGCAGCAACAGTCGTTGCAAAATTCGGGTCGTCTCCGAGGGCGTCTGCAAGTTCTTTCAGGGTATCCAGAGTCCCGGCAGCGCCATTCACCAAAGCCGCTATTTCCCCGCGCACGAAGGCCGCCGTAGCGATCTGCGTGGTGTTTGTCCCTCCAGCGGCTGTTGGAGCAGTGGGGGTACCAGTGAGAGCAGGGCTTGTGAGATTCGCCTTCAAGTCCAGGGCAGTCTGCTGGGTGGTCGATACCGGCTTGGCCGAATCTGCCGTATTGTCGACGTTCGCCAGCCCGACCATTGCCTTGGTGATCCCCCCGACGGTGCCGGTGAAGGTAGGGCTTGCGAGATCGGCCTTCAGGTCCAGGGCGGACTGTTGGGTGGTCGATACCGGCTTGGCCGAATCTGCCGTATTGTCGACGTTCGCCAGCCCGACCATTGCCTTGGTGATCCCCCCGACGGTGCCGGTGAAGGTAGGGCTTGCGAGATCGGCCTTCAGGTCCA
>Ga0265338_10001072_pt1 | contig 45406 bp, 33 predicted proteins | sample 42126metaG_FD_193579 | JGI IMG/M metagenome (GOLD analysis project Ga0265338, IMG submission 193579) | Rhizosphere microbial communities from Carex aquatilis grown in University of Washington, Seatle, WA, United States - 4-21-26 metaG | ecosystem: Host-associated > Plants > Roots > Rhizosphere... | reverse complement strand
CGCCGCGACCGCGGGCACGGAGATGAGCACGCCGGCCACCAGCCACGGGCGGCCGCCCGCCAGCCGCTCCCACCGGCCGAGCCCGCGGACCGGGTCAGCCGCGGCGGCGGCCTGGCCGGCGGCGGCGGGCTGGTCGGCGGCGGGCTGGTCGGCCGCGGCGCCGGCAGGCTTGTCGGCGGTGCCAGCGGTCTTGGCGGTGGCGGGGGCGCGGCCCGCGTTCACGAAGGCGGGGATGACCACCGCGAGGTAGGCAACCCAGGCGGTGACCTGGAGCACGGTCATCGTGGGCGACAGCTCGGTGACGCCGGTGATGACCGACGCCCACCAGGAGCCGGGATCGACGTGCGTGGTGAGGTCGAACGCCACCCATGCGTGACCGGGCAGCCAGCCGGCGTCCTGGAGGTCGCCGAGGCCGTAGGCGAGCACGCCGGCGGCGATCACGATCAGCGCGATCGCGGTCCGGTTGAAGAACGCGCCCACGTTCAGGTGGACCGCCCTGCGGTACAGCAGCCAGCAGAGCAGGATCGCGGCGGCGATCCCGATCGCCGCGCCGGCCAGCGGGCCCGCCGTCTGTCCCGACGCCTTGGCCGCCGTCCACAGGAAGAGGGTCGTCTCGAGCCCCTCGCGGCCGACGGAGAGGAACGCGGTCAGCGTGAGCGCGCCCGCCCCGACCGCGGCGGCGCGCTCCACCTCGCCGCGCAGGTGCGCCGACAGGCTGGCCGCGGTGCGCCGCATCCAGAAGATCATCGCGGTGACGAGGCCGACGGCGAGCACGCTGAGCAGGCCACCGATCGCCTCCTGGCCGGCGCTGGTCAGCACGCTGACGGAGAAGGTCAGCACGGCGGCGAACGCGCCGGAGAGGGTCACCGCGCCGAGCACGCCGAGCCAGATCGGCGCGGTCGTTGCGGTCGCCTCACCGGTTCCCCCGGTCCGGGACCCGTCTTTATTCAGCGCGGCGGTCTTGCGCACCGCCGCCAGCAGGATGGTCACTACGAGGCCCGCTTCGAGGCCCTCACGGAGCCCGATCAGCAGGTTAGGTACGCTGTCCGCCCAAGTCACGGGAACTAAGGTAAGGCTAACCTTAGTTCGTGTCCATCGGTTCGCTACCGGTTGTGACTCACCTCATACCAGGTCAGTGTGGTGTGTCACTACTGGTCACCGGATGGCTCCGGGGCGAGCTTATCGGCCCACCAGGCCTGGTGCGCCCGGGACTGATCGGCGGCGGGACCGAGCTCGCCCAGGGCCGCGGCCCAGCGCTCGTGGGCGAGGGCGAGCACCGGGGCGTCGGCCGCGGCGGCGGCGATGACGCTCTGGGCGATGCGCACGTCCTTGGCCATCAGGCCGAGGGCGAATCCGGTGGCGTAGGCGCCGGTCAGCACGTTATCGCCCCAGACGTTGACGCTGTTGAACGACCGGCCGGTGGATGCGTTGATGATGTCGATCATGACCCTGGGGTCCAGGCCGAACCTGGCGCCGGCCAGCACCGCCTCGGCGGTCGCGCAGTAGGTGGCCGCGCCGATCACGTTGTTCAGCGCCTTCATGGCGTGCCCGGTGCCGAGCGCGCCGGTGCGAAACTGCCGGTCCGGGTCGCCGAGCACGCGGAGCACCGGCTGGACGCGGGCCACGTCCGCGTCGTCGCCGCCGACCATCAGCGCCAGTTCCCCGGTGACGGCGCGCGGCACGCCGCCGGAGACCGGCGCGTCCACCAGGCGCACGTCGTGGGCGGCCAGCCCGGCCGCCGTGCGGAGCGTGTCCGCCGGGTCCGCCGAGCTCATCTCGACGACGATCGCGCCGGGCCGCAGACCCGCGCCGATCCCCCAGCTCAGCAGGGCGTCGGCGACGACCGCGCCGTCCGGCAGCATGGTGACCACGATGTCCGCGGCCGCGAAGTCGCCAGGCGCCGCGGCGACGGTGACGCCCGGGTGGCCGGCGGCGAACCGGGCCTGCCGGTCCGCGTCGGCGTCCCGCGCGATCAGCGCGAATCCGGCCGCGTGCAGGTTCGCGGCCATCGGCCAGCCCATGTTGCCGAGACCGACGAAACCGATAGTGAGCTCACTCATGGCTTCGATTGTCATCAACAGCGCACGGCGTGAACATCCCGCCAGCCACAAACGTTCCCCCGCCCCGTTGAGGCCGCGCGCTGACCGGGAGGCCCCCCGCCGGCTGATCCCGCTAGACGCGGGCCGTTGACCTCACGAAGTTCTCGATGATCGCGTGGCCGTGCGCGGTGAGGATGGATTCCGGGTGGAACTGGACGCCTTCGACCGGGCGGGTGACGTGCCGGAGCGCCATGGGGATGCCGTCGGTACGGGCGGTGACCAGCAAGTCCGGAGGCAGCGTGGCCTCGTCGACGATCAGGGAGTGGTACCGGGTCGCCGCGAACGGCATTGGCAGGCCGCGGAAGACGCCGGCGCCGTCGTGGGTCACCGGGAAAGCCGTGCCGTGCACCGGGCGGGGCGCGGCGATGATGTCCGCGCCGAACGCGGCGCCGATCGCCTGATGCCCGAGGCAGATGCCGAGCAGCGGGACGCCCGCCGCGGCGCAGGCGGTCACCGTGGCGATGCTGACGCCCGCCTCGGCCGGGGCGCAAGGGCCGGGAGAGATCACCACGCCGGCCGGCCCGGCGGCGATCACCTGCCCGGCGGTCACCTCGTCGTTGCGGATCACCTCGACCCGTGCGCCCGCGGTGTCCAGGAGGTGCGCGAGGTTCCAGGTGAACGAGTCGTAGTTGTCGATGAGGATCACCAACGGCCGGGCCGGGCCGCGTTCCGTGAAGGGGGCGGCGGGGTCCGACGGGAGGAACGGTGCTGACGGGATGGCTGGGGACGCAGCGGGCGAGGCGTCTGGAGGGCTGGTGGCCAGCGAGGCGGCGAGGGCGGCGGCGACCGGGCCGGGGGCCCAGCGGAGGTGGCCGCTCTCGGCCGCGGCGACCGGGCCGGAAGGCCAGCCAAGGCGCGCGCCCGCGATGGCGGTGACGGGGATGACGCCGGCGACCGCGTTCGTGACGAAGACCTCGGTCGCCTCGGCCAGCTCGTCGAGGGTAAGCGGCTTCTGGCCGGCCCGGATGCCGCGGGAGCGGGCGGCGCGCAGCACCGCGGCCCTCGTGGTGCCGGGCAGCAGGCGGCCGTCGGCGGGCGGGGTGAGCAGCACGCCGTCGATCACCGCGAACACGTTGGCGCGGTCGGTCTCAAGCAGCTCACCGGTCTCGTCGACGAGCAGCAGCTGCTGCCGCTCGGGTGACAGCCGCATCCGGACGCTGAGCTCGGCGAGGAGCCGCCGGTCCCGGTACTTATGCGCCCCGATGCCGCCGGGCACGGCCACCGGGTGCAGCGTGACGGAGTTCGAGAGGAACGAGGGCCGGGCAGGCGGGGAGGCGAGCGGTACGACCTCGACCGTGGCCTGGAGGGGGCCGCCGACCGGGCGGACCGTGATGCGCAGGCGGCCGGACGGGCGGGCAGCCAGGCAACTGGCCAGCTGGGCGTGGAGGGAGGGGGGCAGGTCCTTGCCGTAGAGCCCGCGGACGCTGGCTTCCAGGCGGGCCAGGTGGGCGGCCAGGCCGCGGGTCTCGCCGTCGGTGACGAGGAGCGAGCTGAAGACGCCCGCGCTCGGGCGCGGGGACAACGCGCCGAGGTAGCTCGGGTCGCCTGCCCGCTGGGCCGAGCCGGGTCCCTGCGAGGCCGGGCCGGGTCCCTGCGTGGCCTGGTCGAGGCGGGCGCCGACCGCGGTGAAGAGCGGTATCGCCTTGATGAGGCACTCGGCGTACTCGGCGGCCGGGTCTGAGTCGGCGACGATGCCGCCGCCGGCGCCGAGCCACACCCGGCCCGCTGAGAACTCGAAGGTGCGGATCGCCACGTTCAGCTCAAGGCCCGCGGCCGGCGAGCGGTACCCGACCGCGCCGGTGTAGGCCTCGCGCGGGCTGGCCTCGAGCTCGTCGATGACCTCAAGCGCGCGGACCTTGGGCGCGCCGGTCACCGAGCCTGGCGGGAACGCGGCGCGGATCAGGTCGCCGTCCCCCGCGCCTGGCCTGAGGGTGCCGGCCACGGTGGAGACCAGGTGCCAGACGCCAGGGTGCGCCTGGAGGCCGAGCAGCACGGGGACGGTGACCGTGCCGGGCACGCAGACCCGGCTCAAGTCGTTGCGGACCAGGTCGACGATCATCACGTTCTCCGCGCGGTCCTTCGCCGACGCCTCAAGCCCGGCGCCCTGCACGGCAGCCCGGGCGGCGTCGGCGGCGCGCCGCGCGGTGCCCTTGATCGGCTTGGAGGCGACAGTGCCCGGCCCGGCTGGGGAATGGGCGCGGCGCAGGAACAACTCGGGCGACAGGGACGCGACGGCGGCCCGGGCGGCGCCGGGGGCGGACACGCCGATGAAGGCGGCGTAGGGCGGGTCGAGCTCGGTCACGCCGCGGCAGAACGCGTCGAGCGGGTCGCCGGCGAAGTCCGCCTCGGCGCGCAGCGTGATGTTGGCCTGGAAGATGTCACCTTGGCGTATGTACTCCACCGCCCGGCGGACCGCCGCCTGATGCCGTTCGGCCCCGGGCACCAGGCGGAACGGGCCGAACGTGTAGTCGCGCGGGCCTTGCGCCCGCGCCGCGGCCCGGCGGGTCAGCTCGGCGAGCCGCCGATCGAGCGCGTCCGCGCGGTCCGGCGTGCACAGCGCCTCGAAGTACCACTCCCCCGATGCCCGCAGCCGGCGCAGCACGTGGTCGTAATAGCCGAACCACCAGGCCGGCAGGGCCCGTGGGCCCGCCGGCGGCAGCGCCTCGCCGCCCGCGCTGTACCCGAGGTAACCGATCCACCCGCCGCCGAACACGCCGCTCCCGCCGGCCGGGGCGCGGGCGGCCGCGTCGACCGCGCTCGCCCCGTCCGCCTCGCCCGCCTCGCCCGCCTCGCCGTCGGCACTGGCCGCATCGCTAGCTCCCGCCGGCCAGGGCGCGTCGAGCACGTCATGAAGCGGTCCTGGCGCGGACCGGACCAGCACGGGCTCCGCGGCGACCAGGTCGCTGCCGCCGGCCCAGGTTCCGCTGAGCGCCACGGGATGCGCGTCCTCCCGGACCAGGCGCAGCACGTCCGCCGGGGCGAGCTGCCAGCCCAGCGGGCGGCGTACCAGGCAGAACCCGTCTTTGGCCGACATAGCAGCAGGTTATCCGCCCCGTTAGGAGCCCGCGCCGGCCGCGGCGACAAATCCGGCGACGTCACATCGGCGCGAGCCCCGGTTCGGCTAAGGATGACGCCGCGCGGCGGAGAGCTGACGCCGCGGCGATGGTTGCGCCAGCCATACGCCTATACCCGTATCGTTGCCCCAACCATCGGGGCTGCTTGCCGGTGACCGTCACGTTTTTGCGCCAGGGCCTCAGCGGGCGGTGAGGTGGTCCTCGACGCGGCGGAGGCGGGCGGCGCGGACCAGGTCGTCGACGAGGCTGGCCGTCCAGTACCACTGCCAGGAGAACCAGCGGCGGACCTCGGATTCTGGCGCGATGACCGCGGCGCGGACGGCGGCGACGATGAGGTCGCCGAGCGCACCGGATACGTCCGCGCGGCCGGCTGGCCGGCCGGGCGGAGCGCCCGACGGGGCGGCCGGCGAGGCGGCCGGGCCGGCCGGGTAGGCCTGATCCCAGCGGGCGAGCTCGCTCGCGTGGGTGTGGCCGCCTGGCTCGGTCGTGCCGGTGCCCGCGGGCAGCGTGACCGAGCGGGCGACGAGAGCGCCGCACCGCTCAAGCGGGTAGCGGAGCGCCTTGAGTTCCTGGCGCTTGAGGCCAAGTTCCACGCGAAGGTCGTCGGCGAGGGACGGCCCGGCCACGGCGAGGTGGTCGAGCAGCCGCCGCCAGCCGGGATCCGCGGCGCGCACCCGGTCGGTCTCCGCGCGGCAGATCGGGTCGAGCAGCGCCGCGGTCTCGGCGGCGACCAGCAGGTTCTTACCACGGTGGACGGCGACGCAGAGGTAGCCGCGCCCGATGAGCTCGCTGAACCAGGGCCACTTGGTCGCGGGCCAGCTGGCGAATCCCCGGCCTCCCGGCTGGTACGCCTCCTCGTGGCACGCCTCGTAAAGGCTGGGCAGCGCGCTGTCGGCCGTCCTGGTGAGCAGGCCGCGCAGCCCAAGGAACCCCTCGGCCTCGTCAAGCGACCCGAGCGCCCGGTCCGGCGTCAGCCGGCACTCGAAGGCGCGGCGCTCGCGCAGCCCGGCCAGCGACTCCATGACTCCATCATGAACCGGTTCCAGCTGGTGAACCAGGGCGCCCGGCCGCGCGGTCCACGGGCCAGGCTAAAAAACGGTTCAATAGAGACTGGCACAACCTGGACTGGAAACGACCTCGACTGACGGAACCGGCGGAGGAGACTCGAACTGATGGGCAGCGCAGGGACAACGGATTCCGCAGCAGTGGCCGGCCACGCCGTGCGCGCCTTCGCGGACGCGTACCACCGCGAGCCGGACGTGACGTGGTCCGCGCCGGGCCGGGCGAACCTGATCGGCGAGCACACCGACTACAACGACGGCTTCGTACTGCCGTTCGCGATCACCCAGCGAACCGTCGCCGCCGCCGCGCGGCGGGACGACGGCGTGATCACGGTCGGCTCTACCCTCGCGCCAAGTACCGTCACCATGCGGGTGGCGGACATCGCGCCTGGCGCCGTCGACGGCTGGGCCGGGTATCCGCTCGGCGTCGCGTGGGCACTGGCGCGGGTCCGCGACGTGCCGGCCGGTGCGGGCGCCGACCTGTTCATCCACTCGGACGTGCCCGCCGGCGCGGGGCTGTCGTCCTCGGCGGCGCTCGTGGTCGCGTCGGCCGCCGCGCTCGCCGCCCTGTGGGGGCTCGAGCTGAGCACGGCCGAGCTGGCCAAGGCCGGCCACCGCGCGGAGAACGAGATCGTCGGCGCGCCCACCGGGGTGATGGACGAGTACGCGTCGCTGCTCGGCCAGCCCGACGCGGCCGTGTTCCTCGACTGCCGCAGCCTGCGGGCGCGGTCCGTGCCGCTGCGCCTTGCCCCGGCGGGCCTCGCGCTCGTCCTGACCGACACCGGGGAGCGCCACGCGCACGCCTCCGGCGGCTACGCCGCGCGCCGCGCCTCCTGCGAGCGGGGCGCGGCCCGGCTCGGCGTCCCGGCGCTGCGCGACCTCGGGATCGCGGACCTGCCGAGGGCTGAGGCCGCGCTCGACGCCGAGACATTCCGCCGGGTCAGGCACGTGGTGACCGAGGACGCCCGGGTCGAGGCAACCGTCGCTGACCTGGAGTCCGGCGACCTGGCCGCCGCCGGCCGCGAGCTGACCGCCTCGCATTACTCGATGCGCGACGACTACGAGATCACCACGCGGGCGCTCGACCTCGCCGTCGAGGCGGCGCTGTCGGCCGGGGCCCTGGGCGCCCGGATGACCGGCGGCGGCTTCGGCGGCTCGACGATCACGCTCATCGCGGCGGACCGCGTGCCGCGGCTGACCGCGGCGGTCGAGGCGGCGTTCAGCGCCGCTGGCTTCGGCAGGCCCCGCGTCAGCACCGTCACCCCCGGCCCTGGCGCTCATCGGGAGGCGTGACCCGCGGGGCACGCCTGCGTTCTGCCCCATTTATTGGGTTATCCTGTAAAAGATGCCTGGTCAGACGAGTCACCGATGAGTGTGCGAGCACCCCGGCGGCCGGGCAGGCGAATCCTTCTCGACCTCACCCCGCTGCGCCGGTCACGCGACTACCGTGCGCTGGTCGCGGGGCTGGGGGTATCCGTACTCGGCAACCAGCTCACGACGGTCGCCGTCCCGTTCCAGGTCTACGCGATCACCCGCTCGTCGCTCGTGGTCGGGCTGGTATCGCTCACGCAGCTGTTCCCGCTGATCTTCGGCTCGCTGCTCGGCGGGTCGCTGGTCGACGCGGTGGACCGGCGCCGGATCCTCATCGTCGTCGAGACGATCGGGGCGCTGTGCAGCGCGGCGCTCGCGCTCAACGCGGACCTTGGCCCGCAGTTGTGGCCGCTGTTCCTGTTCCCCGCGGTCACGGCGGCCCTGTCCGGCATCGACAGCTCGGCCCGGAACGCGATGCTGCCCGGCCTGGTCGGCATGGAGCTGCTGCCCGCGTCCAACGCCATCTTCCAGTCGCTGTTCCAGACCGGGGCGATCGTCGGGCCCGCCGTCGCCGGCCTGCTGCTCGCCGGGGCGGGCGTGCACCTGATCTACTGGATCGACGCGGCCAGCTTCCTGATCGCAATGTCCGCGGTGCTCACCATGTCGCCGCAGCCGGTGGCTTCCGCCAGCGAGCCGGGGCCCGGGGCAACCGCGGCCGGCCCGGCGCGGCCCGGCTGGCGGTCGACGCTCGAGGGGCTGCGGTTCGTGCGGCGGTCCACGCCGCTACAGGGCGCGTACCTGATCGACGTGAACGCGATGGTGTTCGGCATGCCGCGGGCGCTGTTCCCCGCGCTGGCCGCGACCGTCTTCGGCGGCGGGGCCACCACCGTGGGCCTGCTCTACGCGGCGCCCGGGGCCGGCGCCCTGCTCGGCGCGCTGACCAGCGGCTGGGTCGGACGAGTCAGGCGGCAGGGCCGCGCGGTCGTGGTGGCGGTGCTGGTCTGGGGCGCCTCGATCGCCGCGTTCGGCGTGGCGCACTGGCTGCCGCTCGCCCTGCTGCTGCTCGCGGTCGCCGGCTGGGCCGACGTGCTGTCGGCCGTGTTCCGTAACACGATCATCCAGTTCGCCGGGCCCGATGGGATGCGCGGGCGGCTGATGGGCGTGCAGATGGCCGTCGTGGCCGGCGGGCCGCGCCTCGGCGACCTGGAGGCGGGGGCGGTGGCGACGGCCTTCGGCGACACCGTGTCGGTGGTCTCCGGCGGGCTCGCCTGCATCGCGGGCGCGCTGCTGATCGCCTGGCGGCTGCCCGGGTTTACCAGGCTCCGCTCGGTCCTGCCCTTAGGTGCCCGGAGCCACCCCCACCGCCGGCTTCCTGTCCCGGCCGTCCGGCGCCTTGACCACGGCGGCTAGCTCGTCATCGGTCAGCCTGAGCGCGAACTCACCGGTGAGCGCCTCGGCGAACTCGCTGTCCGTCAGCTCGGCGCGGGTCTTCGCGTAGCCGGCGCGGGTGACCGTGTAGGTGCGGCCGAGGACCGAGATGATCGCGTCCGGCGTGCGCTTGACGATGACCGGCTGCCAGGTGAACCACGAGTCGGGATGCGTGGACGTGTAGTGGTTGGACAGCACCACGTCGACGGGCTGCACCACGGCGTCGGTCCAGCGGTGCAGCGTCACCCACTGGCCCGCCTGGTGCTCGCGCAGCTTCCACACCTCCTCGCCGTGCTCGGAGTCCGGTACCACCTCGTAGATCCAGCCGTCCGTCTCCTGCGGGCCGCCCGAGCGGTACCTGCCCAGGCTCAACGGCGCGGGCGGTGACGAGCCGAAGCCAGGGTCGGCGAGCCAGGCCCCGCCGTCGGCGCGCACCCGCAGGGTCAGGTGGGTACGCGGGCGGGCGGCGCCGCCGTCCGGCCCGACCCGGGCGAGCAGCCGCTCGACCCCGAAGCCGAGGCGCTCGAGCACGGCGCCGAATAGCTGCGCCTGCTCGTAGCAGTAGCCGCCGCGGCCCCGGTAGATGATCTTGTCCTGGATCGCCTCGAGTGACACGTCGACCGAGCCGCGCAGGAACACGTCGAGGTTCTCGAAGCGGATCGCGGCGAGGTGCGCGCGGTACAGGCCGGCCAGCGTCGCCGCGGACGGCGCGAGCGGTCCCGCGTAGCCGGTCCGCTTCAGGTACGCGTCAAGGTCGAGCACGCCAGCGGACCACTCGTCAGGTACCGCGGTCATCAAGCTCCCGTTCTGTCGGTGATCTCGTAGCTCATGACTCGGCGGTCGGCTCCGCGCCCTCCTCAGCCGGTACTGTCTCAGCCGGTACCATCTCAGCCGGAGCGGGCTTGCTCGTCACCATCTTCGCGATGAGCGCGCCGGCGGCGACCCCGCCGACGAGCGCGCCGGCCGCGGCGAGCCGGCCGGGGATGGCGGGGCCGATCTTGTACTTGCCCGCGCCGGTCGCGGCCAGGGTAAGCGCCAGGGTGGCGTACACGAGGGGCAGTTCCACGCCGTTGCGCACCGCCATCAGGCCGCGCTTGCGATTGAAGGCGGCGGCGACCCCCATGGCGCCGGCCACCGCGAGCGGGCCGACCGGGTCGGCGATGCCGGTGATCGTGAGGACGCCGCCGGCGATCTCCGTCGCCGACGCGGCCAGTGCCATCTCCCGGCCCGGGTACAGGCCGTTGTCCTCGAAGACCCCGCTGATTGCCTCGAGGCCCGGGCCGTGGAACTTGCCGAGCAGCTTCTGGCTGGCATGGATGCCCATGTAGCCGCCGAGAAGGAGCCTGGCACCGAGCAGGGCGGCGTCGCGCATGTTGATCCTCCTGGGTCCGTGGCCGCTGGTTTGTACCTTATATATCTAGCGGCGCGGGGCGGGCGGGCGCCAGGTGCGGCACGCCAGGGTCGCCCGGCGGCATTTGTCGGTAACTAACGGGGGAACTCGGGCCACGGGTGCCCAGGTATTGATGGACCTACCTAAACGGCCCCAGGTCTTGGCATTCACGGTGACGCGAGATCGCGCCGGGTGGTATCTCTTGGCATGAAGGGTCACCGGGACGTGACCAGGCTCAAACCGAGCGCGTCAGTTTTGGCGGTGAGTTGTTCAGTGTCCGGACGCTTTCCACCAGACGGGTACACCGATCTCGTCGGCAGGCAGGACGAGCTCGCGCGACTCGCCGCGGTGCTCGCGGAGTCCCGCCTGGTGACGATCGTGGGGCCGGGCGGGGTCGGCAAGACCCGGGTGGCGCTCGCCGGAGCCGCGCAGGCGGCGACCAGTTACCGTGACGGGCCGTGGATCGTCGAGCTGTCCGGCCTGCGCGATCCCGAGCTGCTGCCCAACACGGTCGCCAGCGTGCTCGGCCTGCCCTCGCAGTACGCCAGGTCCGCGCTGACCGCGCTGCTCGATTACCTGCGGGAGCGTGAGCTGCTCCTGATCCTTGACACCTGCGAGCACGTGCTCGACGCCTGCGCCTCGCTGGCCCAGGCGGTGGTGGCGTCCGCGCCGTCCGTGACCGTGCTCGCCACCTCACGGCAGCAGCTCGACATGGCGGGCGAGCACATCTTCACCGTCGGGCCGCTGCCGGTGCCCGAAGCCGGCTCTCCCGCGCCCGGCGTCGCCGACCCGGTCCACCCGGCCGACCCGGCCGACCCGGCCGCCCCGGCGGCCCTGGCCGGCCGGGTGGACGGCGGGGACGCGGTGGAGCTGTTCGCGCTGCGCGCCGCCGCCGCGGCGCCCGGCTTCACCGTCACCGCGGAGAACGTGGCCGACGTCATCCGGCTGTGCCGGCGGCTCGACGGCATCCCGCTGGCGATCGAGCTGGCGGCGATGCCGCTGCGCACGCTGCCGCTCGCCGAGCTCGTCGCCCGCCTCGACCACCGGTTCGCGCTGCTGTCCACCGGCCGGCCGGGGGCGCTGCCACGGCACAAGACGCTGCGCACGGCGATCGAGTGGTCGTACGAGCTGTGCTCGGCCGCCGAGCGGCGGCTGTGGGCGCGGCTGTCCGTGTTCGCCGGACGGTTCAGCCTGAACGCGGCCGAGGAAGTGTGCGCGGAAGTCGCGCTCGAGCGGCCCGACGTGGTCAACGCGCTGATCGGGCTGGTCGACAAGTCCGTGGTGCTGCGCGAGGGCGAGCAGTACCAGATGCTCGACACGCTGCGCGAGTTCGGCGCCGAGCGGCTCGCCGCCTCCGGTGAGCTGGCCTCCTGCCGCTCCCGGCACATCGCCCGCTACCTGGCCATGGCCGAGCGCTTCGGCGTCCACTTCACCGACGACGACCAGATGGACCGCTACCGCGAGCTGCGCGACGTGCACCCTAACCTGCGCGCCGCCATGGAGTACGCGCTCGAGCCCGCCGGAGAGCCGCACCACGGGCCGCTCGCCGCGGCGGCCGGGGCGGAGCTCGCGTGCTCGCTCTACGGGTACTGGCAGATCTCCTGCCTGCTCGGCGAGGGCACGTACTGGCTGGGCAAGGTGCTCGACCGCTTTACCGAAGCCGGGCCGGAGCGGGCGCGAGCGCTGGTCAACCGGGGCTTCCTGCGGTCGTTCCAGGGGAACATCACCGACGCGCTCGCCGACTGTGAAGCCGGCACCGCGATGGCCCTCGCCATCGGCGCGGATGCCATCGCGGCCCGCGGGTACCAGCACATGATGCTCACCCTCACCTTCCTCGGACGGCACGAGGAGGCGGCGAAGGTCAGCGACGAGGCGCGGGGCCGGCTGCGGGCGTGCGGCGACGTGGCGGGCGAGCTGATGCTCCTGGCCCAGCTCGCGCACCTGCACCAGCTCGCCGCCCGCCCGGCGGAATCGGTCGCGGTGTGCGAGGAGGGCCTGGCCCTGCTCGGCGCGGGCAGCGGCGAGCAGTGGGTCACCACCTACCTGCACGTCGTGTCCGGCTTCGCGCTGTTCCAGATGCCCGGGCGGGAAGCCGACTGCGACGCCGCGCTGCGCCGGGCCCTGTACGGGAAGCAGGAGCTCGGTGACGTCATCGGGATCGCGTACGCGCTCGACGTGCTGGGCTGGCTGTCGGCCAGGACCGGCTCGCCCGCGCAGGCGGCCTGGCTGCTCGGCGCGGCCGACCCGCTGTGGGAACGCGGCGGCAGCGTGCGGTTCAGCGGGACCGCGATCATGGAGGATTTCCACCAGCAGGCGGCCGCGACGGCCCGGTCGGCGCTGGGCGAGGCGGAGTACGGCACACGGTACGCGGCGGGCACCGCCGACGTGCGGCGGCGGCTTGACGCGCACGCGGACGGCGGCCCGCTGCGGCTTGAGATCCCCGAGTCACGGTAGCGTGGGGGCATGGCGGTGGTAGATACTTCGCGCTTCAGATGCGTCCTGCGGGAACTTGGCGTGCCCGGCGAGGTGCGGGTGCTGGGGGAATCGGCGCCGACGGCGGCGGCCGCGGCGGCCCAGCTCGGCTGCGAGGTCGGCGCGATCGCGAACAGCCTCGTGTTCGACGCCGACGGCGCGCCGCTGCTCGTGATGACGAGCGGGGCGCACCGGGTGGACACGTCGCGGGTCGCGGCGCTCGTCGGCGCCGCCGTGGTGGGCCGGGCCGATGCCCGGTCGGTGCGGGCCTGGACGGGGCAGGTGATCGGCGGGGTCGCGCCGGTGGGGCATCCCGCGCCGATCCGCACGCTGGTGGACGCGTGGCTGGCGAAGTACGACGTGGTGTGGGCGGCGGGCGGGCACCCGCACGCCGTCTTCCCCACCTCGTTCGATGAGCTCCTGCGGATCACCGGCGGCACCCAGGCTGAGGTCGGGGACTAGTCAGAACGCGGGCGTGGTGCCACCGATTCCGGACGCTCCCGGCCGTCGGCGTTCAGAGGTAAGACTCGGGGACCGTACAAGGTTTGAACTATCTGGCCGGGTAAAACGTCTTACCTGTATATAGAGAGAAAACCCGGGCGCGAGCAGGGGCGACGTGCCCGGGACGACAGCCGGAGGGCCGTCGCGATGGACGTACTGGTTGTTACGCCGCACCCGTTCCGTATGGCGGCGATGGTGCCCGATGACATGGTCAGCCTGGACACGGACGGCGAGTGGGCCGCCTGGTCCGGATTCGACTGCGCGGTCGACGGCGAGCGCAAGTCGGTGGTGCTCGTCGCGATCGCCGTCACCTCGTTCTGCCCGGCGCCAGGGGCGGCGCCGGCCGAGGCGCTTCGGGCGATGCTGCGGGCTAGGCACCCGGCGGGCAGTGCGACGATCGAGGAGATCAGCACGGCCGACGGCCATCCGGCCCTACGGATCCGGCGCCCGGTCACCGAGCAGCGCGGCGGCCGCCCGGTGACGACGGGGCAGGCACAGGCGTTCGTGGTCTTCCCCGGAGCGGGCGCGCTCGGGGTGGTCAGCGCCGTCTGCCCGGATGCCGCTGACCTGGACCGGGCCGCCGTGCTTGTCGCCGGGATCGCCGCGCGGATGACGGTCACCGCCGCCACGGCGGCGGCCTGATTCCCACGGGCAAACTTAAGCAGTCAGAGGAAACACATAGCACTTTGATATCCGGCGCTCGGTGAGCGGCCGGTACGGTACGGAACCATGCTTGACAATGCCCGCGCGCTTATCCACCTGGACTTCGCCCCCCGTCACGAGCAGCCGGCCGCCCGGCGGGTGCTGCTGGCGACCGGGGTGTCTGTCGCCGGCTCACTGCTCGCGGACGCGCTCCTCGTCGTCATCGCCCAGGCGCTCTTTCCCGCCACCAAGGGCTACGCGCACTTTCAGTTCGGCGATTACGCCAAGCTGACGGTGATCGGAGTGCTCATCGCCTGCGCCGCCTGGCCGGTCACCACGCGGATCACCTCGCGGCCGCGGTGGATGTTCACGTGGATGGCGGTGCTGGTCACGCTCGCCCTCTGGCTGCCCGACGCCTACATCCTGGTCAAGGGGCAGCCGGCCACGGCGGTCGCGTTCCTGTTCATCATGCACCTGGCGATCGCGCTCGTCACCTACAGCGCCCTGGTGTACCTCGCGCCCGTCCGGGTGCGGCAGCGGGCGGCCCGGATTGCGCAGCCGACTGCCCGGTAACGTAGACTCAGCGGAGCGTAGGTCGCTCAGTGCGCCGAATCGGATTCCACGGACATCGGTTTGCATAGGCGTGGTGCCAGCAGTCCACGCAGACCAGCGAGTTGATTGTGACCGCTTGAGTCGGCGCGACCACCCGAGTCCTGGAGACGATTTTCCGTTGAGTGCCATGCCCGCGGAGCGCTGCCCTGCGCCCGAAACTTCTGCGCCCGAAACTTCTGTGCCCGAATCTTCCTTGACCGGAACCGCCGCGAGCTTCGCTGAGCTTGGCGTGCCCGCCGCGCTCGTTGACGTCCTCGACGCTGACGGCATCACCGCGCCGTTCCCCGTTCAGGCGGCCACACTGCCCGACGCCCTGGCCGGCCGGGACATCCTCGGCCGGGCGCGCACCGGCTCCGGCAAGACCCTGGGCTTCTCGCTCCCCATGGTCAGCCGGCTGGCGGGCGGGTCGACCGCGCCCGGCCGGCCGCGCGGCCTGGTGCTCGTGCCGACCCGTGAGCTCGCCAGCCAGGTGACGGACGTGCTCAAGCCGCTGGCCAGGGCGATGGGCCTGTGGGTCACCACCATTTACGGCGGGGTCTCCTACGGCCCGCAGGTGAACGCGCTGCAGCGCAGGACCGACATCGTCGTCGCGACCCCGGGCCGGCTCGCCGACCTGATCGGGCAGCGCGAGTGCGACCTGTCCGACGTCGAGATCACGGTCATCGACGAGGCGGACCAGATGGCCGACCTCGGCTTCCTGCCCGTTGTCCGCAGGCTGCTCGAGACGACACCGGACGGCGGCCAGCGGATGCTGTTTTCCGCCACGCTCGACGCCGCCGTCGACGTGCTCGCACGGCGCTTCCTCAGTGACCCGGTGCTGCACTCGGTGGACGAGCACTCCTCGCCCGCCGAGATCGAGCACCACGTGCTCACCGTCGACGCCGCCAACCGCGTCGCGGTGATCGCCGCGCTGGCCGGCGGCGAGAAGCGCTCGCTCGTGTTCACCCGGACCAAGCACGGGGCGGAGCGGCTTGCCCGCCAGCTCACCCAGGCCGGCATCCCCGCCGCGGAACTGCACGGCAACCTCAGGCAGGGCGCGCGGTCGCGGAACCTCGCCGCGTTCGCGTCCGGCGTCGCCCGGGTCATGGTCGCCACCGACATCGCTGCCCGCGGCATCCACATCGACGGCATCGACCTGGTTATCCACTTCGACCCGCCGGCCGAGCACAAGGCCTACGTCCACCGCTCGGGCCGCACCGCCCGGGGCGGCGCGGACGGCGTGGTCGTCACCCTGCAGACCAAGGCCCAGGCCCGTGATGTCACCGCGCTGATGCGCAAGGCCGACATCACGCCGCACCCGGCGGTCGCCGCGGACGCGGAGTCGGACGTGCTCACCGAGCTCGCGGGGCCGCCCGCACCCAGGGTGTCGGTGACGGGCAAGGTCTCTGAGCTGGTACAGCCGGAGGACCGGCTGGCCAGGAACGACGGGCCCGGGGAGGGCAGGCCGCGCCGTCCCCGCGACCGCAAGCCGCGCGACGACCGGTTCCGCGACCGCGGGCCACGCGACTCCGGGCCACGCGGCTTCGCGTCCAGGGATGAGGCCGCCGGCCGCGGCGACCAGGGCGGCAACGACTGGCGGCCGCGGTCGGGCCAGGGCGGCTACCGCCGACCGGGCGCGGCGCGGCCCGACGCGTCAGGGCGGCCGTTCGTCGCGGGCCGCCGGGCCGACGCCGGCGCCCGTCCGGCCTACAGCGACCGCGTCCGGGATGACCGCGGGCGCGACGACCGGAACCGCGATGACCGCGGCCGCGACGGCTGGAACCGTGACGACCGGGGCAGGGGATACGGGTACCGGGATGACCGCGCCCCCGCCGCGGACCGCCGGTTCGGTGATGAGCGCTCCGGCCGGGACAGCCGGCCGGCCGGCAATGATCCCTCCTACCGCGGTGAGCGTCGGGAGCACCCGTTCCGTGACGACCGCCCCGTCCGTGATGACCGCCCCGTCCGTGATGGCCGCCCCGTCCGTGATGGCCGCCCCGTCCGTGATGGCCGCTCCGTCCGTGACGGGCAGCCGGCCAGGGACGAGCGCTCGGGTCGCGACGACCGGCCGATCCGCGGCGAAGGTGCCGCGCGGCCGCGTTCCGGGACGAGTGCGCCGCTCGCCGGGCAGGCATTCCGGCCGCGCGCCGGGCGCGGTGGCCGCCCCCAGGGCGCCGGGAACTTTACCGGATCTTCCGGGCGTTCCGGATATTCCGCAGGCCGGGGACGCCGCGGCTAAGCGGGCCGACCAGGACAGTATCGGCATTTCTGACATAACTTGCCAGGCAGCAGGGCTGCGAGTCGGCGCAAATTTCCGTGCGGAGTACCCCGACCGGCACCGCTGGATGCGGTAGATTGGGCCCTAGCCGTTAGCGGGCTTTCCGGTCGCAATTCACTCCCAGATTCAACTAAGTGCCGATGCTCTTACCGGTCGCCTTCATTGAAGACAGGAACATTAGCGATCGACTCCCGGGGTCCGTACGATGGCAGCCATCATGGCTGATCCGCGTGAAGTGCGCGGGTCTCAGGGATCTTCCAGAAGGACATACAGCAAAAATGGCTCAGGGGACCGTAAAGTGGTTCAACGCGGACAAGGGCTACGGCTTCATCGCCCCCGATGACGGTAGCGGTGACGTCTTCGTGCACTTCTCCGCGATCGAGGCGAACGGATACCGCAGCCTCGAAGAAAACCAGAAGGTCGAGTACAGCGTGACCCAGGGGCCAAAGGGTCCGCAGGCCGCGCAGGTGCGCGCCGTCTAACGACCAGTCACACTGGCGGCGGGGCCGGGCATCCACGCCGCGGGCCCGCCGCCAGTGTTGTTTTACGGAGTTCGGTTTCCCGCCCAGTCGGGAATTCGCCCTGCTTAGTAAGTCGCGAAGATTGTCGGTGCAATATCCGAGCACCGGTGAATTCGCGGCGCGGCAGCCCGGACACCGCAGCTCTATGCCATAGGGCGAGTACAGCCGGCCGCCTCGGAGCCAGATAGTGCTACGAGACGACCGGGCAGTACGTCATCAGACCCCGGGGCCGTCCGGCTCAAGGACGAAGATGTGCTCCCCGATGCGCAGCGACCAGCCCTGCGGCAGCGGAGCGCCTTCCAGGCCTACCCTGGTCCATTCCGGGTCTCCGGGCGCGCCGATAAACGTGCCTGCGGCCGAGGACGCGTCCCGGACAAGCACGGTACCGCCGATGAGCGAGACATAGGCGTGCACCCGTGAGATCACGTTGTCCGGGTCTTGCAGCCGGAACCCGTCGGCGTCGCCGTTGCGGACCGCGGGGTCGTTGGTGGGCTCGCGGCCGAGGACGTAGGGCCGGTCAAGGACGATGAACTGGCCGTCATGCGAACGCAGGACGCCCGCGTGGGCTACCGTCATCGTCGGTTCCACGACGCCCTGGCGCTGGCCGGCCGATTCCCAGTCACCCTCCTCGGCCAGGGCGCCGGTGGCCACGGTGCCTGGCCTCGACAGGCCGGAGGCCGACGGCTGGACCGGCTCCATGGGCGGGGCCGGCTCGGCGGGCGCGGCCCAGTTATCCGGTTCCGCGGGCGCGGCCCAGTTATCCGGCTCCGCGGGCGCGGCCCAGTTATCCGGCTCCGCGGGGGCGGGCGGCACCGCCGCCACCGGCTCCGGCTGAAGCGGCTCCGGCTGAGGCGGCTCCGGCTGAACCGGCTCCGGCTGAGGCGGCTCCGGCTGAACCGACTCGGCGGGGACGGCCTGGGGCGGCTCCTCTCGCACCACGGCGTCGCGAGCGGCCCCGGCCGCCGCGGCCGCCGCGCCCGGGGCCGCGGCGCCGATAAGCACGAACCCCTGCCCGGGAATCACGCCGGCGCGCAGGTCGGATACCGGGTCCGCCTGCACACTCGCGCCTTCTGCGCCGCCGATTGCCAGCCAGTCGAAACTGCCAGGCACGATCTGGTCGACCCAGGTCAGCGCCTGCTCACCGGAAAGTTGCCGGACCGCGTCCCCGGCGCTGACCGTGCAGCGCATGGGGCCGCGCAGGAAGACGACAGCGCCCTCGGGCACCGGCGTCACGATGCCGAACGCGGCGACGTTCCCCGACAGGTTGCCGAGCACCCAGCCGGCGAGTCGCGCCGCCACCGCGGTAGCAGGCGCACCAGGGTTGGCCGCCAGGTCCGCGACGAGGCCGAGAAGCTCGCTGACGCTGGCATCGGCCGTGCCGTTACGGGAAATTAGCACGACCGTGTCGCCGAACCGGCCCACCAGGTCGTTGCCAGGCTCAATGCTTAGTCGCATGGTCACGGTGAATTCTACCTAGCAAGGCAGTTCCCGGGGAAGCGGTACAAACGGGTCACGATCCAGGTACCGCGGCGGGCGAGACGGTTGTTCGGCCGGCAGAATCCAGTGACGGCCGTGCCATCGGAACCTCTGTAGCCTGCTGGAACAGCCTCGTCAGATTTCCCTGGCGAGGACAAGCGGCAAATGAGCACGCCATACGATAGGGTGTTCGCATGAGCGTTACGCTGCAGGAGTCGCTGCTCGACCTCGGCGACGAGGCCGCGCCGGGGCCGCTGCGGCCGGAGCGCGTGCCGCTGAGCCGCGGTGCCTGGGTGGACGTGCAGCGCGGCTGGCTGGCCGGGTCCGCTCCGTTGTTCACCCGGCTGGCCCAGGCCGTGCCGTGGCGGGCGGAGCGGCGGCGGATGTACGACAGGACCGTCGACGTGCCGCGGTTGCTGTGCTTCTACGGCGAGAACGCACCGCTGCCCGACCCCGCGCTAGAGGCGTGCCGCGCGGCACTGAACGGTTACTACGCGCAACAGCTCGGTGAGCCATTCGTCACGGCCGGGCTGTGCTTCTACCGGGACGAACGGGACAGCGTCGCCTGGCACGGCGACACCATCGGGCGCGGCTCGTGGCAGGACACGATGGTCGGAATAGTCTCGCTCGGCGAGGCGCGGCCGCTGCTGCTGCGACCCCGGGCGGCCAAGGGGGCCGGCACCCTCCGGTACAACCTCGGGCACGGAGACCTCATCGTCATGGGCGGCAGCTGCCAGCGCACCTGGGAGCACGCCGTGCCCAAGTCGGCCCGTCCGGCCGGCCCGCGGATCAGTGTCCAGTTCCGTCCGCGGGGCGTGCGCTGACCGAATGCGGTTAGTCTCATTGATTGTGGGCGAGTATCCGTTGCTGGTGGCGACCGACCTTGACGGGACGATCATCCGCGGCGACGGGACCATCTCGGCGCGGACGGTCGCCGCGTTCGCACGAGTAGAGGCCGCGGGGGCGCGGTTCATCCTCGTCACCGGGCGACCGCCGCGGTGGATGGCTGCGATCGCCGCCACCTTCGGTCACCGGGGAACGGCGATCTGCGCCAACGGCGCGCTCGCCTACGACATGCGAACCGGGACGATCGCGGCGCGGCACCTCATCGCGGCGCCGGTGCTGGCTGAGGCGGCCGCGGCGCTGCGCACGGCCATCCCCGGCATCGGAATCGCGGTCGAGTACCCCGACGGGCACGGCGCCGACCCGGTCTACCAGTCGGTCAACGCGGAAGTGAACTTGTCACTGCCGCGCGTCGGCGATGCGGAGCTATTCGCCCGGCCGGCCTCCAAACTGCTCGGCAGGCACTTCGGCTACACCTGCGACGACCTGCTCGCCCGGGTGCTGCCCGCGCTCGACGGCCTGGTCAGCGTCACCCATTCCAACTCGAAAGGGCTCATCGAGGCCTCCGCGCTTGGCGTCTCGAAGGCCAGTGTTGTCGCCGAGATCGCCAAGCTCCACGGGATCGGGCCGCAGTCGGTCATCGCGTTCGGCGACATGCCCAACGACCTGCCGCTGCTCGCCTGGGCAGGCACCTCATGCGCGGTCGCCAACGCGCATCCCGAGGTGCTCGCGGCGGCCACGCACGTCATCGGCTCGAATGACGAGGACGGCGTGGCCGCCTACCTGGAAACGCTCTTTCCCTAGGTGGGGCCGAAGCGCTCGGTTTTGATCATGCCGGGAAGGTGGCCGGCCGCGACGAGCAGGTCCGACGCCGTTTCCACGAAGCCGGAGGGGCCGCAGGCGAAGATCGCCGGGTTTGCCTGCGGGGGGAAGGACGTGGCGGCGAGGACCTTGGCGTTCAGGCGGCCCGGGTAGCTCCTGGGCGGATCGGCGGCCATCGAGAGCGGTGCGCGCGTGTAGAGATAGGTGACGGTGAGGGGTGAAACACGCACTCGTTCTGCTAGCTCGGTCGCGTAGATGACGTCGGCGGGGGTGCGGGCGCTGTAGATCAGCCGGACGGGGGCCTGGCTGCCCGCCTGCGCGTGGGTGCGGATCATCGACATCAGCGGGACGACGCCTGAGCCGCCGGCGAGCAGCAGCAGGGGGCGGGGATCGGCGGCGCGCCAGGCGAACCAGCCGCCGATCGGGCCGCGCACCTCGAACTGGTCGCCCGGCTCGGCGACGCCGGCCAGGTAAGACGACACCTCGCCGTCGTCGAGGCGCTGGACGGTGAGCTCGACGCGGCCGTCTGATGGCGGCCCGGCGATCGAGTAGTCGCGCTGCGCGGAGTAGCCGTCCTCGGCGGTCAGCTTGACGGCGACGTGCTGGCCAGGCAGGTGGCCGGGCCAGCCGGGGACGTCAAGTAGCAGCGTGCGGGCGGTCGCGGTCTCGTCCCTGGTTTCCTTGACGGTCGCGACCCGCCAGCTCAGTCGCCCTGGTACCGCTGCTCGCGCCACGGGTCACCGTAGTCGTGGTAGCCGAGTTGCTCCCAGAAGCCGTGCCGGTCGTGCGGCATCAGGTCCAGGCCGGTGACCCACTTGGCTGACTTCCAGAAGTACAGGTGCGGCACGAGGAGCCGGGCCGGGCCGCCGTGCTCGGGCGGCAGCGGCCGGCCGTCGTACTCGTAGGCGACCCAGGCCTTGCCGTCGCGCAGGTCAGCGAGCGGCATGTTGGTCGTGTAGCCGCCGTAGCTTCGCGCCATGACATACGCCGCGTTGGTGGCAATGCCGTCGAGCAGCGTGTCGACCGAGATGCCGCGCCAGCGGGTCCCGAGCTTGGACCACTGGGTGACGCAGTGGATGTCGACCGTGACGTCCTCGGCGGGCAGCGCGGTGAACTGCCGCCAGTCCCAGCGGGTCGAGTCGCCGGCCTCCGTGGTGACGGTGAACGACCAGGTGGCCGTGTTCACCGGCGGGGTAGGGCCGGCCTGCAGCACCGGGAAGCCGTGCTCCAGGTACTGGCCAGGCGGCAGCTTGACCCCGCCGTCGCGGTCCCGGCCGCGGAAGCCGCGCGATACGACGTTCACGAGTTGAGCTTGCGTTGCCAGTCGTGCGGCACACGGCCGGCGGGACCGGGAACCGGCTGGTCAACCGGGTGGTGCTGCGGGCCGACGAGCGCCGGGCCGGTCTCGTAGTAGTCCTCGCTCGGGTAGGCCCAGAACCAGTCCTCGCCCGGCTCGAAGCTGCGGATCACCGGGTGGCCGGTCTCCTTGAAGTGCCCGGTCGCGTGCTGGGCCGGCGAGTTGTCGCAGCACCCGATGTGACCGCACTGGGTGCAGCGGCGCAGGTGCAGCCACCAGCCGCCCGCCGCCTCGCATTCCGCGCAGCCGGTGCCGCTCGGCGGCACGGTCGGGTCAACGCCGGCGATCTGCTCTGTCATGAGTTCTCCGAGGTTTCCGGTTGAATGGGAAGACGGACCTGGAAGCGGGTGTCGCCGGGGACCGACTCGACGCGCAGGTCGCCGTGATGCTTCTTGACGACGATCCGCCAGGCGATGTCAAGGCCGAGCCCGGTGCCCTCGCCGACCGGCTTGGTGCTGAAGAACGGCTCGAAGATCCGCTCCTGGATCTCCTTCGGAATGCCGGGGCCGGTGTCGCCGATCTCGATGAGCACGTTGGCGTCGTCGCGCGCGGTGCGGATGGTGAGGGTTCCCTCACCGTTCATCGCCTGCGCGGCGTTGTCGATCAGGTTAGTCCAGACCTGGTTAAGCTCGGAGGCGTAGGCCGGGATCTTCGGCAGCGACTTGTCGTAGTCCTTGACGATCTTGATGCCCTTGAGCTTGACCGACATCATCAGCAGCGTGCTGGACAGCAGGTCGTGCACGTCCACCACCTGGAACGGCGCGCGGTCGAGCTGCGAGTACTGCTTGGCCGCGCCGACCAGGGTGGACACCCGGGTGGTCGCGTCCTCGATCTCGTTCATCAGCAGTTCGGTCTCGACCGTGTAGTTCAGCCAGCGCAGCGCGGGCTCGAGCATGTCCGCGCCCACGGTGTCGAGCACCTGGTCAAGCCACTCGGAGTACAGGCCGGCCTGGACGAAGACCGGGGCAAGCTGCCAGCCGTCGTGGCAGCCGTGGTCCTCGAGCCAGTCGGTGACCTCGTCCTCCCGGTCGGAGGCCTCCATCGGGTCGAGCTTCGGCGCCTTGGCGACCTGTTCGGCCGCGCGCTGCTGCAGTTCGATGAGCGGCTCGAGCTTGGCCTTGTCGTACTTGCCGCTGGCGATCATCTTGAGTTTCTGCCGCATCCCGGCGACCCGCTCGCGCAGGCTCGCGGTGGCGCGGACCGCGGCGGCGGCCGGGTTGTTGAGCTCGTGCGTCAGGCCCGCGGTCAGCGAGCCGAGCGCGAGCAGCCGCTCCCGCTGGCCGACCGCCTCCTTGGTCCGCTGGCTGCCGAAGAACAGGCCCTCGAGCAGGTGCACCGGCATCGGGAACCACTCGTTCATGATCTGGGCGAAGCAGTCCGCGCCGAGCACGTAGAACCGGGACGGCTCGGTCACCCGCAGCGAGTTCGCGTAAACCTGGGGGACCCGGTCCCCGATGTAGGCCATGTAGGCGCCGCTGTAGACGCCCCGCTGGCTGGTCCGGCCGACCTCGACGTCGTCGGCGCCAACCCGCCTGCTTTGTACCACAGTGCCCTCGATCAGCACGTAGAGGCAGGTGGCGGGCTCACCCTCGGCGAAGACCGGGCCGGTCGGGATGACCTCGACGTGCCCCTCGACGCACAGCCGGGTGATCTGCTCGTCGGTGAGCTTCTCGAACAGGAAGAGCGTGCGCAGCTCTTCCGGGTCGCACGGGGATTGTGTTGCTGTCATGACAGGGTCTCCAGGTACCGGTGCACGAACATCACGGCCATCGCGCCCTCTCCTACCGCCGACGCGACCCGCTTGGCCGACTCGGCGCGCACGTCCCCCGCCACGAACACGCCGGGGACGCTGGTCTCCAGGTGGTAGGGCGCGCGGTCGAGCGACCAGCCGTACTCGTCTTGCTCTTCTAGGTCGGGGCCGGCCAGCACGAAGCCGCGTGAGTCGCGGGCCAACAAGCCCTCGAGCCACCCGGTCCCCGGTGCCGCCCCGATAAAGATGAACAGCTGTCCGGCGTCGACTATTTCTGTGGTTTTCGCGGCCAGGTCATGCAGCGCGAGCTGCTCCACGTGCCCGTCTCCGCGCACCTCCGTCACCTCGGTACAGGTGCGCACGGTGATGTTCGGGATGTCGGCGATCTGCTGGATGAGGTAGTACGACATCGAGGACTCAAGCGACTGAGCGCGCACCAGCATGGTCACGGACCTCGCGAACTTGGCCAGGTAGACGGCCGCCTGGCCGGCCGAGTTGGCCCCGCCCACCACGTACACGTCCTGGTCCTTGCAGCCCTCGGCCTCGGCGAGCGCGGCGCCGTAGTAGACGCCCACCCCGGTCATCTGCGTGCAGCCGGGCGCGTCGAGCTGCCGGTAGGAGACGCCGGTGGCCAGGATGACCGCCTTGGCGTCGATCGCGCTGCCGTCGCTGAGCCTGATGGTCCGCGCCGGGCCGTTCACCTCGAGGGCGGTCACCTCGGAGGTGGTGATCAGCTCGGCGCCGAACTTGACCGCCTGCCGCCGCGCCCGGTCGGTGAGCTGCCCGCCGGACACTCCGTCGGGGAAGCCCAGGTAGTTCTCGATCCGGGAGGACTGGCCCGCCTGGCCGCCGGTGGCGTACTTCTCGATGAGCACGGTGCGCAGCCCCTCGGACGCGCCGTAGACCGCCGCGCCGAGCCCGGCCGGGCCGCCGCCCACCACCACCAGGTCGTAGAACTCCCGTTCCGGTATGGTCGCCAGGCCGACCTTCGCCGCGACCTCGGCATGGGACGGCTTGATCAGCGGCTCGCCGTCGGCGGTGATGAGCACGGGGATGTCCCGCTCATCGGTGCCCGCCGCGTCGAGCAGCCGCCGTCCCTCGTCGGTGTCCGAGGAGAACCAGCGGTACGGCACCTGATTGCGGGCGAGGAAATCGCGCAGGTCCGCGGACGGCGCGGACCAGCGGTGCCCGACCAGCTTGGCTTCCTTGACGATCTTGCGGTCTTCCTTGCGCCAGGCCCGCAGCAGGTCGTCGATGACCGGGTAGAGCTTCTCCTCCGGGGGGTCCCAGGGCTTGAGCAGGTAGTGGTCCACGTCCACCAGGTTGATCGCGTCGATCGCGGCGTTGGTGTCCGCGTACGCGGTCAGCAGCACCCGGCGCGCGTACGGGTAGATGTCCATCGCCCGCTCGAGGAACTCAATGCCGTTGAGGCCGGGCATCCGGTAGTCGGCGAGGATGACCGCGACCTGGTCGCCGCGCAGCTTCATCTGCCGCAACGCGTCGAGCGCCTGCTCGCCGGACTCGGCGCGGACGATCCGGTTCCGTTCGCCGTACCGCCTGCGCAGGTCGCGGGCGATCGCGCGGGACACACTTGGATCGTCGTCCACCGTGACGAGCACCGGGCGGAGTTCGGACTCGCCGTTGGGTTGCGTCATGACCCCATCGTAAGCCGCCCGGCCCGCGCGGCTGAGCCGCGCGGGCCGGGATTAAGCCACCGGATGAATCGTCACATGCCGGAATCCCGCCAGTGGTGGTGGCCGTGCCACTGCCACGGTGGCCGCTGCCGTCCGGTTCCGGTCCCGGTGCCGGTCGTCCCGGTCCCGGTCGTCCCGGTCCCGGTCGTCGCGGTCGCGGTCGCGGTCGCGCCGGTCCCGGTCACGCCCTGGCTTGGCGGCGCGGGGACCGTGGCCTGCTGCTGCGCGGTGTTGTAGCTCACCGCAGTGGCCGGGCCGTCGTCCGCGGCGGTGACGTTCACCGGGTCGGTCAGGCCGAACGCGTCACAGCCCAGGTTCGTGAACGACATCGACAGCCGGTTGCCGAGGAATGTCGCCAGGCTGTTGCCCACGGTGGGCACCGGGCTGCCGGTGCCCGCGTCCGCCGACGCGTCGAGCTGGTCGTGCGCCGGCGCGATGTTCACCATGTTCATGCAGTACGAGGCCGCCACCTGGGCCGGGTCCGTGCCCGCGGCAAGCAGCGGCTGGTCCACGAGCGAACGGTACATGTTGGTCTTGTCGATGCTAGCGTTGCCGCCGACCAGGGTCATCGGGTCGTTCGTCGGGATGAGGGCGATATGCCCCTTCTGGTTGACCTTGGCGCTCAGCTCGTCAAGCGCCTGCGACGACTGGCTGCCGCTCACGCTCGTCGGGTCGTTCGTGGTGAACGTCTTGCAGCCGTTGGTCGGGTCGACGAAGTAGCCGAGCAGCGCGTTGTCGCTGCCGTTGGTGAGCAGCGTCGCGTTGCCCATCCGCGCCTTGTTCCGTGCGGTGGCCTGCGCCGTCCGGCCGTTGCCGTCGAGCAGGTACTGCGAGTAGATGTTGTCGCTCTGGTCCTGGTCGATCAGCGCGAAGTCGCGCGTGGTCTGGCAGGGCTGGCCGTCGGTCGCCGTGCCGAGCGCGGGCACCTTCAGGATGCCCCTCGCGATCTCGCTGTTAGCCAGGCTGTAGAAGGCGACTGCGTTGCAGGCGGAGACCTGGCCGATCAGCGACTGGCCCAAGGCGTCCACGCAGCCGCTCGAACGCTGGAAGGCGCCGGGGCCGGTGAGCACCAAGTTGGTGCCGTTGAACCCGAAGTCGAGGATGACCCGCGCGCCCCGCGGGATGCGCGGCACGACCGGATTCCTCGCGGGCCTGGTGCCCTGGGTGATGATCAGCGGGTTGTAGACCTGGACCTGGCCGTTGGGCGACAGGATCGTCGCCTCGACGAAGGCCTCCTGTGCCGCGGTGGACATCGAGCAGCCGTCGCCGAGCTGGTACGGCGTGGCCAGGCCTTGCGCGGTCAGCGGGTTCCACGGCACCGACAGGGTGCAGTTACCCGACTGGGTCGCCTGGTCCGGCGACTGGTTAAGGCTGATGGCCGCGCCCGTCCCGTCGACGGGGTTGGTCGCCACGTCACCGAGCTGCGAGGTCGCGATCGGGCCGGTGGCGAAGTCGCTCAGTGTGATCGGCACCCTGGGGGCTGCTTGCGTCGCGGCGGTTGCCGTCTGCGACGGGCAGGGGGTCGCCGCGGCGCTCGGGTCGGCGTTCGGCCCGTCCGATGGCTGAGCCGCCGCGGCAGAAGCGCAGTTGCCGAAGGCGGCCTGATTGACCGATGAAAAACCCTTGTCGACGAGCGAGATGGCGACGACTGCTACCACCACGATCGCGACTGATACCACTGCGGTTACCGCAACCTGCGTCTTCCGGCTGCGACGGATCCTGCGACGCCATGCGGACCGAGAACGGGGGGACATGGTTTCTCCTCCTCGAAAAGTCCGTCGTGACGCTCCCGTGATCAAGGTAGCGATGCCGAAAGAACTCTGAGGGGAAGATTACAAAAAGATTAAGTCTTTGTCCTACTTATCAATCATATTGGACCTAATGTCCGGTTTAATGACAACGAAACGGTATAGGTTGACTCTCCGGACCCTCTGTCAGCTGTGGATGTGATCCGGCTTGCGGGCCACGCCGTCGAAGAGCGCGGTGACCGCGACCGGTAAATATCCGCGGCTTTCGATAATGTTCAGCAACGGCTGGCCGTCGGCGAGCCGCGCCAGCTGCTCCCCGACCACCCGGTAGGCGCGGTCGATGGCCTCGTCGACCGCGCCGCCCACGTGCGGGGTGAGCAGCAGCCCGGGGGCCTGCCAGAGCGGGTGGCCGTCAGGGAGCGGCTCCGGGTCGGTCACGTCAAGCGCGGCCGTGATCCTGCCGCGGAGAAGCTCCGCGAGCAGCGCGCCGGTGTCCACGATTACCCCGCGGGCGGCGTTCACGAGCAGCGCCCCGTCCTTCATGTTGCCGAGGAAATCGGCGTTGACCAGGTGGATGGTCTCCTTGGTGACCGGCACGAGCACGACCACCACGTCCGCGTTCTTGAGCAGCTCCGGCAGATCGCCGGCGGGGTGCACGCCGTCGCGGGCGCGCCGGGCCACCCGGTCGACGGCCACCTCCCAGCCGGCCAGCCGGCGCTCGACCGCGGCGCCGATGTCGCCGTACCCGACGATCAGCACCCGCTTGCCGGCGATCAGCTGGCTCGGCGCCGGCTCCCAGCGCCCGGCGCGCTGCGCGACCGCGAACCGGGAGAACTGACGAAGGCTGGCGACGATCATGCCCACGGTCAGCTCAGCGGTGGCCGCGGTGTGCGCGCCCCTGGCATTGCAGAGCGTGATGTGACCGGGGAGGTGAGGCAGCACGTGGTCCGCGCCGGCGGACAGGAGCTGGACGACCCTGAGGCTAGGCAGCGTCGCGATCTTCCGCACCGTTTCCGGTTTCGCGCCAAGCGGCAGGACGACGTACTCGACCTGGTCCGCGCTGTCCGGCAGGTCGCCGCCATCCCACACGTCGGCCTCGATGCCCGGGGGCAGCGCGCCGAACCTCGACGGCGAATCGGGCAGCCATACCCGCGTCAACGCCGCGCCTCCACGCTCACAGGTTGAACTCGGCGTGACGCTGCGACGGGACGAGGTCGGCGTAGTCCGGGTGCTTCCTGATCCAGGAGGCCACGTAGGGGCAGAAGGGCAGCACCGCGAGGCCGCGCTGGCGCGCGTCGTCGAGGGCGAACCGTGCTAGGTGCCCGGCCAGGTGAGCACCCTGGAAGGCGGGCTCGATCTCGGTGTGCAGCAGGCTGATCGTCGCGTCATGCAGCCGGTACGTGATGAGGCCGGCCAGCTCGCCGTCGACGTGCATCTCATAGCGTGAGGCAGCCGGATTGTCCGTGACCGCGGGCGCGCCGGCGGCGGCTGATTCCATGATCGTTACCATACGCCGGAATCATGGCGCCTGGCCCGGCCGGGCAGGCAGGGCGGCGGCCCGCTATACGCCCGCCCCGGCCGGGATGCCGACGCCGGCCGTGACCCTGACGGGGCCCACGTTGTACTGCCCTGGGTCCTGGGCGGCGCTGATCACGACCACCGGGCAGGTCGCACGGCGCAAGCAGGCGCGGATCACCGGGCCGACCGAGCGCCCCGTGCCCGGCGAGTCGCTCGCCGTCCCGAGTACCAGCATGTCCGCGCCTTCGCACCGCTCAAGCAGGACCCGGGCGGCGAGGCCGTCCACCACCTCCACGCGGACCTCGACGTCCGGGGCCTGGCTGGCCTGGACCGAACGCACCAGGTCATCGATGGAGTCGGCGGAGAAGTCATCCGAGCTGGACTGCGCGGGCACGGCGTAACTGGCCAGGCTGTGGCACACCGCCTCCCGCACGTGCACCGCGTGCACCTGAGCCCCGCGCAGGGACGCCTCCCGGCAAGCCCACCGGAGCGCGGCGACGGACTCGGCGGAGCCATCTACTCCGACCGTGACCCATCGCACAGCAGGAACCGACATGCCGGAACCCCCTCGCTACCTTGTGCCGCCTGACGCTCCTGTCCGCCGTCCCTCGAGCGGTTCAGCCAGGTGTTTTCGTTCTTCCCAAGGCTTGATGTTAAACCGGGTCCCGGCCTCGCACGAGCCCCCGTGGCGATGTTTTCCCAGGTATGACCACGTCAACCGGATCCTGTAAGAAAAATCACATTTTCATAACGCAATATATACGGGCGTATTGGACAAATCACCTTGACGCGTCTAATGATCTTTATTGACAGTTCGTTACAAACCGGTTTCCCGTAGATTACGGCAGGTAGACCGGCGGTAGCGGGCCGAATGGCCGGACCGTCGACCGCCTCCCGGTGCGTTCACAATTATCCCGAACGACGGCGCCTGCTCCTTTCCCCCGCAACAACCTCATAAGGCGCAAGAACGCCGCTGACGGTACTTCCCTCGCACCGTTCACCCGGCCGTTACGGGCCGGCGGCGGCTAGCCCGCGGTGATCTCGACGTGGCTGCCGGTGCGGGACTTACGGACGTGGACCTGGGCCGGGACGCGCTGGCGGAGCTCGGTGACGTGGCTGACGATGCCGACGATGCGGCCGCCCGCCCGCAGGCTGTCGAGGACGTTCATCACGTCGTCGAGGGTTTCCTCGTCCAGGGTGCCGAAGCCCTCGTCGATGAACAGGGCCTCCATCGGGGTTCCGGCCGACTCGGCGGTGACGACGTCGGCGAGTCCGAGGGCCAGGGCGAGGCTGGCGAGGAACGTCTCGCCGCCGGAGAGGGTAGCGGTGTCCCGGTCGAGCCCCGTCCAGGCATCGCAGGCAAGCAGGGAGAGGCCCGCCTTCGCGTTGCCCTTCTTCGCGTCGGTGTGGACCAGGGAGTAGCGGCCGGCCGTCATGCTGAGCAGGCGCTCGCTCGCCGCCGCGGCCACCTCCTCCAGCCGCGCCGCGAGCACGAAGCTCGACAGGGTCATCTTGTACTGGTTCGCGCCGCGGCCCTCGGCGAGGTCGGCCAGGTGCCTGATCCGGTCGGCGTCGTCGGTGAGCGGTCGCAGCGCGTCGAGTGCTTCATCGAGCCCTGGCCGCAGCCCGGCGAGCTGCTCGGCCCGGTGGCGGGCCGTGCCCGAGGCCTCGTTGGCCTCGTCGAGTGCCCGCTGGGCCGCGCCCACCGCGCCGGCGGCCTCCGTCACCGGAGCGGGCGGGTCGAGCGGTACCGCCAGGTCAGGATCGGCGAGCAGGTCGGCCAGCGCCGCCGCGGTGAGCAGCGCCTCGGCGAGGCTGGTCGCCGCGGCGATGGCTGCTTCCAGCTCTTCGCCGCCGAGCTGTGCGGCGAGCTCGGCCCGCCGGTCCGCGGCGCGGGCGTCCGCGGCCTCCGCCTCGCTGAGGGCGGCGACACGCTGCTCGGTCAGCTCGGCGCGCCTGGCCGTCCCCGCAGCGATTTCCGCGTCCAGGTCGTCAAGCTCGCGCTGACGTGTTTCGAGGCGCGCGGCGTCGTCGGCGATCCGGGCCGCCTCGGTTTCCAGCCGGTCCGCGTCGGCCCGCGCCTGCTCGGCGGCGGCGGCAACGGCGGGGCCGACCGCGAGAGCGCCGGCAGGCTCCGGCTGCCTGCGCCCGGCGCGCGCGCCCCCTGACGGCCCCTGGCCGGTCAGCGCGCCAAGGGCGGCCCCTGGTGCGTCGGCGACGGTGAAGCCCGCGGCGGTGAGGCGCCGCATCAGGTCGGCGAACGTGGCGTCGGCGGCGGCCAGTTGGCTACTGGCCTCGTCCCGCGTGCTCGCCGCGGCGTCCGCGAGCGCGAAGGCGGTCTCCTCCTCATCCCAGCTGACCGGGGGGAAGGATGTCTGGTCAACGGGATCCGGATGCTCAAGCGAGCCGCAGACCGGGCACGGGCTGCCGTCGGTCATCCCGGCGGCTAGCTCCGCGCGCATCCCGTCGATGCGCGCCCCACGGATGCGCCGTGCCTCCTCGTTAGCGGCGTTCGCCGCTTCGAGGGCGCTCTGGTGGGCGTCGTACAGCTCGCCTCGCTTCGCATGCTCCTTGACGAGGGCGGTGGCGTCGGTGGCCGACCGGCGGGCCGTGTCCGCCGTGGCCTGGGCAGCGGGAAGCGCCGCGGCGGCCCGGCTGGCGGCGTCGCGGGCCTGCGCGGCGTCGCGGCGGTCGGCCTGGCGGCGCCGGGCTTCCCCATCGGCGCGGTCAATGTCGCTGGTCAGCCGGTCCGCAAGGTCGCGGGCGGCCGCGGCGGTTCCGTCCTCCGCGCCGGCCTGGCGGGCGACGGCGCGCAGTGACTCAAGCCGGCCGGCCTGCGCCTGCTGCTCCTGGCCGGCGGCGCGCAGTACCACCGGGTCACGGCCTGCCTCGGCCCGCAGCCGCCCGATCTCGGGCGTGGCTACCTCAAGCTTCTGCTGCCGGTTTAGCGCGTCGCGACGGCGGCGCTGCCGGTCGGCGAGCCGCTCCGCCTCCCGCTGTCCGGTGCGCGCGGCATCCAGCCCCGCCTTCCTGACCTCGACCACCGCGGTGGCCGCGGCGTGATCGGCCGCAGCCGCCGCGGCGAGGCCAGCCGCCCACGCGGCCTGCCAGGCGCGCGGCGGGACCGGATCGGGCTGGTCGGGCAGGCCTGTTCTCGGTGGATCGGGGGCAGCGGCGACCCACTCGTCGGGTACCTCAGTGCCCGCGACCTGGGCGATCCGGTGCATGCGGCGGTCCACGTCCTCGCGGGCCGTGGCCACCTCCTTGTCGGTGACGCGGCGGCGGTCAGCGAGCCAGTCTTCCACCCGGCTGAACCGGTCGGTGCCGAAGAGCTGCTGCAGCAGCGCCTCCTTCTCCTGCGCCTTCGCGTGCAGGAACTGGGCGAACTGGCCCTGCGGCAGCAGCACGACCTGGAAAAACTGCTCGGCGGACATGCCCATCAGCTCGGCGATCTCCCGGTCGGCCTCGCCGACCCGGGTCGACCTGGCCGCCCAGCCACCGTCCGGCGCCCGCTCCTCAAGGCGGACCGACGCCTGCTCCTTGGTGCGGCCGGCGCCCGACTTCTTCTGACGTTCCTGCTCCGGCCGCCGGGTAATGCGCAGCCGGCGGGCGCCGAGGGTCGCCTCCAGCTCCACCTCGGTCGCGGTGCCAGGCGCCGCGTGGTCGGAGCGCAGCCGCCTGGCCGTGCCGCGCTCGCCAGGTACCCGGCCGTACAGGGCGAACGCGATCGCGTCGAGCAGCGTCGTCTTGCCCGCCCCGGTCTCCCCGTGCAGGAGGAAGAGGCCGTCGAGGTCGTCGAAGGCCACCGTTTCTGTTCCTGCGAACGCGCCGAAGGCCGTCACCTGCAGGCGGTGCGGGCGCACTTCAGCGCTCCCCCGCCGCGTGCGCGAGCCGGACCGCGGTGAAGGCAGCGCCGAGCAGTTCGCGTTCCCGGCCGCTCGGGTCGCTGTCGCGCACGTGCCTGACGAACTCGGCGGCTACGGCCAGGTCGTCCCGCCCGCTGACCCGCTCCCGGTAGCTGCGCGGGTCGGCGCGCGCCCCCTCCGGCTTGAACTCGAGCGTGAGGATGTGCGGGAAGCGGCGGCGCAGCCGCTCCATCGCTCCCTCGGGCCGCGCGGTGTCGGTCAGCGTCACCGCGAGGAAGTCGCCGGCGTGCCCGTCATGCTCGCCCGCGGTGAGCAGGTCCTCGAGGCGCCCGGACAGCTCGGCGAGCCGCCGGTAGACCGGGGCGGGCACCCACTCGGCGCTCGCCGTCCCGTCGGCGCCGACCTCGACCAGCCAGCTCCCCTTCTTATGGTCCTTCTCTGAGAAGGAGTAGGGCAGCGGCGAGCCCGCGTAGCGCAGGTGGTTCGCGAGCACCTGCCGGCCGTGCAGGTGGCCGAGGGCGACGTAGCCGAACCCGTCGAACAGGCTCGCAGGCGCGTAGCCGATGCCGCCGACCGAGATGTCCCGCTCCGACCCGCTGGCCTGCTGCCCGGCGTTGTCCGCGCGCTCGGCGTCGTTCCGCCCGCCGGCCACCCACGCGTGCGCGAGCACGACCGTCCGGGTCGCAGCGCGCGCCGCGGCGTCCGCCCGGATGAGCCCGGCGGCAGCGCCAAGCACGGCGGCGTGGCTCCGCGCCCACGGCTCCGCCTCGTGCGGCAGGCCGGGAAGCCCGATCGCAGGTTCCAGGTAGGGGATGCCGTACACGGCGACCTGGCCGTGCTCATCGTCAAGCAGCACCGGGTCGGCCACGGCCTCCGGCCTGGTCCGCAGGTGCACGCCCGCCACGTCGATCAGCGCGCCGTTGACGCCAAGCCGACGCGCCGAGTCGTGGTTGCCGCTGATGAGCACCACCCGGGCGCCCGCCGCGCGGAGCCGCGCCAGCGCGTCCTCGTACAGCGCCACCGCGTCCAGCGACGGGATCGCCCGGTCATACACGTCCCCGGCGACGAGCACGGCGTCGACCCGCTCGGACCGCACCGTCTCCACCAGGTGGGCGAGGAACGCGGCCTGCGCCTCCCGCAGGTCGGCCCGGTGCAGGGATCGCCCGAGATGCCAGTCGGAGGTGTGCAGGAACCGCATGACAATGACGCTAGCGAAACCCCCCGACATTCGGACCGCACCGCCGCGCCGCGGGTGCCGCGATCAGGCGGTGTACCGCCAGGGTTCCTGGACATAGGTGCGGCCGGTTGGGGTGGCCCACACGTGCCAGCCTGGCCTGGGCTGAGTCACCGTCCACCCGGGCATTTGTTTTACCCGGTGGCAGCGGCGGGAGCGGGCCCCAGCGTTGCATGCATCCGTCACCCCGCCTTTGTCATACGGGATCGCATGCTCAAAGTCGCTGTCACGGGCGGTCCGGGAACAGGGCGGCCAGGTGCACTCGTGATCACGAATCTGGATCAGGCGGCGCAGCCGGTCCCCTGGCAGGTAAGAGCTGACCGCGTACCTGTGGTCGCAGTCGTACGTGGGCACGACGTCGAGCCGGATGGCCAGGTGGCGGCCGCCGGGCAGGGTGAGTACCCAGGTTCCCGGTTTGCCGGGATTGAAGGCCCAGGCGCCCGGCGGTGCTCCCGGGCGCAGCTGGACACCGGGGCGCGGCTTAGCTGCTTGTGTTTCCAGCTGGTGTAGGAATGCCTCGGTGATGGTGATATTGACCCGGGCGGGTAGCGCGCTGGCGGCGGGGCCGGGTGGCGGCTGGGGTGGCGGCTGCGACTGGTGCGGTGCGCTTCGGACAGGGCGGGCGATGCCGTGCCCGGTGGCGTAGCCGTGCTCGTCGACGATGGTGATTTCCCAGCGGGAGTCAGGTGAGCGGGCGGCTGCGGCGGCGAGGTCGCGGGCCAGGGCGGGGTCGAGCGGGCCGAGCAGCCGGTTGTCCCCGGAGCGGGCGGCGCGGCCCTGCAAGGTGGCCAGCGGGACGGTCACTTCGGTCAGCGGCGAAGACGGAACTCCGGGGCCGTCCGGGCTGCCTGGGCTGCCTGGGCCGTTCGGGACGGCTTCGCCTGGCTCATCCGGGCCGTGCCCCGCGATGCCGGAGTTCACGTCGTCGCTGCCGTCCTTGCCGGACGGGGCCGGGCCGCCCTTCCCACCGCTGGGGTCGCCGCCGCCGTCGTTGGAGGCGGCATCATCCGGTCCCGGGTCGCCGGGCGGTTTCGCGTCCGTATTGCGGGCGAACGCGATCCGGTCCTGGGCGCTGACCTGGTTGAGCAGGTCGGTGTAGGCGCGCGCCTGCAGGCGGCTGGTGCTCTCGCCGGGGAACGCCCCCGACGCCTGGTACTGGCGGGCGCGGGCGACGACGTTGGCGTGGCCGGCCAGGGCCTCGGCAGCGGTCAGGTCGCGGCCGGACAGGCCGACCGTCCCGGACTCCTCGCGGAACACCGTGACCCGCGCCTGCCTCTCGGCCGCCTGGCGGCGCCGCTCGGCTATGTCCGGGGCGACCGCCAGGGCGGCCCGCCAGGCCAGCCGCTCGACCTGGAAGTAGGTCTTGCCGGCCAGTTCATCCAGGATCAGTGCCTCGGCGCGGGCCGCCTCTCCCTCGTCCAGGGGCTCGAACGTCGCCGCGATGAGCCTGGCCTTCGGCAGCGTGAGGGTGCCTTTGGCGAGAAGCCTGCCGGTGCCCGCCAGCCGGGTGCCCAGCGTCCAGGCCAGGGACGCGAGGTTCCCCGCCGACACCGGGCCCATGGCCAGGGCGCCGGAGACCTCGTAGGTCAGCGAATCGTCCCAGCCGTCGGGCAGGCCGGGCCGACGGCGCAGCAGCGGGCTGCCGTCGCTGTCCTCGCGGGTCATGGCGCGCAGCGCGGCGAGCTTGCCCGCCGCCGCCCACGACTCGACCGCCGCCCACTGCCGGGCGATCCCGACCAGCGCGTCCGTCTCCGCACCCGGGTACAGATCATCCGGTCCCGCGGCGCCCTCCAGGGCAGCCGTGAGCGCCGCGGACGGGGCGGCGGTAGCCCACGGGCCGCCGTGCTCGAAGCCGGCGGGACCGAACCCTGCGCGGAACCCGGGCACACCGGGCGGGCGGGACAGGCCGGGCGGGCGGGACAGGCCGCGGTCCCCGTCGGGCGTACCGCCCGGCCAGGATCCGTCGGCTGCCTGCCACTCCATCGGCGCGCTCCGTTCGATTAAGTTGATCTTCTGGTGTGTCTAGTCAAATGCTAGTACGAGCCACTGACATTCGAGCGGGCGCGGTGTGCGGTCTGCTAGCGGTGTTGTGCCGGGCCACGATAGTTGTCACTCGGCCCACGATTGTTGGCACCGCAGCTGCCGCGAGGTCCGCCACCTGTTGTGGTTGCAGCCTGGCTCTTTCCAGCCTTTGATGGCGGTCAGGTAGGCCAGCGCGGCGCGTTCTAGGCCGGTTCCGGATCTCCTTGTCGCGGTGAAGCTGCACCCAGGTCGTGATGAGCCGGGGAATGGCCGGCGGCGCTGTGGCGTGACTTCTGGCCATGGAGGGAGCGCCAGCCTGCGGGTTCGCGCACCAGGAGGCAGCGGGTTGACTCGGGTGACCACGCGGTCGGCGGCCGGGACCGGCTGGCTAACGTCCCCAGCTTGCCTGGGCGGGGTCTGGGTTGGGCGGCTAGCGTGGCGGAGGTTTCCAGGGTGTCCCGGGCGGCGGCGCGCGCAGAGTGGTCTCGCGGGCGATGTCGGCCCGGGTCGCGCAGCCGAGCTTGCGCAAGATGTGCGACACGTGCCCCGCGACGGTCCGGGGCGAGACCATGAGCCGCGCGGCGATCTCGGGATTGGTCAGCCCCTCCGCCACGAACGCCGCGACCCTCAGCTCGGCGCCGGTCAGCGAGTCCCATCCGCTTTCCGCCCGCCGGCGGCTGCCGTGCGGCCCCTGCCTGATCCCCAGCGCCCGGAACTCCGCCCGCACGCGGCTCAGGGCCGCTCCGGCGCCCAGCACCTCGTACACCCCGACCGCCTGCCCGAACAGCTCCCGGGCCGCCCCGCGGTCGCCGGCGTCGACGAGGCACCCTGCCGCCGCTTCCAGGGCCTTGGCCCGCGGGAGCGGACGCCCGGCATCGGCGTACCGCCGCGCGGCGACGAGCAGCGCGCCGGGGTCCCGGTCGACCATGCCCCGGCAGTACAGCGCGTGCGCCTCCCGGTGCGGGATCTCCGTTCCGTCGGCGAGCGCGGCGGTCTGCACGGCGATCTCTCGCGCGGCCGCCTTGTCGCCAGCCTTGAGCGCGAGCCGCACGGCGTCACCGAGCAGGTCCTCGATCTCTGCGGGATCGTTCTCCGCGATGGGCCTGGCGAGGACAGCCAGGGCCTCGGCGGGCAGCCCGGCCTGTTCACGATCCAGGGAACGGGCGAGCAGCAGGAACGGGATCGGCAGCTGCCCGGCCCGCTGCGCGTGCAGTTCCGCGCCGGCGAGGTACCCGCGTGCCGTGGCCGCCTCGCCGCGGTGAAAGCTGATCAGGGCGGCGATACCCAGCTCATAGCAGGCCAGCACCGGTTCCTTGAGGTCCTCAGGCACCATCGTGAGCTCGGCAAGCGCGTCGTCCCACCGCCCGGTCTCGTACAGCGCCTGGCCGAGAACCCCGTGCGCCTGCGCCCGGCGCAGTACCGTGCCGATCTGGTCCGCGAGCTGCAGTGCCCGCCCCGCCGTCGCCAGCGCTTCGTCGTAGCGGTCAAGGTTGCCCAGGGCGGCCGCCTGGTTGCCCTGCAGCAGCAGCCCGAGGTCGGTGAGCGCGGGATCGGCCTGGGTCACCGCGAGCGCACGGTCGTACAGCGGCAGCGCCTCGGCGGGGCGGCCCCCTGCGGTCGCCGCAGCAGCCCTGACGTGCAGCGCCCAGCCGGTCGCCCACGCGTCGCCAACCTTGGCGGCCGCGTCGAGCGCGCCCTTAGCCTCCCGGTCGGCCTCCTCGATCCTCCCCAGGTACAGGTAGGTGCGCGCGGCGAGCGCGCGCAGCCGGGCGCGCTGGCTTTGCGTGATCCGCGGCGCGGACAGCGCCTCCTCGAGGACGCCCAGGGATTCCTCGGACCTGCCCGCCAGCATGCGGCACTGCGCCAGCGTCCAGTGCAGGTCCATAACCAGGTCCGGGTCGGTGGCCGAGGAGAGGGCCTGCGCTGCCACCCGCTCCGCGCGGGCCCGGTCCCCGGTCCTGTACAGGGCGTCGGCGAGCTTGCCGGCCAGCCAGCCGTGCCGGGGCGACCCGCTCGCGGTACTGGCCACCGCCTGGGCGAGGAACTCGGCCGCGACTCCCGGCGCCAGGCCTACCAGCGACTCCGCCGCCGCGGCCAGCCACTCAAGCATCCATTCATCCAGCCGGCCAGCGGTCCGGCTGGCCACCGGGCCGGCCGTCGGCCGCTCAATCTGGAAGGGCAGGCCGGCCGGGAGGCCGAGACGGGCGGCCGTGGGTTCAGGCGCGCCATCGCGATCCGGCCCGGAGATAGCGCGCAGCAGTTGCCTGGCGACTCGGTCCGGTGGCGCTCCCGCCAACGCCAGCGCGTGCCCGGCGTCCCTGTGCCACGCACCGAGCACCGCCGGCGGCAACTCGGCGTAGAGCGCCTCCCTGATGAGCGGGTGCCGGAAGGCCAGTGTCTCGCCGCCCCCGGTGAGCACCCCGGCGGCCCGCGCCTCGTCGAGAGCGGGGACAAGGCCCGCCGCGCCCTTGCCGAGCACGGTGGTGAGGTCGGCGACCGCGAACTCCACGCCGAGGAGCGCCGCCGCGCGCAGCACCCTCAGGGCGGGCGCGGTGACGAACCCGAGCCGGTCCGTGATGGCGCCGGCCAGCGAGGACGGTACGGCGCCCGCGGTGAGCTGGGCGGTGCCGCTAGCGGTGACGGTGATGCCGCCGGAGCGGTCGAGCGCGCCGATCAGCTCGGTGAGGTAGAGCGGGTTACCCGCCGCCCCGGCCGCCAGCCGCAGCAGCGCGGTGTCAGGCCGGCCGCCCGCCAGGGCGCCCACGAGCTGGTCAACGGCGGGCGCGGGCAGCGCGGCGAGCTGGACCCTGGCCGTCTCCTCCACCGTGCGCCGCAACGCGAGGAGGTCTTCCCGCTGCGACGTCGGCCGTGTCAGCCCGATGAGGAGCAGCGGCACCTGGCGGGCGGTGCGCGCCAGCCGCGTCCAGAGCTTGACGCTGGCGGGATCGGCCCACTGCAGGTCGTCAATGACCAGGGCGACGGGGCGGGCCGCGGTTTCGTCGATGGTCAGCGCGATGAGCTGCTCGGCCAGCATCGCGGGCACGTCCGCGCCGCGGTCAGGGGTGACCTCGCCACGCAGCAGCCTGGCGATGGCGGCCCGCCGGGCGCCGGCCGCCGGCCGGCGGACCTGCAGGGCGTCAAGGAACGGCAGCAGCGGCAGTTCCTGCCCGAGCTCATCGCCCGCTCCCCAAAAGACCTGGCGGCGACCCGGTGGCAGGCTCGCGATCGCGGCCCGCACCAGGGCCGTCTTACCAATGCCGGGCTCCCCCTCGATGAGCACCGCGCTGCCGCTCCCCCGGGCGAGGTCTCTTAAATACCTGTGGAGCAGCGCGACCTCGGCCGCGCGCCCAACCACGCCGGCCGCAGTTACCGGATACATACCGCGAAGCGTACTAGCAACGCGCTGTGGGCTGTGACCGGGAACGCGCGCCAGCTATCGGTCCCGGTCACAGCGTCGGCGACGTCGACCGGTGCGGTCGTGTCCACCGCGACGATCTCCTTGGGCGACTGTCCGAAGCGGTCGGGTCCGCCGCGACCACGCACCCGCTACGGGTCGCCGTCGACGGGCCTCCTGCCGCCGGCAAGACCATGCTGGCCGACGAACTCGCCGTCGTGCTCCGCGCGCAGGGCCGCGAAGTCATCCGCGCGACGATCGAGGGCTTCCTGTTCCCGCGGGCTCAGCGCTACCGGCGAGGCGAGTACTCGCATGAGGGCTGCTACTTCGACAGCCACGACCACGACGCGATACGCCGGGGATCTGCTCGATCCGCTGGGTCCGGAAGGAGACGGTTTCCGCGGGCCTTCTACCTTCAGGTCTCTTGTCCCACAGAGGCGTCTCCTGCCACCTAGAGGACCTTGCGCCTGCCCATCCGTCGCACGAATCACGAGTCGCACGAATCACGAAGGAACCGCCATGCCGTCGTACATTCTCCCTGGGGCCCCGGGTCAGGGAAAACCGCCGTGCTGCGGCTGCTCGAGGTGAGCGGGCACCCGGTCATCGAGGAGGCCGCGACCGACGTCATCGCGCTCGGGCATGCCCTTGGCCTGGCCGAACCCTGGCAGGACCGGGACTTCATCGGCAAGGTCCTCGCGTTGCAGCGGCGGCGGCAGGAGTCCGTCCTGGCGGGCGGCGGTGCCGCGGTGTTCTTCGACCGCTCGCCGGTGTGCACGCTGGCGCTGAGCCGGTACCTTGGGGCCAGTCCGTCGCCAGTGCTCGCAGGCGAGATCGACCGGGCGGTGGCCGAGGGCGGCTACGAAACGACGGCGTTCTTCATCCGCAACCAGGGCAACGTGGCGGCTACGGCCGCCAGGCGGATCAGCTTCGAGGACGCGCTGCGCTTCGAGCGGATCCACGAGCAGGTGTACAGGGAGCGGGGGTTCCGGCTGGTGGAGGTGCCCGCGGGGCCACTCGCCGACCGCGTCGCGCTGATCAGGCAGACGGTCGGCCGGCTGATATCAAGACGCCCGGTTTGAACCATATTGGCGGCGGCATCGTTCAGGTAGATGAGGCAGGGAGGGCTGAAGGTGGACGGGCGGCTCATGGCGGATCTCGGCCGGATCTGGCAGGTGCCCGGCAGGCTGAGCTGGGTGGAGCACGAGGTGTCGGACGCGTCCGCGGGTACCGGCGGGGACGGCGCGTTCCTCGGCTCCGGTGAGCTGGCGTCGGCGCTCCAGTCGTGCGTCACCGGGTGGCGCTCGCAGCGGGAGGCGCTCCTTGCCCAGCTGTCGAGCGTGGCGCGACTGTCCGCGCTGGCCGCCAGCTCCTACGAGAAAACCGACGCGCAGCTCGCCGACGCGCTGGAAAAGGCGATGGGCTTGCCATGAGCCGGCCCGCCGACTGGACGCCGCTCGCCGCCGCCGACCCGGTACCGGGCGACCCGGTCGAGGTCGCCCGCGTCGGCAGGCGGCTGCAGCAGGTCGCCGACCAGATCAGCGCGGACGTCAGCTGGCTACGGTCGCTGTGCACGGCGCAGTTCTGGGACTCCGGAGCGGGCCAGGCGTTCCATGGGCGGGTTGACGATGCCGCGGCCACGCTAGCGCGGACCTATGACCGGTACCTGGCCGCCGCCTTGGCGCTCGGCAGCGGCCTGAGCGGCCCGGGGTACGCCGGCGCGCTCGAGCGGGCGCAGTCGCTGTCGCTGCGCGCCCTCACGCAGGCGCAGCGGGCCTGGTCCGCGATGCGGGCTCAGCTGGCCGTCATTCAAGGGCCCGCGCCGCAGGCGGGGACGCCGTCGCTGACCCTGTTTCCGGTGCCGCCGCGGCTCGACTCATCGGGCAACCCGGTGCCGCTGACGGCGCCGGCCGGCGCCGATCCGCGGCTGAGCGCCGCGGTGGCCCGGTACAACGCGAGCGCCCTGGAGTACCGGGCCGCGAACGGCCGGCTCGCCGATGCGGTCGCGATCAGGGACGAGGCCGCGGCCCGCGCCACCGCGCTGATCCAGGCCGCCATCGCCGCCGACGGCCTGCAAGACCAGACCGGGCTGTGGCACGACATCACCAGGACTGTATCGGGGAGCCCGCGCAGGCATGATCAGCAGCAGTGCGGGTGACCGCCGCCGATGCCATGACGCCGGCCCGGGCGATCACGCTCGACGCTGCCTGACGGGCCTGGCGCGCCCCGGACTCGTCGCGTGAAAAAATCGTTAGCTCGGGAAATGAATTATGTCTCCGCGGCGTTGCTGACGTTGGCGCGGGGTAGGCCCGGTGACGTGGATCGCGATCCGGGACCGCAACGGGGCGGGAACGATGCGACGCGGAGAGGCATGAGCGAGAGCGGAACTCGGCACGGCGAGGTGCAGCAGCAGGCGAACGAGGCGCGCTGGATACGGCGGCTGGCGGTGTACTGCTGGCGGTTCAAGCGGGACGTGATCATCTCCCTCAGCGGATCCGTCCTGTACACGGCCACGGCGCTGCTGATTCCCTTGCTGCAGCGGTCGATCATCGACAACGTCATCGTCACCCACCGCGATTCGGTCTGGCCGCTCGCGATCGCGCTCGCCGCCGCTGCCATCGCCGGGTTCATCGGCGTCTACCTGCGCAGGTACCGGGGCGGGAAGATGGCGCTCGACGTGCAGCACGAGATGCGCACCGAGCTGTTCGAGTCGCTGTCCGGGCTTGACGGGGCGCGGCAGGACGAGATCCACACCGGGCAGCTCGTCGGCCGGTCGATCTCCGACATCAACATGGTGCAGGGGCTGCTGCAGTGGGTGCCGCTGATTCTCGGCAGCCTGCTGCTCTTCGTCTTCTCGATGGTCATCATGATCACGCTGTCGCCGCTGCTCTCCCTCGTCGCGCTCGCGGTGGCCCCGGCCCTGTGGCTCATCGCGCAGTCCTCGCGGGCCAAGCTGTTCCCGGCCAGCTGGCACGCGCAGCAGGTGGTCGGCGATGTCGCCGGGATCGTCGACGAGGCGATCGGCGGGGTCCGCGTGGTCAAGGGGTTCGGCCAGGAAGAGCAGGAGATGGGCCGGATGGAGGAGGCGAGCAGGACACTGTTCGGCTCCCGGCTGCGGATGATCCGGTTCACCGCCAGGTACAACCCCGCGCTCACCGCGATACCGAACCTCGGCCTCGTCGGGGTGCTCGCGCTCGGCGGCTGGCTGGCCATCCGCGGCGACGTCACGCTCGGCACCTTCCTCGCCTTCTCCAGCTACCTGGCCCAGCTCACCGGGCCGGTGCGGATCCTGACCAGCCTGGTGACGATCGGGCAGGAGGCGCGCGCCAGCGTCATCCGGGTGTTCGAGGTCATCGACTCCAAGCCGACGATCACCGACAAGCCGGACGCGGCGCAGCTGCCCGCGGACGCGAACGGCATCGAGTTCGACGACGTCAAGTTCGGCTACGTGCCGTCGCAGCCGGTGCTGCGCGGGCTGTCGCTGACCATCCGGCCTGGTGAGACCGTCGCGGTCATCGGGCCGTCCGGCTCAGGCAAGTCCACGCTGTCGCTGCTGCTGCCCCGGTTCTACGACGTGCGCGGCGGCGCGGTGCGGATCGGCGGGTACGACGTCCGCGACGTCACCCAGGAGTCGCTGCGGTCCGCGATCGGCATGGTGATGGAAGAGTCCTTCCTGTTCTCCGACACCGTCGCGGCCAACATCGCCTACGGGCGGCCCGACGCCACCAGGGAACAGGTCGTCGCGGCGGCGAAGGCCTCCGAGGCGGACGAGTTCATCCGCGAGCTGCCCGACGGCTACGACACCGTGGTCGGCGAGCAGGGGCTCACCCTGTCGGGCGGGCAGCGGCAGCGGGTCGCGCTCGCCCGGGCGCTGATCACCAACCCGCGGCTGCTGCTGCTCGACGACGCCACCTCCGCCGTCGATCCCCGGATCGAGGCGGAGATCCACGCCACGCTGCACCGGGTGATGGCGGGCCGGACCACGCTGCTGATCGCGCACCGCAAGTCCACGCTCAACCTCGCGATGAGGATCGCCGTGCTCACCGCCGACGGCCGGGTGGCGGACATCGGCACCGACAAGGAGCTCACCCAGCGGTGCGAGCTGTACCGGGTGCTGATCACCGGGCCAGGCGAGGGGGTCGAGGGCGCGGACGCCGGGGAACTGCCCGGTGCCGCGGGCCGGACCGCGGCGGAAATACCGGGCGCCGCCGGGCCGGAGGACGGCACGGCGGAGGCGAAGCCACGCGCCCGTTCGGTATCGGCGCGGACGGATGCGGCGGCGGCGCGCGCGCTCACGGCGACGCCGGCCATCGGACGAGCCGGGGGCGGCGCGGCGGGGCGCGGGGGGCGCGGGCGCAGCGCGGCGGGCGGCACCCACATGGACGGGATGATCGGCTCCGTGCCGCCGAGCCCGGAACTGCTCGCCCGGGTGGAGGCGCTGCCGCCGATCAAGGACGAGCCGAGGGTTGACCTGGCGAAGGCGCGGGCCGCGGAGCACCGGTTCACGCTGCGCAAGCTGCTCGCGCCGATCGCGCTGGCGCTGATCGCCGGGCTCGTGCTCGACGGGCTCGACGCCGCCGCCAACCTGGCGCTGCCCGCCCTGGTCCGCGGCGGTATCGACTCCGGTGTGCAGGCGAAGGCGTTCCACGTGGTCGTCGCGCTGGCCCTGGCGGGCCTCGCGGTCGTGTTCGCCGACTGGGTCATCAACATCGCCTCGACCATGGTCGTCGGCCGTAACGGCGAGCGGCTGCTCTACACGCTGCGGGTCAAGCTGTTCGCGCAGCTGCAGCGGCTCGGGCTCGACTTCTACGAGCGCGAGCTGAACGGCCGGATCATGACCAGGATGACCAGCGACGTGGACGCGCTGTCCACGTTCCTGCAGACCGGCCTGGTGACGATGGTGAACTCGCTGCTCACCTTCGTCGGGGTGCTCACGGCGATGCTGGTGATCAACTTCAGGCTCGGGCTGCTCGTCCTGGCGATCGTGCCGGTGCTCGCCGTGGTAACCGTGGTGTTCCGCATGAAGTCGTCCAAGGCGTACACCGAGGCGCGGGAGCGGATCTCGGTGGTCAACGCGGACCTGGCGGAGAACGTGGCCGGGCTGCGCGTCACCCAGGCGTTCCGCCGGGAGGGCACTAACCGGGACCGGTTCGCCGGGCGTTCCTTCGCCTACCGGGAGTCGCGGCTGCGGGCGCAACGGTATATCGCGCTGTACTTCCCGTTCGTGCAGGCGCTGTCCACCCTCGCCTCGGCGGCCGTGCTCGTGGTGGCGGTGGGCCAGGTGCGGTCCGGCGCGCTGTCGGTCGGCGCGCTGATCGCCTACCTGCTCTACATCGACATGGTGTTCTCCCCGATACAGCAGCTGTCGCAGGTGTTCGACGGGTACCAGCAGGCGTCGGTCGGCCTGGCCAGGATGAAGGACCTGCTGCGGCTGCACACCTCCGTGCCGTCGGCGGCGCCGGACGACGTGGTGCCGGTGCCCGCGGCTGGTTTCCGTGGCGAGATCTCGCTGCGGGACGTGCGGTTCGCCTACACCACCGGGTCGGCGTTGAGCGGCCAAGCACAATCCAACACTGGCGAGAACGCGCGGGCGGGCGAGGCCATCTCCGGTGTCTCGTTCACCATCGCGCCGGGCGAGACGGTGGCGCTGGTCGGGCAGACCGGCGCGGGCAAGTCCACGATCGTGAAGCTGATCGCGCGGTTCTACGACGTGACCGGCGGCGCTGTCCTGGTGGATGGCGTCGACGTGCGGTCCTATGACCTGACGGCGTTCCGGCACCGGCTCGGCGTGGTGCCGCAGGAGGCGTACCTGTTCAGCGGCACGGTGGCGGACGCGATCGCCTACGCGCGGCCCTCCGCGTCGCTTGACGAGATCGTCGGGGCGGCGCAGGCGGTGGGCGCGCACGAGATGATCACGCGCCTGCCCGGCGGCTACGACCACGAGGTCGGCGAGCGGGGCCGCAACCTGTCCGCCGGGCAGCGGCAGCTCATCGCGCTGGCCCGCGCGGAGCTCGCCGACCCGGACATCCTGCTGCTCGACGAGGCGACCGCCGCGCTCGACCTGGCGTCGGAGGCGGCGGTGAACGCGGCGACGGACGCGCTGTCCGCGCGGCGCACCACCATCGTGGTCGCGCACCGGCTGACCACGGCGGCGCGCGCCGACCGGATCATCGTGATGGACCACGGCCGCGTGGCCGAGACCGGCACGCACGACGAGCTGGTCGCGCGCGGCGGCGTGTACGCCGGGCTGTGGGCCGCGTTCGTCGGCGAGACGGAGTACGCGGCGTAACGCGGGCTACCGGGGCGCCGGGCGCCGG
>Ga0265338_10001071_pt1 | contig 45427 bp, 44 predicted proteins | sample 42126metaG_FD_193579 | JGI IMG/M metagenome (GOLD analysis project Ga0265338, IMG submission 193579) | Rhizosphere microbial communities from Carex aquatilis grown in University of Washington, Seatle, WA, United States - 4-21-26 metaG | ecosystem: Host-associated > Plants > Roots > Rhizosphere... | reverse complement strand
GGCGCGAACCTTTCGTATGCTTTCAATCAGCATTTTTCCGCTGAAGCCGGCTACAACCTTGATTATCTTCAGTCTCAAATTCCTGGAAACCAATACTCGCGCAACCGGGTTTATCTTGGGGTTTCCGCCGTTTACTAGCAGCGTGTTTAAATCGAATACTTTGAACGTTTAGCTGGAGCCGGGGTCAGAGTATTTTGGCTTAAACATCATTATTTCTAAATATGGATTCATTGCAAAACCAGCCGCAACAAGAAGGCCGGCTGCACTTTCTCGATTATTGGCGCATCATCCGCATTCGTAAGGCGATTATTATCACCGTTTTCCTGATTACCGCCATTGTCGCCACGGCGGTTACATTCCTTTTGCCTGAATCCTACGCCAGCACCGTTCGCATTCGAATCGAACCTGACACGGTTGCGGACATCTCGGGGATGAACGGAATGCCGAACTATAATCCGTACGATCCCTATTTCATCCAGACTGAATTTGAAATCATCCAGGACCGGGTGGTGTTGGGAAAAGTCATTGAAACGCTGGGCCTTAACGATGCCTGGGGCAAAAAATATAATGGCGGAGAGACGCTCAAAACCCCGGAGACCATGGATTTTCTCAAGCGGCGCATGAGTCTGAATCCGGTGCGCAACACCAAGCTCATAGAAATTACCGTCTATAGCGAAGACAAAAATGAAGCTGCGCGTGTTGCCAACACGATCGCCGATGTTTATCGAGTTTACCGTCTGAACCAGCGCAAACAGCTCACCCTCAATGGTATCAAGGTATTGGAAGACCAGTACGCTTCGGAGGTGGAGCAAATCCAGGCCGAGCAAACCAACGTGGATGATCTTCGCAATCAATTGGGCATCAACGATAATGACCCCAACTCCATCACTCCGAGTTCGACGCTTACGTCAGAACAACTGCGCAACTACAATGCCATGCGTTTGGAAGGCGAGACGCATTACATGAAGCTGGAGAAACAGTTGACTCAGCTTCAGGCCCTGAACACAGAGAAGCTCCGGGATGTCCTGCCCACGGTGATCCCCGATATGGCCCTGTCAGAATTGCTGACCAAGTTGCATGAATCGGAACAGCAATATGCCACTTTGACCAACGATTATGCCTCTGCCGACCTGCACATTACCCGGGTGCAGTCCATGATTGACGAATTGAATCGTCAGGTTGATGACCGTGTCGCCGGCATCATGGCCGGCTTGGAAAATCAGGTCCAGTCCGAGAAAGCTGCACTGGATTCACTCACCGCATCCTTGGAGGAAGCCAAGGGGAAAGACCAGGCGGAAGCCACCCGTGGCCAGCCGTATTGGGAAGCCAAACGCAAGCTGGCAAATGATTTTGAGTTTAACAAACTGCTGGCCGCCAAAATCGAAGCGACCAAGCTTGACCTGGAAATTCCCAAGAGCACCATCGTGGAAATCACCGGTCCGGCCGAGCCAGGAGAAGCTCCCGTCAAACCAAACAAGACGCTGAATATCATTCTTGGTGTCATCATTGGCTTGATCATGGGCGTCGGTCTTGCTTTTTTCATTGAATATCTGGATACCAGCGTCAAAACGATTGACGAGGTCGAACGTGCATTTCAGGCACCGGTGCTCGGGGTCATTCCCCAGAATGTGGGTTATCTGGTGGATGAAGGTCCTGAAAGTCCGCATGCCGAGGCTTACCGCGTGCTCCGCACCAATATCCTGTTCTCTCGCAAGGATGAAAAGCTGAACACCATTGTTGTCGTCAGCGCTGGCGCCGGCGAAGGCAAATCCATGACCACGGTGAATCTGGCCACGGTGTTCGCCCAGGCCGGCCAGCGTATCCTGGTGGTGGATTCTGATCTGCGCCGTCCAACCCTGCACAAAGTGCTGCATGTCAACAACAACCTGGGCCTGACCAATTATTTGCTGAAGCAAAACAAACTTGAAGACATTATCCAGCCCACCAATGTGGCGATGCTTGACTTCATGGCCAGCGGCAAGCTCCCCAGCACCTCGATGAGCATTCTCGGTTCGGCCCAAATGAAGGAAATGGTCGCCGAATTGAAACAGCGCTACGATTTTATCTTCTTCGATTCACCCCCTGTTTTGGGCGTCAGCGATGCGTCGGTCCTGGCCAGTGAAGTGGATATGGTCATTCAGGTCATTCAATATCGTCGCTATCCGCAACCCATGAGCATTCGCGCCAAACAGTTGATTGAAAAGGTCGGGGGCAACCTGATCGGCATTCTCCTCAACAACATCAACATGTCTCAGGACGAAAGCTATTATTACTACACCGGATACTATCACGGCGGTTATTATTACACGCGCAACGAAGATTCACAGGAACCGGCAGCGGCGGCCAAGGATTCGGACAGCCCTAACGATGATGTGGATATTAAACAAAAGTATTGATTGTGCGCCCCGTTTCGCAAGGATAGGAGGAATGAGATTGTTGCTGAAATCATGGACTCGGGGAATGTTTGCCTGTGGCCTTCTGTTGGCCGGCGTCGTCTTGACCGGATGTTACTCATCCTCGATTGATCCGGTTTTCTCCGACAACCCCATGCCGGCCACGTCCGATTCGCCGACGGACACAAATGGCGCTTCCAGTGTCGCCCGTTTTCATGTCGGCGACACTATTACCGTGAGCTTGACCGGTCTGCCGGAACAAATTGAGCCGCATCAAGAACCGATCAAGGAGGACGGCACCATTACCATGCCCGACATTGGCCATGTTCAGGCTGCGGGTAAAACGGCGGGTGAGGTTCAGAATGAAATCTATAACCTGTATGTTCCAAAAATTTATCGTCACGTCACGGTCACGGTAAACACCGGAGACCGGGTTTATTATGTCATGGGCGAGGTCAAGCAACCTGGTCGTCAGCTTTATACCGGTCAAATGACGGTCACCAAAGCTATCAGCACCTGCGGCGATTTTACCGATTTTGCCAATCACAAAAAGGTCTGGCTCATCCGCGCCAATGGCCAGCGCATCAAGGTGAATTGCGATAAGGCAATCCAGGATGCCTCCCAGGATCCTCAGGTTTATCCCAACGATCAAATCCAGGTGCCGCGCCGGATTTTCTAATGGTTCAGGTTAACATTCTTTCCGGCAAAAAGGCGGGGGCCCAATCGGTCGCCCGCCGTTTTCCTTTTCGTATCGGTCGCGCGCCGGGAAATGATCTCCAGATTGACGATGATGGCATCTGGGATCAGCACCTGTCCTTTGAATTGAACCGCCAGAAAGGTTTCACGCTGGCCACTGCGCCAAACGCCCTGACCGCTGTGAATGGTGTGCCGGTACAAACCGTTGTCCTGCGCAATGGAGATATCATCACCATCGGTTCCGCCCGGATCCAATTCTGGCTTGCCGCCGTCCGCCAGCGCGGCTTGCGCTTGCGTGAAGCGTTTGTTTGGGGCTTGCTAGCGGCCGTCACCGCCGGCCAGTTCGGGTTGATCTACTGGCTTCTCCGTTAATGCCGGAAATGCCGCAGGCCGGCGAAGGCCATGGCCATGTTTCGTTCATCCGCCGCCGCAATCACCTCAGCATCCCGCACTGAACCGCCCGGTTGAATCGCCGCGGTCGCCCCGGCGTCTGCCGCCGCCACCAGGCCATCCGGGAACGGAAAAAATGCATCGCTGCAAACCACGCTGCCTTTTAGCGAGAGTCCAGCTTCGCCCGCCTTCCAGACCGCAATCCGGCTTGCATCCACTCGGCTCATTTGTCCCGCGCCAATGCCCAACGTCCGGTCTTCCGCCACATAGACGATCGCATTCGATTTCACATGTTTCACCACCCGCCAGCCGAACATCATCGCCCGCCACTCGCCTTCCGTCGGCTGCCGTTTGGTCACAACTTTCAGATCCGCCCGCCCCACTTTTTTGAGATCACGCTCCTGCAGGAGGTAGGAATCCGCCCCGACACTGCGCAAATCAAAACTGGCGGGCGTAACCACCGGCTTCAATAGCTTCAGCAATCGCAGGTTTTTTTTCTGTTGCAGGATCGCCAGCGCCTCGGCCGTGAATTCCGGGGCAACAATGACTTCGCTGAAAATTTCCGCTATCGCCCGGGCACACGCCCCATCCAGCGGCTGATTGACCGCGATGATGCCGCCAAACGGCGCCTGCTTGTCCGTCGCAAACGCTTTATTCCAGGCTTCGCCCAGATTCCGCCCCTGGCCGAGGCCGCACGGGTTGGTATGTTTCAAAATCGCCAGCGTTGGCGGGTCGTCTGCATATTCCGCGATCAGGTTGGCCGCCGCCGTCAAATCCAGGATGTTATTATAGGAAAGTTCCTTGCCATGCAGTTGGCGGAAAAATTCGTTGAAGCTGCCATAAAGTGCCGCCGCTTGATGCGGATTTTCCCCGTAACGCAACGGCTGCGCCAGGGGCGCGGAAATCAGGAGCGAGGCCGGCAGGTCGGATGCGGGCGCGGATCCAAATTGCTTTTGTAGATGCGTGGCGATGGCGCCGTCATAGGCCGCGGTACGGGCATAGACCTTTGCGGCAAGCTTCCGCCGCAATTCCAGCGTCGTGTTGCCATCCGCCGAAATCTGTTTCGCGACTTCGGCGTAGTCCAGCGGGTCCACCACGACCGTGACGCTTTCATGGTTTTTCGCCGCACTCCGCAGCATGGATGGCCCTCCGATATCGATGTTCTCGATTGCGTCATGCAAGGTGGCCTCCGGCTTGGCTACTGTTTGCTCGAAGGGGTAAAGATTCACCACCACGAGGTCGATGGGGGTGATGCCATGCGCCTTCACCGCTGTTTCGTGGGTTTCATTGCCGCGGATGAACAGCAAACCGCCATGGACCTTCGGATGTAGCGTTTTGACGCGGCCATCCAGCATCTCGGGAAAGCCGGTGTGCTCGCTGATGTCCTTCACCGGCAGGCCGGCTTCCCGCAATGTTTTGGCGGTGCCGCCGGTTGAAATGATCTCAATCCCCGCCCGGACCAGAATTTGCGCAAAGGGAACCAGGCCCGTCTTGTCCGAAACCGAAATCAATGCACGTTGAATTTTCGCCATAGCCCGACAAAATCCTCCATGACCACCGTCGCCGTCAACGGCAAATCACGGGTTTGTCGGCTCAGGCTTTTGAATGAATTCCATGCCGATGGCACGTTCAAACCGGGCGCGTGCGGCGTCATAATCATGCAATGCCTGGACCTGCGTGCTGCGCGCCTGGGTGAGCGAATTCTCGGCATCGAGCACGTCCAACTGCGTGCCGGTGCCGGCGTCGGCGCGGGCATTGGCTTCACGCAGGGACTCCTCGGCCTCGGTTTGCACGGTTTTTTGCGACTCCAAAACCTCCTTCGCTTCGAGGAAATCGGAATAGGCGGTGCGTACTTCCAGTTCGATGTTGCGGGCCTCTTCATCCACGGCGGTTTTGGATTTTTCGTGCAGTGCCTTGGCTTGGATGACCTTGCCGTGGGTCAGCATGCCGTCAAATATATCCCAGCTCAACTGCGCCCCGGCGTTCCAGCCGTTGATGTCATGAGTGAGCTCGACGGGCGGCGTGAATTGAGAGTTGAACCAGGTGTAACCGGCGAACAACTGGACGGTCGGTTTGTAGCTGGAGGAGGCGTCGGTGATACTGAGTTTCTGCAACTCCTCGGTCTTGCGCAATGCGATCAATTCGGGGCGTTTCGCCAGTGCCTGTTGCAGTGCGTTGGATAAATTGATTTCATACGGTGCCGCGTCGAGCGCGTCGATCAGGTTCAGTGGAATGTTGTCCCAGACGTCGCGCGGCAGATTATAGCCCAGCAGATTGCACAGGTTGTTTTTGGTGATGCGGTAGTTGTTCCGGGCCTGAATCAAGGGCGGACGTGCATTGGCTACGGAAACCTTGGCACGCAGCACATTGAAATGCGGCACGGTGCCCGCGTCGTAACGGCTTTGCTGATCTTCCAGTTCCTTTTCCAGCAGGTTGACGGAAGTCTCATTCACGTTGATCTGTTCCGCCGCGAGCAAAATGTCGTAATATGCCAGGCGCACGGACAGCAGCGTGTCTGCGAGCGTCGTTTGATATTGCGCCAAAGCTTGTTCCTTGGTGACCTTGGCCGCGCGTACGGCCGCCATCAGCTTGCCGCCCTGGTAAATCGTTTGAACTAGTTGCACGCCCGCGTTCCAGTTTTGATTTGGCTGCGCTGAGGATCCGTTGGTACCGCCTCCTGGAAAACTTTCCACCGCACTCGGGTCGGTATCCTTGTACTGGCCGGTCGCCTGCAAATGCGGTAGCGCCACCGCACGTGTCTGCACCACCACGCCGTACTGCGCATCCAGATCGTTTTTGGCCTTGAGGATAGTGGCGTTTTGGGAGAGCGCGATGTTGAGACAATCGGCCAGGGATAACGGACGCGTGATCCAGGCGGGTGCGCTGGGGCTGGTGTTCGTGTTTTGCGCAATTAGGGTCCATGCAAAACAAATAAACGCTCCAGCGCAGGCAATCAGCTTTTTCATAAGGACCTGAATTTATCATTTGTCCGAAGCGACGCAAACTTGCAAATTCTCATGACATGGGCTTTCCTTGTTCAATGCGGCGTCGAAGCAGTTTCATGATGGCCTGCGTCACGGCGCTGGCCGCTATGGCCATGGCCGGATGCTCGCCGGGCCCGGCGAACGTCTTTCAAGGCTACATCGAGGGTGAATATGTTTACGTGGCCGCCCCGTTGGGCGGAGCGCTGACAAACCTGGCGGTGGCGCGCGGCGACGAGGTAAAAGCCGGCCAGTTGTTGTTCGAACTGGAACGGGGTTCGGAGACCGCTGCCTTGGATGAAGCCCAAAAAAATCTTTCCCGAGCCCAGGCCAACTTGGTGCTTTCCGAGGCCGCGTTCACCCGCCGGGTGCAATTGCGCAGGGATCAGGGCGTCATCTCAGCCGAAGAACTTGACCAGGCCCGGGCCCAGCGTGATGCCGATCAGGCGCAGGTGGAATCACAAACCGCAGCGCGGGATAAGGCCCAATGGTCGTTCGATCAAAAACAACAATTTGCCCCAACAAACGCATTCGTCCATGACACGTTGTATCGTGCCGGCGAATGGGTCGCGGCTGGCAGTCCGGTTGTCGAGTTGCTGCCGCCAGCCAACCTTAAGGTGCGTTTTTTTGTTCCCCAGGCGGCCTTGCCGGCAATCAAGCCCGGCGAAACCGCGAGCGTGACGTTTGATGGCGGTCCGCACGCTTATACGGCAACCATCAATTACATTTCCACCGAGGCCGAATTCACGCCGCCGGTGATTTACAGCCGCGAAAATCGGGCCAAGCTGGTTTACATGATAGAGGCGAAATTTTCCCTCACGGATGCAGCCGACCTTCGTCCCGGCCAGCCGGTGGATGTGGAGTTGAAATAAAACGTGAAACGTGATGCGTGAAAAACCATTGACGCCCATAAGTAATCCACGCATCACGTTTTACGTTTCACGCAAATGGACATGAACCCGCCTGACCTTGTCATTGACGTGCAGGGCATCACGAAGCGGTTCGGCAACCGCACGGTCGTGAACAACATTCCCATGCAGGTCCGACGCGGCGAGATCTACGGTTTCCTGGGTCCCAACGGCAGCGGCAAAACGACATTTCTGCGCATGCTCTGCGGTCTGCTCACGCCTGACGGCGGCAGCGGCCGTTGTCTGGGCTTTGATATCCGCACCGATTCCCGCGAAATCAAGAAGAACATCGGTTACATGACCCAGCGGTTCAGTTTTTACGAGGACCTGACCATCGAGGAAAACCTGGATTTTATCGCGCAAATATACGGTGTGCCGGCGCGCAAGGCCGCGGTGGAAAAAAGCCTGGATCGCCTCGGCATGACGGCCCGCCGCCGGCAGCTGGCCGGGACGCTTTCCGGCGGCTGGAAACAGCGGTTGGCGTTGTCGGCCTGCTTGATTCACGATCCGCTATTGCTGTTGCTGGACGAACCGACGGCCGGTGTGGACCCCAAGGCGCGCCGTGATTTCTGGGAGGAGATTCACCAGCTTGCAGCCGGGGGACTGACGGTGCTGATCACGACCCATTACATGGACGAAGCCGAGCGTTGCCATCGGCTGGCCTACATCGCCTATGGCAATCTGCTCACGCGCGGCAGCGTTGAAGAAGTTGTGACCGCGGCGGGCCTTACCACCTGGGAGGTCGCCGGACCGGATCTGCCGGAACTGGCCGGAAAAATTCGCGGCCAACCCGGAGTGGAACAGGTGGTCGCTTTTGGAACGACGTTGCACGTCAGCGGGCGTGATGCGTCTGCCCTGCGCGCGAGCGTGGGTGTGTGGATGACGGGCGCCTATCGCTGGCAGCAAATCAAAGCCGGCCTGGAGGATGTGTTCATCAGTCTGATGGAAACGGCCAAGGACAATTTTTCGTGAAACTGCCCGAGTTCAACTGGCGTCGGTTTCGTGCGATAGCGGCCAAGGAATTCATCCAGATGCGCCGCGACCGGCTGACGTTTGCCATGATGATTGGCATTCCGATGGTCCAGCTCATCCTGTTCGGTTATGCCATCAATTCTGATCCGAAGCATCTGCCCACGGCGGTCTATTCGGCGGACAACAGCGTGTTTTCGCGGACCATCGTCTGGGGTTTGTACAACAGCAGTTATTTCGACATCGTCCGCGAACCGAAGAACGAGGAAGACATTCAACAATTGCTCGCCCGCGGCACGGTCCAGTTTGCCGTGCATATTCCGGTGGATTTTTCGCGCAAGCTTTTGCGCGGGGAAAAACCCGATTTGCTGCTGGAAGCCGACGCCACCGATCCTGCGGCGGTGGGTTACGCCATCGGCGCGATCAATCTCCTGGCGACCAGCGTGTTGGACCGCGACCTGACCGGGCCGCTGGCAAAATTGCGCGGTTCTCCACCGCCATTCAATCTGGTGGTCCATCAACATTATAATCCCGAAAACATCACCCAATACAATATTGTGCCCGGGCTCATGGGCGTGATGTTGACGATGACCATGATCATCATCACGGCGCTGGCCATCACCCGGGAACGTGAGCGAGGAACGATGGAAAACCTGCTTTCCACGCCGGCGCGTCCTGGGGAAGTCATGATTGGGAAGATCGTCCCGTATATCATGGTCGGCTATGTCCAGGTCTTTCTGATTTTGATTGCGGCGAAATTTCTCTTCGACGTGCCCATTGTCGGCAGCGTGCCGCTGTTGCTGGTGCTGACATTTTTCTTCATCGCCGCCAACCTGACGGTGGGCATCACTTTCTCCACCATTGCCAAAAACCAGCTGCAGGCGATGCAGATGGCGTTTTTCTTCTTCCTGCCCTCCTTGTTGTTGTCCGGTTACATGTTTCCATTCCGGGGCATGCCGGGCTGGGCGCAGGATATCGGCGAAGCGCTGCCTTTGACCCACTATCTGCGCGTGGTGCGCGGCATCTTGCTGAAAGGAAACGGACTGACAGAAATTACGCCAGACTTATGGCCAATCGCGCTATTTCTGCTCGTCATGCTGGCCATCGGCATCAAGCGCTATCGGCAGACCTTGGACTGACGGCCGGTCTTGGGTCGTAATCCATTGGTTTTCAACGATTTCGAGTTCCCGGCTTAACTTGCATATTGAGCCCGGTTCGGTTCTCATTTAACAGATGTGGCGATGTAGTTGCCTGATTTTAATCATTGGACTGATGCTGGCCGGGACAACCTTGATCGGGGCGGAATCCGCCGAGGTCAATTTGAATTACGTGGCACAGCGCGCCCTCGAACGCGCACGCCAGCCGTTTCACTCGCCGCGGGCCGATTTACCCAAGGTGTTGCGGCAGGAGAATCTCGATTATGACAAATATCGGGAGATCGAATTCCGGCATGATCGGGCGTTGTGGGCGGCGGAGGACCTGCCATTTCGCGTGGAGTTCTTTCATCCGGGGTATCTCTACCAGGAGCCGGTGCATGTCTACGAATTCTCGCCGACTCATGTGCAGCCCATCCGGTTCGTGCAGGACTTTTTCAACTACCGAAATTTGCACATACAAAACGAGATTCCCACGGACACGGGATACGCGGGTTTCCGCCTGCTGAATCAATTGAATGACACGAACAAGTGGGATGAAATCGGCGCGTTTCTCGGCGCAAGTTACTATCGTCTGCTGGGCAAGGGCCAACGCTACGGGCTGTCTGCGCGCGGGCTGGCCCTGGATTGCGGCGAACCGGACCGCCCGGAGGAATTTCCCATTTTTACCGACTGGTGGCTCGGCAAGCCCCAGAAAGACGACAAGGATTTGACGATGTTTGCCATTCTCGACAGCGTCAGTTGTGCCGGTGCATATCAGTTTGTCGTCCATCCGGGTGAGACCACCGTGGTGGATGTTGAAGCTGTGTTGTTCTTCCGCGAAACCACCAAGGTTTATGCCGTGAATACCAATCGGCTGCCCCTCAAAACCATCGGTTGGGCGCCGCTGACGAGCATGTTTTGGTTCGGTAAAAATTCCGAGCGCAGATACGACGATTATCGTCCCGAAGTCCATGACAGTGACGGATTGCTGGTGCGGATGAACAACGGCGAGGTGCTCTGGCATCCGCTCGACAATCCCTCCCGCCTGCGCCACCAGGTTTTTTCCGCCCCGAACCTTCGGGGTTTCGGGTTGTTGCAGCGCGAACGCTCCTTCGGGGCGTATCAGGACCTTTTCACCTCGTTCCAACTGGAACCGAGCGTCTGGGTCGAACCCCATGGCAACTGGGGCGAAGGAGACTTGCACCTGGTGAAATTGACCGCAAATTATGAAGGGTTCGACAACATCGTCGCGTTTTGGGATCCCAAAGACAAACCCGAGCCGCTGCAGCCCTGTCGTTTCAGTTATACGCTGCGCTGGTTAACCGACGCAGACAGACTTTCGGACAACAAGGTTGTGTCCACGCGGGTGGGGCTGGATTCGATCGACGGGAATGGCCGGCAATTCGTGATTGATTTTGACGGTCCGGGGCTCGACGCCATTCCCGAGAGTGATCCGCCCATGGCCATCGCCAATTGCAGTACCAACGCAGCGATTTATTTCGATCAAGTCCTGCGCAACCCCGATGGGGGCACCTGGCGCGTCATTTTAAAGATGCAACCCAAACCCGGCAACTCCGACCCGGTGGACCTGCGCTGCACGTTGCAAAAGGGAACCAACCTTTTGAGTGAAACGTGGACGTACCAATGGAGTCCGCCGTGAACGGCATCGGGGCTTTGACGGATTCCTCCGGTCAGCTGGCGGGACGGCCGCTCGATGAATGGAATGCCGCCTACGAAAAGGTGGAGAATTATTTCCACGCCCTCCGTGTCCGCAACAAGGCCCTGCTCGGCCAACTGGTGTTGCGCGTGCTCGAACGCGCGGCCCACCGCGCCCCAACCGAGGCCAGCCATTCCGCCACCCAGCTCGCCGCCGAGGAAATGGATCGCCTGGTAACGGAATGGTTTGCGGAAGTGTTGCAGGAGTCGCCGGCGGGCAGTGACCAGACGCTCTCGACCCGCGGCCGGCTGGCGTTGTTGCTGGCCGACATGCCGGGCCGATGGCAGGAACAGTTCCTGCGCCCGGGACCGTGGCCGGAGGAATTCGTCGGCGCCATGCGCGAGAGTTTTTTGCGCGCCGGCCCGGATTTCCAACTTTCAAAAATGACGCCGCGTCCACTGGACCTCGGCCCCATTGCCACGCTCACCAACCTGGGCCGGATCCCGTATCTGCGGATGGTGCTGGCCTGGACCGGGTTCGCGCTGCTGCTCGTCGGTGTTTTCTGGCTCACTCACGGAGGGTTCGGGCAGGTGAAATCCAGCCTGGCCGGGGTGGTGGACTGGTTCACGCAGACCTATCGCTGACATGGCCGACGCCCCGACCATTTTGACCGTCAACACCCCGCGTCCCCTGCATGGCCGACGCCTGTTTCTGTTTTACTCCTCGGCCGTGCTGCTCACCGGTGTGGTGTCGTGGTTGTTTGCCGACCTGCTCTGGCGCACCGGCTGGTCGTTCTCGCGCACCGTGCTGCTGGTCCTGTTCGTGGTTTTGTTCTTGTTCATCGCCGTCGGGGCCATGCACGGCGTGTACGGCTTTTTCCTGCGGATGTTCGACACCCAGTGGAGCATCACCCGGTTGAAAAATTACCGCGCCCAGGACATTGCGGACATCAGCACGGCGGTTGTCTTTCCCATTTACAACGAGGACATTGTGCGGGTTTACGAAGGTCTCCGTGCAACGTATGAATCGCTCCAGAAAACCGGCCAGTTGGAGCGTTTCGACTTTTTTATTTTGAGCGATTCAACCGATCCGGACAAACGGGTTGAGGAGGAACGCCGTTGGTGCGACCTGATTCGGGAACTGGACGCGTTGGGCCGGATTTATTATCGCCGCCGACTGAACAACGAAGGGCGCAAAAGCGGCAACGTCCGCGATTTTCTAAATGCCTGGGGCCGTCGCTACCGTTACTTCATGGTTTGTGACGCCGACAGCGTCATGCGGGGCGAAACGCTCGTGGATCTGGTGAAGCTGATGGAAGCGCATCCGACCGTCGGCCTGATCCAGACGGTGCCGGCTACGGTCAATGGCGAATCGCTATTCGGGCGCATTCAACAATTTTCCAACCGGCTTTACGCGCCCATCTTTATCGCCGGCCTGAATTACTGGGCGCTCGATCTGGGCAATTACTGGGGGCACAACGCGCTGATTCGTACCGAGCCGTTCATGCAGTATTGCGACCTGCCGCAACTACCCGGGCGCAAGCCGTTTGGCGGCCAGATTCTCAGCCATGACTTCGTCGAGGCGGCCTTGCTGTTGCGTGAAAATTGGGAGGCCTGGTTCGCTTACGATCTCGAAGGCAGTTACGAGGAGGCGCCACAGGCCATGATCGAAAACGCGCAGCGCGAGCGCCGCTGGTGCCAGGGTAATCTGCAGCATGGTCTCGTGTTATTCGCCCGCGGGCTGCGCGGCGTGAGCCGGTTGCATTTGGGCTTGGGAATCTGCGGTTATCTGGCGGGACCATTATGGCTGGCCTTCCTGCTCACGTTCAACTGGATCCATTGGTTTCAAAATTACACGGGCCTGTCGAGCATCACCGTTCACGCCTTTACCCCGTACTTGAACCTGAGCGGCACGGCCCATGCGCTGTTGATTTTCGTCATTTGCATGGTCGTCATCATGATGCCCAAGGCGCTGGCGTTGATCGAACTGGCGTACGATGCCCCCCGCCGCCGCGCCTTTGGCGGGTTGGAACGCGCCACCGTCAGCGTGGTGGCTGAAACCGTTTTTTCCACTCTGCATGCGCCGTTGCTGATGTTGTGGCACACGCGCTTTGTCGTCACCAACCTCTTCGGGGTCAGTGTGGGATGGGGGACGCAAAAACGCGCCGCCGACGGCACGGCCTGGACGTTTGCCATCCGGCGGCATTGGGGACATACGTTGATCGGGCTGGTTTGGGGTGCCTTCATGTGGCGGCTGGGGCCGTCATTGTTCTGGTGGTTCACGCCGGTGCTCGCGGGAATGGTTCTGTCCATTCCGTTGAGCGTTTTCACCAGCCGGCGCAGTCTCGGTGCGCACGCGCGCCGGCTCGGAATCTTTCTCACGCCGGAAGAAATTGCGCCACCCATGGAACTTGTCGCCTTGCGCGCGAACATGAAGGTCCATGAACTCACCGAAGACACTTCTCCCCGCCGTCCGCACGCCGGGCTGGCGGAGGCGGTGCTCGACCCTTACGTCAATGCCATTCACGTCACTTTGCTGCGCGAGAAACAGTTCAATCCGGTGTATGCCGAACAGTTTGCCGGCATGGGCGTGGGCAGCCCCGCCGTCCGCACACTGAGTGAAAAATTACTGACTGGCGGGCCGGATCAATTGACGCCGACCGAAAGGTCCCTGGTGATGACCGATCCGGGCACCATGGTCTGGCTGCATCATGAAGCCTGGCTGCGTCCGGGCGAATCGATGGCGCCCTGGTGGCGGGCCTCCATCCGCGAATACAGCCGGCAGGACGAGTCGTGATCGAAATGGCATGGATTACCACAATGCCAGCAGACGCTGCAATTCATGGTCGGTATTGTAAAAGTGCGGCGCAAGACGGAGGTGATTTTGGCCCTTGCGGTCAGTGCGCACTGACGTGACGACACCAGCCTCAGTCAATAGTTTATGCAACGCTGCCAGATCCTTGCCGGGTTGATGAAAGGAAACGATGCCGCTCGCGTTTCCAGGTTTCGCGTCCGCATTCAACACCGTGAAGCCTTTCGCCTGCAAGGCCGGCACCAGCCCGGCGCGCTTGCGCAATAATTCGGCGGCAATGTTCTCCACCCCGATTTCCAGGACCAGTTCCATCGCGGCAATCAATCCGACCAGGCCGAGCAGATTGTGTGTGCCGGCTTCGTATTTGGCCGCGCCGCTGCGGAAAACGATTTGTTCCTGGGCAACGAAATTCGGATTGCGCACGTTGTGCCAGCCGTAAACCGGTGGGTTCAGTTTTTCCTGCAGTTCGCGTCGCACATAAAGCAGTCCGGCGCCACAAGGTCCCAACAGCCATTTGTGCGCGTCGGCCGCGAGGAAGTCCACATGTTCCACCGTCGTTGGAAATGCCCCCAGGGTTTGAATGGCATCGAGGCAGAACAGAATTCCCCGTTCACGGAGAAACTTGCCGATGGCCTGATGGTCCAGCCGATAACCGCTGATGAAATGGCAGGAGGCCAGCGCGACCAGGCGCGTGTTTTCGTCCACCTGCCCCATGACATCCTGCGGGCGGATGACCCCGAGGCTGCGGGTGTTGAGCAGGCGCACTTCGACGCCGCGTTCGGCCAGGGCCATCCACGGATAAACGTTTGACGGGTAATCGTCGTGATAAATGAGGACATTGTCGCCCTTGCGAAAATTGAGGCCGGCGGCGACGAAACTCAGTCCGAGGGACGTCGGGCCGACAAGCGCGACTTCGTCGGGCTGACAATGGAGTAGCCGGGCGCCTAACTGGCGCGCCTCGTTCAGCCGGTGGATGACAAACGCTTCCTGGTCGCCCAGCGTGGCGTTCTCGGCACATTGAGAAACGGCCGTGGCCACCCGCTGTGGCAGCGGACAGACTCCGGCATGCGCGAGGAAAATTTTATCGCAGACGACGGGAAATTCGCTGCGGCGAAGTTCCTCGTTGGCAAGCAACCCGGTCAAAGTCATCGGGCGAGGGTAATTTGGGCGGGGCTTTGGCGCAAAGCGGAATTAAAAGCCATTCAAGATGTGGGAAAGATCGCCATTGGCACCATACATACCGGTATAAAACTGAACAATTTTATAGGCGATGAACAACACCACCATAAGATACACGAGCCGGGGCGTCCATTGCGCGAAAGCGTGAAGCTTGCGGGTGCCTTCTTCGCCATAAAACCGGTTCAGATGGCCGAGGGTTTCGTCGAGTTTGCCGCTGATTTCGCCACTGGCGTAAAGATTGGTGAAGGTTTCCGGGAACAAGGGGCAAAGGCGCAGGGCTTCGGATGGCATTTGGCCGGCAACCAGGTGCGGCCTCCAGGCGGCAACCGCGCGCCGCAAAGCCGGCGAGCCGCTGGCGGTCGCGGCCAGATCCCAGGCTTCAAAGACGTTGACGCCGGCGCTGGTGAGGGCTTCGAGGGCGGCGGCGAGCCGGGACAGGGCCAGGTAATGGCGGGCCTGGCCCAGGATGGGGATGGGACGCAGAAATGATTCAATACGCGCACGCCAGTTTTCGCCATGTTTGCCCTGGGTGGCATATATCAACAAGGCGACAGCGCCATAAAACGGTGAGAGAACAAGCGCCGCCTTGACGCATAGCCATGTCAGGCTGGCGTTGAACTGCGACGCAGCGAACGGAAGGACAATAAAAAAAATGAAGGCGGCAAAATGAATCAGCCCGACCGGATAAATGAGCTGGGAGATCACCTGCTTGAGGACGCGGGCACGCTCGTTGTAATAGTCGGCTAGCAGGCGGAAACAGACGTCGAGCCGGCCGCTGCGTTCGTTGGCTTCGATCAAGGCCAGGTCGAATGCCGGCAGCCAGCCGAGGGACTGCAACGACTCCGCCAGCGTCGAGCCTTTGGCCAGTCCGTCGAGCAGGCGTTGCAAGGGTTCGCGGAATGAGGCGGACGGCGGACTGCGTTTGATTTGTTCCAATCCCCGGACGATGGGAATTCCCGCAGCGGTGAACTGCCCCAGTTGATGATAAAATTCAGCCCGCTGGGTGAATTGCTGGGGCGAGATGATGAGCGACATGACGCCCGCCCGCAGCTTCAGGCCGCGACGCGGTCGAGGCTGGTCTTGAAATCGCGTTTGCTACGCGCGCCGACAATCTGGTCGGCAACCTGGCCTTTGTTGAAGAGGAGCAGCGTGGGAATGGCGCGGATGCCGTACTCGGCGGCCAGCGCCTGCTGTTCATCGATGTTTACCTTGCCGATTTTCGCCTTGCCGTCGTATTCGTCGGCGAGTTCGTCGAGCAGCGGCGCAATCATTTTGCACGGACCGCACCATTCGGCCCAGAAATCGACGAGCACCGGCACCGGCGACTGCAAAACCTGCTGCGCAAAAGTTTCCTGGGTGAGGGCGATAATCAAAGGAGAGGCCATACGTCAAAACATTTTGGGTGTGAACTGTGCGAATAACCGGTCAACTGACGACTGCATTTTTAAGGATCATCAGCATCCATACCACAGTGCCGATGGCGATCAATCCGGTCACCGCGGCGGCGATGATTAAAATTTGATCCAGCGCGCCCAGGGCGGGAGGCCCGGCGGGAGCAACCCGTTGTGGCACGGCGGGACGAGATTGAGTGGCGGGGGCGGCGGCCGGTGCGGCAGCGGCCCGCGGCGCAGCTGCCGGTGCGGCGGCCGGTTTCGACGTGGTGCCGGCAAGCGGCGCGCCACTTGGAGCACCGGTGGGGCCACCGGGCGGCAGGGTGGGCAATTTGATCGTGGGGGCCGCGGAAGGTTTGGGCGGCAAGTTGATGCGGACGGTCTCCTTCTTGGGTTGGACCTTGCCGGTTTCCTTTTTAACGGGCGGTACAGCACCAGTCGGGGCGCCCGGAATATTCTGTGGAATATCAGCCATAAAATATGATGGCTCAAGATAAACGGCGGGCGGCGTCTGTCAATTTTAATTCTACGGCCAAACCGGGGCCAAAATCAGATTTTTTCCTCGATTAATTCACGCCGGGCGCCGCCGAGCAATTGTTCGATGAATCCGGTTGAATAAACTCCACGCCGGAAGTTCGGATCCTGCATGATGGCCTGCTGGAACGAAACCGTGGTCTTGATGCCGGTAATCAGATATTCGGCCAGGGCGCGGTTCATGCGGTCCATCGCCTCGCGCCGGTCCTTTCCGTAAGTGATGAGCTTGCCAATCATCGAGTCGTAGGTGGGCGGGATGGTGTAGCCGGCATAAGCATTGGTGTCCACCCGCACGCCGCGTCCACCGGGTTGAAAATACATCTCGATGCGGCCGGGGCTGGGACGAAAATCATCAAACGGATCCTCCGCATTGATGCGGCATTCGATGGCGTGGCCCTTGATTTGGATGTCGCTCTGCGAATGTTGCAACGGTTCGCCCATGGCCAGGAGGATTTGATAACGTACCAGGTCGATGCCGGTGACCTCCTCGGTGACGGGATGTTCGACCTGGATCCGTTTGTTGACCTCGAGAAAGTAAAAGTTGCCGTGGTTGTCCACGATGAATTCGACCGTGCCGGCATTGGTATAGTGTGCGGCTTCGGCGATTTTGACGGCCGCCTTGCCGATTTTGTCGCGCAATTTGCGGAAGCGATTATCGAGGAGCGGCGAAGGCGCTTCCTCCACAAGCTTTTGATTGCGGCGCTGAACGGAGCAATCGCGTTCGCCCAAATGAATAATGCGTCCCTTGTTGTCGCCCAGAATTTGAATTTCGATGTGATGCGGATTTTCGATGAATTTTTCGATATACACGCCCGAGTTGCCAAACGCCTTTTCCGCCTCGGTCCGCGCGGTGTGATAACCTTTGACCAGCGAAATATCGTTGTGGGCCACGCGCATGCCGCGTCCGCCGCCGCCGGCCACGGCCTTGATCATCACCGGATAGCCGATTTGTTTGGCAATGGCGAGGGCGTCCTGTTCCTTTTCCACGACGCCTTCCGAACCCGGCGGGGTGGGCACGCCGGCCTTTTTAGCCAGCATCCGGCTGACCGCCTTGTCGGACAGCGCCTGCATGGCGCGCGGGCTGGGGCCGATGAAGCGGATGTTGCAGCTGTCGCACACCTCGACAAAATGGGTGTTTTCGGAAAGAAAGCCGTAACCGGGATGAATGGCATCCACATCCGCGATCTCAGCCGCGCTGATGATGCGGTCGATGCGCAAATAGCTTTCCGAGGCGGCTGCTTTGCCGATGCAAATGGCTTCATCGGCCATCTGCACGTGCATGGAATTGGCATCCACCTCCGAATAAACGGCCACGGTGCGGATGTTCAATTCCTTGCAGGCGCGGATGATTCGAACGGCAATCTCGCCGCGGTTGGCGACCAGGATTTTTTCAAACATGGGCTGTCAGTGAAAGCAAACAGGATTAACGAACGCCAGGCGCTGGTCAGTTGGGCCGCACTTTAAACAACGGCTGCCCGAATTCCACCGGTTTGGCGTTTTCCACCAGAACCTGCGTGATCACGCCTTTGACTTCGGCTTTGATTTCATTCATCACCTTCATCGCCTCAATGATACACACAACCGATTCGGGATTGATTTCGGTGCCAATCTCAACATAGCTTCCGGCTTCTGGAGAGGGGGAGCGGTAAAAGGTGCCGATCATCGGTGATTTAACTTCAATTTCTCCCGTAGCCGGAGGCTGTGGAGCACTCGTTGGCGCCGATGGTGCGCCAGACGGGAGCAATATTGGAGCGCCGCCTGCCACCGGCTCATCGTATTGAACCACCGGTATCCCGCCGTTGGGTCCCCGCTTAAGCCGAATTTTTGAGTCCTGACGTTCCAACTCAAACTCCGTTATGGAGTTTTTTTTCATCAGGTCAATGATGGCTTTAATATCTTTTATATCCACGGCGCGTTTTCGTTAAAGTAATCTTAAACCAATGTTTTATCCTAAATAATCAAAAAAGCAGCAGCCGAATTTCGACTCTGCTTGAATCTTTACTAAGATGAAAAGAATGTTAGCTATTCGGAAAACCATCGTCAAGCCGCAAAATTAAAAAGTTAAAAACTATTGGAATATGGGCTAAATAGCTTTTTATTTGTTTACTTTAACGTCAACTGAAGCCTCTAATGCCAAAATATACGATTTTTTGCCAAATCCGCTTATTTGTCCCCAACAAACTGGAGCAATTAATGATTTATGCCTGAACTCCTCGCGCGCATGAATGTTTGAGAGGTGGATTTCAATGGTTGGTACGCCCACGGCCGAGATGGCATCGCGCAAGGCAATACTGGTATGAGTATAGGCGGCGGCATTGATCACAATGACATCAAAGCTTCCTTTGGCCTGCTGGATCCAATCCACCAGTTCGCCTTCCAGATTGGATTGCCGGAAATCAATCGCCACCTTCAACTCAGCGGCCCGTTCCCGCACTTTGGACTCGATTTCGGGCAACGTGGTACGGCCATAAACCTCGGGTTCGCGCTGTCCCAGCAGGTTCAGATTTGGCCCGTTCAGGAAAAGGATTTTCATGTGCGCGGGGAAGAATAATAGGCCGTCAAATGCTTGTCGATTTGATTTCCGGTTGTGCCGAGCAAAATGCCGAGCAAAGTGAAGGCGGTCCAGGCCAGACCGGGGACATAAAGGCCGAACTCGCCGAGCCCCTGAAGGAACCAGGCAAATACCCCGAGGAATAAGGCAAAGACTATCGGATTCGCAGAATGCCAGGCGTGCCGTCCGACGGTCGCCAGCGACAGGACGATCCACGCGGCATAAAAGATTCCACCGACGATACCGGAATCCGAGAATTGTTCGAGGTAGTCATTATGCGTCAGGCGTGCCATTTCCGCGGTGGAGGCTTTGATTTGGGCATAAGGCCGTTGGAAGGTGCCCGGGCCGGTTCCCAATCCGGGGTGGCTGAGAGTGGTTTTTGCTGCCGCATGCCAGTAATCAAATCGCGCCCCGACACTGGTGGCGCCGGCGGCAAAGTAGCTGTGGAATCGCAGGACAAAAATCCCCAAGCCAATTACGACGACGGCAGTCAAAGCCATCCATTTGAAGCGCGTTGACCAAGGCAGTCGAAACAGGCAGAAAACACCCATGGCCATGGCTAGCAGCCAACCCAGCTTCGATCCAGTCCAAAAGAAGGCCATGCCTCCCAGCAAAATGGTCAGGGCGGTGACGGCGGCGGGGAGAGGCGGGCGCAACCTTTTATTGCTGTTGAAGGCCAGGACCAGCGAGATCGGCAGCAGGAGCAGTATCAAACCGGCCAAGGCATTGGGATAAACCAGCGTGCCCATCACACGGCCTTTGGCAAATTTGCCGAGGATGACCGGATTGGGGGCATAGGCGCCATTGGTAACGATGACGATCTGGTCGCGTTTCATTTCCGCAAATAATTCCGGTGGAACATTGGTCCAACCGGCGCGCTGGCCTTCCAGCAACATCTGATGGCTTTGGGGGAACTCAAAAAGCCGCTGGTTGATGCCACGAATGAGGCACAGGGCAAATGCCGCCAGCAGGCCGATGAGCAGCCATTGCCAGGCGCGCTCGCGGGCCAGAACCAACGCGCCTATGAAATAACAGGCCACGCAGCCGGCAAAATGGCAAAGGGTGGTTGCCGTGAGAATTCCATCCACTGTCTGCGTGGCGGAGAGGAGTTGCCATCCAAACCAGAGCAGCGGCAGCAGCCAGAGCCAGCGGGCTCCCGGCCAGGGGAGGCGGCGGCCAAACGCCAGTCCGGCTCCCGCCAACGCCAACGGCAACAAAACCCAGTTGGCCCAGTGCGGCGGCCAGGCGTCCGCCCAAAATTCTGCCGGCGAACCGGGTGGCAGGATTTTCTGATCCAGAATGACCGGATTGCCAAACTTTAAAATGGCCAGTCCGAGAAACAGCCCGAAAGCCAGGGCGTAAGGCCCAATTCCGGCAGTTTTCTTTTCGGGCATCATTTTCGAGTTTTGTTCGTCCGACCTAAAGATGCAGTTTGAGCAGGCCGACTTCCAGTGCCAGCGCCTCCTGGACATTGGTGTGCAACAACCGCTGGGTTTGTTCCACGGTTTGCAGATTTTCCAATGCCTGTCGCGGGGTGATGCGTCCGGCAATGGTCGCGGCACCGGAAACCTCGGGAAATTTCAGCAGGTTTTTACCGGCGGCCAGCGCATACAGCCAGATGTCACGCAACCACCATTGCACGAGCAGGAGCACTTCCGCCCGTTGGCGACGATATTCAGCCTCAACGCCTGCCGTAAGCTCATCCTCCCACTTTTCCCGCAGACTTTTATCGACTTCGTCATATTGCTGCAGCGGCGAACGGGCGGTCAGGGCTTCTTCCACCTGCGTCCGCGTTTCGGCGAGTTTTTGCAGCAGGACATCGAGCAGTCGATAACGGTTGAGCAGGCTTTTCTGCCCGTTGGCGGCCAGCGCATCAAACCGGGCAAGCCACTCCATCTGCTTCGGCTCCGGAGGCCGGGCGCCATCACTGAAAAAATTCAGGCGCAGGCAGCGTGACAGGATGGTTTCCAAAATCCGCTGCGGTTCGGTGGTCAGCAAAATCAACACCGATTTGGCCGGGGGTTCTTCGAGGGTCTTCAAAAAGGCATTCGCCGCCTGGATATTCAGCCGGTCGGCGGCAGCGATGACGGCGACCTTGTATCCGGCTTCAGTCGGTTTGAGCTGGATCTCACGCATCAATTCGCGGGTTTGATCGACGGTAATAGTGCGGGATTTTGATTCCGGTCGCGCCCAATGGACGTCAGCATAGGTATCATGGTCAATCGTCCGGCAGGAAGCGCAGACATCGCAGCAATCCGTTGCCACGCCACCCGTGCTGACCGGTTGCTGGCAATTCAAGGTTTTGGCCAGGGTGCGGGCGAGTGATTCCAGTTTGTCGGGTTCATCACCGGCGAACAGGTAGGCATGGCCGAGCCGCCCGCGGGCGAGCGAGCGCTGAAGCAATTCGACGCCCTGGGTTTGACGGGCAAATTGTTTGAAGGCCATGCGGTTGATTGTGCGCGCCGGCGGGCGCCGGGCAAACAAAAATTATCGAAAGGCAGGTTCAAAGAGATTTTAAAGTTGTTGAAGCGGCCAATTTACTGCGAACAGGTTAAGAACCCTGGACACGACATATTTTGGTTGTGTCGCCAGCCTTGATGGTTGCTCAGGCGAAGCGGGATGGCTGATACGCTGCCTTTGACCCCTCCCGGCACGCCTGCGTATCTGATGGGTCGGGCCGGGCATGGTTTGCTGATGACCGACGGGTTTCAGTTTTTAAACCGCCTCCGGGCACATCAACGCTTCGTTATGGCCCGGCAGCCGGATAAAAACTGCAAAAGTTTCCGAATTGGCACGGGAGCTTCATGTTGATGTAACCATCCGGGTCCAAAGTTTTTTATAAAGATTGAATTTATGCAAACTGGAACGCTGATGGAGCCGGGAATTCTGGCATCGAGGAGGTTGCGGTCATTTTCGTTGTACGTCGATTTCGCGGCGGCAATGCGGGCGCGCTGGGCGGCCGGTCAGATCGCCCGACTGGCCGGCGACCATTGGAAAGCCTCCCCGGAGATGTGGGGTCTGGATTCCCTGGCGGCCAGCGAACCCATCCAGAAGATGGTCGCGCAGGATGCGGCGGATGCCGATGTGCTCATCGTGGCCTTGAGTTCAATGGAGCGGCGGGAGTGGGAGTTGATGGAATGGCTGGATTCCCTGGCCGGGCAGAAGTCGAATCGCACGGCTTCCGGATTGTTCATCGGCTTGCTGGGTGACGAAAAGCAACAGGCGGGCGAATTGGATTGGACGGTGAAACGATTCCTGCTTTGTGCCCAGCGCATGGACCGGGACTTCATCTGGCACTGGATGGAAGAGGGCACCTTGAACAGCAACGACTGGCTGGCGAGCAGTGTGGAAGCGCTGTTGGCGCGAAAAGAGCCTGCTCCTGATGCAGCCTTTTTGCAGGACGCCATCATCTGCGTCCAAAGCCCTCTGCCGGCCCATCGCTTGCTGGCTTAGTCTCCCCTTTCCGAGCGGGACCATGGCAGTTTTCGCGGGTTCTTCAGGTTTTCCGAAATGTCACCGGCTCGTTTCCGTCACGCCTTTGACGAAATTGGCGGGTTATGCTTGAGTAGCACTGTAAGTCAGCATTCATCGTAGGTTCGAGATGGTCCGCGAAAGGCGCTGGTGATCCTGAGCATCAGCGCCTTTCTATTTGCCAAACGGTGCTGATTGCCTGCCATTTTTGCCGCGCCACGCGCCGGACGACTGGAGACTCAAAGCAACTGCTGCGGCAAAGGTGGAAACAACCGGATCATTCCTAGAAAAACGCGAGCGACGGCATGGCAAACGCCTTTGAGCCGGCCCTGGGCCGGTTCGATACCTGCTGCGTTTTGGGGCTTTCTCAACACACAGATCCGGCAGCGAAGTTTTGCGTTGTCCGCAATCGCGATGGCGTGGTTGAAGAACGACAATCCATCCCGGTCCGCCGCTATGAGCCAGCAATTTTCAAACAAGGTTTGGACACATTCGGCCTGGCGCGCGCGTTGCTCCAATGTGGCGGCAGTAGTTTGCCATGCCGGCTCCAGGCCCGCTTTGCCTTTTTCTAGTTTCGATATTACCAGTAAAATGGAATGCATGCCATCTTCAGGGGCTGATCATCCAAATCTAAAACAGCAAACCGACGAAACGATGCCGCCGATGGCTGGAGCCTTTTCAGAAACCAACGTGTCAAAGGGCCAAACCGCCGGCGTTGTTGACGCGATGAATCAGGCGCATGTGAATGCGGATTTTCCCAATGGAAATGATAAGCGCCTGTTTCTCATCGTTGCGATGGTCGTGGGATTCCTCGGCCTTGTCGCAAATCGGGCAGAACGCGGTGGCGCGAATTCCATTCCGCCCCTTTTCGCACAGGGTCGATACGGTGTAGCGATCGGATGAAGTCATGTCGGTTATATGGATTGCTCGCATTAAAACCCTTTTTTGCGATCCGGTCAAAGGAGGCGGGGAAACAAACTGGTGACATTCCGGAGAACAACGCTTAGAGCTGTGTGGCCTGTTGGAAAGCGGGAGTTGACATCAGGGAGGACATTGAATGGAATAAACCGCGCTACCCGCTCTGGCGACGAATGACGTCGGGTCTTCCCTCGGTTTTCCGAAACGTTACCGGCTTGTTTCTGTCCCGTCTTTGACGAAAGCGGCCAACCATGGTTGAGTGGCCCTGCAGCTAGCATTCCCTCCGATGGTACAAGTTGGTTAAACAGGCGCCGGTGTCCGTTACGCACCGGCGCCTCTCTATTAAAAATCAGCCGGCCAAATCCCACCGACATTAAATGGTTGCTTCAACAATTCACAATTTTGCACAATGGTATTGTGCTCAGGGATGGCCAATCACATCTGGATTTGAATTCAAACGAGGCGCTGGTCTGCCGGTCGGTCTGGATCTCGGACATCCATCTCGGCACCAAGCACGCCCGCGTGGCGGAACTGCTGGGCTTTCTGCGCGGGGTGGATTGCAAGTATCTTTACATCGTCGGCGATTTCATTGATGGCTGGGAATTGAAATTCCGCTGGTTCTGGCGCGACGACTACAATGTGCTCATCCAAAAACTGCTCCGCAAAAGCCGCCGGCAGACTCAGATCATCTATATCAGCGGCAACCATGACGAGTTCGTCGAACAATTCATGGGCATGGGATTTGGCAATGTGACGATGGCGCGGCAGGCCATTCACACCGCCGCCGACGGGAAAAAATATCTCGTCATCCATGGCCATCAGGCAGACGGCCTGACGCACTTTAATCATCTGCTGGAAAAACTTGGCTCGCACCTTTACAACTGGATACTCGATTTCAACCTGTATTTGAACCGGCTGCGGCGCGTTTTTGGCTTCGGCCACTGGTCGCTGGCGGCGTATCTGAAATCCAAGGCGAAGTCCGCCGTGAAATACGTCACCGAATACGAGGATACGCTCGTCTCGATGGCGCGCCATCATCAGGCTGACGGCGTCATCTGCGGTCACATCCACCGCGCCGAGGTGAAAATGATTGGCGAGGTGCAATACCTGAACTGCGGCGACTGGGTGGAAAGCTGCACGGCGTTGATTGAAGATTTCGACGGCAAAATCAAACTCATCCAATTCCATGAAAATGATGTTTTGCGTGCTGGGCGAGGGCCGGGGCCACATGACCCAGGCGATGGCCGTGAAGGAGATGGCCGAGGCGGCGGGACATCAGATCGTCGCCGTCACGCTCGGGACGAGCGCGCAACGGCCGATGCCGGCCTACTTCGAATCGGCGATGAAGATGCCCGTCCGGCAGCTGCCGACGCTGGAGTTCAAATATAAAAACAGCCGCTCCGTCAGCTACACCGCCACCCTGGCCGGTGTGCTCGGCAATCTGCCCGGGTATATCCGCATGCTTCGTCGCTTCGACGAGATCGTCCAGGAAACGCGGCCGGAGGTGATCATCAATTTTTTTGAGCCGCTCGCCGCGTTCTATGCCGTTACGCGCCGCCGCTGTCCGCCGGTGGTGGCCGTCGGCCATCAATTTATGTTTCAACATCCCGGTTACGTCCGCACGCCGCAGCTGTGGAAACAACAGTTGAGCATGAAACTTTACACGGGCCTGCTCGGTGCCCGCGCGACCAAGCTGGCGCTCTCGCTTTACGCCGCGCCGGATTTGCCGGGAAAGAGAATCATCGTCGGACCGCCGATTTTGCGAAAACAGTTGTTCGAACTGGAATCCAACCCCAACGGTGACTTTGTGCTCGTGTATTTGCTCAACCACGGTTACGCGGCGCAAATCATCGCGTGGAGCGGGGAGAATCCACGGACGAAGTTGCACTGTTTTTACGACAAGCCGGATGCGCCGGCGGAATTTCACCATTCACCGTCACTCACCTTTCACCGGCTCGACGGCGAGAAATTTCTGCAAATGATGGCCGGGTGCCGTCACGTCGTCTGCACGGCCGGGTTTGAATCCCTGGCTGAAGCTGCGTGGCTGGGCAAACCGCTGTTTCTGGTGCCGGTGGAAAACCATGTCGAGCAGCAGGTCAATGCCCTCGATGCGCAGCAGTTCGGCATTGGCCTGGCCGAAACCAGTTTCAACCTCGACCGGCTGGCCGAACTGCCGGATCGTCTGCCCGTGGAAAAATATCGCCAGTGGGTGACGTGTGCGCCGGAAAAGCTTTTTGCCGCCATCGAACACGCGGTAAAATTTTCACGATGACGCGCGAAAACATCCTGCAGTTTCCGGCGGGCTTTCTCTGGGGCACCGCCACGTCGCCGACGCAGGTCGAAGGACATATCGAAAATGAATGGACGCATTTTACCGCGCAGGATGGGAGCAATTGCCGCATCGCTTGCGACCATTACCACCGTTATCCCGAAGACATCCAGTGGATTTCCAAACTCGGAATCAACGCTTATCGCTTCGGGATCGAATGGTCGCGGCTGCAATCCGCGCCATTCGCCGCCCTGAATCAGAACGAACTGGCGCGCTACGTGGACATACTGGACCGGCTCCAGCGGGCAGGCATCACCCCGATGGTCGTGTTGCATCATTTTTCCAATCCGCCCTGGATCAATGCGATGGGCGGCTGGACCAACACGGCGGCGATCCCGGCATTCGTGGATTTCGTCGGCCGGCTCGTCCCCGCGTTGAAGGACCGGGTTTATCTTTGGAACACCTTCAACGAACCGGATACCTATGCGTGCCTGGCGTATCTGCTTGGCGGATTTCCACCCCAACTGAAATGGAAACTGGGACTGTTCCGCAAGGTGATCGACCACATGGCCCATGCCCATGCACAGGCCAGCCGGATCATCCGGCGCGAAGGCAACGCGGGCCGGGAACCGGAGGTCGGCATCGCCAAAAACTGGACCTTTTTCCACGCCTACAAAACGTATTCGCCCTGGGATCGGGCCACGGCCTTCGCATGCCATTATACATTTAACAAGTACGTGCTGGATGCCTTTCTTGGCCTCGGGCGGCGGCAGGCTTCGACCTTTATCGGGTTGAATTATTATGGCCGGGTGCGCTTCCACCATTTCCGCGCGATGATTCCGGCGAGCGGTACACCGGTGAAGCGGTTGAAGGATTTCGGCTTCGTCTGTGACGACATGGTGGAGCGGTATTCCGCCGGCATGGAAAAAATCCTGCCTTATCTCCACCGGAAATTTCGGCTGCCGATTTACATCACGGAACATGGTGCGGCATCGGAGGATGAAAAATTCCGCGAGCGCGACCTGCGCGAGTACCTGACTGCGTTGCACGGCGCGATGGCCGGGGGCGTGGATGTGCGTGGTTTTTTTTACTGGTCGCTGCTGGACAATTTTGAATGGCAGTTCGGCTACGCGAAAAAATTCGGCCTGCTGGCGGTGGATTTTGCGGACGAAAAATTGCCGCGGACAATCAAACCGCTGGCGGAGGTTTATTCTAAAATCTGCCGGACAAATTCCTTCCAAACCGGGGAGTCAGTCCGACTGAAGTGACGTTCCATTTTTCAGTGGCGCTCAATTTTGGAACATCTGTTCGTTTTACCAGATTAACCCTCGAAAGACCCTGAGCCCTGGACTAATTTGTGCGCATGACCAACACGACGGCCATCCGGGTGGTGGCAGCGTCAGGAGCACTGGCAGTGATGCTCGGTGCCTTTGGTGCGCACGGTCTGAAAGAGTTGCTGGCGCAAAATGGAACGGCAGCAATCTGGGAGAAGGCCGTTCTCTATCATTTCATCCATACCGTGATGTTGTTCCTCCTGGCGCAACGTCAGCCGCTGAAGGCCGGACCTTGGTGGTGCTTTTTCACCGGCATTGTGATTTTTTCCGGTTCGCTGTACCTGCTGGCGATGACGAACCTGCATTGGCTGGGCGCCGTGACACCGGTTGGGGGCGTCAGCTTGATCGCCGGATGGATCTGGCTGTTCCGGGCGACCTGGTGATTCTGGCGTCAGGTTATCGCCACCTTGCCCAGGGCGGTGCGAAATTCGGCGAAGGTGAACGGCTTGGCCAGACAAACGCGATGTTGCTCCTCCAGAAACTTGCAGGTTCGCTCATTGACCATGTCGCCGGTGATGAAAATCATGCGTTCCGATTGCGCGGGATCCTTGGACCGGATCCGCTCATAGACCTGTTGGCCGTTTAATCCCGGCATTTTCCAGTCGCACAGGGTCACGTCATATTTCTTCCGGTCCAGATGCCGCAGGCCGGTTTCGCCGTCAGCGGCAATGTCCACCTGATAACCGCGCCGGGTCAGGGTTTCGCGGACCATTTCCAGGATCGGTTCCTCATCGTCGATCACGAGCACCTTTCTACCCGCGCCTTCATTCGGGTCGATCTTCTCGCGCCCCGGTGCGTGTGTGATTTCCGTGGTGGATTTCTCTTCGACATCATGGGTGATGGGCAGCTCGATGAGGAAGGTGGCGCCCTCGCCGGGCCGGCTGGCGGGGGTGATGGTGCCGCCGTGTTCCTTGATGATGCCGTAACAGATGCTCAGGCCGAGGCCGGTGCCCTTGCCCACTTCCTTGGTCGTAAAAAATGGGTCAAAAATTTTCGACAGATGTTCCCGGGGAATTCCGGGGCCATTGTCCTGGAAGGTGATCCACACGCTGCCGGCACGGGTTTCTGAAGTGATATGGATCTGGCCTTTGGTCTTGCGCGCTTCCATGGCTTGGCGCGCATTGTTGATGATGTTCAAAAAGACCTGCTGAATCTGATGGGGATCCACCATCGCCAGGGGAAGATTCGCGTCCAGATGGGTGGTGACCTCAATATTGCTGGTGCGCAGCTGGTAGTGCAGGATTTCGACCGCCTCCTCGATGAGAGTGTTCACGCAAACCGCCTTACGCTCCGGGCGATGGCGCCGGGCAAAGCTGAGCAGGGACTGGACGATTTTCTGGCAACGCTGTGCGCACTTGAAAATCATGTCCAGTTGTTTGGCGCGTCCCGGATTAGTGTCCTGCGTTTTCAGCAGTTCGGAAAATCCCATGACCGCGGTCAGCGGATTGTTCAATTCGTGCGCCACACCGGCGACGAACTCGCCAATGCCGGAAAGTTTTTCGCTTTGGATCAACTGGGCCTGGGTGGTTTTGAGGGTCTCCACGGTGGTTTCGAGTTGCTCACGGGAATTTTTCAGGTTTTCCGTCATCTGGTTGAACACCTGGGCGAGTTCCCCGCATTCGTCGCGGGTCCGGACTTCGACCCGCCGGGAGAAATCACCGCGACCGACCGCTTCGGCACTGTCACGCAGTTCCTCCAGCGGAGCGGTGACTTTGCGCACCAGATACCAGATTCCCGCCGTGCCCAGCAGGATTCCCAGGGCGCTGATGGACAGAATTTTCTTCAGAATCGAGTCGAGGGCCTGCAGCGGCCGTTCGTACGAGGAAAGAATCAGGTAATTCAAGGGATGCGCCTGGTCCTGGGCATTCAAGCTGCCGGCCCGGCAAAGAAAATGTTCGTCTTCCAGCGTGATTTCCTCGTCCGGGTTGAAATCAAAATCGGCCGGGCCCACGGACAGTTTCGACATCTTGGTGATCAGCCGGGCATCTGTGCCGGACTTGGCGAGCGTGGAACTCACGATTTGTCCGTCGGAGAAAAGAACCAGGTCACTGCGGGTAAGCTGTTTGAATTCCCCGGCGATGGCGTTTTCCAGGCCGAAGGTCATTACGCCAACGACATTGTTATCGACATGAATGGGAATGGAAACCACGTCGAACAATTTATTACCGCAACGGATGGTGTTCACCGCGGACTGGCCCCGGGCGGCCTGGGCGGTGATTGAGGCGCTCCGCGTCTTGAATTCCACCAGGTTAAGCAGGGGATCGCGCGCGGCCACCTCCGGTGGCAGGTTGCCATCCACGGACGACATAACCATCACATCCGCGGCATTTTCCCCGATCAAATCCTCCAGCAAATGGTGGAACGTGCCCGGGTCCGCCGTTTTGGCCACAGCCTGGATTCTTGACTCCTTCACGATGTTGTAGAAGCGCAGCGAGAAATCATTGGCGCGGGTTGCCTGCCATTTATTCAGCATGGTATCGGCGGTGAGCAGCAATTGGGCGGCATCCTGCTGCAACTGTTTGGTGATTTGCCGTTCCACCAGCCACATGGATGCGGCCAGCAATACGATCATCAAGGCGACGACCGGGACGATAACTTTCGTGCGAAAGCTCAGCAAGAATGCGGATTTGATGCGCTCCATGGTGGCTAATATTTTGGCAGGTTGGTGATGCCCAAAAGGAAATCGGCCTTGGCCGAACCGTCCTGGGCAACGGTGATTTCCCGGGTTTGCTTTGGCAGGCGCTCCTGCCAGGCGGTCAAGTGATAGGTTCCTGGCGGCACATTGGTGATGGCATAGTGGCCTGAGCCATCCGTGGTGGCAAAATAGGGATTCTCCAGGACAAGGATGATGCAATGCATGTTGGCGTGAATGGAGCAAAACACATCGACCCGTCCCGGCTTGTCAAAGGTGACGCGTTTGCCCGGTTCGCCGTGTTTGTACAATCCCAGGTCGAAGGGCTTGGTGTCGGACATGGAAAAGACGTTGTGATAGATATCGTCGTTGTTCGGCCATTCCACCGTGGTGCCGACCACAATCGGCAATATGTGCGGGGAGAAAACCGCTCCCTTTTGGACCACGTGATGCGACTCCACGGTGGCGGTTGCTTCCGGGATCACCGGTTGGCCCCTCACGGGGCCTTCGATATAGACTACGAAATCGTGCATGGCAGCATAATCGACCCGTTCGACAAATTTGAATTTGTGGCTATCGTAGGCGCCTCCGTCCGCCGGGCCGTCGTCGGTGCCGGGTTTGCCTTCAGCCCGTACGATGCCAGTGATGGTGCCGGCCTGGGTGCTGACGGCGAATAACAAGGGAATCAAAAGGATTTTCAACAGGATGGGTTTCATGGTTAAAATTTAAAAGCCGCCTCGGTGCCGATAAAGTCCTCGTCATTTCGACCGTCGCCGCCGGCTTCCCGGCCGTGCTCGAAGGCGTATTCCACCTTGACCACCAGCCGTTTGCTGAAGCGGTAGCCGGCACCAAGACTCAGGCGCCACAACTCGGTCGTGGGATTGATGGAGTAATACTCGTTAAAATTGCCTTCACCGGGGATAAAATATCCATTGCGGGCAAACACCTGGCTGAAGCGGGTGGCCAGATAAAACTTGCGGGTCAGGTCGGCCACGCCTTCGAGGCTGTAATAATAGATGTCGCGCGCATTGTGTCCCGCCGGATCGTTGTCGTTGTAATGGATGTAACCGCCAAACATTTTGAGCGAGCCCCGGGAAAAGTTTAAATCCACGTCACCCTCCACCAGGTCAAGTCTGAACCAGGTGGTTCCCGGGCCGCCGATAGACTGGCCCCAGCCGTTGCCAAACCACAGCGCAGACCAAAGATCGTTCTGTACGCTCAGGTCGCCGGTGCGCATGCCACTCACGCTGAGATGCAACCAGTGCGTCGGATCATAGCCCAGCCGGCCAGCCACCGATTTGTCGCCATTACCGTCGGACACCTGGTAACCTCCGTTTTGGACCGCCGCCACGTAGGAGAATTTGCCCAGCGCTCCGTACAGTTCGACCCCGGCATCTATGCCCCAAAGGTCTGAAATGGAATTTAAGATGAGGGGATTATCAATGGCATTGCGCCGCATGTATTCCTCGCCGAACGGAATGTCGATGCGGCCGGCGCGCACGTTCAGCGCCCCGTCCTGTCCCCAGAGCTGGGAGACGTTTTCGAAGTCCAGATACATTTCGCCGAGTGCCGCGTCAAAGCTGTCTGCTTCCGGCGTGGCCAGGTCCAGTTCGCCGTGAAAATAGATGTCCTCCCAGATGGGAGCTTCGGCGTACATCCGCGCTTCGACCACGCGAAAATCAGTGTTGGGATATCTGCCGTCGGCCTGCGAACTGAGCACGCTCACGCCGCCTTCGCCGCTGAGATTCACATTGCCCAGGTTGAAGCCGCCGGTCTTGGGCGCCGGCTGGGTGTCAGCGACGTCGGTTTTCAAATTCGACAGTTCCTGATCGTGCTGGGTGGCGGTTTGTTCCACGGCGGAGACCCGGTTGCTCAGCCCTTCGATCATTTTTTGTTGCTGCTGCACCTGCTGCTGCAGGTCGGCATTTTGCTGCGACAACAAGTCCAGTTGCCGCTTCCAATCCGGCGCACCTTCAGCCTGCAATGGCGCGCTGTTCATCAACAGCACACTGCCGAGAAACAGTCCCAACGGGCAGAAGATTTGATTTCGGCCAAACACGCTGCCTCAGGGAGCAGCCGATATGCCTCACACCATTGCGAATTAGAATGAATTGTACGCGGGATTAGCGCTGTAATTGCAGGTAAAAAAGAAAACCTGCCTCAAATCAAGGCAGTATGTCCTGTACTGCAAACGTGTGCGCCAACCGCTGCATCAGTTTGCCTCGGAACGGAACATATCAGTCGGGGTCCGTTCTAAACGGCGAGGCCGGCCGGCCGTTTTGATCAAACAGATTCATATCCGGCACGCTCGACCAGCCATAACGCACGGCGACCGGAGGCGAAACCTGTTCGCTGGAAACAACGACCGTTGTCCCTTGTCCCTTGAATCTCCGCCCGAGCGGGAACGAGATGTTTGTCCGCCCTGGCAATGGTGAAGTCGCGCAATTCACCATCCTTGGCGACCAGTCCTTTCCCGGCGCGGGTGAACGACATCATGGCGCGGTTCCTTTCGGTTTTCATCGTGTCAGGCAATGGGCCGGAGTAATCCACCTTTTCTCCATTGGCCAGGGCGAGTCGAGTTGCGGGCGCCTGTTTGCACGCGGGATGAACGTCATTTGCATCACCGGCGTCGGTGATCCCGGCCATTGTGTGCGTTCGGCGATTTGTTGAATGTCAAAAATTGCGCTTCGCGGATTTCCGCGCCCAGGCCGCGAAACGGGACTATTTGCACAAACAAAATAGGAAATCGCCACAGTGCCATGCCCCCTGCCAGTCGGCAATCAACCGTGGAAACAGGATGCGATACTGCCGGGCGCGGGTGCTGTTGTTTTCGCCTTGATACCAGATGACACTCTTGAAGGGGAACCGGAGGAGCAGCGCTATCATGGCGTTGTAAAGCATCCCGGCCGGGTGGGAAAACCACCACCTGGTGGCTTCAGCTTCCCAGTTCTCAATCGGTTTTTGTCCGCTGCATGGGCTGAGTTGGCGTTTCAGGTTGGACTGGCCGCTGGCCACCCATACATCGCCAATCAGAATTTTGGTCAGGATCACCGTGTCATCGCCACGGATGGGAAGATAAAATGGTGCCGACGGAGGGGGTCGAACCCACACACTCTTGCGAGTACCAGATTTTGAGTCTGGCGCGTCTGCCAATTCCGCCACATCGGCCACCGTGCGCCAATATATTTTGGCCAGCGGCGAAGTAAACAAGTTTCCACCTTCGCTGCTCATCATCAGAGACCAACTTCTAGCATGGCTTTGTTACACGGTTTCCCTCCCCAATGCATGCTTTAGGCGTTAACGCTGATGAGAAATGACAGCCCAGCGATGTCCTTTGGGAAGGGCTGGCTGATTGTTTGTAACTCATTGATTTACAATGAGGAAGGGTGGCATGGGATGTGCGGATTTTGGCGATTATATGGTACACCGCAGGCAGGCAATTGATCTGGTGGGTTTGGTCATCCAATTGGCGGGTTTTATCGTGCTCATCAGCCTTTTTTTCCCCACCATTCGCCGGGCACTCGCCGGATTCAGCATTCTGGGCGTATGCGTATCCATTTTCATTGTCGTATGTTTGATCGGCTTCAGTGTCTATAGGTTGACCTTCCGATTGAACAATCCGACAACGGAAAATCCATTTGCGTCTGCCAATGATGCTTCAGATCCAAATGCGAAGTCCGGTGAAACGAATTCCGGTGGATCCTCAAGCTCGGATGACGTTGGCTCAGAGGCGGTCCCGGATGTTCTCGAACCCGCGCTGCGGCGCAGATATCCCTGGCGGCGCGAAATGGCCGACAATTCCTGACAGGGGTTTCGTCAATGACCGGGTTCGCGTTGGGTTGCAATTTCTTCCCTGTCCAAATCAACCGGACACGGTTGCCAACTCCTGACGGACTTGATTGAGTTTATTCTGGGAAAGAGGACAAACGCGTTGCGGGTCAGTATTTCGGATTCAGGCAGTGGTGTTGAATAACGGCCCATTTGTTTTGGGGTAGCCGTAGTCAGTGGGCCACTGCCCGAATCCGATGGTATTTCAAGCAAGAGCAGTGCCGACACCTCCGGAAACAATTCATTTTCAAAAAATTTATCCAAATAATGCAATGCGCCCGAATTTGCATGCGCCATCAGCTTGGATGAGCAAACTGGTGCGAGTCTCAACGCCAATGGCCTGGCTCCCGACGCCAGCCGTGTGGTTCTTGATGCCAGTATCCATGGACCCAAACGGCGTGGGAATAGGGTGGATAGCCCCAATGTCCGGCCATCCAGATCCACCGGCCGTTCCAAGTCCATTCGCCGCCAATCCAGACATAATCTGGTCCCGGGGCGACGACGACGGTTTCCACCGGCGGTGGCGGTGGTGGCCGGTCAACCACTACGGTGGCCGCCTGGGGTGCCGCGTCGTACGTTCCCGGCGTGTTGATCATGTAATCGATGACCTGGTTGCTTACGCCGGCGTTGCGCAGATCGATGATATCTGCCGCGTTGAAGTGATAGACCGTGTGCGAATTGCGGATCTGACTGATGATGACGTTGTCGCCGACTCCAGCTTGGGCGAGTGCTTTGACGTCGTTCACGCTCAACGGTTGTCCTTGATCGACCCGGGCATAAGTTTGCGGTGCCTGCTGGCGCAACCGTTCCTGCTGTTGTTGATCCATCGAGTTGCCGATCAACCCGCCGGCCACGATTCCGACGGCGGCCCCAATCAAAGCGCCGTCGCCGCCATTCCGTTCGCCGCCAATCGCTGCGCCGGTGACGGCCCCGGCGCCGCCACCCACCAGGGCGCCGGTGCCGGTATAATTGGGATCGCCATTGGGGTATTCGCAGCCGGTCAGCCCGGTTGCCAGTGCCGCCACTGCCAGAATTAATACCTGCCGTTTCATAAATTTATACTTCATTTTATCAGACCGCAAAAACAGGGTCTCATTCAAAATCACCCGGCACCCAGGTTCTGTCGGGTATGACGAAAGCCGGTTCAATTAAGTTTCAAGCTGGCGAAAAATGGGGAAAACAGAAAACACCGGCAATGATTTTCCTCGCCGGTGTTTTGCAAAAATCAGGCCGGGTTAGAAACCGACCGAGGGACGGCCGCCTTGCTTGGTGATTTCCTTTTCACCCTCCCACACGGCCAGGCCGCTCTTGGCGTCGGTCAGAGAGAGCTGGAAACTGAAGGTGGACTGGCTGGTGCTGCCGTCCCGGGCCACGGTTTGGATGATTTTGCCCGAAAGCGTAAAGTCAGGTGTCCGGGTGGTCTGCTGGTCCGATTTGAATTGGGCTTCCTGCTGAAGTCCCTTTGCCATGGGATCTTCGGCGGTGCCGTCCAGCCCCAGGGTGGTGGTGGTCTGCGCCTTGCCGCTGTTCAACAGGGCGACGCGGATTTTTTTGACCAGCAGGTCGGTGTCAATCTGCTGGCCGGTGTTGTTGACGATGCGGCTGATGGCGAGCACGGCGGGCGGCGTGGACACCTTGTCGAGCGCACCCGACGCCAGCAGGTCACTCGTCGCCGCGTCGGCAGCCTGGATGAAATCCTGGATGTTGATGGAATTGACGCTGACAATGCTCTCGCGTCCGCCGGTTTGGATGTAATGCGCCCGGGTGGCGCAACCGCCGCCGGTCAATGACAGACCTGCGGCCGCAATAGAGAGGAGAACGATTTTTTTCATGAATATTTCAGTTGTGAGTGATCAGTCTTCGAGGAACTTGACGCGGAAATCCCTGGCCGTGGGCGTGGGCGCCACACTGGAAATAAATTTGCTTTCGCCGCCTTCAATCTGAGCGGGAACCGTTGGCGAGGCGACGTTATTGATCAACATGCCGCTGGCATCAAACCATTCGAACTGGTAGCTGAAACGCTGGAGCGACCGTTTGCGGTTGAGCAGTTCGATCTGGATTTTAAGCAGCCCGCCCGGGGTCATGGTTTGATTGATGCCGACGAAGGAAACCTTTTTGGCGAGGCTGCCATCGGTGATGACCCGCGAGTCGGAGATCATCTGGCGCTGGCCTTCTTTTTGGGCGTTTTCGATGCTGTTCACCGAAGTGCGGCAACCGCACAGGGTCAACAGGACGAATCCGGCGATCGGGAGAAAAATACGCGTTTTCATTTTAATCTCATTTGTGTCACCAGCAGCGGACTGTTGGCGTTGATGGATTTGACGTAAACAAGGTTAATCGTGCCATCTTCGATTGTCACCGGGATTCTTTGACCGCCGCCGGGCGTCTCCAGTTCAATCTTGCGGTCCGGCGGCGTGGGGATGTGGCAGGCCTGGAATTCCTTCGGCAGCGTCGTCCAGGTGCGTTCGTCGGCGATGTTTATCGCGGCCTGGTAAACGACCGTGCTGATTTGCACAAGCGCTGCGAGCAAATTATTATTCTGCTGGCTGGCGGCCTGGTTGGCGGCATAGGAGGCCACGGCTTTGGTGACCATGGAGGCGATGGTCTTGGTGATGACCACGGGCATTTCATTTTTAAAATCGAGGGCGATGACGCTGTCCATGCTGCCCACCAGACTGGTGGTCGCCGTCGTGTTGCCGGCGGTTGCATCATTGGTGCCAGCGGCGGCGCTGGGGTTGGCCGTCACGGTCAGGGAGGGCAGGTAATTGCCCTGCGGCTTCAGCGTGGGAAAGGCCGCGCCAACGTAGGAAACCTTCGTAAAGATGATGGGAATGTCGATGCGAATCTGGTCGCGGACGGGTGCGCAGCCGGTTTCAAAAATTACATAGGTGGTCGCGGGCAGCGGTTTGCCCTGGATCAAACCGTCCACCATGGCCAGGTCCTGCTTGACGTATTCGTTGTCCGGATAATATCCCGCCACACGCTCGAACGATTTGCGGGCGCGTTCCAGATCCGAGCCATCCCCGGCGTCAGCCATGAAGAACAGACCGTCGAGATAAACGGTGAACGGATTGACGTAATCGGCGTAGACCGTGAGGTTACCCAGGTTGGTGTAGACGCCCTGTATTTGGGACTGGAATTTAGGGTCCTGCTCCGCCTTCTCCATCGTCGCCTTGTCCTTGCTCTGGGCGGCTTCCGCCTGGACCTTGGCAATGCGCTTTTTGTTGTCCTCGACGGCATCTTGCTGGCGCTGATAGGCGCGGATGAGTTCTACCCGCGCCTTGTCGGGCTCACCCAACTGGAGATCATTCAGTGCCTTGTACGTGTTGAGCATGATGCCGTCATAGGCGCGGCCTTCATAATCCAGCTCAGCCTGGTTGGACAACAGCGCGCCGGTTTCCCGGCCCAGCCGGACCTTGGCTTTGTTTGCGAAGTCATCAATTTTTGCCTGCGCCTGGTCGAACGCCTTGTTGCTCGCTTCGTATTGGCCGGCGCCGCGCAGGACCGCGCCCTGCTCCAGGCGCCAGACGATGGCGTCTTTGTTGTTGGCATTCTTGTCGGCCATCTTCGCGGCTTCAACCACGGCGTTGGTCAGGGAGCCCTGATGCCAGTATTGAATGACACGATTCTGTTGTTCGTAGGTCTTGCAACCGGTCGCGAGCGTGCCAAGGGTAGCGGCAAAAAGCAGTGCTTGGATGCGGGGTTTGAACACAACGTGTGTGATCATCGTCACTTCGGTTCCCTCGGATTTTGGTTTGCGCGCGGCCTGACGCGGTTCACTGTGGCTTGCGCAGAATCGCGCCCCTGTCAATGCCGGCATCGTCCAGAATTTCCGCGGTCGAAGTCTTCGGGTTGACCTGGGTAATTTTCACCTTGCCCACCTTCACTTCCTCGTGACCCAATGATTCCTTCGTGTCCGGATCAATCAATTCCTCGCCGAGGGCATAGACATTGAACAGGTCGCCCACGGCCACGCCGCCGCCTTCCCCGCGATTGATGGTGACTTCCTTGTCGCGTTTGAGCAACACCTTGGCCGGAAAAATGACGTCGGCAATGCGGTTGGCGATTTTTTGCGCCATGTCCCGGGAAACAGCCACCATCATCTCATCGCTCAATTCGCCGTCCTTCACCGAATAATTGCGTTCTTCCTGGATTTGTTTGAATTCGTCATTGCCGGTTTGAAAATTGGCCGACTCCAGCAGCTTGCCGGTGCTCGCATCATAAACCTTGCCCACGATGGACAGCCGGAACACGCGTTTGGTGGCGCTGCGGCCCGTGCCCTCAAACGTGGCGGTCTCCACGTAATCCTGATAGTCGTCGATGGTCGTCACCAGCAGGTACTTTGCACCGGTGAGCTTGCCGGCCTGGGCGGCGGTCTTGGCGTCCACGTTGCCGGACGCGCCCAGGTCCTGTTCCTTGAGGATATCGTTCAAATCGCTGCGACCGACGACGTCAAATTTGCGGGTCGCGTTGATGCGGTCAACCAGCTGGCTGTCGAGCGATTCGATGATGCGTCCCAGCTCCAGTTTTTTGTCCGGCTTGACCGCGGCCGCCAGTGACGGCGTGGGTTTGATGGAAGAAACGGCCAGGGTGGCCTTGCCTTCCTGGGCGTAAGCCGGCACGGCCAGCAACAGCAGGCCTAAAAGACCGGATCCAATGCAGCGAATGAGGTTTTTCATGACGGTTACTTGTTTAATTAATAGAGGCTTTTATAAATTTTGACGTTTTCCTTCGTATCCACCCGGTAATGGCTGTTCTTGAAAAACTCGGCAATCCCTTCCAGCCGCTGCGCTTCGGCATCGGTCAACTTGCGGTTGCTGTCGAGCGTGGCCAGGAAATCCGAGGTATCCTTCCAGCGCGCGTAACCTTCCGGACTCATCTGCAGCGCCACGCGCAGATTTTGTCCGTCGTAAATATTAACGGTGCGTTCCCAGGCATCAAAACCTTCGCGCGAGAGCCGGAGTTTGTGCAGGCCGGGATATCCTTGAAACGTGCCCGGGGCTGAGCCGATGGCGATGCCGTCGAGTTCCACCGTCACATCCATGGGTTGGAGGGCGACGGGCTGGTTGGTCATCACGACGTGGTTGTCGGCGGTGACGCCGAGCGCAGAAATCAAAATCGGTTGCTGACGCGGATCGGTCATGGTGCAGCCGATGCGGAAGCCGACCATTTTGTCCCTGGCGACCGCCGTGGGTAGTGAACCGGCATTTTGGGCCAGGGAGTCGGCCAGTTGATTGGCGGCATCATCCAGCAGTTCGTTGATCACGTCACTGCTTTCGACCTGTAGATCGCCGGTTTGCCGGATGGTTTTGGAGGCCACGGCGGTTCCGCCTTTGATGGCTCCGCCGGCCCCGGCTTCGACGATTTTATAACTCACCCGCAGATTGTAGGTGGTGTTGATGGTGCTGATGCCGTCGGCGGAGTAGTTTTTTTTCTCCGTGCCGTAGGTTGCAAGGGCCGGAATCAAAATGAAGTCCGCGCCGAGATTTTGCGCCAGGCGGAGCGCGGACGTGTTGTCGCTCAATGCCTGATCCAAGGGGGTCGTGTCCGGGGTGACGGCAACTTGGGCCGACGCGGCGATGCCAGACGAGGGATACGTTTTCAGGGCGTTCACGGTCACTTCGCGGCTGATGACCGAATATCCCTTGCCGGCAATGCGGCTGCTCAACAAATCCTCAAGCACGAGGACTTTGTCGTTCAACTGCGCGCCGGCACGGTTTTCGACGATGATGGCCACTTTGCGGAGCGGAACGGCGGTTGTGGTGTCCGCGGCAAACAAGGGGCCGGCAGCCAGAAACCCGGCCGCCAATAGAAACAAGTTGAGCGTTCGCATAATTTTTTGCGGTGGGAAAAATCAAATCAGATTACTGGGGCGCGCCATTGGTGGTGGTCATGGGCGCCGCCGGGGGCGGGGTGGCTGGCGCAGGTTGTCCCGGGGGCGGTGCCGGCGGGGCGTTCATCGGCGGCGGTTTGGGATTTCCCGTTGGGGCCGGCATGTGCACCGGGCGGCCATATTGATCCACCAAAATGTCGTAAGGCACCTGAATGGTCCGGCCGTCGGAAGTGGTCTCCGTGCGCCAGTAACGGACCATGTGATAGCTCGGGTTGAACGGGGCCGCGATGCCTTGTGCCGTTCCTTCCACCAGGCCGACACCCGCGCCGGCCACGTTGCCGGCCACCACGCCGACGCCCTGGCCGACTGTTTTTCCGACCACCGGGCCGGGCTGATAGGGGCTGGTGTGGCCGCCCTCGGTGCTGGTGCAGCCGGTGAGCAACAAACCACACGACAGCGAAACCAGACCCGTCGGGATGAGAAGATAAAATTTCATAGCCTTTTTGTTTTTTGAAACAGCTTGCCTTAGGCAGCAAACCTAAAGCCACAAAACCAAGCGTCAAGGACGATTTTTGAGATGGTGAGGGCTGTCGTAACATGCTAACCAATGCCTGCTCATGATGGCCAAAAGAGTCATTCCCTGCCTCGACGTGCACGACGGCCAGGTCACGCGCGGCGTCCAGTTCGGCAAGGCCGAGGCGGGCGAACTGCGCAATGTCGGCGACCCCGTCGCCCTCGCGCTCCGTTACAATGAACAGGGCGCGGATGAAATGGTTTTCTTCGACATCACCGCCAGCGCGCACGGTCGCGCGACGATGGTGGACGTCATCGAACGCGCCGCCGATCAATGCTTCATGCCGCTCACCGTCGGCGGCGGCATCAAGTCCGTGGACGACATGTTCACGATGCTGCGGGCCGGCGCGGACAAGATCAGCATCAATTCCTCCGCGCTTGCGAATCCCGATTTGATTCGGGCCGGCGCGGAAAAATTCGGCAGCCAGTGCATCGTCGTTTCGATTGACGCGAAGAAAATCGCGCCGGACAAATGGGGCGTGTTCTCGCACGGCGGACGCAGGGACACCGGCCTTGATGCCGTGGAATGGGCCAAGCGTGCCGTCGAGCTGGGTTCGGGCGAGATTGTTTTGAACAGCATTGATGCCGACGGCACCAAGGCCGGTTTTGACCTGGTCATTACGCGGCGGATCAGTGAAGCGGTGGGCGTGCCGGTGGTGGCCAGCGGCGGCGCGGGCAGCCTGGAGCACATGGCCGAGGTGTTGCTCGCCGGCCGGGCCGACGCCGTCCTCGCCGCCAGCATTTTCCATTTCGGCACCTACACCGTCGGTGACGTGAAGAAATTTTTGGCGGAGAAGAAGATTCCAGTGCGGTTGTAGCGACCGTTTGCCCGGGAAAATTTTTCACCTCAAGGCTGCCAGATAACCCGCCAGAAATTTGCCGCGGCGCCGGGCGGAATGGGGTTGGTGATGTTCACCATATTTCCCGAGAGCACATTGGTCAAACCCGGGACCCATTGGATGAGGTTGGACGAGGTCTGCACCACATACCTGATTCCGGAGGGACCTTGCAACTGGAACACAAAAGCGCTGCCGGACTGGTATGCGGGCGGCGCGATCGACAGCGATGGCATCGCGGATGCCAGTGTGAACAGGGTGAGGGAATACGGCGGAAAGGCATAATTGAAATTCGCTCCGGCAGTGGGAAAATTGTTGGTGGCGATGTCTTGCGCGCCGGGGACGCTGGAATTGGTGCGGGTGGCTTCGTCCTGCGGAATGCCGTAGGACCGGATGGTGGCGAGGGAATTCGGCGTGAAGCCGGCGAGCGCGAGGGGACGGGTCAAGGTGTTCGTCGGATCTTTGTTGATGACCAGCACACTGACGGCGCCATTGGTTCCTTGGGCGGCGTAAACGGCCAGCAACGAATCGCTGCTCGCCGGATTGAGGATGGTGTCGCCCGGTTGCGCGAAATATTGCATGAGTTTCATCGCGTAAAAGGTCGGGTAACGGGTGTTCAAATCCCGGATGATCCCGAGATCGCCATTGGTTCTCCAACCGTAAAGGGACGGGTCGAAGTCGCCGCCGGTATCGGGGCCGTTCCGGAGGTCCCACCAGAGAAAGGAATTGAACTCCGTTTTCATGATCTGGCTGAGGCTGTCGGCCAGGTAAAGCGCGTCGACGACACTGGTGGATTGTCGGCCTTGGGATCCCGCGTCCGCATTGTTCTCGGTGCAAACCAGCTCGATGTTCGTACCGGTGGGACCCATGTAATCGGTGATTTGCTGGCGTAAATTGGCCGCATCGCCGGCCCAATTGTTTGCCGCCTGCAACAACCACGCGTCGTTGTCGATTTGATATTCCGGATAAACATGATGAACCGCAAAATCCGGCGTGACCCCTAGGCTTTGCAGCGTGGCGAGCAGCACCGGCGTCCAGCCGTAATGCGCGACTCCCGTGCGCGGATTGAAGACATAATGGACGTCGCTCTCGTAATTGTCCTCACCGGGCACGACCATGATGCCAATCTTGATGGTCGGGTCGACGGCCTTCATCTGCGTATAGTAATCCTTGAATCGCATGGCGTAGGTCCACGGATCATGGGTTGCGAAGGGTGGGTTGGTATTGTCGTCAGCCTCCCACGGGCCGTAGCATTCGTTGCCTACTTCCCAATACTTGAAATTGGCGTTATTGGTCACGTTACATAAGCGCACCCAGTCCGCGGCTTCGTTGGTGGTGCCCGTGCCGTAATTTGCAATCATGAAAGCCTGGGCGTGGATGCTGTTGGCGACATGGATGAAATTGGTGGTAAAGGAGCCCCAGCCATTATTTGGCGGCGCCGACTCGTGGTAGATGTCACCCCAACTACCGCCAGGCCAGCGTAGAATTCGAGTGCCGAGCTCGGTCAGGGCAGAGATCGTATCCGGGGTGTCGAGATAACCGTCCCAAGCCGCGGTGTTCAGGCCGAACCAGCGCGTATCCACCGTGCGGAGCGTCTGCGAGGTGTCCAGGGTCAATCCATTTACGATGGTCAGGGTGTTGGACGCGCCACCTTGGTAATTCGGGTCGGTGATGGCCCCGATGGCCGTGTAGGTTCCTTCATTGGCCGGGAGGACAACCGAGCCGTTGTAAGTCACGTAAAAAGCCAGATTCGAAGGCGTGGTCGTTGCTGAAACACGCTTGGGAGTGCCGTCGTAACTTTGCAGCAGGTTGCCCAAGGTCATGGATGCGGGGGCGGGCAGGATGACCATGGTATTGGTCGCGCTGCCTTGATAGCCAGGGGTATTGATGGTCCCGATGACCGTGTAGCTGCCCGCATTCGTCGGTGCGTTGATCAAACCATCATAGGTCACGCTCACCGTCAGGTTCTCGGGTATGGTGGTGACGGAAACACTCTTGAGCGTGCCATCGTAAGTTTGGGACAAGTTGCTCAAGATTACCGTTGCCATGGTGGGTGCGACGATCTCCACCGGGGCATGACGCTCCGTGTAGGTGCTATCGCCCAATTGGCCATAGCTGTTGGCTCCCATACCCCAAAGGGTGCCGTCGGTCTTGATAAACAGGCTGTGGTCCCATCCGGCGGCAGCGGCCACGACATTGCTGGCCACAAACACGGGGACTTGGCGATTAATGGTCGTGTTGTCGCCCAACTGGCCGTAACCGTTGTACCCCATGCTCCACAGGGTGCCATCGGACTTGATAAAAAGACTGTGATAGAGCCCGGCAGCCACGGCGACGACGTTGTTGGTAATCAACTCCGGAGTGTGGCGGTCGGTGGTCGAGTTGTCACCCAACTGGCCATAGAAGTTGTCGCCCATGGCCCAGAGGCTGCCGTCGGATTTGATAAGGAGACTGTGTGCCGATCCGGCGGCAATGGCCGTGACGCCGCCGGACAGAATCTGTTCGGGTTTGTTGGTGCTGATTGGAAAGTTTTCTCCCAATTGGCCGTTGGCATTATCGCCCATGCCCCAAAGACTGCCATTGGACTCGATAAAGAGGCTGTGATCCCCTCCACCGGCCATCGCGATAACCGCAACGCCCGGCGCAACGTTTTGGGGCTTGTTGGTGTTGTTATCCGTGCCGTTACCCAACTGGCCGTAGGAGTTATACCCCATCGCCTCGAGGCTGTTGTTGCCGACAACGATGGAAGATATTCCATAAAGGCTGTGCTCGTACCCGGCGGCAATGCCTGAGAACGAGAATTGTATGCTAAACGAAGAAGTAATCTTGACTGGCGCATATCGATTATTGGTGCTGCCATCGCCCAACTGGCCATAATAGTTGTAGCCCATGGCCCATAGCGCGCGGCTCATGAGAAACAGGCTGTGATCATCTCCGGCGGCTATCGCACCCACGCCGCTGGCGATGACCGCCTGCGGGACATTCGTCATCCCGGGTGTGGTGCCAATGCCCAGTTGGCCAAAATTATTGTAGCCCATGCTCCAGAGGCTGCCGTCGGACTTGACAATAAGGCTATGGTCGGCCCCGGCAGCAATGCGGGTCACGGTCTGTGCGGTCACGCGACCCGCCGGCATCAAGCCCACACTGGCGATGAGTGCAAGCAGAAGGGCAGTCTTTTTCATGCGCGTGATTCGGGATTGATTTTTAATCAGCGTGTCATCCCGCCATCGCCGTGGAAGATCACGCTGCGAAAGGTACAGATGGCTGGCGACAGGACTGCGGCGCGGGCGCAGTCGCGCCTGAATTCGGGTGAGACTCTGACTGTCAACTCCCTCCCCATACGCTGCGGGTCGCAGTCTATCGAAAGCATTAGTATTTGTCAATTAACGTTTTATTCATTGTAATAATTGAATCAGGGCTTTCAAGCGAGTGGCTTGGGTGCGGGTTTTCTTTCGGGGAAGCGGACTTGCCGAAACGTGAATTTCAAAAAAAGACAAAATATTCCGCCCCGACGGGGTTTGAGGTTTAGATGATTCTGTTTGCCATAAAGACATCGCGCCTGACGGATCAAGCAGGTTGGACACATTGGGGATATCTTCCGCGTTCCCATTTGACACCACCTGCCGGTGAATTCATTTTTAGCTGCATGGATTTTAAATCATCCCGCTGGCTGCCGATTGTGCTGCTGACCTGTTCGAACATTTTCATGACCATCGCGTGGTATGGCCATTTGAAATTCAAAAGCAAACCGCTGCTGCTGGTCATCCTGGCTAGTTGGGGCATCGCCTTTTTCGAATATATTTTTATGATTCCGGCCAATCGCTGGGGCAACTCGGTGTATTCCGCCACCCAGCTCAAGATCATCCAGGAGGTCATCACGCTCGCCGTCTTTTGCGCCTTCGCCATTTTATATCTCGACGAAAAAATCCGATGGAACCATCTTGCCGCGTTTGTCTGCATCCTGGCGGCGGTTGCCTTCACCTTCCTGCCGAAGGAATAAATTTGGCCGAGGGTCGAAGGCCAAGGGTCGAGAGCAAGAAGCTCCGCGGAGCGGCTGAACGCAGCTTTCGACCCTCGACTCTCGACAAGGTCATGGCGTTTTGTTTTATTGGCCGCGCCCGATGAGACAATTTTACG